>Ga0209240_1000368_pt1 | contig 18860 bp, 12 predicted proteins | sample GraSoi_2013_80cm_FD_185828 | JGI IMG/M metagenome (GOLD analysis project Ga0209240, IMG submission 185828) | Grasslands soil microbial communities from the Angelo Coastal Reserve, California, USA - Sample 9_17_2013_80cm (SPAdes) (version 2) | ecosystem: Environmental > Terrestrial > Soil >...
AAATCTTCAACTGTTCGGATGTAATAGCGTGTGGTATGTTCTGAGTAATTACGACGCTGGAGTTCTTCCAGCATCATTTTTCGTAGACGGGTCACAGGGATGCCTCCTTGTGACCCAAACTTATCTCAGCCGACTGGCAACCACCGCTCCCTCACCTCACGCGTAGCGTCCGCCGCCGGGCGGCTTCGTTCTAACGCACTAACCGGAAACTGACACACGACCGAATGTTCCCAATGACCACTACCTCTCGTAGGCTTGCGTGCGGCCTTTCCATTGGGCGCCGCTGCCGAGATAGTAGCGGGTAGCGGAAAGGCATGTCGCGTAGGAGTAGATCAGGGCTGAAAGCGGCAAGAGCGGGGCCCAGAGTGGTGACAGGCGATAGAAGCGCACCGTCGGCAGATAGAGAAGCGACATCAGCAACCAAGCGATGAAGCCAAGCACTCTCGGCGTCGGAGCGCGCGCGAAGAGAAGCGCGACGGGCGCGAGATAGGTTAGGAACATGGCGGTTAGCGTGCCGAGGAGCAGCGGGGTGGAGTAGCGGAGCTGGGTGAAGGCGGTGCGGGCGATCATGTCGCGGATTTCGCGGAAGGTGGTGTAGGCGCGCAGGCTGACGCTGGCGCGCGTGAGGCCCATCCAGATGCGGCCACCAGTGCGCTTTACGACGCGGGCGAGGGCGCAGTCGTCAATGACTTCGTGGCGGATGGCGGCGAGGCCGCCGATTTGCTGCAACGCTTCGCTTCGCAGGAGGATGCAGCCGCCGGCTGCTCCCGCGGTGCGCGCGTGCGGGTTCGCGATCCAACTAGGCGGATAGAGCTTCAGGAAAAAGAAGAGGAATGCGGGGATGAGGGCGCGCTCCGGGAGCGTTTTGGCTCGCAGCAGCACCATGAGCGAGGCGAGGTCGAGGTGGTCGCGTTCGGCGTGGGCGACGAGGCGCTGCAGCGTGTCCGGCGCATGGGCGATGTCGGCGTCGGTGAACCAGTAATAGGTTGGCGTGGCGGATGCGGCTTGGCCGACGCCTTCGTTCAGCGCCCAGAGCTTGCCGGTCCAGCCGGGGGGAAGTCGTGGTGCCAGGCGGATGCTGATTCGCGACTCTGCGTCACGCTCGCGTGCCGTTTGCCGCGCGATCTGTGCGGTGGCGTCTTCGCTGTGGTCGTCGACAAGGACAACGGAGAATTGGCCGGCGTAATTTTGGTTGAAGAGGCTCGTTAGTGTCTGCGCGATTGTGGCGGCTTCATTGCGGGCCGGGACGATGGCGACGACAGCGGGCCACGCACTTGGAACTCCGTGTTGCGTGGAGTCGTCATCGAATTTGCGGAGACGCCAGAATCCGCCGCGCGCGACGGCCAGGTACAACCAGATGGCGATCGAAATGAAAGCAAGTACAAGCGAGGTGGATGGCACAGGTCATTGTGGCGCAGCATGCTGCGTCACTACAACGGAATCGGCAGTGCCTGCTGCTACGCCAAATCTTCGTTGCGAATCGGGAGGCGGCGGAGGCGCTTGCCGGTAGCCGCGAAGATGGCATTGCCGACCGCGGGCGCTACTACCGGCAAGCCGGGCTCGCCGATGCCCGTGGGATCTTCCTTGCTCATGACCAAGTGCACTTCGATCTTGGGCATTTCGCTCATGCGCGGCATGTCGTAGTCGTTGAAGTTGGCTTGCTGGACGCGGCCGCGATCGATGGTGATGGCGTCTTTCATCACAGCAGAGAGCGCGTAGACGGCGGCGCTTTCTACCTGGGCTACAACTCCGCTGGGATTGACGGGGCGGCCGCAATCGACGGCGTATACGATGCGATGCACGCGCACCTTCCCCTTGTCCACGCTGACTTCGGCGACCGCCGCGGTATAAGACTCGAAGGAATAATACCCGGCGATGCCGCGGGCGACACCTTTCGGCAGCTGCTTGCCTGCCACGGCAGGCGAGCCCGCCGCGGCGGGCAGGCCCCACTCGGCTTTTTCCGCGGCGAGCTGCAGCACGGCTTTGAGCCGCGCGGTATCCAGCGGCTTGTTCTGTTTGGGATTTGTAAAGTCGGGAATCTTGCGCGCATCGCCGATTAGTTCCAGCCGGAACTTCAACGGATCGACACCGGCCGCCGCAGCCAGTTCGTCGACAAACGTCTCGACAACAAAACCGCTGCTGGAATGCTCGACCGAGCGCCACCACGCGCGCGGAACGCCTGAATGCGCCAAGGCGTATTCGACGCGGAAATTCGGCGTCTCATAGGGGATGAACGCCGCGGTGGCAAACTCGCTGGCTTCCGGCTTTTCCTTGCCGTTCTTGTCCCAAACCGCAGCAATCGATGTGGAGCTTTGAAAATGTTTCCAGGCGGCGAGTTTCCCTTGCGCGTCGACGGCGCCTTGCATGCGGTGATACGACGCCGGGCGATAGAAATCGTGCTGCATATCGTCTTCGCGCGTCCACAGAACTTGCACCGGCTTGCCGGTCACTTTGGCCACTTGCGCGGCTTCCATCACAAAATCGGCCTGGTAGCGCCGGCCGAAACCGCCGCCCATCAGGGTGGTGTGCACGTTCACTTTTTCCGGCGGAAGCTTGGCAACCCCGGCGATGACGGCTTGCGCCCACTGCGGAGCTTGCGTGGGAACCCAGGCCTCCGCGCCCTCGGGGCGGATATGCACAGTGCAATTCATCGGCTCCATGCAGGCATGCGGGGCGAAGGGAAGCTCATAGACCGCTTCAACTTTTTTCGCAGCCGAGCCAAGAGCGGCATCGGCATCGCCATCGCTGCGCACGACTTTTCCGGGCTTCGCAGCGTTTTCGATGAAATGCTTGCGCAGCGATTCGCTGGATTCCCCGGTATTCGGGCCCTCGTCCCAGGTGATATCCAGCGCTTTGCGGCCCTGAATGGCGGCCCAGGAATTATCCGCCAGGACCACAACGCCGCCAGAGGTAAACGCGCCTTCGCCAACCGCGTCGATGGAGATTACGTCGCGCACGCCAGGAACAGCCTTGGCCTTGGTGGCGTCAAACTTTGCGACTTTGCCGCCAAACACCGGGCAACGCGCAATGACGGCATACTCCATGCCCGGCATGCGGGAATCGATGCCGAATTTCGCCGCACCGGTGGACTTCGCCGCAGCCTCGAAGCGCTTGCGATCATGGCCGACGATGGTGAAGTCGTCGGAATTTTTCAACGGAACGGTGTTGAGGTCTGGGACCGGAAGCTTGGCCGCGTCCTCGACGAGTTCTCCGTAGGTCAAGAATTGCTTGCGGGCGCCGTGGAGCACGCCACCGTTCTGCGCTTTGCAGGTGTCGCGGCTCACGTTCCAGTGCTGCGCTGCAGCAGTGACGAACATCTCGCGCGCGGCCGCGCCGGCACGCCGCAACGGCAGCCAGGAACCGGCCACGCTGCCGCTTCCGCCGGTGCCGTGGTCATAGATTTTCGGATCCGTGGGCGCCTGTTCGACACTGACCTGCTTCCAATCAAGATAAAGCTCTTCGGCGAGAATCATGGGCAGCGCGGTCATCGCACCCTGGCCCATTTCGGATTTACCCAGGATTAGCGTCACGCGGTTGTCCGGCGTGATGCGCACCCAGGCGTTCAGCGGATTGGGCGTCTTTTTCTCTTGATCCTCGGCAGCAGCAAACGCCGACCCGGGAAGATGAAAAGCGACCACCAGCGCGGCGCCACCCGCGGCTCCGGTCTTCAGAAATTCACGGCGATTCAGAACGGGGGCAGTAGTCATGACGCACCTCGAGTTTTTCAGCGGGAAAACTGGGGTTAAGCGGATTTGGCTTTGCCGGCGGGCGTAGCCGCGGCGCGATGGATGGCTTTGCGAATGCGTTGATAGGTGCCGCAGCGGCAGATGTTGCCGCTCATGAAATCGTCGATGTCGGCGTCCGTCGGATTGGGTTTCTTGGCTAGCAGCGCGACGGCCGACATGATCTGCCCGGACTGGCAGTAACCGCACTGCGGAACGTCTTCGGCTATCCACGCTTGCTGGACAGGGTGGTTGCCGTCGGCAGACAAGCCCTCGATGGTAGTAATTTTCTTTCCAGCTACACTGGAAACCGGCGTGATACAAGAGCGCGCGGCCTCACCGTTGATGTGCACGGTGCAAGCACCGCAGAGCGCCATGCCGCACCCGAACTTCGTGCCGGTCATGTTCAAAGTGTCCCGCAGGACCCAGAGCAGCGGCATATCCGGGCTGACGTCGACGGTTCGGGATTTTCCGTTGAGGGTGAAGGTGGTGGCCATAAATCCTCCTAGCGGCAGGACGTTATGCTACAACAGTCGCCACATGGATGAAAATGAGCAGATTTACATAGTGCGTGGCAGCGGCCCGCGGTGAAATGCGACTGGAAGACACACAAATCAGACGCCACGGCTGCGAGAAAGTGAGCAGACGAATTAAGCGGGGGCGACGGTGCGCGGGGCTTCCGGTTCCACGCCCCGCCAGCCGACCGGGCGTCCGCTGACGGCTTCCTTCACGGAGCGGAACAGCACGACGTACATCAGTTGGCGGTAGTAGAAGCGTTGCAGCAGCACAGGCACGAGCAGGGTCCAGTCTTCATTCTTTTCTAGCGCGAAAGCGAGGACGCACGTCAGCATATCGATCAGCAGGAAGCCGAGGAAGAACAGGACGGAGCGCTCGAGGTCCGACGTGGCGGTCGCTGAAAGCAGCGGTAGTCGCACGATGTGGTACTGCGCGAGACCCCAGGCGATCACGGAGCCGAGAAAAAGCAAGTCGATGATTGGGGAGATCAGCGGCAGAGCGAGCTGGAAGACGAAGATATTGGGCAACGCGACCAAGCCGAGCGTGCCGTACTTGGGCCGGAACAGCGTGTCGCTGTGCTTCCAGAAGGATTGCAAGGTGCCGAAGGTCCAGCGGAATCTCTGGCGGATCAGCACGCCCGGAGTTTCCGGCGCCTCGGTCCAGGCGATGGCTTCTTCTTCGTAGTCGACGTGCCAGCCGAGGCGCCGGATGGCGATGGTGAGGTCGGCGTCTTCGGCCACCGTATCTGCGGTGATTCCTCCGGCGTCTTCAATCGCCTTTTTGCGCCACGCACCCAGCGCGCCCGGGACTACGGTGATGCAGTTGAGCAAATCGAACGCGCGCTTCTCCATATTTTGGCTGGTGATGTACTCGAGCGCTTGCCAGCGCGTGAGCCAGCGCGAGCGGTTGCCCACTTTCACGTTGCCGGCCACCGCGCCCACCTTTTCGTCGGAAAAATGGCGCAATAATTTGCTGATAGCGTCGGGCTCGATTTCGGTGTCGGCGTCAATGGTGACGACGATCGCCGTTTGCGCCTCGCCCAGCGCACGGGCGAGTGCTGCCGCTTTCCCGCGGTTGACTTGGTGAAGGATGGTCACCCGCGGGTTCTGCCCAAAATTTCCGTCGAGCAATTCGCCGGTACGGTCGCTCGACCCATCGTTGACGATGATGGCGTGCAAGTCTTTCAAATCCGAACCCAGCACGGACTTCACGGTCTGCACGATCACCGTTTCTTCGTTGTGGGCGGGAATCAGCACGGTAACGGCTGGAGTGGGGTTGGGCATGACCAGGTGATCGGGCCGCCATTTTTCGACCAGCGCGAGAATTCCGATGAACAGCGCGCGCCCGCTCACCAGCACGATGCCTACAATAAAGATGGTGGCGATGCTGCTCCGGAACCAGTGCCAGATTCCGAAGATGAATCCGTCAGCGCGGGCTTCCAGCTTTTCTTCGGCGGAGAGCGGCATCATCACGTCCGCGCGCTTTTTCCCGATTAGGTCCGGTACGGAGACGAACTGATAACCCTCTTCGCGCAGCTTGTCGATAACCAGGGGCAAAGCCGCGACGGTGTTGGCGCGCTCGCCGCCGCCATCGTGAAACAGGACGATGTTGCCCATTTGCGCTTGCCGGACCACGTTGTCGACAATTTCCTGCACGGGTATCTGCTTGCCGTCGACCTGTCGCCAGTCGTGCGCGTCGATTTTTTGCCCGATGATCAGGTAGCCCATGTCTTGCGCCAGCGGCAGTTGCGCGACTTCTTCCGCATATTCCGGCTGGTGGTCAATGCCGTAGGGCGGACGGAACAGGATGGACTTCACCCCAATGGTGCTCTCGAGCAGCCGCTCCGTCAGATTCAGTTGCCAATGAAGCTCGGTTTTTGAGATGTCGTCAAAGCTGGGATGCGTATAGGTGTGGTTGCCGATTTCGTGGCCTTCGTCGTACTCGCGCTTCACAATTTGCGGCCACTGGCTGGCGTCCACGCCGATTACGAAAAACGTCGCCGGCACTTTTTTCTCTTTGAGGATGTCGAGAATCTTCGGAGTCCAGCGCGGGTCAGGACCGTCATCAAAGGTAATTGCGATTTTGTTGTCCGCCGCGCCGATCTGGTCGATGTTGTAGGAAAGCGGATACTTTTCGTACTTCTCGCTGGTAATCAGATCGCTGGGCGCGTCGTACACGAAGCTGCGCAGACCGCTTTTGGGAGTATCCGTGAAATGCCAGACGTCGCCGTCGCCTTCCAGAATCAAGTCCGGGCCCGGCGGAATATCTTTTATCTTCGCGCGCACGGCATCGTCGGGACGCGGAGAATCCCAGACTGGCCAGATCGAGCTGTCTGACGAACCGAAGCGCCACAGCGCCGTCCCCTGCACGCCCAAGCGCTCGCTGGCGCGCAACTGGTTGTAGGCGGTGACGGCGTCCAGCATCCACACCTGGTGCGTGTGATTGTGGTCGTCGGAATAGGAGTAATGCGGGTTCATCGACGCCGCGTCGAACTCGACTTCGGTCTCGGATTCATAGGCGTGCAGCAGCGCCTCTTGCACGCTCATCTCTTTCGCGGCCTCCTTCGCCTTTTTCGGCGCTTCGGGCCAGTCGTACGCGTAGTTGGCGATGCCCACGACGACTTTCTGCGCCGGCACGTCCTCCAGCACCTGACGCAGGTTCTCGACGAACCAGTCCTGCGCGGCGACCGGGCCGGGCGGCGAAGTCAGCCAGTGCTGGTCGTAGTTCATCAGCACGATGGCGTCGCACTCTTTGCCGAAAAATTTGTAATCGTAGGAGTCGTCGCGCGCGGGAAGCGCAATCATTAATTTCAATCCGACGGAGTGCAGCGCGGGACCGAGCTCCGCGGCAAATTCCCGGAAGTGAGGCTGCGTGGCGTCGGGGATTTCTTCGAAGTCGACCACCACGCCGGCCTGGTGCGCTCCGACGGTGTAGTCCACGACGTCGCGAACCAGGTTCTGCCGCGCCGTCTTGCTGCCGAGCATGGCGGCCATTTCCTTGATGCGCCAGGTCTGCCCGTCGTAATTGTCGAGCAAGCCCATCAGCGGCAGTTCGACGTTGGCGGACTTCATCCAGCGATGCAACTTGTCGTCCTTCAAGAGCGCGATGGCCTGCATGGGACTGGCCTTCACAGTCTGGTAGCGCTCGTAATCGACGATGGTCAGCGCGCCATCGGGCGTCACCGCGTGCAGTTGGTCGGGAATGAGCACGTCGATGTCTTTGTAGTGCTTCTTCAGAGAAGCGAAACTGGCAGCGTCCCAGCTCACATAAAACGCCGCGCGCAGAGGATCGTAGCTCGCCGGCACGGTCCCGATATTCGAGATGCGCCGATGGCGCCCTTCCCGCGCAGGAACTTTCTTGCTTTTGACCTTCAAGGCGCGATACGCCGGACTCTTGTCCGGCAGCAGTCCGGCGGGAAGCTCGACGCTGACTGCGATGGTCACAAAAAAGTAGGCCAGCAGCAGCGTCAGCAGCACGCCAGAAATTTCCAGCACGCGGCGCGTGCGGCGCCAGCGGACGCGCTCCGCGTCGTAAAATATAGGTCGGCGTTCCTTCATGAACGTTTTTCAGCCCGGCGGCAAGACAGGGGCGTGGACAACGTGCCGGGCTGCGTTAAGTCTCCCTCGACTCCCTTTTCTTTATTGCCCTACCTCTATTGTAAGATGCGATTCATAGATGAAGCGAATTTTCTCTAATAGCGTTGTCGCGCTTGTTGCCGGACTTTGCCTCCGGCTTTTTTTCGTCCTGAAATACCCGGCAAACTCCGGCGATACGGCGCTGTACGAACAGATCGCCACGAACTGGCTGCAACACCACGTCTTTGCGATGAATGTCCACGACCAAGTAATGCCCGTGGACATGCGCATGCCTGGCTACCCCGCATTTCTGGCGCTGATCTACGCCCTTACCGGTCGAACCGGAGAAGCCGCGCGGGTGTGGGTGATCCTCGCGCAGGTCGTGGTGGACCTGCTGACGTGCTTGTTGACTGCCGGGCTCGCGGCTTTACTCCTGCTCATTGCGTACGATCGCGCCCGCCCGCAGCGCGTATTCACTGCCGCGTTGTGGCTTGCCGCGCTGTGCCCCTTCACCGCAAATTACGCCGCGGTGCCGCTGACGGAAGTCTTGGCCACGTTTTTCACGACCGCGGCATTGTTGCCGCTCTGTCTCCTTGTTACCCGCGCGCACAACCGCGGCTGGAGGCTCGTCGAGAGGCACTGGATTCTTGGCAACGACTATTGGTACCTGGCGGCCTGGGCTGCGCTGATAGTTGGCCTGTGCACTTTATTTCGCCCGGAAGCGCCGCTGCTTCTGCTGGCCGCTTGGCTGGTGCTCGCCGCCATTCTCATCCGGCAGCGCGAAAGTCTGCGCTGGCTTGAGACTATCGCTTTGACGGCTGCGCTCTGCGCCGTTCCTCTCGTGCCCTGGACGATTCGCAACGCCGTCACGCTGCACGAATTTCAGCCTCTCGCGCCGAAAAATTCCAATCTCCCGGGCGAGTTGGTTCCTTACGGCTTCATGAGCTGGGAAAAGACATGGCTCTATCGCTTTCGTGACGTCTATTTGGCCCCCTGGAAACTCAACGAAGAAGTCATCGATGTGAGCGAACTACCCTCGCGCGCTTTCGACACTCCCGCAGAGAAAGAGCGAGTCGCGATGATCCTCGAGCAATACAACGACGAGCTGACGCTCACGCCGGAAGAAGATGCCGCTTTCGCGCAGCTCGCGCGCGAACGCACCGCACACCGCCCGTTGCGCACCTGCCTCTGGCTCCCCGCCGCACGCGCACTGACATTGTGGTTCACGCCGCGCATCGACCTGCTTCCGCTTTCCGGTACGGTTTTCCCGCTGGCGCAATCCTGGCAGGACGATCCCATCGATCAATCCGTAACCGCCGGCTTGTTCCTGCTGAACATCGTCTTCATCGCCTTGGCGCTTTGGGGCGCGGCCCGCCTGTGGCGGCGAGCGCCTGCGGCACGAGGGGTGATCGCGCTGCTTGCAACCTTCATCCTGCTGCGCACCGCGTTTCTTACCACGCTCGAAACACCCGAGCCACGCTATGTGCTGGTGTGTTATCCGGCCCTGCTAGCGCTGGCCGCGCAAGTGTTTGCGGGGGACGAGCCCGCGAACTAGCCTTCGACGGGTTCGGGGTGAATGGTGACCCGGTGAATCTGGGGGAAACGCTCCTTCACGCGGTCTTCCAGCGTTGCCAGGACATCGTGAATCTGCGTGATAGCCAGCGCACCTTTCATTGTGCAGTGGCAGGAAACCAAAATGTGATGCTCGACCTGGCGCGTGCGCACATTGTGGCAATTCACCAACTCATCGAACTCCGCAGGCAGCGAATTCAGGAATTCCTCGACAGAACGCGAAAGCTGCTTCATCTCCCCGGCGCCGGCATCTGGCGTGGCGATGTGCCTTCCGAGCGGCTCGATGTGAATATTCACATCAATAGGACCGTCGCGCAGTTCGCGAATACCTTCCTCAAGTTTAGTGGCTTGCCGGTGCGCCTCGCGCAAGCTTAGATTCTCATCGACCTCTAGATGCAGCTCCACGAAGAGTTGGCCCTGCTGCTGCAGCGCGCTTAGGTCATGAATCCCCAGTCCCATGCGCTGTGCCACCGCGCGAATGGCCTCGAACAGGTGCTCGCCCTGCGGCGCGCGCGGCTCCGCGTGCACCATCACATCGGAAGGAACGATTTCGCCAACGCGCTTCTCGATGGCATCGCTGAGCGCGTGTACCTGCTCAAGGCTTGCTGTGCGCGGCACGCTCACCGTGGCGTCCACAAAGTGACGGTTGCCTGCGCGGCGCACGCGGATCCGGTCGACGTCCAGCACGCCATCCATTCGCGCAATGGCCCTGGCAATCTCCTGCTGCAGTCCCTCCGGCGCGGCATCCAGCAACGCGTCCACTGTTCGCCGCCCTAGCCGCGAACCTACCCACAGGATAACCGCCGCAACCGCCAATGCGGCAAGCGCGTCGGCATAAATCAAATAGGGCAGGTTCCAGGTTTCGCCGGCCCAGACGAGGCCCACACCGGCGATGACGACGATGGTGCTCCAGACATCCGTCGAAAAATGCAGCGCATCAGCCTCCAGCGCTTCGCTGGAAAATTTCCTGGCCACGCGCGATAGCGCCCGGGCTCGCGTCAGGTCAATGCCGAGTGCACAGAACAAAATAACAATGGCCGTGATGCTCGGCTCGATGTGCACGCTGCGGAAAAAGAGCCGGCTGAACGCCTCATAAATAATGTACAGCGCCGTCAGGAGCAAGAGCCCTGTTTCGACAAACGCCGAAAAATTCTCAAATTTTCCGTGACCGTAGGGATGTTTTTCGTCTGCGGGCTGATCCGAGACGCGAACAGACAAAAACGTAATGATAGCGGCCACCAGATCGAGCCCGGAGTGCAGCGCCTCTGACAGCACGCCCAAGCTGCCCGTGCGGAGTACGAGGAAAGTCTTGAGCGAGACCAGCGCCAGCGCCGAGGCCACGCTCAGCAGCGCCGCGCGCTTCTTCTCCTTCACTTCCTCGACAACTCGTTCCGTCATCACGACGCGCCTAGACTACCGCAGTCCGCGCCCTTTCGCTCATGGGCACGGCGGCCAGGGGGACGTGAAGGTAAAACGAGCGCACGCTAGAGCTTGCGGCAAACCGTAACGCCATCGCGCAGCGGAATTAAAACCGGGAACAACTCCTTCGACGCATATACCAGCCGGTTGAACTCTTGCACGCCGCGCGTATCCCTGTCTTCGGCTCCCGCCGGTTGCGCTGCTTTGCCGGACCAGAGCGTGTTATCCGTCACAAACAGTCCGCCGCGCTGCAGCTTCGGCAATGCTGCGCGTAGCGCGTCCGGATACTGGTTCTTATTTATGTCGTTGAAAATGAAATCAAACTTTCCGGGCGTCTTCTTCACCAACTCCAGCGCGTCGCCCACCTGCACGTTGATCCGCTTGGCCACTCCCGCCTTCCGGAAATGCTCCTGCGCTCGCCGCGCGTTTTCCGGATTGCCATCCGTATAGAAGACTTTCGCCTTCGTTCCCGCCGCGCGCGCCAGCCAGATCGTCGAATACCCGATCGCTGATCCCATCTCAAAGATCCGCGTCGCTCTCGAAACCTGGACCAGCAGCGTCAAGAGCCGCGCCACCGCGGGCCCGATGATCGGCACACGATGCTCCGCCGCATACGCTTCCATCTCTTTCACAACGGCGTCGCGCTCTGGCAGCAGATCGTAGAGATATTTATCCACGCCCTCCTGCGTGAACGCGCTGCGCAAATTATCGCTGCGAATCATAGGCCCTCTCTCCCGGGAGATTCTAGGTGCGCCCCGTTTCAACGGCAAGTCACAATGCCCTCGCGAGCGTGCCTTCTTGTCTTCCGTAACTCTCGCCCTTCCAATAAGTTCCCAATCCGTTCGAACGAGTAACTCAGCATTAATATATTCTTATTGACAACACCACGATTTCGTGCTACCGTAAGTTATGAAATTGGCGCCCCAGCCTGTTCGTCGCAACCTGCGCGCGAAGCTTGCTCTTCCCAGCCCTCCGACTCCCACGCTTAGATCCAGGGCCGCAAGGCTGTACGCCATAAATCCCTTTAGAATCAACACTTGTGAAAGTGTGTCAAAACAAAGGACTTTAAGTACCTTCAAAATGAACACTTACGAAAAACCTAGGGGGAGGGGGGTGTCTGGTTTCCACTAGTCGCCAGTTACCAGTCACTCCCGTCTCCGGCTAGGTGCGGTAAGAAGCGTTAATCCGCACGTACTCCGCGGTGAAGTCGCAAGTCCAGTAACGGGCGCGGGCACTGCCCGCGTGTAGGTGCATCACGATGGGCACATGATCCGCTAAGAGCCGATTGCTGGCGACGCGTTCGTTGAAATCGAGCGGCTGGCCACGCCGCAGCACCGGGATTCCTGCCATGGTGATGTCCACGCGCGCAGGATCGAAAGGAACGCCCGCGCGTCCCGCAGCGGCAAAAACGCGGCCCCAGTTGGGATCGGCGCCGGCGAATGCGGTTTTCACCAGCGGCGAAGTGGCAACCGTTTCCGCGATGCGCCGCGCGGCTGCTTCACTCTGCGCGCCGCGCACTTCGATTTCGATCACCCGCTGCGCGCCTTCGCCGTCGGCAACAATCTGCAGCGCCAGCGAATGGCACACTTCCTCGAGTGCCGCAGTGAAGTCGCGGTGCGCTTTTGTTCCGCTCTTGATCGCGGGCGCACCCGCTTCGCCGTTGGCGAGAACCAGCAGCGCGTCATTCGTCGAAGTGTCACCGTCGATGCTGATCGCGTTGAAGGTTCGCGCAGTCACGTCGTTGAGTGTCTTTTGCAGCAGCGATGGCGCAATCGCCGCGTCCGTGGTGACGAATGCCAGCGTCGTCGCCATGTTCGGATGGATCATGCCGGCGCCTTTCGCGCAGCCAACGATATGAATGCGCTTGCCGGCCATTTTGAAGGAAGCCGCCGCCGTTTTTGGCCGCGTGTCCGTAGTGCAGATGGCCAGTGAAACTTCCGCGAACGAACGCGCGGAGGAACGGCGATGCCGCGCGAGCAGCGGCACAGCTCGCAGAATTTTATCGAGCGCCAGCGGGACTCCGATGACACCGGTCGAGCAAACAAAGACTTCTTCCGGTTTGCAGCCGAGGCGCTTCGCGGTTTCCGCGACGGTGCGCACCGCGGCCGCGTGCCCCGCGGCGCCGGTAGCGCAATTGGCGTTGCCCGCGTTTACCACCACCGCGCGCATGCGGCCTTTCGACGCGCGCAAGTGCGCTTTGGAAATCAGCACCGGAGCGGCGACTACCAGGTTTTGCGTGAACACTCCGGCCGCGGAAGCGGGAACATCGCTGGAAAGAATCGCGAAATCGAGCGCGCCTGTTTTTTTCAGGCCGCAGGCGGTCGCGGCGAAGCGGAAGCCGCGGGGTAAAGAGGCTTCGGAGAGAGCATGCTGCATTCTCGGCGGGGTCATGGCGTGAGCGCGATGCTCACGGAAGGAACCTCCGGCCCTCCGCGGAAGTTGCGCCGTGCAAAAGCGCGCGTATTTCCGAGAGTGTTTGTTGAAGTCGAACGGCTTGTCTGCTCATGGCTTGGCTCCTAGTGTGCTGCGTAGGTTGGCGATGCGATCCTGCAAATCGGAAATGGCGGCGCGCACGGATTCCGGCGCGGTTCCACCCAGGACTTTTTTGCCGGCCAGCGCTGCATCCAGGCTCAAGCTGCCGGCGAAATCGGCTTCAAATTCCGGAGCGATTTTCTTGAGCGTTGCCAGCGGAAGCGAAGTCCATGGAATATTTTGCTTTTCGGCTTCGCGCAAAACTTTACCGACAATGTCATGCGCCTGCCGAAACGGAATTCCTTTGTGCGCCAGGTAATCCGCGGCTTCGGTGGCTAGCAGCACGGGATTGGAGGCAGCAACTCGCAAACGCTCGGCATTGAATTTGGTGGTGGACAGCGCTCCGGTTGCCACCGCGAGCATGGCCGCAACCTGATCGTGCGCGGAAAACAGCGCTTCCTTGTCTTCTTGCAGGTCGCGCTGGTAGCTGCTGGGCAAACCCTTGAGGGTGGTCAGCAGCGCGAACAGCGCTCCGGTGATGCGGCCGGTTTTGCCGCGGATCAGTTCCCAGGCATCGGGATTTTTTTTCTGCGGCATCAGGCTGCTGCCCGTGGAATATTCGTCGGGAAGAATCACGTAGGCGAATTCTTGCGACGCAAAGATGACGAAGTCTTCCGCGAGACGCGAGAGATGCGTGGCGATTCCGGCGAGCGCGAAAAGATAATCAAGCGCGAAATCGCGATCGCTTACGGCATCGAGGCTATTCGCGGTGGTGCGGGAAAAGCCGAGCTCGCGCGCGATGGCGGCGCGATCGATTCCGAAACTGTTGCCCGCGAGCGCGCCGGAACCCATGGGACACGCATCGGCGCTTGCGGCGGCAGCCTGCAAGCGCGTGAGATCGCGAGAGAAAGCCTCTGCGTGCGCGAGCAGAAAATGCGAAACCAGAATCGGCTGCGCGTGCTGCATGTGCGTCATGCCGGCCATGGGCACGTCAAAATTCGTTTTAGCCTGTTCGAGAAAAGCGCTCAGCAGCTCGAAGACGGCGGATTGCACGCGGGCCGCGGCATCCATCACGAAGAGGCGAAAATCCGTGGCGACCAGTTCGTTGCGGCTGCGGCCGGTGTGCAGCTTCCAGCCGAGCGCGCCGAGTTCATGCACCAGCGCGCTTTCCACGAAGTGGTGGACGTCTTCCACCTCTGAGCCTTCGAGGAACGAAGGATCGTTGCTTATCTGCCTCGCGATGTTGTCGAGCGCGAGCAGCGTGTCACGGACTTCCGCAGCGGTGAAGATTCCGACGCCCTGCAAAGCCTTGGCCCAGGCGCGATCGACGGCAAGCTCATAGGGCAGCAGGCGGCGATCAAACGCAAACGAGCGCTGGAACGCGTCGAACTGTTTGTCCGGTTCGCGCTCGAAGCGGCCGCCCCAGAGGCGATCGTCTTTGCGTTGGGCTTTTGCAGTCATTAATTGTCAGGTGTCGGCTTTCAGTTCGCGATGCTGACGATCAGTCATTGCCGCCTTCGGCTTTAGCTTTGGGGCGGACCGTGACTGGCAAGGCGAAAAGGTTGATGAAGCCTTCGGCGTCTTTGGGATTGTAGCGGCCCATGGTGAAGCTGGCGAGGTCGGTGCGATAGAGCGAGAAAGGCGAAACGCGCTTTGTGACCGTGAGCGTCCCCTTCCACAATTTTAGGCCGACGGCGCCGGTGACGCGCTGCTGCGCGACGCTGAAGAATCCGTCGAGCGCGGCACGCAGCGGGGAAAACCACAAGCCGTAGTAAACCAGCTCCGCGTAGCGCAACGAGAGGGCTTGCTGAAAATGCGCGGTTTCGCGATCCACGGTGAGGGCTTCGAGTTCGCGATGCGCGGTGACCAGCAGCGTGCCACCGGGAGTTTCGTACGCGCCGCGCGATTTCATGCCGACGAGGCGATTTTCGACGATGTCGGTGCGGCCGATGCCATGCTTCGCGGCAACTTCGTTCAGCGTGTTCAGCAGCTCGATTGGGTTGGCTCTCGCGCCGTTCACAGAGACGGGAAAGCCGGCTTCGAAACCAATTTCGACTTCGGCGGCTTTGTCCGGCGCTTTTTCCGGAGAAGCGACCCATTGCCACATGGCTTCGTTGGGAGAATTGGCGGGATCCTCGAGTTCGCCACCTTCATGGCTCAGGTGCCAGATATTGCGGTCGCGGCTGTAGATGTTTTTCTTGCTTTGCTCGACGGGGACGTTGTGTTTTTGGGCGTAGGCGATGGCGTCTTCGCGGGAATCAATGTCCCACTCGCGCCAGGGGGCGATGATCTGCAAATTTGGCGCGATGGCTTTGTAGGCCAGTTCAAAACGGACCTGGTCATTGCCTTTGCCAGTGCAGCCGTGGGAGAGGCCATCGGCGCCGAGCTTGAGCGCGATTTCGGCTTGCCGCTTGCCGAGGATGGGGCGGGCCATGGAGGTGCCGAGCAGATACGTGTGCTCGTAAACGGCGCCGGCGCGCAGCGTGGGCCAGATGTAGTCGCTAACGAATTCTTCGCGCAGGTCTTCGACGTAGGCGGTGGAGGCGCCGGTGGCTAGCGCTTTTTTGCGCGCGGCTTCGAGATCTTCCTGCTGGCCTACGTCGCCGATCATGGCGATGACTTCGCACTGATAGTTTTCCTTGAGCCAGGGAATGATGATGGAGGTGTCGAGGCCTCCGGAATAGGCGAGGACTACTTTTTTTGGTTTTGGCTTGTTCAATGCTGTATTCACAATTCCTCTCTTCGTTTGATTGGTAGCCAAGGTGGGGCGCAGCAGTGCTGCGCCCCTACAAAACTCAACGCCGGCAAAGCGCGTGCAGGCATCGCTCGATTAAAACAGTGTGTGCAGGATGGCTTTCTGCACGTACATGCGATTTTCGGATTGGTCGAGAACGACGGAGCGCGGGCCATCGAGAATTTCCGGGGTGACTTCCAGGCCGCGGTGCGCCGGAAGACAGTGCATGAAGACGGCATCGGGCGCAGCAAGGGACATCAATTGCGCATTGACCTGGTAGGGTTGGAACACGGCGTTGCGTACTTCGCCTTCCTCCTCGAAACCCATGCTGGTCCAGGAATCGGTGTAAACGCCCTGCGCGCCCGCGACAGCTTCGTGCGGGTCGGTCATCAACTCGATCTTGGCCTTAGTTTCGCGGGCGACGCGTTTGCCGTCGGCGACAACTTCAGCGGCCGGGGCATAGTCCGGCGGAGTGGCAATGCGCAGATGAACACCGAGACGGGCGGCGAGATAGATGAGCGAATTGCACACGTTGTTGCCGTCGCCGACGTAAGCGAGCTTGAAGCTACGCAGTGCGCCGAATTTCTCCTCGAGGGTGAAGAAATCGGCGAGGGCCTGGCAGGGATGAAATTTATCGGAGAGCGCGTTGATCACGGGAATGTCGGCATTCGCGGCCATCTCTTCGAGAACGTGCTGGTGGTATACGCGCGCGACAATGCCCTGCACCCAGCGATCGAGATTGCGAGCGACATCGGCGATGGACTCGCGCGCGCCGAGAGAGGCGGAGGCCTGCGTGTGGTCGAGGAAAATCACGGAGCCACCCATGCTTTGGATACCGACTTCAAAAGTGACACGCGTGCGTAGCGAGGGCTTCTCAAAAATGAGGGCGATAAATTTGCCTTGCAATGTCGAGGCGTAGCGGCCGGGGCGAGCTTTTATGTCGGCCGAGAGATGGAGGAGTTCGCGCGTGTGCACGGGGCTCCATTCGCCTCCAGTGAGGAGGTCATTCGACAAAGAAATGGGCGCCACGAGAGTAGTAGTGGTCATATTTTCACCTTGCCGCGGATTGCGCGAAGCGCGGCGGATTCACAGCGATTGGCGCTGAAGCAGCGGAAATGGATTTGGGAGTTTTTGCCAGAACGAGCTCGAACAGCCGGAGAAATTCGCGAACCTGCGCACGAGTGATGATGAAAGGGGGCAACAGGCGCAAGGTAAAGTCGTGGGTGCAATTGATCAGCAGGCCCTGGCGCAGAGCTTCGGCGACGAAGGAATTGCCATCGACAGAGAGTTCGATGCCCAGGATCAGGCCTTCGCCGCGGATTTCGCGGATGAAATCGAACTTGCCTGCGAGCTTGGCGAGGCCTTCGCGGAGTTCGGCTGCGCGATCGCGAACGTTGGCGAGTAGCTTTTGGTTTTCGATGATGCTTAGGAATTCGAGAGCAGTGGCGCAAATCAGCGGACCACCGCCGAACGTGGTGCCATGTAGTCCCGGGGCGACGCGCGAGGCCACGGCTTCGGTTGTGAGGATCGCGCCGAGAGGCAGACCGGCGGCGAGCGGCTTGGCAACGAGGACGATGTCGGGTTTAGAGGAAAACTTTTGGTAAGCGAAATAGCGTCCAGTGCGGCCCAGGCCGCATTGAATCTCGTCGGCGATGAGCAGAGCGCCATGCTGCGAGGCGAGAGAGCGGGCGCGATTCCAGAAAGCTTCCGTGACGGGATGGATGCCGCCTTCGCCCTGGATGGTTTCGAGGATGACGGCGCAAACGGTGTCGTCGAATTTGGATTCGAGATCGGCGATGTCGTTGAAATGGACAAACTCGACGCCGGGCACGAGAGGCGCAAACGGCAGACGGTATTTTTCGGTGGAGGTTACGCTGACGGCGCCGAAGGTGCGGCCGTGAAAGGAGTTCTGCATGGCCAGGATGCGGTGCTTGGCCGCGGGCTTGTCGGGCGCGTCGGAGGCGGTGCGGGCGCAGAGGCGGGCGAGCTTTAAGGCGCCGTCGGCGGCCTCGGTTCCGCTGTTGGAGAAGAAGACGCGGTCCATTCCGGAGATTTCGGCGAGCTTGCGGGAAAGAGGACCCTGGTAAGCGTTGTGATAAAGGTTGGAGAGGTGGATGGCGCGCGCGGCTTCGCGACGAATGACTTTCACAATGCGAGGGTGCGTGTGGCCTAGAGCGTTGACCGCGATGCCACCAAGAAAATCGAGATATCTTTTGCCCGCGGAGTCATACACATAAGCGCCGCGACCATGTGTGATGACGAACGGCTGGCGCTTGTAAGTGGGGAGGAGAAACTGTTCGGCGTCGCTCAGGCGCGTGTCGAGCTTCGGCTTGCTGCTGCGCGGGCGCTTCGGCTTCTGCATCGCTGAGCGGACCACTTTCTTTTTATTAATGACTCGCATCACGCCGCCGAGAGCGCCGCTTGCGCTGCCGGAAGGGACTCCCGTAGGACTCGTGTGCCGGGGATGGCGTTTGCGGAATCGTGAGAGGGTTCCGGGGCTTGCGAGACGCGCAGCAGAGAATCCGACGAACTGCCGCCCACGATGTGCACTTCGCGGACGCCACCTTCCAAGGCGCGCTTGGCAGCTTCGAGCTTGAGGACCATGCCGCCGGAAACGACACGCGATTGCACGAGGCGCTCAATATCTTCCCAAGTCACGGCAGAGAGAACCTTGTCGCCGTCGAGAACGCCGGCAACGTCGGTGAGATAGATCAAACGCTCCGCACCAAGATATTCGGCGCAGGCCGCGGCCATGTGATCGGCATTGATGTTGTACAGCTCATTGTCCGGCCCGAGACCGAGGCACGGAGCGACGGGAACGAGGCCCTCGCGCCAGAGCGACTCGATGAA
>Ga0209240_1000372_pt1 | contig 18794 bp, 17 predicted proteins | sample GraSoi_2013_80cm_FD_185828 | JGI IMG/M metagenome (GOLD analysis project Ga0209240, IMG submission 185828) | Grasslands soil microbial communities from the Angelo Coastal Reserve, California, USA - Sample 9_17_2013_80cm (SPAdes) (version 2) | ecosystem: Environmental > Terrestrial > Soil >...
CACCCGGTAGGTGCTCGCCCAGTGCACGATCCGGCTAAGCGCGGCCCATCCAGGCAATAGCCTGCGAGCCACCATGTTCGCCACAAGCCGCATCATACGGCTCTGAGCCCCGGGCGAGGAGCGGTGTTGGGCGGTCGCGGCCGTGCAGGCACCGACGACGACGGCAACTCGGCGATCGTCTGGGAGAACAACAGCAGCCAGTCGGCGCGGCACTGCGGCCCAGCCGGCTCGCGCGCCGAAACAAATCCTTGACAGAATTTCCGGTTGAACGCCGGTATCGCGCCGGCTGCCAACGGTCGGCCGTGGCGCGCGAATGTCCGGTTCCTAGTTCTGGCGCCGACGTCTCAGCCGAGAGGCGCCGCATGGGCGCCAGCAGGAAGGAGACTCCCGTGAAGTACATGATTCTGATCTACGCCTCACAGCAGGACTACGACTCGCTGAGCGGCAGGCCCGGGCCGCAGCAGCCCGCCTGGTCGTCGGCGGACTTCGCGGCGATGGGCACCTTCATGGAGTCGTTCAACAAGGAGCTGGCTGAGTCCGGCGAACTGGTCGACACCAAAGGCCTGACTGCTCCGGTTCACGCCCGTCGGATCCGGCTCGGGGGCGGCGTTCCGGTGGTGACCGACGGTCCATATCCGGAGTCCGAGGAGGTGCTAGCCAGCTATTGGATCGTCGAGTGCGACAGCTTCGACCGGGCTACCCAGATCGCCGCCCGGCTGGCAGACACGCCCGGCCCCGAGCACGTGCGCGCCCGCGCAGCGGTCGACGTGCGGCCGATCGCAGAGTCCAGGCACGAGCTGGAACTCTGACAGCCGCCGTGTCTGGCAACGAGGCCGAGAACCTGCTGCGCCGACTGGCGCCGCAGGTTCTCGGCGCGCTGGTGCGGCGCTACGGGCACTTCGATATGGCCGAGGATGCCGTCCAGGAGGCGATGTTGGCTGCGGCGACGCAATGGCCTGCCGAAGGCATCCCTGATAATCCGCGCGCCTGGCTTACCACGGTCGCATCGCGGCGGCTGACCGACCTGCTACGCACCGAGCAGGCCAGGCAGCGCCGCGAGGAAACCGCCGCGCGGCAGATACTTCCCGCCGAGTGGCTTGCCCCGGCGGCCGACGCACCAATCAGAAGGGCCGACGACACCCTGATCCTGCTGTTCATGTGCTGCCATTCCGCGCTGTCCCCGGCCTCCCAGATCGCGCTTACCCTGCGTGCGGTTGGCGGGCTTTCCACCGCGGAGATCGCCAGGGCTTTTCTGGTACCCGGGGCGACCATGACGCGGCGCATCACGCGAGCGAAGCAAGCCATCAAGGACAGCGGACTGCCCTTCGCCATGCCGACCGGGTCGGAGCGCGCCCAGCACCTCGCGGCGGTTCTGCACGTGCTCTACCTGATCTTCACTGAGGGCTATGCCGCCACCTCGGGCACCGGGCTGGTGCGCGCAGACCTGTCGGCCGAGGCCATCCGGCTCACCCGCCTCGTCCACCGGCAGCTGCCTCAGGATGGCGAAGTCACCGGGCTGCTGTCGCTGATGCTGCTCAACGAGGCGCGGCGGCCTGCACGTGCCAGGCCGGATGGCGACCTGATTCCCATGGCTGAGCAGGACCGTAGCCGCTGGGACACCGATCAGATCGCTGAAGGCGTGGCGCTGATCACCGGAGCTCTGAGCCGCGGATCGCCCGGACCGTACCAGCTGCAGGCGGCGATAGCCGCGGTCCATGACGAGGCGGCCACCGCCGAGGCCACCGACTGGCAGCAGATCGTCGCCCTGTACGAACTGCTGTTGCAGCTATCCGACAATCCGGTGGTGGCGCTCAACCGCGCGGTCGCGGTGGCCATGGTCCGCGGCCCGCGAGCCGGGCTTGACCTGCTGGCGCCCATGCAGGCCGATCAGCGGATAACCGGAAGCCACCGGTTCCACGCCGTCCGGGCCCACCTGCTTGAGATGGCAGGAGACCGCGCTGCGGCTCGGACCGCCTATCTGGACGCAGCAGGGCTGACGGCCAGCCTGCCGCACCAGCGCTATCTGCACGCGCAGGTCACGCGCCTGGGCGGCGACGCCTAGGCCCGCTGCGACCTAGCCCGGGAGCAGCGGGCCGAGACGCTCGACCGGGAAACCGGGGCTTCGATGTCCGTCCCGGCCGATCATCGTCGTGCTGGCCGCCAGAACGTTCAGCACGCATTCCTCGGCACACTGCACGACAGCCTCGTAGAGCGGGTCCATCTGACCCCACGGCACGAATTCGATGCTAGGCAGCGCGTCGCCGTCATTGCGGGCGTCGAGCGAGCTATCCAGCATCCCGACGTTGGTCGCCGAGAAGGCCAGGAACAGATCGCCGGAGAAATGGCTGCCCGTCGTCCCGGTCCGTGCCAGGCCGAACGGGACTCGCCGCGCCAGCGCCTTGCACTGCCCGGGCAGCAGCGGCGCGTCGGTCGCGACAACCGTGATGCAGGAGCCTGCGCCCGGCGGCGCGGCGAGGGCCAGCCAGTCGGTCTCCTCCATCGGGTTGTCCCCGCTCAGCATCCGGCCGAGGTACCGGCCAGCCACAACGAGCTCGTTGCGGCTGCCGAAGTTCGCCTGCATCAGCGCACCGACCATGTACCGGCGGGCACCGACCCGTACCTGGCGGGACGAGGTTCCCGTGCCGCCCTTGAAGCCGTAGCAGTTCATCCCCGTACCGCCGCCGACCGAGCCTTCCTCGAGCGGCCCGCTGCGCGCGCTGTCGAGCGCGTGCTTCGCGGTCTGCGGGGTGACGTGCCCACCGTTGATGTCGTTCAGGTAGCCATCCCACGTCTCGGCCACGGCTGGCAGATGCCAGCGGGCGGCCAGGGCCGGGTTCACGCCGATCGACCACTCGATGATCCCCTGGTGCACCGGCCCGACGGCATGCGTGTTCGTGATGCCGACCGGCAGCGACAGAGCCCCGGCCTCATCGAGCCACGCGGTTCCGGTCATCTCGCCGTTGCCGTTGAGCGAGTACCAGCCCGCGGGGCACGACGTGCCCACGCCCGCGCGCCCGAGCGGAAGCACGGCGGTAATCCCGGTCCTGACCGGCCCGCGACCGACCTGCAGCGGCCCGTCCCCGGAGATCAGTGTCTCGTATCCCACCTCAACGCCCGGGACGTCGGTGATCGCATTCCACTCCCCTGGCTCACCCCGGACGGGTACTCCAAGGTCGCGGGCGCGTGGCCGGTGAGTTTGGTCGGACCCCGCAGCTTTGATCTGATCATCCCGCATGCCGTCCGTGCTCCTTTCCTTCGCCGCGCAGGATGTCGCCGACGGCGGCGATGCCCGCGCTGATGGACCGCTCGCTCAGGTTTCCGAAACCGAGTACGAGCTGCCCAGGGGTTGGTGATCGGTTCGACCGGTGCTCGCTCATGCCGTACAAGCCGGTCGAGCGCTCGCGGGCGGCGGTGATGACCTGTCCCTCGGCGAGCTGGCCGGGAAGGTGCGCCACCGCGTGGAAGCCCGCCGCCATGCCGGTGAGCGCAACATCGGGAGCGTGCTTGGCGAGCGCCTCGACCAGCACGACGCGCCGCCCGGCATAGCTGGCCCGCATCCTGCGCAGATGCCGGTCGAAGCGGCCGGATTCCATCAGCATCGCGAGGGCAAGCTGCTCCAGCACCGGCGAGCCGCGATCCTGCCCTGCCTTCTCCTCGGCCACCGCCCCGGCCAGCCAAGTCGGGCACGCAACCCAGCCCAACCGCAGTGACGGGGCCAGCGACTTGCTCACGGTACCGATCGCCGCGACCCGGTCAGCGGAGAGTCCCTGCAGCGCGCCAACGGGATCGCGGTCGTACCTGAACTCGGCGTCGTAGTCGTCCTCGATCATGATGCCGTCGCTCGCGGCCGCCCACTCGACCAGCTGCAGACGTCGCTCCGGGCTGAGTACAACTCCCGTGGGCCACTGATGTGCAGGCGTGAGCACGACGGCCCTGGCTCCCGTCGCGGCCAGCGCCGTCACGTCTACCCCCGATTCGTCGACCCGCACGGGAACCGCATCGACCCCCGCCCGGCTGGCCGCCGCCGCGACGGCCAGGCTGTAGCCGGGATCTTCGAAGCCGACCCGCGCGACACCAGATCTGGCCAAGGCGCGCAGGACGAGGTTCAGGCCCTGGGCGAAGCCGGTGCAGATGATGATCTGCTCTGCGCTCGCCGCCGCAGCCCGAACCCGGCGCAGATACGCGGCGAGCACCTCGCGCAGCTGCTGGCTTCCGCGCGGATCGCCGTAGCCGAACGCCGCGGTCGGTGCGGCGCGGCACACCTCCCGCATCGCCCATGCCCAGTCCCCGCGAGGGAAGCTCGCCAGGTCAGGCACGCCGGAGGCGAAGTCGACCGCAAGGCGCGGTCGGCCAGGGACGTCGTAATCGGGGCCCGCGCCTGCCTGGCCGTGGCCAAGCCCTGGCCCGGCTGCTCGTGTCGGCTGCCCGCCAGCCCGGGCGGCTACCCGGGTCGCGGAGCCAACCCGCGTGCTCAGGTACCCCTCGGCCTGCAGCTGGGCGTAGCAATCCTGGACCAAACCTCGCGAGAGCGGCAGCTCCCGTGCCAGCTCGCGCGAAGACGGAAGCCGCTCCCCAACGGCAAGGCGACCTGACCTGATCGCGTCCCGCAGCTGGCGCTCCAGCTGGGACCGCAGCGGCTCGGCCGCTCGCCGGTCCAGGGCGAGCAGCAGCTCCGGACCCAAACCGGACCACTGTACTGGCATCAAATTGGAGCTTACCGGTAGTCCGGTCAGCTTCTAGCGTGCTGAGCATGACAGCTATTACGCAACCCCAGCACGCCAGTCCGGGCTTGCAGCGGTACGCCGCGGTGCTCAGGACGCCGGGAGTGCTCCAGTTCGCGATCCCCGGCTTCATCGGGCGGATGCCGATGGGCATGCTCAGCATCGCCCAGGTCATGCTGATCGTCTCGGTCACAGGCCGATACGGCACCGCGGGAGTCGTGTCAGCCGCCGGCGCGGTGCTGTTCGCGGTTGTGACCCCGAGGGTCGGCCGTCTGGCCGACCGGCGGGGGCAGGCGTGGGTGCTACGGCCCCTCGCGGGCGTCTTCACTGGAACTACGGCTGCTTTCGCCTGGTGTGCTATCAGCCACGCGCCGGACTGGGCGCTGATCATCACAGGCGCCCTGAGCCGGGCAACCATGCCCGCTCTTGGCCCGATGGTTCGTTCCCGGTGGAGTCAGTTGCTGGGCGGCAGTGACACGCTCGATGCTGCGTTCTCCCTGGAGGGGATCGCCGACGAGGTCATCTTCATCGCCGCGCCAGTGGTTGTGGTAGCGCTCGTCACAGGAATCCGGCCGGTCAGCGGATTGCTGGTCACCCTTGCGCTGAGCCTGGCCGGAGTGGTCGGCTTGACCAGGCACAGGGCAAGCGAGCCCCCGGTGCGCGGCGAAGGGCGCGGCGGCGGGACCGTCCTGCGCAGCCGCGGACTGCGAGTCCTGATCGCCATGCACATCTGCCTGGGAGCCCTATTCGTGGCGGTCGACCTGGCCACCATTGCGTTCGCGCAGGAACACGGCGCGAGCGCAATGGCCGGTCCGCTGCTTGCACTGTACGGGCTGGGCAGCGCGATCGCGGGCGTCTGGTATGGCGCACGGCGCTGGCACGCGCCCCAGGCCGTCAGGCTCCGGGTGGCCCTAGCGGCGACGGCGCTCGGCGTCGGGCCGCTGGCCTTCATGCCCGGGCTGGCCGCGATTGCTGTCGCGATCTTCGTGGGCGGCCTGGGCATTTCCGCCACGCTGGTGAGCTCCTACAGCATCGCCGGGCGTGTAGTGGCCGCCGACCAGCGGACCGCGGGCATGTCGTGGCTGACAACCGCTGCCGCGACTGGAACGGCGATCGGCGCGCCATTGGCTGGCCGGCTTGTCGACGCCAATGGCGCGGACGCCGGCTACCTGTTCGCACTGGCCGCCGGGCTGGCCGCGATCGCAATCCTGATAATCCGCTTCCGCGATCTGGCCAGCCCGGACGATCCGGCGCCGACTCACTCAGCTTCCGCCGCCTTGCGCTGAGTGAAGCTGAACCAGTTGCCTGAGTCATCCCGCAGGATTGCCTCAATGCCGTAGGGCCGGTCGGCGGGCGGCTGGATGAACTCGACGCCCCGCTCGAGCAGAGTCTCGTAGTCGGCGCGACAATCCGTCGTGGCCATGACGCCTGGGCTCAGCGCCCCCTTGGCGACCAGCGCGCGGACCTGCACTGCGGTGTCCGCATCGAGCATGGAGTGGGCCGGGTCGACCAGCAGGAACTCCTGGCCCTGGTTCTCGGGCGGACGGACGGTCAGCCAGCGCATGCCGCTGTCGAGTTGGATGTCGTTGGTCAGGTCGAAACCTAGTCGCTTGGTGTAGAACTCCTTGGCCGACTCAGTGTCGAGCACCCAGACCGAGACGATCCCGACGCCTGTGATCATCATCATCTCCTCGTGGTTGGCATCGGCACGACGGTACGGTGAGCCGAAGGCTGGTCGCTTCTCCGAAATTGCGATGTGTCCGTGGATCAGCGTGCGGGCAGCCCCGTCCGCCACATCAGCGCGAAGCAGCCAGGGATCGGAGCAGGGCCGCCCAGCCGCGCCGCCTCGCGCCGATACTCAGACGGTGACCGGCCGACGATGTCGGCGAACCGGCGGCTGAACGAACCGAGGCTGCTGAACCCGACCAGCATGCAGATCTCGGTCACGGTCAGGTTGACCGAGCGCAGCAACTCGCACGCCCGCTCGACCCGGCGGCGGGTCCGGTACCGGCCGGGCGTCTCCCCGTAGGCAGCGTCGAAGGCCCTGATGAACTGCCCGAGCGAGTACCCGGAGTCCGCCGCGAGCGCCGCGATGTCGAGTTGCTCGGCGTAGTCGCGGTCGATCCGGTCGCGGGCTCGCCGTAGCGCCCGCAGGCTGTTCACGTCGGCGACGACGGACCCTGACATAGCGCCAACGTAGCAGCCAACCAGCGCGCAGCCAGCGGAGCGAGAATATGATCTACGGGCGGACTTCCGCGGCTACAGTTGGCGCGCCAGCGGAGGTTGTGATGGAGCAGATCAACAATAAGCTCATGAACTGGGCGTCGATCCTCGCCGACAACGCGCGGACCCAGGCCGAGCGCGCGGCGTCGATGCCGTTCATCTACCCGCACATCGCCCTGATGCCAGACGCGCACCTCGGCAAGGGCGCAACCGTCGGCTCGGTCATCCCCGCGCTCGGCGCGATCATCCCGGCAGCGGTCGGTGTCGACATCGGCTGCGGCATGATCGCCCTGCGCACGCAGTTCTCCGCGGACGAGATCGGGGTCCGCGGCGACCTCGCCGCACTCCGCCAGGCGATCGAGCGGGCCATCCCGCTGTCGGCCGGGAAGTACAACAGCCGCATCTATAGCCACGAGACCACCGCCAGGATCACTGAGCTCGAGCAGCGCGACGGCGCGGGCAGCGCGGACGAGATCGCGCCGAACTGGCGCTTCCAGCTGGGCAGCTTGGGCTCCGGCAATCACTTCATCGAGGTCAGCCTGGACGAGGAAGAGCGCGTTTGGCTGTTCCTGCACTCGGGATCCCGCGGCGTCGGGAACAAGCTGGCGCAGCGGCACATCAAGATCGCCCAGGCCCGGGCGGCCGCGGATCGGATCACCCTCCCGGACCCCGACCTGGCGTACTTGGTGGAGGGAACCGATGAGTTCAGCGCCTACATCAGGGACCTGCGCTGGGCGCAGCATTTCGCCCTGCTGAACCGCGAGGAGATGATGCACCGCGTGGCCGATCGCGTCGGCGATTGGCTCGGCCGGCCCGTCCAGCCCGAGGAGACCGTGAACACCCACCACAACTACACCGAGCGCGAGACTCATTTCGACAAGGAAGTGTGGCTGTCACGCAAAGGTGCCATCGACGCCTCGCAAGGCAAGCCCGGTCTCATCCCAGGGTCGATGGGCACCAGGTCCTATGTCGTAACCGGCAAGGGCAACCGGCTCGCGCTGAACTCATCGCCGCACGGAGCCGGCCGCGAGTACAGCCGGTCGGCGGCGCGCAAGAGGTTCAGCCGCGCCCAGCTCGACGCCGCCATGGCTGGCATCGAGTGGCGCAAGACCGACGCGTTCCTCGACGAGATCCCAGGCGCGTACAAGGACATCGACGTCATCATGGAGGACTCGAAGGACCTGGTCGAAGTCCGCCATGTCCTGCGCCAGATCGTCAACGTCAAGGGCAACTAGCGGGCACGGCCACGGCCGTTACGACAAGGCCGCGGCTGACAGCCCAGAATCCGTCGTAGGTCGCGACCCGGCGGCCGCCGACCACGGGTCCTGGAACGAGCAGGTGCGCGGCGAAGCTGCCCGACTCGAGAAGCTCGACCTCCGCGTCGGAGAACCCGAGCCGCAGGCCGGTCGCCGGGAACCACGCCTTAAACACCGATTCCTTAGCGCTAAACAAGATTCGGTCCCAACAAACCCCAGGCGCAACTGCCGCAAGCCCGGCCAGTGCCGTCCGTTCTGACTCGCTGGCTACCCTGGGCAGGACGCTGCCCGGCAGCATCTCATCCGGCTCGGCGTCGATGCCGATCGCGGCGAACGTATCGGCCCGGCCGACTGCCGCAGCGCAGTAACCATCGCAGTGCGTCATGCTGCCGACGATTCCGGGCGGCCATCGGGGTGAACCCGAAGGCCCTGGCATGATCGGTGCGGGCCGGACCCCGGCCCGCACCAGCGCCAGCCGAGCACAGACCCGGACCCCTGTGAACTCGCGCCGCCGCTTCGCGCTGGCTCCGGCGACGAGAGCGGCCTCCTCAGGGAACAATTCACCCTCGTCGCACTCGCCGCCGAACACCTCGGCCGATTCGACGCCCGAAGGCAGGATTCCGGCGAGCACTACGAGTTCCAGGCGATATGTCCCGCCCGCGACCTATCTCGGGCACTCGCCAGCGAACCAGCCATTCCGCTACTGTCCCAGTGCGTGACCGATGACGACAACGCGGCCTCAGGCGCCGTCATTTCCACGCCCTGTATACGGCATTTGTCGTGCGCTAACGGCTCCGAAGTCGGACGGCCGCCGCGGTGGAGCCGATCGCGATGGTCGCGGATCGGGTAAAAGGTGGTAAAACGGGTGGCGATGTACGCCCAGTTGTGATATCCGATTGCTGGGGGCCCATGATTCCGGCGGCGCGCATGAGAAGGGTCGCGCGAGACGTGACCCGATGGGTGGATGATCCTGGCAGGAACGGGTATCTGTGCGTGCGCCACGGTTGGCGCTGGAATCGCAAGGCTTCCGCCAACTCCATTCCCGACCACTCCGCTCGGCGGCACCGGTGCCGCCCGGCAGCCGAGGTGCAATGCTGATGTCGCAGCCACCTGCTGACGCACTCGATGGAAGGCCTGCGGTTCCGACCAATGGACGGGACGGCCGCGGTACCGAGCTGCCCGATCGCGCCGAGCCGCCAGGGCCCGCCGGTGTGGTCGAGCGTGCCGGGCCGCCTTCTCCCGTCAGCCGACCCGGCGGACTTGTCGGCCATGAGGCTCCCGGCGCAGCGAACGGCGCCGCCGATCGGCGCACGGAGCTGATTCAGGCCGCACAGGAGCATTGGGCGGCCGCCCTCACCGACCTGGGCGGGCGGAACACGCTGCTGTACTTCAAAGACCGCCGCTCCGGCACGCTTGACCTGGCCCAGGCGGACCCGGCGGCGCTCGAGCACTTGCTGACCACCGGATCGATCAGGCTGACCAAGCTGTTCCGCGACGTCGATATCCGCGCCGACGCGATCCGCCGGATTCAGGTGATCTACCGCAAGGCCAGGGAGTTGCTCGAGGAGCGCGGCATCAGGGCGGGATACCTGGCTGTCGGGATGGCGCGCTGGGACGAACTCTTTCTCCAGCCCGCTGCGCCGGTCCTTCTCCGCGGCCTGACGATCACCCCGACCAGGGCCAGGCACGACGACTTCGATCTCCTGCTCGACGACGAGCCCGAGGTGAACCCCGTTCTGCTGCACAAGCTGACCACCGTCTACGGGGCGGCCACCGACAAGCTGGCCGACCTACGCGGGGACCGCCTGTACCGCGCACTGACCGCGGTTGCCGAGGCCGCCGAGGTCCCCGGCTTCGCGATCATCGACAGGAAGGTCATCGGCACCTTCACCTACGCGAAGCTGCCGATGGTCCGCGATATCCAGAACGCGGCCGAACTGCTTGCCGACAGTGACGTTGTCGCCGCGATCGCCGGCGACCCGGAGGCGCAGGAATTGTTGTCGGCCGACGATGCTGCTGCCCCGGTGCTCGACTCGCCGGATGCCGACTATTCCGTCCTCGACGCCGACTCGTCTCAGCGCAGCGCGATCGCGGCGGTGCTGTCCGGTCACAGCCTGGTGATCCACGGGCCGCCGGGAACAGGCAAGAGCCAGACCATTGCCAACCTGACCGCGGCGCTGGTTGCCCGGGGCAGGAAGGTGCTGTTCGTGGCCGAGAAGCGGGCGGCCATCGACGCGGTGCTGTCCCGGCTCAAGGCCGTCGACCTAGGTGAGCTCGTCCTGGACATTCATGAAGGGACGAGGGATAGGCAGCGGATCGCTGCCGACCTCGGTGCCAGCCTCGATGTCGCGCAGCAGACGACCACTCCGGATGACACAAGCCTGCGCCGCAGGCTGGCCGAGCGTCAGCGGCGGCTGTCCGACCATGTCACGGCGCTGCACGAGGCACATCCGCCCTGGGGACTGACCCCGTTCGCCGTCCAGTCCGCGCTGCTCGGAGTTCCGGAGGAAGCGCGTAACTCGGTGCGGCTGCCCGCACCAGAGCGGATCACAGCGATCGAGGCCGACCAGATCAGGGATGAGCTGCGCGAGTTCGCGCACCTTGGCGGCTTCACCATGCGCCCAGGCTCGACGCCGTGGTTCGGCGCCGCCTTGCGCACGCCGGAGGAGGCCCGCGAGGCGTACCACCTGGCCGTCCAGCTCAGCAGCTATGACCTGCCGCGGCTGATGGACCGGCACGCAAGGGCCAGCGGCGCGCTCGGCCTGCGGGCGCCGGCCGGCTACGCGGACGCGCTGGCCAGAATGGCCCTGTACGCGGGGATCAAGCGAACAGCCGCGCTGCTTGACGCTTCCGTCTACGGAGCTAACCCGCAGGCCCTGGCCGACGCCTTGGCCGGCACGAGCAGCGGATCGCTCGGCGAACGGCGCAGGCTGAAGAAGGAGGGCCAGCGGCTCTACCGAGGCCCAGGCAAGCCGGCCCGCGAGGAGCTGGCCGCACTGCTGAAGGCGGCGGCCGGGCAGCTTGCTGACTGGGAGCGGGCAAGGAATGTCGTGGGAACTGGCAACCCGGACGCGGGCTCGCTGCCCACGGTCCCCGCTGGTCTTGTTGAGCTCGCTGAACTTCATGCCGACTCCGCCCGGAAGCTGGACGCATTGCGCGCCCGGGTACGGCTGTCAGCCGACGACGTGGCTGGCCAGCTCTCCGCGCTAGCCGCCGACGAGGACACGGCCTGGAAGCTGCCCAGGCTGTACGAGCTCGCCGCCAGGTTCGACGACCTGGGCCTGGCGCCCCTGCTCGACGAGCTCGCCCGCTGCGAGGCCAGCCCTGACCTCGCCGCTGCTGCCTTCGATCACGCCTGGCACTCCTCGATCCTCGATCAGATCAAGGTCCGTGATCCGAGGTACGCCGCCGAGCGTGGCAGCGCGCTTGACGAGGTCGCCAGCGACTTCCGCGGGCGCGACGTGGAGTACCTCAAGGCCAACCGGCGCCGGGTCAGACACGCCTGGGCCGAGCGGCTGCGTGAGGCGCAGGACCAGCACCCGCTGCAGGCCAGGGTGATCCGTAAGCAGGCGGCGCTGCGCCGGGGTCACCTGCCGCTGCGGCGGCTGCTCGACCAGACGCCCGACGTGCTGTTCGCACTCAAGCCGTGCTGGGCGATGTCGCCGCTGATGGTCAGCCAGGTGCTGCCGCCGACCAGGCTCTTCGATGTCGTGATCTTCGACGAGGCCAGCCAGATCGTGCCTGCCGACGCGATCCCGTCGGTCATGCGCGGCCACCAGATCGTGGTAGCCGGCGACGACAGGCAGCTCCCGCCCACAAACTTCTTCCGGCAGGTCGGCGACGGCGACGAAGACTTCGGCGACGAAGACGACGAGACCCTGGTTTCGTTCGGGGCCGGGTTCGAGTCCGTGCTCGACGCGCTCCGGCCACTGCTGCCGACATGGCCGCTCGCTTGGCACTACCGCAGCAGGGACGAGCGGCTGGTGGCATTCTCGAACACTCGCATCTACGGCGGGGCGTTGACCACGTTCCCGGGCGTGGCCCGCGACGACTGCCTCCGCCATGTCGTGGTCCAGCAGACGCAGGAGCCAGGACAGGAGGTCTCGGTCACCGCCGAGGTCGAGCAGGTGGTCGAGCTGATCTGTGAACATGCCAGGACGAGGCCGGGCCAATCGCTCGGCGTGATCGCGCTCGGGATCAAGCATTCCGAGCGGATTGACACGGCGCTGAGGCGTGAGCTGGCGCGGCACCCTGAGCTCGAGTCGTTCTTCGCCGAAGACCAGGCCGAGCCGTTCTTCGTTAAGAACCTGGAGCGGGTTCAGGGCGACGAGCGCGACGCGATCATCCTGTCCATCGGCTACGGCAAGCACCCGGACGGGCGGATGCGGTACCAGTGGGGACCGCTGCTGCGCGACGGCGGCGAGCGTCGGCTGAACGTGGCCGCTACCAGGGCGAAGCACAACCTCACGCTGGTGAGCTCGTTCTCCAGTCAGGACGTCGACCCGGATCGGCTCACCAAGGCCGGGGCGAAGCTGCTCGCCGATTACCTGGAGTACGCGGGCTCGGGCGGGACCTCATCGGCCACCTCGGGCGGCGGCGACCTGAACCCGTTCGAGACCGACGTTCGGGACCGCCTCGCCGCCTGCGGCATCACCGTCGTGCCGCAGTACGGTGTCGGCGGATACCGGGTCGACTTCGCGGCCGCGCATCCCGATGACGCGGACCGGATGGTGCTGGCGATCGAGGCGGATGGCACGTCGTACCGGCAGTCGGGCAGCGTGCGAGACCGGGACCGGCTCAGGAGCGAGCACCTGCAGCGGCTCGGCTGGAGATTCCACCGGATCTGGTCGACGAACTGGTTCCGCGACCCGCAGTCGGAAGTCGCCAAGCTGCAGCAGGCTTACGACGAGGCAGTCAGCGCAACGGTCCTGCCCAAGCCGGAAACAGCCGCCGAGGCCGAGCACCCGCAGCCAGAGGTGGTCGACGAGACCGTCCTGGCGCAGTCCGAGGTCGCGCCGGAAGCCGCCCAGCCCCGGCCCGACGCCGCCCCGAGGCCTGTCCAGCCACAGCCCGACGTAGCCCTCCGAACTGCCCAGCCACAGCCCGAGACGGCGCCGGGAACGGCCAAGATCCCGCTCGAGACCGCCCGGCCGCCCGACCGGTCTCAGATAGCCCAGCCCGAGGTGCGCAGGCCACCCGCGCTTCCTTCTGGCTCCTGAATCGACGGCGCATCGGCGACTCGGGCTTCGCTTCCCCTCCCCCCATTCAACAGCGATGGCCCATCAACGTCTAATGGAGACGGTTGATGGGCCATCGCTGTTGAATTCGCGGCTGGCTGCGGCTGGGTGCGGCTAGTTGGGGTTGCCGATCAGGCCGGGCCGAAGGTCACTGTGACTTGGTGGAAGCCGAGGGAACGCATCAGGCCGATCAGCATTGTCCTGGTATTGCGCTGCGCCTGAATCAGCAGTTCGCTGTGTTGCGCGGCGCTCTGAATCTTCTCCTGGGCTAGCACATACACCTGATGCTGGCTATTCGGGTTGCCAGAGAAGAAGCCGCCGATCCGGTTCATGAGCCCTTGCTGCTGCGCGAACACATAGGATCGCTGCACGTTCAGCACCGCTGGCTCGAGCCTGGCCCTCGGCACCGTGATCGCGACCTGCGTCCGGTTGTGCGACACCTTGATGGCACTGCCCTTCAGCTTCGAGAAGTCCACGAACGCGATGTCCGTGCCCTCCCCGACGAACAGCGTCTGCGTGCCCTCGATGAACGTCGGCAGCCAGGACGTCCGCTGGTCCAGGTTGACTACGACCTGGAACGAGCCGCTCGCAGCCTCGTACCTGCTCAGCGCGCTGATCGACTTGAGCAGGGCGGGCGAACTGCGGTCAACGGTCGTTTCCGCGAATGGATTCCTGAATTGCGGCAGCAGGTGCACTGTGGAAAGGGCGAGCACGATCGCTATCACCGCCGCGGCAATGACGGCGGCCAATGCGGTGACCCGTCCCATCCGCCTTGTCCGCCCCATCAACCCGTGCCGCCGGAGCGCGGCGTCTAGCTGGCTCGCCCGCTCGTGCCGGTCGGTTCTGACGGTCCCCGTGCTGTCTGGGTCCATCCTGAGCCTCCATACTCGTCCCGCTCACACCAGCGGGAACGGCGTCCGCCATCGGTCGTGTAGGTACCGTCGCCAGCCGAACCGAAACATTGGCGACCGGCGATGGTCGGCTAACCCTGGCTCATTGCCCATCTGCCTGCGCGTCTGCCAGATTGCGTATACGACCGGCATTGGTCATACGTGCCGCCACCGGCTAATACTCCAGCCGTAGTTCGTGATCTTCACGCCTCGTGGGCGGCGCGGCCTGCTGGGTGACGGCATGGTCAACCGGGCGGCTGGATAATTTGCTGCTTACCGGTCATGGAGGGCAGATGCCGCACTTCGCCTCGCCCTCCGCGCGATGGATCGCCGGCGGCGCCGCCATCTTGCTCGCCGCGGCGGCCTTCCTGATCTGGGGTCCGCTTGGTGGTGGGTCGCCTCCAGGCAACGGCCCGCTCTTCATGGGGTCTTATGGACTGGATGGCGGTCCCGGCGACGGCCGGGAGCAGATCGGCATCATCATCCCCATCCTCAGCTCCAGTCACTCGACCGTCGTGATTGACGGGAGCCAGCTCGTCGGAGGCGCCGGGTACCCGGCGCCTCGGCCCTTCGCGCTGCGCGTCATCGACTACAACCAGTGTGCAGGGCCGTGGCCTCTTCGGCGTACCCGCCACGGACTGGTGCTTGATGGCTGCAATGCCCGGGGCCGCGCAGCTGCTGGGTGCTGACGGGGCTCCTCGTGCGTTATCACGTCGGAGGCGTGCGCTACCGGGGCACCTACCCCGATGCCATGGTGACCTGCCGGGGTTGGCCCATTCGCGGGAGTGGGCCGTGATGGAGCAGGCAGCCGCCGATTGGCCTGGATCGTGATCCTCATGGCTCGCTGCCGGCCCGCCGCTGATAGTGGCATCACTGCCGGAGAGATAGGTTGCAAGAATGGTGCGGGGCCTTCGGCACCAACGGCTCGGTCGCAGTCGACGCAGGGATCACGGCGATCCGCATCGTTTCGTCGCACGGCATTGCACCCGCCCGAACCGGCCCGCTGCCAAGGGCCATCTTCTCCCGGCTGGCCCGGCCTGGGCGAGCATCTCGCTAGAACACTCACTGAGCGGCTGCGATAGCTCACGTTGCGTGAAGCGCGCGAGCGGACGCCCGGGGGTTGGTCGTCCGCTCGCCGCGCACTTCATACAGCCAGTTCGCGTGATGCCCGCCACAACTGTTGCGCGCTTGCTCGTCAGGCGAATAATCTTACTTACTGGTTGGTAAGAAGTTACTTGCCGTCACCATGGCTGTCAAGGCCAGACCAAGGTGATGACGGCCACATCCAGGTAGGGAGACTGCGATGACGCCACCTGCGACCCGCAGCCGCTCGGGCACGGCGGCGCTGATTCTCGCTACGGCAGCGGAAATAATTCAGCTGAAGGGCTACAGCGGCTTCAGCTATGCCGACGTGGCCGCCGAGCTGAAGATCACCAAGGCGGCCCTGCACTATCACTTCCCCGGAAAGGCCGAACTCGGCGAGGCGCTAATCGCCGCGTGGGCCGCCAGGTTCGCCGATGCGCTCGCTGCCCTCGATGCAGCGGGCGGGCCTGCGCTTGCCAGACTCCACGGCTACATCGACCTGCACGCGCGGATACTTGGCAAGCGCAGGATGTGCATGTGCGGCAGGCTGGCGGCCGAGTACCAGACCCTGCCTGCTCCGATGCGGGCCGCGTTGGTGAAGTTCTTCGACCATAGCCAAGTCTGGCTGGAAGGAAGCCTCGAGCGAGGCCAGTCGGAAGGCACCCTGCGGTTCGCCAGCGCGCCCCGCGATACTGCCTTGCTGATCATCAGCGCGCTGGAGGGCGCAATGCTCCTCGCCGGCCCGAACGGCGACATCGAGCGGTTCAACGCGACGGTCACTAGCCTGGTCTCCGCCTTGCATGGGCCCTAGCGATCGAGCACCACAGGCGCCTCAGACCGCGTCGCCGGGTCAGAACGCGCTGCTGCGGCGTTCAACCAGCAGGACGTCGCGCCAGCGGCCATTGTGCCGGCCCAGCCGCACCCGCGTGCCAACGACCCTGAACCCGGCTGCCATGTGCAGTGCGACGCTGGCCGCGTTCTCGGGGAAGATCCCCGACTGGATCGTCCAGATCCCGGCGGCCTCGGTCGAAGCAATCAGCGCGGACAGCAGGAGCCGGCCGATCCCCCGCCCGCGCGCGGCCGGATGCACGTATACGGAGTGCTCGACCACTCCCTCATAGACGCACCGGCTGGAGATGGCCGAGACGGCCACCCACCCGAGCACGACGCTATTCGAGTCCAGCGCGACGAATCTGTGCCGCGGCAGCCGTGACGCGCTGAACTCGGCCCAGCCTGGAGCCGCCGTCTCGAATGTGGCGTCGCCCTCGTCGATGCCGGCCTGATAAATCGCTAGTACCTGCTGCGCATGCCGGGCGGACATCGGCTCGATCCTGATCGGGTCGCCGCGCACAGGCTGAGGCTACCCGGTCACGCCTGGAGCAGCTCACTGACCAGCGCGGCAACCCGCGCGCCTAGCTCGTCCCTGATCCGGCGGACCACCTCGATGTCCTGGCCAGCCGGGTCGGCTACCTGCCAGTCCTCATACCGTTTGCCGGGGAAGAACGGGCAGGTGTCGCCGCAGCCCATTGTGATGACAACATCGGCGGCGCGGACGGCGTCGGTGGTCAGGACCTTCGGCTGATTCGCCGCGATGTCAATGCCGACCTCGGCCATCGCCGCCACGGCGACGGGGTTGATCCGGCCAGCGGGCTCCGATCCGGCCGACCTGACCTCGATCAGCCCGGCGGCCAGATGCGTCAGCCAGCCTGCTGCCATCTGCGATCTGCCCGCGTTGTGCACGCAGACGAACAGCACCACAGGTGTCATCGCGCGCCGATCAGGACACCGAGGCTCGTCAGCGACGAGGTCCTAGCCCGGTAGTAGACCCAGACTCCGCGCTTCTCGCGGTCGAGCAGGCCGGCCTCGCGCAGCACCTTCAGGTGGTGGCTGATCGTCGGCTGGGACAGCTCGAATGCGCCGGTCAGGTCGCAGACGCAGGCCTCGCCGCCCGCATGCGACGCAACCAGCGACATCAGCCTGAGCCGCACCGGGTCGGCCAGCGCCTTGAGCAGCGGCGCTACGTCCTCGGCCTGCTCGCGGGAGAGCGGCTCGCTGGACAGTGGCGAGCAGCAGGCGACCGTTTCAGCGGGGCTGAGCATGGCCAGTGACTTCGACATACATCTATATTGACAGAGGCCGATGGATGAAGCCAGCCTGAGCGGTCAGTTCAGCGGCTTGCGCCAGATGCCCCGGTGGCAGGTACGACACTGGCAGGCACGACACTGGCAGGCACGACACTGGCAGGCAGGACAATGGGTGTCAGCCCGGACGTCGCAAAGGAGCAGCTCGTGACGACGTACAACCCGCGCAACATCGACTACGTGGGTCACTTGGCCCGTGAGTCCGCCATGTTCGGGCATGCCCTGGACGGCGCGGCCTCCGACGCCAGGGTGCCGACGTGCCCGGACTGGGACGCCGACGACCTGCTCTGGCACCTCGGCGAGGTGCAGTGGTTCTGGGGCACAGTCGTCCGCGAGGGTGTCGACGCCGAAGGCGCTGGCGCGGTGGCTCAGCCGAGGCCAAAAACCCGCGCCGCGCTGATGGACTTCTACCTCACCGCAAGCACGGACCTCGGGAAGGCGCTGACCTCGGCTAGCCCGGAGAGTCATGCCTGGACCTGGTCTGACGACAAGACCGTGGGATTCATCATCCGCCGGCAAGCGCATGAGGCGCTGATCCACCGGGTCGACGCTGAGCTGACCGCGGGCCAGCGCCGGTCCCTGATGGATCCGCAACTCAGCGGCGACGGCGTCGACGAAGCACTGCGGATCATGTACGGCGGCGATCTTCCCGCGTGGGGCACGTTCGCGCCTGACGGGTCACGCACGGTGCGGGTGCGGGCCACGGACACGGGCGACTCCTGGTTCGTCACCGTCGGCCGGTTCAGCGGCACCGACCCTGACGACAACAAGTCCTACGATCAGCAAGCCGTCCAGGTCGCCCGCATTGATCCTGGCGGCCAGGCCGCCGCGACTGTGCGCGGAACAGCCGACGACCTGGATTGCTGGCTGTGGCACCGCCCGGGCGACGCCGCGCCCGAGCGGTCAGGTGACAGTGACGTGCTGGCCGCCTTTGACGCGCTGCTCGCCAGGGGCATCGACTAGAGCCTGGCGGCCGGCTCAGTCGTCCCTGCCCTGCCAGGTGGTGATGCACGCCTCGTTGCCCTCAGCGTCGGCCAGCACCCAGAAAGCCGGGGCGCTGGCGTCTGACATGAGCGCGCCGCCCGCCTTAAGCGCCGCATCAAGCCGCCCTGACGCCTCGTCATGGGGCACCGAGATGTCCACGCGGATCCGGTTGCGCTGCGGCCGCGGCTCGGTCATCTGCTGGAACCAGATCGCGGGCCCCTGCCCGGCTGGGTCCACGATCGCGTCCAGCGGACCCGCG
>Ga0209240_1000373_pt1 | contig 18787 bp, 15 predicted proteins | sample GraSoi_2013_80cm_FD_185828 | JGI IMG/M metagenome (GOLD analysis project Ga0209240, IMG submission 185828) | Grasslands soil microbial communities from the Angelo Coastal Reserve, California, USA - Sample 9_17_2013_80cm (SPAdes) (version 2) | ecosystem: Environmental > Terrestrial > Soil >...
GGGCTGCTCGAGTCCGGTGCGGCCTACGCGCGCGAGGGCAGCGTGTACTTCCGGGGTGCGGGCACGGCCGGGACGGCGGGTCTGACCAGGGACGACGCAGAGGCGCTCGCCGCTGAGTACGGCGGGCAGCTTGATGATCCGGCCAAGGACGACAAGCTGGACGCGGCTGTCTGGCGCCGGTCCGCCGTTGGCGAGCCCGGGTGGCCGTCGCCGTGGGGGACCGGCCGGCCTGGCTGGCACGCCGAGTGCGCGGCTATGTCACTGTCGGTGCTCGGGCCCGCGGTCGACGTGCTCAGCGGAGGGGCCGATCTGAGCTACCCGCACCACGCCTACCAGATCGCCATGGCACAGGCGATCACGGGAGTCCGGCCGTTCGCCCGCGCGATCTTCGAGGTCGGCGTCGTCCGCCTGGACGGCGCGAAGATGGCCAAATCGACCGGGAACCTTGTCCTGGTCGGCGATGTGCTGGCCGGTCATCCGGCGGCGGCGCTGCGGCTGTGCCTGCTGGACCGGCCATGGGCGCAGCCGTGGGACTACGCGACGGCCGAGCTCGACGCCGCGACGGCGCGGCTCGAGCGGCTCTACCGCGCGGCGGGCCGGAGCACGGGTGCGACCTCGCGGGACGAGTCGCAGGCGTCAGCGGCAACGGCGATCAGCGCGGCGCTCCGCGACGACCTAGACGTTCCGACCGCGCTGGCGATCGCCGAGGAGGCCGGGGGAGTGGCCGCGCGCACCCTGATCGCCACCCTGGGTCTCACCGAAGGCTGATCAGGACTGAGTCCCGTTCGTGATCATGCGGTTGTGGCTTGATAGAACCACCACACCCGCGTGATCATCGCCATGGGGCCCGGGTCGGGGGATGCGGTTCGTCGTGGCGCCGGACAAATTTAAGGGGAGCGCGACCGCGCCGGAGGTGGCCGCCGCGTTGGCGGCCGGCTTGCGCGCCGGCCGGCCCGACCTGGAGATCGCGGAGGTGCCCGTCGCCGATGGCGGCGACGGGACCGTTGCAGCGGCGCTTGCGGCCGGTTTCGCGGCTGTCGGCGCGACCGCCGAAGGCCCGACCGGTGAGCCGGTCGAAACCACGTTCGGGATGCGGGACGCGACCGCGGTGATCGAGCTTGCCGGCGTAGCCGGGTTGCGTTGGCTGCCGGAATCAGGGCCAGCGCCGCTGCGCGCCTCAACCTACGGTGTCGGTCAGGTCATCGCGGCTGCGCTCGACGCTGGCGCGAGGACCATTGTGGTCGGCATCGGCGGCAGCGCGACCACGGACGGCGGTGCCGGGATGGCGCAGGCGCTCGGTGTCCGCCTCACCGACGAGCGTGGCGATAACCTCGCGCGCGGCGGGGCGGCGCTCGGCGGCCTCGCCGGAATCGACCGGAGTGGGCTTGATTCGCGGATCGCCGCGACGCGCCTGCTGGTGGCCAGCGACGTCAACAATCCGCTGCTCGGGCCGTTGGGCGCGGCCGCCGTGTTCGCGCCGCAGAAGGGCGCGAGCCCGGATGACGTGGCCACGCTTGAGCGGGCGCTGGCGCGCTGGGCGGCGCTCACGCGGTCGGTGGCGGGCCCGGACGTCGCGAACACGGCCGGCGCCGGGGACGCGGGCGGTACCGGATTCGCGGCGCTGGCCTATCTTGCCGCGCAATTGGTCCCGGGGGCCGAACTTATGCTCGACCTGATCGGCTTTGACGCCGCCCTGGCGGGGGCGGGGCTGGTGATCACCGGGGAGGGCAGCCTGGACCGCCAGACTCTTGGCGGGAAGGCGCCGGTCGGTGTCGCCAGGGCGGCCGGCCGGCGAGGAGTGCCGGTCGCCGTAGTGGCGGGCCGGGTCGAGCTTTCGCCGGCCGAGCTAGCCGATGCCGGGTTCGTAGCGGCGTACTCACTGGCCGATGTCGAGCCTGACCCGGCCGTCAGCATGGCCAGGGCAGCAGAGCTGCTCGCGGCGCTCGGCGGTCGGATCGCGGCGGAGCTCACCTGAGGGGTGCGTGCGTTGGCTGGGGCAGGCCCGCGTGCGCACCCGGGCGGTACTCATCGGTGGCCGGCCGCGGCTGCCCGGGTGAGCACGTCATCGAGCGGCCTTCGGGGCGCGCCAGGTGACTGCTTGCCGTAGCCGAATCTGATCACCATCTGGGGGTTCTCCTGCCACGGCCATGCCGGGGCAGCCTCGCCGCGCATGTCCCTGAGCTCGATCGACTGGTACAGGAACGACGCCGACAGGCCAAGCGCCGTGGCGGTGAGCAGAACCCGCTGCAGCGCCTGGCCCGCGCGGATCCAGTCGGCCGGCTCGTCGGATCCAGTGGTCAGCACGGCAAGTTGCGGGAACTTCTCGTAGTCGGCTGTCGGCCTGATGGCTGCCGGAGAGGCCGCCGAAAGGTCGCCGCGGACCGGTCCTGGCTCCCGGCTGGGCCTGGACGGCAGTGCGTCGGCCGGGATGCCGTCGCCGCTGGAGTTCGTTGCGATCCATCGCTGCAGCTCGATCCGGTGGTCGATGTCGTTCGCCAGCTCTGTGCTCGCCTGGGCAGCCATATCGAGCACCGTGGCGGCCTCGCCGCTGCTCAGCATGCGCATGGTGGTGAACTCGAATCTGGCCGCCTGCTCCAAAGCCTCGCGCACGGACGCAGAGATCAGCTCCGCAGTGAACGGGTCGCGATTCGTGTGCCGCTGCCAGATCGCCTCGTACATCTCGCGCTCGGAAAACGTCGGCGGCCGTCCCGGCTCCGCCTGGACGGCCGCGATGGCCGCCGGATCGAACTCGGGGCGCGGAAGAGGCCACACCCGCGGGTTGAAACCGGTCATCCGGATCGCCGTCCTGATGTTAAAGAGGGCTGCGCCGCAGCTCAGGTACAGTGCCCTCGCGCGCGGGTCGCCGACCCACAGCGTCCGGCCAGGGTCCGCCCGTACCTCAAGCAGATCGTCAGCGACGACCGTGAACTGCCATGGCTGCGTGTTGTGAATTGCGGGGCGGCGGCCGCGGATTCGACGATGCGCCGCAAGATCCCGTCATTCGCCAGAAGTTTCAGCATCCCTGTGCCTCCCTTCGCTGCCGCGGGCCAGGAGCGCTGGGGCCGCAGCGAGCCAGCAGTACAGCTGTCCGCGTATCGCTGGCCAGGTCAACGGTCCGCACCTCTTACCTTCGTCTGAGCGGCCAGTGATCGGCAGTGTCCTTGGCTGCTTGTTCGAGGGCCTTAGGTCCCGGACAGGGGAATGCGGCTACCTGACCGTCCGTTACATGCCCCATGGGGTATCGCAAGGAGCGATGCGCGTACGGACGGAGGTCTAGCCAGTGGCAACGGTGGAACTAACGGCGGAGAACTTCGATTCGGTGGTCGGCGAAGCCGACCTCGCTCTGGTCGACTTCTGGGCATCGTGGTGCGGGCCGTGCCGTATGTTCGGGCCGATCTTCGAGCGGGCGTCGGAGACGCACGCTGACCTGGTCTTCGCCAAGGTTGATACCGAGGCCCAGCCCGACCTGGCGCAGGCCTTCGGCATCAATTCCATCCCGACCCTGATGATTATCAGGGACCAGGTGATCCTCTACGCACAGCCCGGCGCGCTGCCCGAGGCCTCGCTCGAGGAACTGATCAGCCAGGCCCGCGAGGTTGACATGGAAGAAGTGAAGGCCGGAATCAGCGCGAAGCAGGCGACCGGCACCGCGGCCGACGCGTAAGGCGGCGCGAAAGACATGACCGCTGTGCAAGATGAAGCTCGGGCGGCTGCGCTCAACCGGCTGCGGCGTGCTAAGGGCCAGCTGGCCGGCGTTATCGCCATGGTGGAGGACGGCCGCGGTTGCCGTGATGTCGTCACCCAGCTCGCGGCGGTGTCGCGAGCCCTTGACCGGGCTGGCTTCAAGATCGTCGCGAGCAACATGGGTCAGTGCCTGAAGGGGCAGTCGGCGATGACTATCGAGGAGCTTGAGCGGCTGTTCCTCGCCCTGGCTTAACCGGCTGGTTCGCCCCGGTGGCCGAGTGGCGGGTCTGACTGGTCCGGCTGTACACGAAGATAGGTAGATGAACCAGGGGGCAGCGGGGAGACAAGCGAGCCTGGAAAGGACCGGCCTCAGCCACGCCCAGGTGGCCGAGCATATCGCGGCGGGTCAGGTCAACGATCAGGGACGGCAGCCGACGAGGACCGTCAGCCAGATCCTGGTCGCGAACATCGCCACCAGGTTCAACGCCATCCTCGGCGGGCTTTTCGTGGTGATCGCCATCGTCGGGCCGCTCCAAGATGGCCTGTTCGGCCTGGTACTGATCGCCAACAGCGGGGTCGGGATAGTCCAGGAACTGCGAGCGAAGCGCACACTGGACCGGCTCACCGTGCTGAACGCCCCGACAGCCGCGGTGCTGCGCGACGGCGTCGTCAGGCAGATTCCCGCCGCTGAGGTAGTTCTCGACGATGTTGTTGAACTGCAGTCTGGCGATCAGGTTGTCGTCGATGGCCTGGTGCTGTCCTCCGGCGGCCTGGAGGTCGACGAGTCCCTGCTCAGCGGCGAGGCCGATCCGGTCGTCAAGCAGCTGGGCGGCGACGTCCTGTCCGGCAGCTTCGTCGTAGCAGGCAGCGGCCGGATCAGGGCGACCGCGGTAGGACCGGCATCGTACGCCGCGAAGCTCTCCGACCAGGCCCGCAGCTACTCCCCGGCCAGGTCAGAGATCCGCAACGCCATTAACCTGCTGCTGAAGTGGATCAGCTGGCTGTTGGTCCCGGTCGGCGTTCTGCTCGTCTTCAGACAGCTTCAGTCTGGCCAGACGGTCGATGCCGCGCTGCGCGGATCCGTCGCCGGCCTGGTCGGCATGGTGCCGGAAGGCCTCGTGCTGCTGACCAGCGTGGCGATGGCTGTCGGCGTCGTGCGGCTGGCGGCGCGCCGGGTGCTGGTGCAGGATCTGCCCGCGATCGAGGGGCTGGCCAGGGTGGACGTGGTCTGCTGTGACAAGACGGGAACGCTCACGCAGGGCAGCATGCATGTCGTCTCGGTGATCAAGGTCGGGACCGATGCCAGCGCGGAAGGGGAGGCAGAGGCGGCTCTCGGGGCGCTGGCCGCCGCCGAACCGCGGCCCAATGCCACCATGCGGGCGCTGGCCGATGGATTCGCGGACCCGGGCTGGGACCCGAGTCAGGTCGTCGCGTTCTCATCGGCCCGCAAGTGGAGTGCAGCCAGCTACGACGGCAAGGGAACCTGGCTCATCGGTTCCCCCGACACGATCCTCGCGGCGGCCCTAAGGGACGGCCGCGGCGCCGGCGCAGGCCAGGGCAACGGCCACGGCATCATGGACCAGGCCGCCAGCCTCGCTGGTGAGGGGTACCGGGTGCTGCTGCTCGCCAGGGCGGACGGGAACGGCGAGCAGCTGGGCATACTGGCAGGCGCGCACGCCGACGGGCAAACGAGCCTGCGGGATGGCGCACAGTCGTTCCTCGCCGGGACCAAGCCGGTTGCACTCGTCACTCTGCAAGAGCGGCTCAGGCCGGACGCGCAGGCCACACTGGACTATTTCGCCAGCCAGGGAGTCTCGGTCAGGGTGCTCTCCGGTGATCATCCGGCGACGGTCGCGGCGATCGCGCGCAGGCTCGGGCTGCACAGCGCCGACGCCGGGGCCGGGCACGTACTCGACGCGCGGGAGCTACCGCAGGACGCCGACGAACTGGCGGCCGCCGTGCGGGACGCGACCGTGATCGGCCGCGTCACGCCGCAGCAGAAGCGGGCGATCGTCGGCGCTCTGCAGGGTCATGGCCACGTCGTCGCCATGACGGGCGACGGCGTCAACGACGTTCTGGCGCTGAAAGCCTGCGACGTCGGGATCGCGATGGGCTCAGGCACGCCGGCCAGCCGCGGCGTCGCGCGGCTCGTGCTACTAGACGACGCGTTCGCGACGCTGCCGCGGGTCGTCGCTGACGGCCGGAGGGTCATTGGCAATGTCGACCGCGTTTCCAGGCTGTTCCTGACCAAGACCGCCTACGCATTGCTGATCGCGCTCGCAGTCGCGATCGCCGCCGTTCCTTACCCGTTCTATCCCCGGCACCTGACCATCATCTCCACGCTGAGCATCGGCCTGCCCGCCTTTTTCCTCGCGCTGGCGCCCAATGCCGACCGCGTCTCGCCTGGCTTCCTCGCCCGGGCGCTTCGCTTCGCCATCCCGGCTGGCATCATGATCGCGGCGGCGTCGTTCGGCGCCTTCCTCACCATCCGCAGCCTCGGATTCGGTCTCGGCTCGGCCCGGACGAGCGCAACGATCGTCGCTGTCGCGATGAGCCTGGTCGTGCTCGCCGCGCTCGCCCGACCGCTGGCTGGCTGGCGCGGCCTGATGGTGCTGGCGCTGGGCAGCGTGTTCGCCGGCCTGTTCGCCCTGCCCTGGCTACGTGATCAGCTGGCGATCGTCGTGCTGCCCGCGCACCTGGTCGCGCTGTCTGTCGGCATCGCTGCCTCCGGTAGCGTCCTGCTCCTGCTGGCCTGGCTGGTCTCCAGGCTGATAGCCACCCGCAACAGCTAGCCCCTGCCGAGATGACGGGCTACAGCACCGGGCAGCCAGCAAGACCGGCGCCTTCGTCCGGTTAACAATGCTCGTACACGTGCTAGCCGGTCACGGTGCAGCCGGGACCGGGAATCGCAGCCGTGCTGCCGCGGTGAATGGCGGATTGCGCACAGCGGTAACCAGCCCGCCGCCGTCCAGCGTGCGGGTGGCGAGCTCGTCGAGCAGGTCGGGCACCGCGTGGCAGGACTCGGCGGGATCCGGGCAGTCGCAGTCCTCCGCCGTGCTGCTCAGCACCCCGCAGTCGTCGCAGGCGAATCCGCGCACTATCTGATCGTCAGGCAGGAATAGCTGCGCGACCGCGCGTGCCCTGCTGGCGGCCAGGCAGCCATCCAGGTCGGTGGTGACCGAGAGATTAGGCGGCTCGTTCAGCACCTCGTCGACGAGCCGCGCTTCGGTTCGCTCCGACCAGCGCGCGATGACGGGGCGCGCCAGCTCGCGCACCCGACCCGGCGTGGCCGTCTGAAGATCGACGCTGAAGCTGCCAGCCACCGTCTGCCGCACCGCGCGCGGCAGCGCCGCCAGGAAGTGGCTGATCTCGTTCTCGTGCCCGCCGAGTACGAGCGGCGTATCCGCTGCTTCGGAGCGCTCGAGGATGCTGATCGTGTCGCGGAAATGCTGTTTCGACAGCTTGATGATCCGCTGCTGGATCCGGTAGGCCTCGAGCCCGTACCAGCCGCCAAACTGTGGGCTCCGGACGCCGGGATCGGTGCGTTCCGCCACTGTCTCGATCTGGTCATCGGCGATATTGAGAACCCAGGCGTGCTTGGTGTCGAGCAGGGCGGCGCGGTAGGCCGGGTTACGCTGGATGGCGGCCAGCATCGGCCGGATATACGGCCGGTCCGCGATTACGGCCCGCTCGGTCAGGTACCCAGGCAGCTGCACGGCCTCGAACATTTCGATCTGCGCGCACGCGAACAGGGCAATGGTCCGGCCGAGCCACTCGTGGCTGTCCTGCGTTACCGCCGTGATGATCGCCTCAGGGTCGGTTTCGCGAACCATGCCGCCGCCAGCCCGCGGCTCCTGGCTAGCCGCCGACTTGATGAGGTCACGAGCGCGTACCGGCAAAGCGCGATGCTTGGCCAAGTCGACCGGGACCTGCAGGTAGACCGATACGACCGCGGGGTCGGTTGCGCGCAACGCGCGCAGCCGGTCGGCATCGGCTCTGTTGATCACTGCTCACCTCCGCCCGGGGCCTTGCCAGCGGCCTGGCTTGGCTCGCCGGCCTGGTCCTGCGTGCGGGCCTGGTTCTGGGTGCCGGCCTGGCTCTGCGTGCCGGCCTGGTTCGGCGTGCCTACGTGGCTTGGCTCGCCGGCCGGGATACCGCCTTCGCTCGGCGCGCCCGCCTGCCTCGGTACTCCGGCCTGGTTCTGATCTCCGCGAGCGCCCTCTGGAGCGCTGGGGCGGCCGGAGCCATCAGGAGCGCCTTCTGCAGCGCCCGCGGCGTCGGTCGCCGCGACCATGCTCCTGATGTCGGCGGGTAGAACGCCGAGCACCTCGTTAATAGCGCCAGCCGATATGTGCCGCTGCATGGCTGATGTCACGAGTCGTCCCGCCCGCTGGACCTCGGTGTGGTGGAGCTGCGCGTCCCGCGCGAACCTGGCGATGTACTCGTCCCTGTCGTACTTGATCGGCACCTTGCTCGGATTCCAGCCCTCATAGAACACGCCGCGGAGCAGCTCAGGAAGCTGCGCGGCAATGTGCGCGGCGATCGGCACCGGCAGGCGATCTCGCAGCGTGTGCAGCCACGATCTGGTCACCCGATAGGCCATGCGGCGATCCTCGGTGCCGAAGCTGGCTGCCACGTCGGCGAGCCAGGCGTTGGTCTTGTCGATGCTCCGGTCGAGGCTGTCGACTCCGGTACGTGTCATGGCGAACCTCCCGTCGTTACGCAGGCCAAACACAACGGCGCGGTCCGCCGCTCGCCTGCTGCAGGTTTGTGACCGGCGGTCGCGACGGGTGAGTTGTGCCCGGCACTCCCAGCGGGTCAGTCGCAGTGATCACGCCAGCGGAGCGCCGGACCCGCGGCGCTAGCTATCTCCTGGCCGACTTTCTCGCCGCCTGCCTCGGGTGATGGTCAACAAGGCAGTCGGCAGACGGGAAGAAAACGCTCTCGTGACCGTCCTGCCAGTGGACCACGTAAGGCGGGCTGCCCTGGTCGCCATGGACCTCCATGATCTCGCCGTGACGATCCACATCGCCCTGATGCCGCCCCTTGACGGTCAGCCCATCTCCGATCGCTGCTTTCATAACTCTCCTTCCCCTCGCCGGTACGTACCCGGTTTGTCCGTGGCCAGTCCGGCAGTTGAGATTCGCGTTCCTGGCCGGTCAGGGACGTCCGGTGATCGCGATGACCAAGTGGGACCTCAGGCTGTTCCCGGCCCGCGGATGCTTGCCGGAAGCCTCATGATCGGAAAGGCTTAATACATGGCCCGCGTCGCCGTCATAGGGGAGCCGCTTCGGATTCACGGTTATGGCCTGCCTGACGCCATCCTGTGCCCGGCAACCGACCAGGCCGAGGCCGTTCTCGCCTGGCGGGACCTGCCCGACGACATCGATGTCGCGGTGCTGACGCCGAGCGCGGCCCGCTGGCTGGCCAGCGAGATCGCCGGCCGGCCAGGAGTTCTGCCCGTCCTGCTGGCCGAGGTGCCGCTGACGCAGCCGCCGATTGCGCCGGACGGGCAGCCCGAGGGCGGCGTCCGGCCTGATCCCGTGGACCAGCCGATTGATCACACGCCATTTGACCCTTTGGCCTGACTCGCGGCCTGCCCGGCTGTTTGGGTGATCCACCCATCCCCGAATCCGCAATGGGTGGCCCACCCATACACCCGCCCCTCCCACCGGCCGGGGACTCGCAAGAACTCTGGATCCGTTCGGTAGGCGCAAAAGGGGCAAATCGTCCGCCCAAAGTGCGTCAAACGGGTCCAGTGTCCAGATGATCAAGATCTGGCCGTCAGGGGGAGGGTCTGGGGGGAGGGTCTCGTGCGGGGCCGAGGGTCTCGGGCAGACAAGGGGGCTGCGGTCAGGTCGATACGCTGGACGATATGTATGTACCTGCGCACTTCGCGGCCAAGGATCTAGCGAAGATCGCTGCCTTCGTCGACGGGGCGAGTGCCGCCGATCTGGTGACGTTTGACGGGACACGCCTGGTCTCGACCTTGCTGCCGGTGATCTGGGACCGCGCCGGCGGCCCGAACGGGCGCCTGCTGGGACATATCGCCCTGAACAACCCACAGTGGAAGACGGCGGCCGCTGGCGTCCCAGCGCTGGCCATCATCCGCGGGCCGCAGGCCTATATCTCGCCGTCGTGGTACCAGAGCACCAAGGAGCATGGCCGTACGGTGCCGACCTGGAATTACACGGCCGTGCATTTCACCGGGCCGGTTACGTTCCGTCGCGACGACGACTGGCTCCGCGATGTGGTGACCAGGCTCACCGAGCGTCACGAGGCCGGCCGGAGCGGCCGCTGGTGGATCAGCGACGCGCCCGAGAAATTTATCGCAGGCCAGCTGCGGGCGATCGTTGGCGTCGAGATGCAGGTGGAGCTGATCGAGGCGAAGGACAAGCTGTCACAGAACCGCACGCCGCAGGACCGCGCGGGGGTGATCGCGGTGGCGCGGCTGGCGGTCGAGTGCCCGGCGGTGGCGCGGCTGGCGGTGGAGTGCCCGGCGGTGGCGCCGCTGGCGGCGGCGCGCACGCGATCGCCGAGCTGATGGCGGCGCGCGAGGCCGCTGCGGAGGGCTGACCGGCTCCCGGAACTAGCGCACCGCGGGGACCGCGTTGGCGCGCACCACGTCGGCGTAGAAGCGGGCGCTCGACTTGGGGATCCTGTGCTGCGTGCCGAAGTCGACGAAGATGATCCCGAACCGCTTCTGGTAGCCCCAGCCCCACTCGAAGTTGTCGAGCAGCGACCAGACGTAGTAGCCGGTCAGATTGACGCCATCGCCGATGGCGCGGGCCGCGGCCGCCAGATGCTGATGCAGGTACCGCACTCGTTCAGGGTCATTAACCAAACCCTCGGGGTTCACGTAGTCCTCGGCGGCGCAGCCGTTCTCAGTGATGTACAGCGGCAGCCCGGGAGCGTCCTTCGAGAGCCTGGTCAGCAGGTCGTACAGCCCGTCCGCGTCGACGATCCAGCCCATGTCGGTCCGCTCAAGCCACTCGGGGCTGTACTCCACGACGCCAGGCAGCCCGCAGCGCGGCCGGCTTTCGTTCCTGCGCAGGTCGGTCGGGTCGCCGGCCCGCAAGTAGGTGCTGGCGTAGTAGTTGATGCCGAGGAAGTCGACGGGCTGGCCGATCGTGGCCATGTCGTCGGCGGCGATCAGCGAGTCAGGCGGCAGCAGCGCGGGGGTGGCGTGGGCGGGATAGCGGCCCTGCAGCACGGGCTCGAGGAACAGGCCGTTCAGGTCGGCATCGGTGATCAGCATGGCCTGCTCCAGGACCTCAGGCCGGGAATCGCCGAGCACGCGTACTGGATGCATGTCGAGCGTGATGCCTATCTTGGCAACGGGCAGCGCGCTGCGAAGCGCGGCGGCGGCCAGCCCGTGCGCGAGCAGCAGGTGGTGCGTGGCAGCCACCGCGGCAGCTGGGTCGTGCAGGCCAGGCGCGTGCTCGCCGGTGCGGTAACCGTGGCTGGCCACGACCTGTGGCTCGTTCAGCGTGATCCAGTGTTCGACCCGGTCGCCGATCGCGCCGGCGACGAGAGCGGCGTAGTCGGCGAAGCGCTTGGCCGTGTCCCGCGCCGCACCGGACCGTTTAAGCTGAGCAGCTTCACGCCGCAGGGCTTCACCCTGGCGAAGAACCCGGGCTACTGGCAGGCGTCGCAGCTCAAGGTTGAAAAGGTCTACTTCCCGGTCTACACGTCCAACACGGGTGCGCTGTCCGCCCTGTTCGGCGGGCAAATCGACTGGACCGGCAACTTCATTCCCGGTCTGAAGGAGAAGTTCGTCAACACCAACCCCAAGTTCCACCACTACTGGGAGGCGCCAGGCGGCACCAATAGCCTGATGCCAAACCTGACTAAATGGCCGACCAACCAGCTCCCGGTCAGGAAGGCGATAAGCCTCGCGATCAACCGAACGCTGATTGCCACCGAGGGCGAGGCAAGCCTGGAGAACCCGGTGCTCAACGCTACCGGCCTCACCCTGCCGACATTCGCCGCCTGGAGCGGACCGGTGAAGAACATGACGGTCTCGCCCACGGCACAGCCCGCCGCGGCCAAGGCAGTGCTCAAGGCGGCCGGTTACACCCTGAACAGCAACGGATTCTTCGAGAAGAACGGAAAGGTCGTCTCGATCACAATCACCGACCCGGCGGCCTACACCGACTACGCGCAAGACGACGCCATTGTCGCTCAGGAGCTGAAAGCAGCCGGCATCGACGCGACGTTCTCCGGCCAGGCAGTCAACACCTGGGCTTCGGATATCGCCGCTGGCAACTTCCAGCTGACCATGCACTGGTCGAACGGCGGCCTGACCCCCTACAACATGTACGAGGGCTGGCTCGACAGTTCGCTCGCCACCAGCAAGGCTGCGACCGGTGACTACGAGCGGCTCAAGAATCCAGCGATCGACGCGGCCATCGCCAAGCTCGCCGCCGCGTCCACGGTGGCGGAGCAGACGGCGGCACTGGCCCCGATCGCGAAGTACGTCGCCGCGAATCTGCCCGTCATTCCCACCACGACCGCCTCGGAGTGGTTCGAGTACGACAGCCAGCACTTTGTCGGCTCGCCGACGCAGCAGAACCCGTACCAGACTGGCCAGCCGTCTGGCTCCAACAACGGGGGAAGTACCGGCACCGACCTGGTTGTCATCCTGCACCTGCGGCCGAGGATGTAGCACGACGCTTAGGTGAGGTTCCGCTCCCGGGCCTCCCCTACGGGAGGGGAAACAGCGGCGCCGTCGGCATCGGGCCGGCGGCGCCGCTGCCTGTACCTAGCCGGTCAGGGGAACGACACCACGTCGCTCGGGCGGCCGGCGGTGCCCGAGTTGACCGGGGCGCCGACGCCGTCGACTACCGAGTTGATCCCGCCTGAGCCGGACAGGAACACGGTCAGCAGGTCGTGCAGCCTCACGCCGGGCGCGGTGCTCGGAGCCTGGAAGGCCTCCGTCGCGACGATGGGCAGCCCCTGGTTAAAGAAGCAGTAGCTGCCGAGCCCGTAGCCGGTGAAGCTGCGGACGTTGTCCGTGACAGCGAACGCCGGGTAGCCGTCCGTGGTGGCGTTCGCCATCCAGGCCGCCTGGCTGGGCGGGTCGTACGGCATCTCATTCTGGAAGAAGATGTCCGTGCCGCCCTGGCCGCTCCAGACCACCTGCGTCTTCTGGTAGTGCTCGACGAACAGGCCGTAGGCGGTGACGTCGTCGCCGGTGACGATCAGGCCGTGATCGCCGACGTTGTCAGTCCAGCCCACCCCGGCGCCATGGTCGGCCCGCCAGGCCCAGATGTTGTCGAGTATCACCTGCGAACTGTTGACCACCAGGCTGTTGGTCGCCTGGCCTGGCTCAGCCCCGCCGATCCTGAAGTAGATGTCCTGCACCAGCGTCGGATCATCCGGGCTTGCGGCCGGACGATTGCCAGTAGCACCGACCTGCAGCAGGACTGGAGAGTTCACCGGCCCGGCGTCGAAGATCAGCCCGGAGAGCTTGACGCCCGGGACGCTGGCGACCCGCATCGAGGCGTTGCCCTGGTCAGGGATCAGCGTAGCCAGCCCGAGCCCGAGGACGACTGTGTCCGGCCTGCTTACCCTGATCGCCTGGTTCAGGTGATAGACGCCAGGCGTGAGGATCAGGTCCTGGCCGAGCGCCAGCGCGAGGTTGATCCTAGGTACGGGAGTGGCGGGCGTGGCGATGAAGAACCTGCCCACCGGGATCGACTGGCCCGCGGTGGCCCCGTTTGTCCAGGTCGGCCCGACCGAGTCGTGCTGCACCGCGGGCACAAACACCCGGTAGCCGCCGTCGGGACCGATGTAGAGGTACGGCTCCTCCTGCGTCACCGGGCTGCTGGCCAGGGTGGTGTACGGGCCTGCGCCACCCGGGACTCCGAAAGCCTGGGCAGGCGCGCCGTTATCTCCGGCGAACACCTGGTTCCACACGCCGTTCGTCCAGCCGTCCAGGTTGCTGTTCCGGACGATGAACTGCTGCTGCGACCCGTTGACGATGGTGCCGCCGGTGAACTGCGAGTCGGCGACGAATCCTCCGCTGGCGAACTGCGGTCCGGCGGAGCAGTAATCCATGAACGACATGGTGCCGCCGTTCACATTGACCCGGCGCATTGGCGCCGCCTGCGACACCGCCCAGAACTCGGTCTTTGTCTGGCAGCCTGACCCGCCCGCGATATTGATCGTCAGGTTCGACAGCGACCGCCAGAAGTTGTCGAGCGCGATGCAGTTCGTTGTGCCGGGGGCGCTCGGGAAACACTGGTTGTACACGTCAACCGAGCCGTTGATGACGACGTCGCCCGGCGATGGCCCGAGCCCGGCTACCTGGGTGTAGTAGCCCACCTGGAAGATCAGCGGGTCAGTTGCCGTGCCGTAGGTGCCCGGCTCGAAGAACAGCGCATACCGCTGGGTGCCGAACTGATTCGGGACCTGCTGGCTAGCGATCGAATCCACGGTCGCCTGGATCTGGCTCTGCGGCATGCTCGGGGTGAAGATGTAGACGTTCGGGCCGAGATCGGGAGCGCCTGGCACCTGCGGCGCCGCAGGGATATGCCGAGGCGCGAGGGCAGCAGTGGCTGTCCTGCCTGGCGCGGTCTGGCTGACGGCAGGTCCCGCAGGCGCGGCCGTGGCGGCAGGCGAAGCCACGGCAGCGCCGTAGCCCGCTGCTGCGAGTGCCGCGAACAGGATCGCACATCGGCGGATGAAATGGCGCGGACCCCCGGGCCGAGCCGGGTCCGAAGTGGCAGCAAGCGGTCTTGCCATGGCGTCTGACCTCCTAGGCGAACTCCGGCAAGTCTGATTAGTAGCGTAATACCCCAATCCATTCTTAGCCCCGCATTCGAGGAGCCAGCGCGACAGGGGAGGCGGCTAGAGGGCGCAAGTGCGTAGGGTCAGGGCATAAGGCAGGGCGCCGTGGAGCGCTTTGGCTAGAGCTAGAGCGCCGCGAGCTCGTCGGTCAGGTCGTCCAGGCCGAGCGAGCCGAGCGACAGCGCGGACATGTGCCAGGACTTCAGGTCGAACTCGCTGCCGCCGGCGGCGTGTGCGGCTCTGGCCGCGTCCCGGCCGGCCAACCAGGCACGCTCGCCGAGCTTGTAGCTGATCGCCTGGCCTGGGCCGCTCAGGTACCTAATGATCTCGCTGGCCAGGAACTCGGCGTCCCGGCCGCTGTGCGCGGTGAAGAACTCCAGGGCCAGGTCCGGCGTCCAGATCTGCCCGGCGCCGAGCGGGGAGTCACCGGGGACCCGAAGTCCCAGGTGCATCCCGATGTCGATCACAACCCTGATCGCCCGCATGTTCTGCGCGTCCAGATAACCAAGTCGCGCGCCAGGTGTCGACAGGTAGCCGAGCTCGTCCATCAGCCGCTCGGCATACAGCGCCCAGCCCTCGCTGCAGGCGCTCACGCCGCCGACCGTGGTCTGATACATCGACAGGTCCTTCGACAGGTACCGCCATTGCGCGAGCTGCAGGTGATGGCCGGGCACGCCCTCGTGGTACCACGTGCTGATCAGGTTCCACAGCGGGAACCTGGTCCGGCCGAGCGTCGGCAGCCAGGTCCGGCCAGGCCGCGAGAAGTCCTGCGATGGTGTGGTGTAGTACGGCGCGGCCGCGCTTCCCGGCGGCGCGATCCTGGCCTCGACCGTCTTGAGCGGAGTCGCCAGGTCGAAGTGGGTCCCGTCCAGATCGGCGATCGCGCGGTCCATCATGTCCTGCAGCCAGGCCCGGATCTCCTCAACGCCTTCGATCGCCTCGCCATCCTGATCGAGATGGCGCATCGCCTCCTGCGCTGAGGATCCGGGCAGCACCTGCTCCGCCTCGGCGCGCATCTGCTTCTGCAGCTCCCTGAACTGCGACCAGCCCCAGTCGTAGGCCTCCTGCGGCTCGAGATCCGCCCCGGTCCAGCGCCTCGCACCGACCCGGTAGCGATCCGCCCCCACGCCGTCGGGGGTCCCCTCCGCCTGCGGTAGGTACACCGTGCCGAGCCACCGGGCGAGGGCGCCTACGCCCTCGTTGGCCGACGCCGCTGCCTGATCGAGGTCGGCCCGGAGGGCGGGCGAGACGTCGGCGGCCGTCGCGAAGTCGGCGAACCAGCCGCGGCCATGGGCGGCCGCCGTCCACTCCTGCAGCTGCCCGGCGGCCGCGTCGACAACCCGAGGGCTTGCGAACATGCCGCGGTTGGCGCCTTCGGTCAGGCAGGCCTGGTATTGCGCAAGCGCCTGGCCGACCCTGGCCATCCGGCGCGCGATCGCCGCCCAGTCATCCTCGCTGGCCGTCGGCATGTCGAGGAATGTGCTGCGGACGCGGTGCGGCGGGCCGAATATGTTCGAAACTGCGCGCAGGTGTTCACGCTGAGCGCTCACCGCCAGGCTGGCCTCGAGGCGCTCGCGCAGCAGCCGCGCGCAGCGGCGCTCGTCGCCGCCGAGGTCGCCGGTCACTCCTGCCAGGTCGGCGAGCGTGGTCCTGGCCAGATCGTCCATCGCGTCCTGTCCGGCCGGGGACAGATCGGGCAGCCGGTCTTCGCCCGGGCGCAGGCCGAGTGCCGTTGCCAGGATGGGGTCGAGCTCGGCAAGCGCGCTGACGTAGCCGTCGGCCACATCGCGTACGGGTCGGGACTCAGGCTGATGGCCGGGAGCGGGAGATTCTGGCATGGCACCAGTGTGCAGCACCGGGCTGTCATGGCATCAAGCCGTGATGCGGGAACACGGCGCTGCGGGTAGCCATGATGGCCCGGTCGACGGGGTCGCCAGGATCGTGGCCGTCCTCGAACCGCGGGAACCTCGCTGGCGCTTGCTCGGTCATGATCTCTGGTGCCGCCGCCCCGGTGCGCCGTGCGACGTAGTCGCGCCAGCTGGGCGGCGTCGGGATCGTGGGATCAAGGGGCCGCCCGGCTGCCTCGGCCAGCAGGTGCGTCCAGGTTCGCGGGACCACCTGGACAAGCTCGTAGCCACCGCCCCCGGTCAGCAGCCAGCGGCCTCCTGCCGTTTCGTGCGCTAGCTCGTGAATCGCCGCGTGCGCGGCCCGCTGCGCATCGATGGTCAGCTCCAGGTTGGCGAGCGGGTCCATCCAATGCGTGTCGCAGCCATGCTGGCTGACCAGGACCTGCGGCCCGAAAGCGCGCAGCAGCGGCGGGACGACGGCATGGAACGCCCGCAGCCAGCCAGCGTCGCTGGTGCCGGCCGGCAGCGCAACGTTCGCGGCGGAACCTTCCGCGTCGGGACCGCCGGTCTCCGATGCCCGGCCGGTGCCCGGGAACAACGTGCGGGGGTCCTCGTGCAGGCTGATCGTCAGCACCCTGGGATCGTTAAAGAACGCGGCCTGGACGCCGTCTCCGTGGTGCACGTCGATGTCCACATAGGCGATCCGCTCGGCGCCCTGGGCCAGCAGCCAGCTGATCGCGATGGCCGGATCGTTATAAATGCAGAACCCGCTGGCGTGATCACGCATCGCATGGTGCAGGCCGCCGGCGATGTTCACCCCGTGCCCGGCCGTGCCTGACCAGACCGCGGCCGCCGCTGCCAGCGTCGCACCCGCGACGAGCGCCGATGCCTCGTGCATGCCAGGGAAGATCGGGTCGTCCGCGGTGCCCAGGCCGTACCGGCCAGGGTTGACGCTCGCCCCGCCGCTTCCGGCCTGCTTGACTGCTTCGATATAGGCCTTGTCGTGCACGTACTCAAGCTCGGTGTCGGTAGCGGGCGGAGGCGCGGCGACGGTGACGCCGTCAGCGTCGAGCACCCCGAGCGCGCGGGCGAGCTCGACGGTCAGCTCGACCCTGACTGGCGCCAGCGGATGGGCGGGACCGAAGTTGTAGCTCGTCAGGCGTTCGTCCCAGGCGACATGCAAGGTGCAGGCCATCTGGTCATCCTTTCCGTGCGGCGGATTCGGCCGCTACGCGGGGCGCTCTGCGAATTCCACCTTCGGCGGTTGGTCTGTCACGCCGCGAGTGACCTGGTGAGCGCTTCGGCTGGCTGAATCCGCGCGGCGAACATGGCGGGGATAATCCCGGCCATTATCCCCGCGGCTGCTCCGGCGACCGGCGCTGGCAGGACGGTCAGCGGTGCGACGACGGGTACCCAGCCTCGGGCGCGAGCGACCAGGATAATCGTGGCCACGCCCAGGCTCGCCCCCGCGAGACCGCCGATCAGTCCGACAATCGCTGATTCGCACATGACGTGGGCCACGATGTGCCGCCGCCGGGCGCCCACCGCCCTGCGCAGCCCGAACTCAGCGCTTCGCTCGCGTACCGACAGCCAGGTAACGCTGGCGATGCTCAGCGTCCCGATCGCCAGGCTGATCCAGCCCAGTGCATAGAACAGGCCGGTCAGGGTGCTGATCACCTGACCGCGCAGCGCTCCAGGACCCGGCGGAAGCCGCACCAGGAACTGATCAGGCCGGTCCTGGCTGAGCACGTATGGCGCCTGCCGCGCCACCAGGCCGGCGGCGCCTGGCCTGGTCAGTATCAGGAGCACCGGCATCGCTCCTGCTCGTTCGTCCGGCGGACCCCAGAGCGCGATGGCCGTCGCCGAGGGCAGCACAACCGACCGCTGGATCGACTGCGGCCCGCTGGCGGAGCTAACGACTCCGATCACCACGCACGGCACGTTGTTGATGTAGACGGTGCGCTGCTTGCGCAGGGTTCTGATGCCCATGGCCCTGGCCGCGACGGTGCCTGCCACGCAGACCTGGGCATGATGGGCCTGGTCCCAGGCGTCGAAGAGCCTGCCGCTGCTGAGCTGGACCGCGGCGGCGGCGAGGAATCCTGGCGAGGCCGCGATGACCGGCGCGTGCCTGGCCGCACCTGGTCCGGAAACGACCACCGGGCGGCCCAGCCGCAGCGACCAGAAGAAGCCGGCTGCGACGACGCCGTGCAGGGCCCTGAGGCGCTGCTGCACGTCGGCCGGATACGGCACGGCTGGCGGAGCCGGGCCGGCGCGCTTCGGGCTGATCCAGACGTGCGTCGGCAGCCGGTGCGCGAAAGCCGACGTGACGTGCGCGCCGGCCGTGCTCGCCAGCCCGAGCGCCGTCACGAACCAGGCCACGCCGAGCAGCGTGCCGAGGCTGGCGACCACGGCCCTTGCGGGCTTGACGAGGATCGCGGTACATGCCTCGCCGATGGCATCCG
>Ga0209240_1000375_pt1 | contig 18720 bp, 10 predicted proteins | sample GraSoi_2013_80cm_FD_185828 | JGI IMG/M metagenome (GOLD analysis project Ga0209240, IMG submission 185828) | Grasslands soil microbial communities from the Angelo Coastal Reserve, California, USA - Sample 9_17_2013_80cm (SPAdes) (version 2) | ecosystem: Environmental > Terrestrial > Soil >...
AGCGATAAGGTCGATGTAATCCGCGGCATCCTGTTCCTGCCCGCGCAGGATGCGCACGAGCACGCGCGGATCGTACATCTTCTCGGCTTTGGCGATCAGCGAGCGATGGATCGCGTAGGACTCGGCCGCGGCCAAGCCGCCCTTGGCGTTGATCTGCGGCAGCTCGGCCAGTTCGCGCAAGGGAATATCGGCGACGCGCGCGCCCGCCTTGCGCAGCGCGGCCAGCGCGGACTCGAACGCGCGTGCGACCGCGGGCTCGACACCTTCGAGCACCAGGGTCTGCGGCACCGCCATCCGCAGCCCCGCGAGCGGGAACGGAGCAAGGTCGACCGCGGGCTCGCCGGCGAGCACCGCGTCGAGCGTGGCGCAGCATTCGACGGTTGCCGCCAGCGGCCCGATGGAGTCGAGCGAGGTCGAGAGCGGAAACGCCCCCGCGGTGGGAACGCGATGCGCGGTCGGCTTGAATCCGACGACGCCGCACAATGCCGCCGGAATGCGACATGAGCCGCCGGTGTCGGTGCCGAGCGCGCCGAATGCCATGCCGTCGCTGACCGACACCGCAGCGCCCGAGGACGAGCCGCCGGGGATGCGCGCCGCCTGGCGGTCGTGGGGACTGAGCGGCGTGCCGTAGTGCGGATTGATGCCGAGGCCGGAGAACGCGAACTCGGTCATGTTGGTGCGCCCGATCGGAATGAACCCGGCCGCGCGCAGCCGCGCCACGGCAGGCGCATCGCGCTCCGCCGCCTTCGCGTCCCGCAGCGCGACCGAGCCCGCCGTGGTCACGTCGCCCGCGATATCGAACAGATCCTTGATCGAGACTGGAATGCCGGCGAACGACGAAGGTGCGGCGCCGTGCGCGCGCCGGCGGTCGTAAAAATCCGCCGCCGCGAGCGCGTCCGCGGCATGGACCTTGAGAAAAACGCGCCCGCCTTCTCCGGATTGATCCGAGATCAGCGCCAAACATTGCTCGACCAGGCCGCGGCTTTTGCCGCCGCCAGCGAGGTCGGCTTTGACTTGGGCGAGCGATGGCATTGCTTGAAGCGACGGGACGGCAAGTCTAGAGCGTGTTGAAATGGCGGTGTCAATGACCTATCAACCTGACAGAGCCGTTTCATCCGTGGCTGGCGTTATTCCGTGTCCTCCCGATCCCAATGTCTGAACCCCAATCTCGGACGTGTCGTCGAGGGCCCCCGTTGCCTGGCCGCAAGATCGCCGACGCCTATCGGATGCGAACGCTTCCCGTCCTGGGATGACACCGCAATGATTGCCGGAGATGGACCATGCCGATGAACAAGCCGCATCTTGAGTTTGCCCGCGTGGACATGAAGGCTGGCTGGGCCACGCCGCCCGGCTATCCCGCGGGCATCAAGCAAAAAATCCTCGCAAGCGACCTCGACGAGAACCGCAAGATGGGCAGCCGCACCCGGCTGCTGCGCTTCGAGCCCGGCGTCTACACCACCGCGCCGTTCGTGCATGACCATTGGGAGGAAGTCTATCTGATCTCCGGCGACCTCATCGTTGGCAACGACGTGCGGGGAAAGGGCGGTGAAGCGTTCGACGCCCCGACCTATGCCTGCCGGCCGCCGGGCGTTTATCACGGGCCGTTCAAGTCGGATCGCGGCTGCTTGCTCTATGAGTTCCACTACTACGACGAAAGCAAGAAATAAACTAACGAAGTGAAACGAGCCTGCGGGAGAGCATCGCCATGCTGGCGCCGGACGAGAAACTGAAACTTTCACCCAAGCCTTACCTCTCGGCGACCGCACGCTTTGCCAGCGGCGCCGACACGCCCCGCGACTTCCTCGAACGCTGCCTTGCCGACATCGCCGCGCTCGAGCCCAAGATCGGCGCCTTCGTCAATCTCAACCTCGAGGGTGCGCGCGCAGCTGCCGACCAATCGACCGCGCGCTGGCGCGCGGGTCGGCCGCGCTCGAAGATCGACGGCATGCCGATCGGCATCAAGGACATCATCGAGACCGCCGACATGCCGACCGAAAACGGCTCGCCGCTGTTCGCCGGCTTCCGCTCCGAACGGGATGGTGCGAGCGTCGCCGCGCTGCGCGAGGCCGGCGCAGTGATCGTCGGGAAGACCGTCACCACAGAATTTGCTTCGACCGAGCCGCGCGGCACGCGCAACCCGCATGACCTGCGCCGCACCCCGGGCGGATCGAGCAGCGGCTCGGCCGCCGGCGTTGCGGCCGGCATGGTCAGTACGGCGCTCGGCACGCAAGTGATCGGCTCGACCATTCGCCCTGCCAGCTATTGCGGCTGTGTCGGCTTTAAGGTCTCGGTCGGCGCGCTCAATCGCGGCGGAAGCTATGACGGATTGAGCCAAAGCGTGACCGGCGTCCTCGCCACGACGGTGGACGAAGCCTGGCAGGTCGCCTACGAGATCGCGCTCCGCGCCGGCGGCGATCCCGGCTATCCCGGCCTGTTCGGGCCGGCGAGCGCGCCGGCGCCGCGAACGCCGCGCCGCCTCGCGTTTCTCGAGACCGCCGGCTGGGCGGTCGCCTCGCCCGACGCCAAGCAGGCCATGACTGATGCGCTGGCGCGGTTCAAGGCCGCCGGCATCGAAGTGCTCACGCGCCAGTCGCATGCGCAGGTCGCCGCCGTCGAAGCCGCGATCGCGCCAGCACGCCCGCTCTCGATGCGCATCAACGCGTGGGAATGGCGCTGGCCGCTCAATACCTACCGCGAGCGCGACGCAAGCAAGCTCAGTCGCGCCATGCTCACCCGCCTTGCCGAGGCCGAGGCGATGAGCCTCGACGACTACAGGAACGACCTCGCGCAGCGCGACAAGGCCCGCGCGCTCTACGCCGTGTTGGCGGCGGAGTGTGACGCCTGCGTCAGCCTCTCCGCGCCCGCCGCCGCGCCGCTCGGTCTCGAATCGACGGGCGATCCGAGTTGCACCGCCCAGGTCTCACTGCTCGGCATTCCCGCGGTGTCGCTTCCCGTGCTGCAGGACGACGGCCTGCCGCTCGGCCTGCAGGTGACCGGATACATCAACGGCGACGCGCAGGCCATCGCCGTGGCTGCTGCGATCAAGGCTTTGTTCTAGCGTGTTTCGCATTTTGCGGAGACGCCGATGGACGAGCGACCTGCGGGGCGCGCATTGAGCGCGCTCGAACGCTACCGCGACGGGCCGCCCAAGCATCCGCGCCGCTATCCCGACCTGCACGAGCACGTGCTCGCGCTTGCGCGCGCGGGGTTGCTCGTCGTCGTCGACGAGCCGATCAACAAAGACACCGAAATGCACCCCCTGGTGCGCTGGCAATATCGCGGCGGCATTCCCGAGCCTGAACGCAAGGCCTTCCTCTTCACCCAGCCGACGGATTCCAAGGGCCGTCGCTTCGACATATCCGTGTTGGTCGCCGGCCTGGCGGCGAACCGCGACGTCTACCGCCTCGGCTTCGGCAAGCCCCTCGACGAGATCGGGGAGACCTGGGTCAAGGCCATCGCCGAACCGATCGCGCCGCGCCTCATCACGCATGCGCCATGCCAGGAACTGGTGACGACCGGCACGGACCTCGAGCGGGACGGCGGCGGGCTCGACGGCCTGCCGGTGCCGATCTCGACCCCTGGATGGGACAACGCGCCCTATCTCTCGGCCGGCCATTTCATCACCAAGGATCCCGACACCGGCGTGCAGAACGTCGGCAACTATCGCGGACAGATCAAGGCGCCGCGCCGGCTCGGGATGAATCCGTCGGTCGAGCTGCGCGCGGGCATATTTGCCCATTGGGAAAAATGCAAGGCGCGCGGCGAGCCCCTCCCCTGCGCGGTCGTCGTCGGTTGCCCGCCGGTGATCTCCTATGCCTCGGTGCAGAAGATGCCGGCGCATCTCGACGAGATCGCGGTTGCCGGCGCGCTTGCCGGCGGCTCTATCAACGTGGTGAGGGCCAAGACAGTCGATCTGGCGGTGCCGGCGGAGGCGGAGATCGTCATCGAGGGCCTGATCAACACCGAAGTTTTGGAGCCCGAGGCTCCGTTCGGCGAGTCCCACGGCTACGTGAACCTGCAGGAATACAATGCCTTCATGGAGGTGACCGCGATCACCCGCCGGCGCCATCCGATCCTGCCCTCGTTCATCAGCCAGGTCACGCCGAGCGAATCCAGCGTGATCCGCCGCGTGGCGATGGAGCCCGTCTATCTCCATCATCTGCGGGCGGTGCTGGGCATTCAGGGCGTCAAGCGCGTGACAATGCACGAGCCGCTCACCAGCCTCTACGCCGTGATCGCGCTCCAGTGCGCGCGCAGCACGCCCGAGAGCGAAATCTGGCGCGCGCTCTACGGTGCCGCCTCGCTGCACCGTTTCGCCGGCAAATGGATCATTGCCGTCGACGAGGACATCGAGCCCGAAAACGCCGATGCGTTGTTGTGGGCCATGTCCTATCGCTGCCAGCCCCAGCACGACCTCAAGGTCGTGCCGCACAAGGATCCCGGGCATGGGCCGCGCGGCCCGCGCGACGCCGGCGAAAGCGCGGCCGTGTTGATCAATGCCACGCTCAAGGGCCCCTACGCGCCGGTCGCGCTGCCCAAGCGTGAGTTCATGGAGCACGCCAAGGCGATCTGGGAACGGCTTGGCCTGCCGCCGCTCACGCCGCAGCCGCCATGGCACGGCTATGACCTCGGCCATTGGCCGCGGGAGCTCGAGCGCCAAGCCGAGATGGCGGTGAGGAGCGAGTACTTCGAACTCGGCAAGCACCTCGCAAACGAACGACGCGGCGACGTCGCCATGAATACGCCGGTCGAGCGCGAGTAGCTCGCGACGGCGCCGCAAGACGATGGATGGTCATGCCTTCATGACGCTGAGAAAACCGGAGTTGCTGACGTGAAACTCGCCGTGCCCGACATGATCTCGAACTCGTACTTCCCCGCGATCGCTGCGATCGAGCTCGGTTGCTTCAAACAGGAAGGACTCGATATCTCGCTTGAGCTGATCTACCCGGTCGACAAGTGCTACGCGGCGTTGCGCGAGGGCACGGTCGATTTCGTCGGCGGATCGGCGCATTCGGCGCTGTCGGCGTTTCCGCACTGGCAAGGCGCCAAGCTTCTGTGCGCGCAGGGTCAAGGCATGTACTGGTTCCTGGTCATGCACAAGGATTTCGGCGGCAAGCGTGGCGATCTTAGCGTCGTGAAGGGACGCAGCATCGGCGCGGCGCCGTGGGTCGACATGGGACTGCGCCGCTTGCTGATCGAAGCCGGCATCGACCTCTCGCGCGATCAAGTAAAGGTCGCGCCGGTGCCGGGCGCGCAAGGCGCCGGCGTGAATTTCGGCGTCACCGCGGCGAAGGCGCTGGAGGAGCGCAAGATAGACGGCTTCTGGGCCAACGGCATGGGCACCGAGGTCGCGGTGCGCCGCGCAGTCGGAACCGTGGTGCTCGACGTGCGGCGCGGCGACGGGCCAAAGCCGTGCTTCAACTACACCATGGCCTCGATCGCCACGACGGAACAGTTGATCGAGCGCTCGCCCGACGTCGCATCTGCCGTCGTCCGCGCCATGGTGAAGACCCAGGCCGCGTTGAAGGAGAATGTCGCGCGCGCGACCGAGGTGGGCCGCAAGCTTTTTCCGCCGTCCGAAGCCGAGCTGATCGCCGAGCTCATTCGCCGGGACCTTCCCTATTACGATGCCTCGATCTCGAGGAGCTTCGTCGCCGGCATGAACCAATTCTCGCGCGACGTCGGCATACTCTCGGGCGACGTTCCCTACGAGGGCATCGTGGCGACGCAATTTTCGCATTTGTGGAAAGCCGGGTAACGCAGCGCACCGCGTGCGCAGCACCTTTCGGTCAGTCGGGCGCCAGCGGCGGCAGATTGAGCGCGGCGTCGACCAGCGCGTTCGCCCGCGCGAAATCGAAGTTGCGATAGACGTTCTGCTTCACCACGAACGAGGCGCCGCCGTAGAACTTCTCGTATTGCTGGTGGCGGCTGCCGAATTCCGAGCCGATGAAGTCCCAAGCGAGCCGCATCAGCGCCACCTTGGTTTTCGCGTCGGAGGACGCCGAGCGCATATAGCGCTCGATGTCGCGCGCCGTCTCCTCGCTCTCGAAGTCGCGCAGCGACGACGGCAGCGTGATCATCGCGGCACCCGTGAGCTCGCGGATGATTTCGAGCATGCGGCCGTTGAGCTCGGATTGCACCGCCATCGCCGAATAGAGCGCGGTCCGCGACGGCCACAGCACCCCGGCTTTGTCGATCGGCGCCGTCACCTCATGCGCGAGCAACATATGCTCGTAGATCGACACCCAGGCGGCAAGCTCGCCCATCGTGATCTGCACCGCCGGATTGGCGGCATTTCCGGTCATCTCGTTCATGCGTTGGGCGATGCCGATCATGAAGCGCAGCTTGGTGACGTAGCGCACCTGCGCCTGATGGTTGCCGTAGAGATGCGATGGCGTCTTCCACCACTGATCGCGCGACAGTTCGAGGTTGCGGTAGATGAAGACCCGCTCCCAGGGGACGAACACGTTGTCGAAGACGACGTAGCTGTCGGTTTCGTCGAACCGGCTCGAGAGCGGATAGTCGAAGGCGTTGGTCGCCCCGATCGCGAACGGTCGCCGCGGATAAAGCTTGACGCCCGGCGCATTGACGGGAACGGCCAAGCAGTTGGCGTAGTTCTCGTCGCCGGGCTGCAGCGGATGGATGCAGCTCAAATGGATGACGTCCGAGATCGCGCCGCCGGTGGCGAGCTGCTGCGCCCCGCAGATGACGATGCCGTCATCGCGCTCCTTGACCACGCCGGCATAGAGCGTCGGATCGCTCTGCTTGTGCGCGGGTTTGCTGCGGTCGATCTGCGGCGGCACGATGGCATAGGAGGCGTAAAGGTGATTGTCGCGCAGGTGCTCGTAGAAGGCGACCACGTTGTCCGCGAAATTCCGTCCGCCTGCGGCGAGCACGCTCGGCGTCGCGGCGTAGCCGCAGAAGAATCCGGCGACGTGGTCGGGCGTGCGGCCCATCAAGCCGAATGTCGCCTCCGCCCAGGTCTCGGAAAACAAGCGTCGCGCCCGCAGATCGGCATGGCTGTGCGGGATCTGGTAAGCGCGCAGCACCGGCTCGCCGGTCTTGGGCGAGACGAACGTCATGCGCTCACGCATCTCCGGCGCCGCCGCGATGTCGTAGAGTCTCGCGATCGAGCGCGCCGCCTCCCGGAAGGCGAGATGCGCGGTCACGTCCTTGACGCGTTCGCCGTCGACGAACACCTGCCGTCCATCGTTGAGCGAGCGAAGATAGTCGGATCCGGTTCGCATCGCAGCCTACGCCTGCGCGGTTATTCGACGTTCACGACTTTACGCCATTGGCGATGAGCTCGACCAGCTTGTGCGGCATGACCGGCGTTTGCGCGATGCGGACCCCGAAGGGTTGTAACGCGTCTTCGATGGCGGAAATCACCGCTGCCGCGGTCGGAATGGTGCTCACTTCGCCCGCGCCCTTGGCGCCGAGCGGATTGAGCGGCGAGGGCGTCTCTTTATAGAGCGTCGCGATCGCCGGGACTTCCATGGCGCTGGGCAAGAGGTAATCGGCGAAGGTCGTGGTGACGGGCTGGCCGACCTCGTCGTATCCCATCCATTCCAGCACCGCATTGCCGATGCCGTGCGCCACGCCGCCGCGCACCTGGCCGTCGACCATCAAGGGATTGATCAAAGTCCCGGAATCCTGAAGCGCCACATAGTTGAGGAGCTTGACGCCGCCGGTATCGGGGTCGACCTCGACCTCGGCAACGTGACAGGCATTGGCATAGGCGAGCGCATCGGTTCGCCAATTGACGTTGGCGTCGAGACCGGGGTCGATGTCCGCAGGGAAGCCATAGCCGGGCGCGCCCTTGAGGATACGCGCAAGCTCGCCGAGCTTGATTGAAAGCTGCGACGCGCCGACGACGCGTACCTCGCCGTCCACGAGCTCGAGATCGTGCTCGGCCGCCTCCAGCACATGGCTCGCGAGCTTCTTGGCCTTGTCGGCAACCGCCCGCGCGGCTAGCAGCACCGACGAACCGGCCCCGCCGGTATCACCCGGCACGACGGTGATGTCCTGCGCCCGCAGGCCAAGCTCGCCCGCGCAAATCTGCGCGAGCGCGGTACGCAGGCCCTGTCCGATCGCGGCGGCGCCGGTGAATACCGATACGCGTCCCGTATTCGATACCCGCACCAGGCCGGACTCGAATGGACCACGCCCGGTGCCCTTGATGCCGTGCGCGAGCCCGATGCCGAGATAGCGGCGCTCTCGTCGCGCGGCAGCTTGACGCTGGGGAAAGTCCTGCCAACCCGCCGCCTGCAAGACCTGCGCCTGCGAAGCGGGATAATCGCCGCTGTCGTAGCACATACTGGCGCCGGAGCGCGCCTTGAGCGGCTTGGTATAGGGCATCTTCTCCGGCGGGATGAGATTACGGCGACGCACCTCCGCGCGGTCGAGGCGCAGTTCGCGCGCCAGGCGATCCATGAGTCGTTCCATGGCGAAGGCCGCCTGCGGGTAACCGGCCCCGCGCACCGACGACACCGGCGTCTTGTTGGTGGCGGCGACGATCACCTCTACGGACAATGCCGGAAGAACGTAGGGCCCGCTCATCATGGACGCCGAATTGTAGGGGATGTTGACGTCTTGCAGGGCGTACGCGCCGAGATCGTGGATCAGCCGGCCGCGGATCCCGAGGAGTTTCGCATCCGCGCCCGCGGCGATGTCGAGCGACCAATATTGGTCGCGCTCCTGGGCGGCGTTGGTGAAATGCTCGCGCCGGTCCTCGATCCACTTGATCGGCCGCTTGAGGAGCTTGGCGGCCGCCACCACGGCGATGTCTTCGGGGTAGACGCAGAGCTTGGGACCGAAGCCACCGCCGACGTCGGGAGTCGCCACGCGCAGCCGGCTCTCGTCGAAATCAAGCAGCGCGGTCAACGACTGGAACAGGTCGTGCGCTTTCTGCGTCGATGCCCACACCGTCATCGTGTCGTCGTGCCATTCCGCGAGAATGCCGCGGCCTTCGATCGGATGGGCGCCGCCGCGATGTTGCCAAAGCTCCTCGTGGAACACGTGGGCGGCCTTGGCGAAGGCCGCTTCGGCATCGCCATAGGCAACTTTGTAGCTAGCGGCGATATTCGTGTTCAGCTCGCGCCGAACCGCGGGCGCTGTCGTCTCGACCGCGCTGCGGCAGTCCGACACGGATGAGAGCACATCGTAGTCGACCGCGACCTTCGCGGCGGCGTCCTCGGCGACATAGCGGTTGTCGGCGAGCACGATCGCGACCGCCTCGCCGACGTACGACACTTCGCCGTCGGCGAGCGCGAACGACCAGTACCGATCGAGCGGCGCTCCGGAATTCGAGTGGCGCAGCATGCGGCGTTTGGCGAGCACCGGCGCGAGATCGTCGAGCGCGAGGACTGCATGAACCCCTGGTAGCGCCAGCGCGTCATGCGCGCCGATCCCGCGGATCGCGGCGTGCGGATGCGGGCTGCGCACGAACGCCGCGTGCCACACCCCGGGGCGCGCGATGTCGTCGACGAAGCGCCCCTTGCCGACGAGCAGGGCGCCGTCCTCGAGGCGAGGAATGCGCGCTCCAATCAATCCACTCATGTTTCGACCGCGCATGCATTTCGCAGCGCGGGCCTTTGTGAACGTTTCGTCCCGAGACCGCCGCTTAGTCCGACATCGCCTTGGCGGCTTTGGCGATCACGTCCTTGGGCATGGCGTAGGCCTCAGCCAGCAAGGCATCGAGCTTGTCCGCGTGGACGGGATTGACCTCTAAGTTGAGCCGTTCCGCCTCGGCGATAAAGTCCGGGTCCTTGGTCGTGCGCTCGAAGGCGGCGATCAGCGCCGCCTTGCGATCCGCGGGAATGCCGGGCGGGGCCGCGAACGGCCGCGCCATGGCCTGCCCGATCAGCATCAATTTCAGGATTTGACGCTGGTCCGCTTGCTTGGCGAGCTCGCTCGCCGATGGAACATCCGGCAGCTCCGGCTGCGTCTTGATCCCGGCTTGAACCAGGATGTTGGCCTTCTTGTTGCCCGTGAGCCAATGCGGGTAGCGGCCTTTGAGCGTGCTCCACGACAGCCCACAGAGCCCATCGACCTCGCCGCGCTCGGTCGCGAGTTGGATCTCGTTGGTGCCGGGATAGCCGTTCACCATCTTGATCTTGGCGCCGAACACGTTGCGATAAAGCAGCGCGAAAATGTTGGGATCCGAACCCGCGCCCTCGCTGCCAAAAGTGGCGGGCGTGACGAGGAGATCGCTGAAGGTCTTCACGGGTGCCTCGCGGCCGGTGACGCAGAGGCTCACCTCGTCGGTGACGCTACCGAGCCAGGTGAACTGGGTGCTGTCGAATTCGGCCTTGTCCAGCAACGGCGCAATGCCTTGGCTGCGCGAGAACGTGCCGATGACCGAGCCGTCTTTCGCGGCGACGGAATACAGATAGTTGGCGGCCTTGAGGCTGCCGGCGCCGCTCATGTTCTGCGGTACCACGTTGGGATTGCCGGGAAGATGTTTGCCGAAATGTCGCGCCAACAGCCGTCCATACGCGTCGTAGCCGCCGCCTACGCTGTAGCCGATGAGCAGAGAAACGGTCTTGCCCTTGTAGAAATCCTCAACCCCGGCGGAGCGAGCGGCCTGCGTCGCGACGGCTGCGGCTAGCGCGGCCGCAATAACGCTGATCGCAAACATCGAGACGCGACCGATCGGACGCATGGCCATCGCGCTCAGTGCTTGGGAAACAGTTGCGAAAATTTCGACCGCAAGTGCTTGCGCAGATCGACGCTGACATCGACCGTGACCGGGAACGCTCCCTTCAGCTTCTTGTCATAGGGGATGCAGGCATCGATCAGGATGCGATTGTTGAAGTTGCCGGGAAGGAAAAGCGGGTCGCGCTTGGAGGCCCAGGCCTTTTGGATCATGTCGATATCGGTCAGCGGATCGAAGCGCGTGCACATCGCCCACAGCACCTGGTCGAGGTCACCGGCATCGATGTCCTCGTCGACCACCACCGTCCATTTGCCGGCGTAAGCGCCGCCCTGGCACGAGGAGGCGATGTGCAGCGCCTGGCGGGAATGGCCCGGATAGCGCTGGCGAATCTGGATGGCGGTGAAGCGGGTCGCGGGGCCGGCTTCGTGGTTCCACACGCCCAGCACCTCGGGCACGCCGCAGGCGTCGAGCGCGCGCCAGATCTGCGCCGCCCCGGCGATACCCTTGAGCAGGCCGGTTTCATCGACGGGCTTGTGCTGCGGCGCGCAGGTGAGGATCGGATCATGGCGGTGGAGGATGGTCTTCACGTTGACGTAGGGCCGCTCCTGCGTGTCGTCGGAGTAATAGCCCATCCATTCGCCGAACGGCCCTTCCGGCCGCACCTCGCCCGGCACCGTTTCGCCTTCGATTGCGATCTCACAGTCGGCTGGAATCGGAAAGCCCGTATACGGCCCGCGCACCACGTCGACGGGCTCGCCGCGCAGGCCGCCGGCGATATCCATTTCGCCGATCTCGGGCAGCGGGCTCGAAGACAGCATGAACAACAGCGGGTCCTGTCCACACAGGATCACCACCTTCATCGGCTGGCCGCGTTCGAAGTATTTGTCGCGATGAATACGGCCGTGCTTGCCCTCGGTGATCTGGCAGCCGACGGTCTTGCCGTCGTAAACTTGGCTGCGATAGGCGCCGAGGTTGAACCAGCCCGAATCGGGATCCTGCGTCATCACGCAGTCGGCGGTACCGATGAAGCGCGCCTTGTCCAGCTCGTGGTGCCGCGGCACGGGAAACTTCAGCACGTCGACGTCGTCGCCTTCGACCACATTCTCGAGCACGGGGCCGTCGTTCACGAAGCGCGGAGGCAGCGGCTTGAGATTCTGCATGCGGGCGTGATAGGTGCGCACGACATCGACCTTGCGCTCGTATTCGAGCGGCAGGCCCAGCGTCAAAGCGATGCGGCGCACGGAGGACAGCTGCCCGTAGAGCGTGCGGAAGCCCCTTGGATAGCCGGGCACGTTGTCGAACAGCAGCGCCGGCGCGTTGCCGCGGCTCTTTTCCGTGAGCATATGGGTGATGGCGCCCATCTCGACGTCCCAGTGCGCGCCATCGACTTTGCGCAGCTCTCCCATCTTGTCGACTTGTTCGAGCCAGCCGCGCAACCCGCGGTATTGCATCCGCTGTTTCGATGCTGCGTCGCCGCCGGTGCGGGCCATGCTGCTCTCCATTCCCTGGAATGCTCTATCTATACAGCCGTCCAAGTCCGCCGGCAAAGCGCCACCCTGCCACCAGTGCGCTTGAGAGTGACGGCCGAACGGCAAACGTCGGACGCGCGCCGTGCCTCGCGTTGGCCATCGCGTGAGCGCTTGGCAACTTCGCGGAAACGAGATTATCGGGTGGACGGCGGATCCGCTGGGCCGTCTTCCGGCTCCGTCTCCACCGCCTTGGGACCGCGGCCGCCGCCTCTGCCGTTTCTCGATTTCGATGGCTCTTTGGCGGTGTCGGAGACCTCCTCGAGCGTGGCGCCACGCTGCGGCGCTCCCCGTCCGGCCAATATGTCGCGTTGCAGCCGCGCGTAATCCCTGCGGGTCGTCTCCAGCGCGCCCTGAGCGACGGCGAGTTCGACGCGCTCGCGTTGCAGGCTCGCATTGAGCTCATCGATGCGCCGTTCGGTCTTGGCCCGATAGGCTCCGGCGTCGACCTCGATCTCGGCGACGCGGTCGGTCAGCGACTTTATCTTCTGCTCGGCGTGGGCAAGCGCGGTCTCGCGCGCCTTCAGCGTCTCCGCCAGGATGCTCGATCGTTCCGTCAGCGACGACCGCGTCTGCTCGAGCTCGCGGGTCTTGGTGTCGAGCCCATCGCGGGCGACGGTGAGCCGCTCGACAACCTTTTCCGTGGAGTTGCGTGCGATGGTCGCTTCCACCGCCTTGCGCTCCAACACTCTGATGTCCTCGGTGCGCGCACCGAGCGTCTGGCGCACCTCGGCGAGCAATTTCTCCGCGGTGGCGGCACGCGAACGCAGCGCCTCGAGCCTCAGATTCATCGCATAGGCTTCGGATTGATGGCGCTCGTTGGCCTCATCGCGCGCGGTCGCCAGCGTCACCCGCTCGTTCTCGGCGGCGGCCAGGCTGATGTCCATCTGCTCCAGCCGCGCCCGCGCGGCGGTCAAGGCATTTTCGCTCTCGGTGAGGCGACGCGACAAGCGCGACGTCTCTGCCAGCGTCTGATCGAGCGCCGTTTGCAACGAGCGCTTGTCGTTCTCCAACAATAGGAGTTTTTCCCGCGTCAGCGCCCCTTCGGCCTGCAATTCGACAATCCGTTTATCGGCGCTGTTGGCATGATCGACGAGAATCTGGTTGGCCTCGCTCAGGGCCCGGCCATTGGCGGTCTCCTGCGCCAATTGGCTCTCGATATTCGCGATCTCCGCCCGCACTGCCACGATTTCGCTGGTAAGCTCGGTTTTGTCACCCTCGAGGCCGCGCACGGCCTGCTGCGCCAACGTCAATTCGCGGCGCAGCTCTTCGCCCGTGCTTTCCAATTCCGCTGCCCGCTTCTCGAGCGCGCTGAATTCGCTGCGCACGCTCTCATGGCCGGCGCGAAGCTCCGCCAGCGCATTGCGCAAGCCAACATTGTCGCTCTTCTCGTGTTCCAGCGCCTGCAGCGCCGAGCCGATGGGCTCGACGAGGTTGCGGAAGGCATCTTTGAGATCATCGAGCGCGCCGATCCGACGGTCGGTATCGATCAGCAGGTTGCGCAGCGTCTCGTTCTCCTCGCCGACGCGGGCGCCGATATCGGCCAGGGTCGGCTCGCTGGGCTCTTCGGCGATGGGTGAGCCGGGCTTGGCCGGCGTGGGCACCGCAAACGCCGCTGATGTGGATGCAACGCCTTTACGCGCAAGAAAATGGGTGATCGTACGCATGGCATTCCCCACAACCTGACAAAACCTCCTGGCTTATACAGATTTTTGCAACCCGTCACAATGACAACACCGGCGGCATCGGCAATAGTAACCATATTTTACAGGATCAAATCAGGATCAGATGCTTAGCGATGGGAGGGCGGAACGCGGGCCGCGACGGAACCGCTCGCAGGGGATCCAATAGGCGCGTCGTTACGCGACGGAAACCGCCCCGACGGCATCGCCGAGGTGCGCGCCGTCATCAGCGAGGACGCGAGGTAGCGCGGCAGCGTGCGCGCCCGCTTATCCGCGCGGCAGAACGTGCGCCCATTTGGCACGGATGCGGGCATCGAGTTCCTTGCTCGCGCGCGCCACGATCGGAAAGGTGTCGCGCCGCGACCACGGCCTACAGGCATCGATGACGACGCGCGCGTTGCGCGGATCGTCGCTGCCGTAGGCCATGGGGTCGAGCACCGTGCTCCAGCAACCGCGCAGGATCTCGATGCCTTCGCGCGGCTCGAAGCGCGTGCACATCGCCCACACCACCTGATCCATGTCGGCGGGATCGATGTCGTCGTCGACCACGACCACGACCCGGTTGGCATAGGCGCCGGCGTGGCATTGCGAGGCGATCAGCCCGGCTTGCTTGGCGTGACCGGCGTATTGCTGCTTGATCGCCACCGTTAGCCAGAGCCGGCTGCCGCCGGCCGCGTGCGCCCATACGCCTTTGACTTCGGGCACGCCGGCGGCTTCGAGCTGGTTCCACACGGCGCCGGAGCGATAAGTGCCGCGGTAGAAAGAGTCGTCGTCGGGTGGCACGGCCGGGATCGCACCGAGCAGGATCGGATCGTGGCGGTGCATGAAGGTCTCGATGCGGATCGCCGGCTCCTTTTTCTTGCCGCCGGCGTAATAGCCGGTCCACTCGCCGAGCGGCCCCTCTTCGATCAAGTCGTTGGGGTGCACGAAGCCCTCGAAGGCGATCTCCGCCTGCGCGGGAATGGGGAGGCCGGTGCGCGGCCCCTCGATCACCTCGACCGGTTCGCCGATCAAGCCGCCGGCCACGTCGTATTCATTTTTTCCGTATGGAATCTCCAGGCCCGCCACCATGAACAACGCGGGGTGCATGCCCACGACCACCGCGATCGGACACGGCTCGCCGCGCTCGTGATAGCGGCGCTTGATCAGATCGCCGTGCTTGCCCTTGGAGCACATGACCGTCGCCACCCTTGGGCCATGAGATTGAACGCGATAGGCGCCGTAATTGATCCAGCCGGTGTCGAGATCCTTCATGATCACCATGCAGCCCGTGCCGATATAGTAGCCCCCGTCGTGTTCGTGCCACCGCGGCGTCGGGATGCTCTCAATGTTGACGTCCTTGCCGCTGCTGACGTTTTGCATGAGCGGCCCGGACTCGACCCTGACCGGCGCGATGCTGCGCGCCTCTTTCATGTATTTGCGCCAGTAGGAGACGAGCTCGACCGCGGAACCGTCGATCGCCAAACCGAGCGTGAGATTGATGCGCCGCACCGAGGTGAGAATGTTCGCGAGGATGCGGTGGCCGTGGGGATAGCCGGGAATGTCGTCGAACAGCACGGCGCGGTTGCCCATCTTGCGCATATAGAGGTCGACGATGCCGCCGATTTCCGCCTCGCGCTCGGCGCCGCTGATGTCCTGCACCTCGCCCGCCGCGCGCAACGAATCGATCCAGGTGCGCAGTTCCTGTTTCGAGGACTTTGGCGCGTTCTTGGCGGAGCGCTTGGCGGCTTCAACGACGGTTGGCATGAGGCACTCCTCGCTTTCCGGCTCGATGCAGTCTAGCCCGCAGCCCGGCTGAAGGAGAGCAAAATCCGGGCGTTATGGACGGGCGCCACCGCGCTCAAGGCGCGCTACGCCGAGCGTTCAAGATCTGCTTGAGGCGCTGGGGGGTCACCGGCAACTGCGTCACCGCACCCGGCATGCCGATGGCGTCGTCGATGGCGGACGCAATCGCAGCTCCCACCCCGGTGATGCCGCTCTCCCCTGCCCCTTTGATGCCGAGCGGATTGAGCGGGCTGGTGTACTCCTCGCGCAAGATGACCTCGACCTCGGGAGTCTCGCGCACCGTTGGCATGAGGTAATCCGCAAAGGTGGTCGCCAGCGGATCGCCGCGCTCATTGTACGTGAACTCTTCCAGCAGCGCGCCGCCCAACCCTTGGGCGAAGCCGCCGGCGATCTGCCCTTTCACCAGCGCCGGATTGATGGCGCGGCCGATGTCGTAGGCGATGACGTAGTCCTCGACCTCAACGCCACCGGTCTCGCGGTCGACCTTCGCCACCGCGAAGTGCATGCCGTACGGGTAGACCTGGTGCTGCACGTGGAACCAGCCCTCGGCTGACAAGCCCGGCTCGCGATCGCCCAGCGTGTTCGAGGTCGGCGCAAGGTGATCGGCAAGCTCGCCGAGACTGATCGATGGCCCCGAAGGCTGATCCTTGCGCACCACCTTCCCGTCGATGAGGTCGAGCGCATCCGCCGGCGCTTGCATCAGCTCGGCGGCCGCATCAATCGCCTTCGCGCGCAGCTTCACCGCGCCATTGTGGGTGGCGGAGGCCGTCATGACGGTCGCGCGCGAGGCATGCGCGCCGATACCGTGAGCGATCCGATCGGTCTGGCCATGGGTCACGCGCACGCGCCGGTAGTCGACGCCCAAAATCTCGGCACAAACCTGCGCCATCACGGTCTCGAAGCCCTGCCCGAGCGAAGCGCCGCCGGTGATGAGCTCCACCGCGCCCGAACTATCGACCTCGATGCGCACGCCGTCGGCGGGACCCAAGCCGCTCTTCTCGACGAACATCGCAAAGCCGGCGCCGACCGCTTCGCCGGCGGCGCGGCGGCGCGCAAGCTCGGCCTTGCGCTTGTCCCACTCGAGCGCGACCAAGAGCTTGTCGAGCAGCCCGACGTAATCGCCCGAATCGTACTCGATCTCCTCGCCCAAGGCCTCGAGCGGCCGGTGATAGGGCATTTCATCGACCGTGATCGCGTTGCGCCGCCGCACCTCGTTGGCATCGATGTTGAGTCTGGTCGCAATGGCGTCGACCAGCCGCTCGCGCACGAAGGTCGTCTCATAGCGACCGGGAGCGCGGTAAGTGGCCGCCGGCGTCTTGTTGGTGAGACGAAAGTGGCCGACCGCGCGATAGGCCGGCACCCGGTAGGGACCCGGCAGGATGCCCGCCGTCATGTGCACGACGCGCGCGGCATGGGTGCGCACATAGGCGCCCTGGTCGTGAAAATAGCGATCATCGATGCCCAGGATGCGGCCCTCGCCGTCGACCGCCGCGCGCAGGCGGTGGAGCTGTTGGCGCGAATGATTGGCCGCGATCAAATGCTCGCGCCGGTCCTCGATCCATTTCACCGGCCGGTTGAGGCGCATGGCGGCGACGCAGACCAGCACGTCTTCCGGATAGAGTTCGCCGCGGATGCCGAAGCCTCCGCCCACATGCGACTCGTGCACGTGAATCGACGAAGGCGCGCGCTTGAGCATGCGCGCGAGCAGCTCGCGATTGCGGTGCGGCACCTTGGCGGCGCCGTGCAATTCGAGGATGTCGCGCGCGGCATCGTAGCGACCGATGGCACCGCGCCCTTCGAGCGGCACGCCGGAATGGCGGCCGATCGCCAATTCGAGTTCGACGACGATGGGCGCGGAGCGCAGGACCGCGTCGACGTCGCCATAACCCTGGCGGATGATGCTCACCTCGGTGCTGCGGCCGGCCGAGAACTCTCCCGGCTCGGCGTCGGCGGCGAGCAGGATCGGCAGCTCATCGATTTCGAGGGCGACGAGGTCGGCCGCGTCCTCGGCCACGTAGGGATCGTCGGCGAAGACGGCCGCGACCGGCTCGCCGACGTATCGCACCTTCCCGGTCGCCAGCACCGGTTGGCGGTAGGGCTCGAGCGGGGGAATTCGTCCCTCGCGAAAGTCGATCGGCGGCACGTCCGCAATGTCGGCCGCCGTCCAGACCGCGATCACGCCGGGCAAAGCGCGCGCAGCCGACGTGTCGATCGCAAGGATCTTGCCGTGGGCGTGGTTTGCGCGAACGATCCGCATGTGCAGCTGGTGCGGGAACGCAATGTCGCCGGCGAAGCGGCCGCGGCCCCTGACCAGCGGAGGATCCTCCAGCCGCTTGACCGATTGCCCGATCCATCTGGTGTTGCTGCCACCGCTCATCGGCCTGCGCCCATTTTGCCCGCCATGACGCTGTGGACGCCGCGGCGGCGTTCGCCGATGGCGGGCGCGACCGCGCTCATGCCGCCGCCTGTTCGAGCGCGCGACGCGTGACGGTGCGGGTCAGGTCACGACGGTAGGTCGCGCTGGTATTGGCATCCTCGAGCGGATCGACCGCGGAGGCCACTGCCGCGGCCGCGGCCTGGAATGCCGCATGGTCGGGCGGACGTCCCACAAGAACTTGCTCGGCCTGCGCAATGCGACGCGGCTGCGGCTCGACTCCGCCCACCGCCACGCACGGCTCTGCGATCACGCCGTCTTGCACGCGGAAGGTGACTAGCGCCATAGCGAGCGCAAAATCGCCGGCGCGGCGATTGAACTCGTAGAAGCCGAAACGGGTGTCGGCGGGAAGCATTGGGAGGCGCACTTCGGTCAGAAGCTCGTCCTCGCTGAGCGCCGTGGTCATGATGCCGCGGAAAAAGTCCTGCGCCGGGATCGTGCGCGTGCCGGTCGCGCTCCTCGCCACCATTTCAGCCCCGAGCGCCGCGGCGACGAGACACCATTCGGCGGCCGGATCGGCATGCGCGATGCTGCCGCAGAAGGTGCCGCGCGTGCGAATGGGATAGTGCGCGATGTGGCGCACCACCGTGGCGAGAAGCCGACCCAGCGGCCCATCCGCCACGGGATGGTGGAAGG
>Ga0209240_1000376_pt1 | contig 18704 bp, 19 predicted proteins | sample GraSoi_2013_80cm_FD_185828 | JGI IMG/M metagenome (GOLD analysis project Ga0209240, IMG submission 185828) | Grasslands soil microbial communities from the Angelo Coastal Reserve, California, USA - Sample 9_17_2013_80cm (SPAdes) (version 2) | ecosystem: Environmental > Terrestrial > Soil >...
CCGGACGAGCTCCCGGGCCCGACGGGACGCGAGGGCTGGTGGCGGCAACCGCCGTGGTGCGGCGAGTGCAACCGGCGGACCCGCCGGCGCGAGGACGCTGATGGCGCCGACGCGGGCCGATGCCCCCTGTGCCATCCGCTCGCCAGCACAGCACGGCGCGCTGGGGGCGATGATCCCGACACTGGCCGCCGAGCCGCAGCGGGCCGCGGATGGCAGGCGGACGAGACCGGCCCACTCCCGGGCAGCCGAGCCGCGTCGCCGCAAAGGCAGCACGCCGCCCGCAACCTGAACTACCAGTTCGCCGGCTGATACACCGCTGCAGCCGCCCGGAGGACGCGGTGGCGGCACTACCACTGCACGCCCGCGTTCACACCCCGCGGCACACAGCGCGAAATAGGAGCAGGTCTGACCATGACGAAAACGACCGTCGACTATTTCTTCCAAGGCCGAGCCCGGCCGCGAGTCGTCGGTACGGATCACGGCCCGCTCATCGGGTGGTTCACCCAGGCCCACGCCGCCCCGGTCGCCGACAATCTCCGCCGCCGCCAGGGCCGCGAGGTGCAGGCCGGGTTCATGTTCATCTGCCAAGTTGGCCGGCAAGTCGGCGGGAGCATGGGGGCGAAACAATGGACGGCACCCCCGCCGAGATCACGCCGGATGTCGGCCGGAGTGGTGCTGATACTGGTTGGCCTATCCGCCGCTCGCACATCAGGCCAGCCGGGCGGCGACCCGGCTCAGCGCTGCATTCATGCAGCCCGGTGCCTCGTGCCAGACCTGGTGCCCGGCACCCGGCGCGATCGTCAGCCGCGCATCCGGGAAGACCGCCGCCGTGGACTCGGCCGCCTGCCGCGGAAGCGGGCTGCATTCTCCTGCGACAACCTCGACTGGCCCGGTGAACCCGCGCAGCAGGCCCGGCAGGTCACCGCGCTCGGCGGCCTCGGCGACCGACGCGGAGGTCGGCTCAAATGCCTCCGGATTCACCCGCACGGTGTCCGGGACCGGCGGCGCTTGAGCCGGAACCGCGAAAAGGCCAGGCCAATCCAGCCGGAAATACTCCAGCGCCACCGCGGCCTCCTGCTCCTTACTGGTGGCGTGGAGCTCGTCCAGTTCCGCGATCCTGGCGCGCGTTTCGGGCGTCGCCCTGGCCGCCAGCTCAGCACCGAAACCGGCAAGGCCGCCGTCGCCTACCGCGCCGAGTGGGTCGGCGAGTACCAGGGCGCTCACCCGGTCGGGTGCCCGCGCGGCCAGTTGCATGGCCAGGTAGCCGCCCCAGCTGTGGCCGAGCACAGTGGCGGCGGCCACGTCATGCTGGTCGAGGACGGCCACCGCGTCGGACACGTGCTGCTCGATGGTGAAAGGTCCTTCGGTCACCGACGGGGCGACGCCACGCTGGGTGTAGCGGAGCGCGTCCCAGCCGGCCAGCTCGTCGGCGAACCAGTCGCTGTAGTCGTTCACGGCCGGCCCGCCGTGCAACACGAGCAGCGGCCGGCCCGACCCGGATCGCACCCCGATCAGCTTGCCGCCGGGCACACTGACTGCAAGAGCCCTATCATTTATGACCCTCTCGTTCATGGCTGAAGCGTAAGGCGCGAGGCGAGCAACCAGCAGCCGATATTTGGAGCCCTGATCTTCTGGCCGAGCTTCACCGTCGTGACGGCGCGGACCTTGCAGGTAGTCGCCTTGCTCGGGTTGCAGCTCGTTGTGCGCCGCTACGCAGCGCTTCGGATCAGGCGGCCCAGCGCTGTTCGGCTTGCGTCTTCGAATGACGGCTCGCACGTTTCATGTGCCTTGACCAGAAGCCATACGGCCGTGAGCACGGCGCAGCCGCGGAGCGTGTTGCGGTCGGTGACGCTGAGGGTCCGTCCGTAGCCGTTCAGGAAGGCTTCCTGCAAGTCTGGTCTGCTCGGCCAGATGCCAAGGTGCAGGCAGGCGAGATCGGCGACCCATGCGTCCACGCCGGCCCACTCGAAGTCGATTACGTACAGCGCGTCATTGTGCATCAGCCAGTTCCGGGGCGTGTAGTCGTGGTGGCAGGGAACGCGAACCGGAGCCGGCAGGCGGGCCAGTCCGGCGACTTCTGCGCGGGCGCGGTCCCATTCGCGGGGCGTGAGCAGCCCGTGTGAGAGGATCGATTACCGCCGAGGCCGCCCCTTATCGCAGCTGTCGGCCCGGGCCTTCCTGAACGTGGCGATCCGCCTTCAGGCCGGGCTGACCCCGGCAGCCGCGATATCGGCTGTGCGTCAGCTCGCGCCGAGCCTCATCGGTCATCGCCGGATGGCTGCCTGCGGCTTGCAGTATGGCCGAGGCGACGCCTTTGTCGAGTTCGTCGGGCCTGAGTTGGATGCCACGCCCGTCTGATCGCCGCAGCGCTATGGCCCGCCGAGCCGTGGCCTGTGGACGTGATAGCCGCGCACCGGGCCGCTCGCGGGTTCGCTGGTCCTGCTGACCCCTCACGCTCCGGCGGCTCAGGTCGACACCACGCCCCACGGACGCTAGCTGGCTCACGGGCAGTACACGCCATTTCCTTGCCCAAAGCGGCTTTCAGGCGAGCCAGTCCGGGCCAACGGCGATCACCCTCGCCCACCGCGCCCACACAACCCCAACGACCAGGCAGACAGTCCCGAACACGGCGCCGATGCCGAGCACGAACTGCGCCGGGTTGAAAATCTGGCCGCGCTGCGCGGCGTATAGCTGGCCCGCTGCGAGAATCGGCAGGGAGATCGGCAGGGCCCGCCAGGCCCCGGACAACCGGCGCGACGGCCGATAGCAAGACGGGGCACCGGGTAGCTGGTGCCGCCGCAGAGATGCATGTCGCGCCGGTGAGGCGGCCCGAGGCGCGGGCGCGCAGGCGGGCTCTTGCTCGTCCGGCCGTTCGGGCTGGCACTCAGCAAGCCCAGCGCTGATCATTTCATCGACGCTGCACCTCAGGCTCCGGGCGCCGCCCGAGGTGGACCAGGAGCCGACTATGGGTGCGCAGGTGAGTGCCACGACGTCCCCGCCTGCCAGCAGTAGCGCCGGGCCGGGGCCGAACCTGCGCTGGTAGGTCGTAACGCCGGCCACCATCGACCAGGGCACCAACAAGGGCCGCCAGTTGTAGACGACGACCCCGGCAGGGGTGATCGCCAGGCCGGGACGGGGCCACCAGCGCATGGCGAGAAACAGGCTGCCGCCGGATATGCCAGCCAGGCCAATGGCGAAGGCGGCGATCGCGACGAAGTCCTGCGCGGTGGACATGTGCCCGAGCGTGTCCGCGTTGTCGATCTGCATCATCGCGACGAGTGCGGCGAACCCGCCAGGGATACCGATCACCGCGACCGCCGTGGCGAGCACCGCCCACACCGAGGATTGCTCGCGCATGCCCATCGGGGCGACCTTCGGCATCGCACCTCCGCCGCGGCGAGGCCACCTGACCCTTTGTCGCACGGTGATTCGCCGCATCATATATTGCCAGCGTCCGGTTTGGTATAGCCAATTCGCTGGACGAACACCCAGGGTTGGCCGGTGCGGCGGCGCGAGACCCGACCGCCAATCAGTGGGCGCCCGTCCGCAAGTACTGGCCGGAACACGGAAAAACTGTTAGGTGTCGCGCAGACGGCCCGCGCCTGTCCTCGGCATGCGATACCTAACGAGCCGTTGGAGCGCGTTCTGAATGGTTGCCTGGCGTCCTGGCCGGCGCGTTCTCGGGCGCGGCGGTGCGTGACTGTCCGGCGCTCGCTGAGCGTGACCTGGATGCCGTCACCGGGGGTGATGTGAGGGCCGGATGCGGCTTGCTGGTCGTGGAACGGGTCGTGGACCGGGTGCCGTGCGCACTGGGTGCTTGCTGTGCTTCCTGAGTCTTCCGGTGTGCTATTGGTGCAGGCAGTGCGTTCAGGGCGGTGCGGCGTGGCCATGGTAAGGAGAAGGTCTACGGTTCGATTCCGTAAGGGGGCTCGAAGTTGTGAGCATTTTTCGAACGTTTATCCGGTGACCATAGGTGCCCCCTGGGGCTGCCTCGGGGGCAGTCCGCGACCGAGATCACGGGCAATGGAACCAGGACCAGGTTGTGATCTGAGCAGATGCGAGTGGCACTGGACAGGCGAGCGACTCCGAATCCAGAATCTGTCGGCTGTCTAGCTGGGTTGCGAGGCGCAGGATCGCCCGACCACGCTGAGTACCGCCAATTGCTTGACATTTGGCGCGCGTACGGCTCGATATGTATCGCGCCGTGCCGATCAGCACAGCCGCCAGCGGCCTAGACAGCGGCCTCCAAGCCGTCGTATTCGCCGCCGAGCTTGTCAGCCAGGGGGCCGCGATGTTGTGCTGCCCCAGCTGCTGTGCCGACTGAGCGAGATCGCACTCGTCGAGGCGGCCCGATGCCAGGGGCGTGCCCATCGTTGCCGGGGCGATCCTTCAGACCTACGAGGCTTTGATTACGATTCTCGACCCGGAGCCGTAGACCCAGGTGGATGCCCGCGGCTGCATGATCGGGCAATCGCCTCCGACAGTGCGATAGCACTATATGACGGTTATATAGACTTTAGATACTTGAAGCGGATTTCGATCTGTTTAACGCGAACCTAGAGAGAAGGTCAGTACCTTCGTGCTACGGTGAGCGGGCTCAGCCAGAAAGCGTCATTTTTGTGGCTGGTTCCTGCCATTTTGCGCCAGCCACGACCGACGCGGGAGGTCGAAGAGGATGCGGCGCAGTCTCCTGGTGTACGTGCTCTGTGCTGCGGTGGCGGCGATTGGCATGGTCATTCCGGCGTCGGCTCGCTCTGCCATGTTGGTTAAGGCCACAACCACGACGACCGTGGCAACCGACGTGACGTCCAGCGACTACGACACGTGGGTCACCATAACCGCCAAGGTAACTTCGCCCGGCGCCACGCCCACGGGGTCCGTGACGCTGACCGACATCAGCAACGGCTCCGTCCTGGCCACCCGGCGCTGAAGAACGGGACGGCTACATTCAGAACCGCCGCCTTGGCCCCGGGAAATAGGAAGATCCAGGCCCATTACAACGGCAGCACAGCCTTCGCCGCGAGCACGTCTGCGGGCATCAGCTTTCTCGTCTCATCTTTCAGCTCGGTGGCGAACGCCTATCAGATCAACCCAGCTCATGACGGCTTCCAGAAGAGTGGCGCTCCGAACGCGGAGAGCGTCTTGTTCTTCGACAGATGGCATGTCACCTTCGGACAAGACACCGAGGTGTCCTATCCGCTGATAGCCGGCGGCAGGGTCTTCGTCACGATTAACCAGCCGCTGTCTTCCGGCGGCTGCTGTACCAGTGTGCAAGCCCTGGACGCGAAGACTGGGAGCACAGACTGGGGCGCGCAAGTGAGCGGCACTATGGCTAGCTCCACGCTGGCCTACGACGGCCAGCGCGTCTTCGTCCTCAACCGCGACGGAACCCTGATCGCCTACGCGGCGGCCACGGGCAGCGTCATATGGTCCAAGCGGCTGACAGGCCAGATTTCGTTCATGGCGCCGCCGACTGCCTATAACACCAACGTCTATGTCAGCGGCGCCGGCAACGGCGGCACGCTATATGCGGTCAGCGAGGCATCTGGCGCCGTGCGGTGGACCGCGCCCGTCAAAAATGGCGACGGCAGCTCGCCGGCCGTCGACAACAGCGGGGTGTTTCTGTCTTTTGCTTGCCATCAGGATTACCGCTTCAGCTTCCACGGCACAGTGATGTGGCACAAGGACCCGGGCTGCGAGGGACTGCGCGGTAGCACACCAGCGTTGCATGGCAGCAGGGTGTATATGCGCGGAGACGGCGACTACCCGCTGATATATGACAAGGCCTCTGGCACCCAACTTAGCTCCTTCGTATCAGACGCTCCGCCGGCTTTCTTTAGCGATATGTACCTGCTACAGGGTGGGAAAGTTGCCGACGCGTCACAGACGGGCGGGGGAACCCTGGGACGCTGGACGTTCGGCGACGGAACCCTCGTCCTGCCCGCTGTCGTCGGCGGAAGCTATGTGTATGCCGTAAGCCGCGGCGGGGACGTCTACGCCATTGATTCATCTACGGGCAATCAGGTATGGACCGTGAACGTCGGGGTACGCGTAAACGGCGGGCCAACCGCCGGCATGGCGCTCGGCAACAATCTGCTCGTTGTCCCGGCAGGCTCGACACTCAGCGCCTTCGGCGACTCTTCCCTGACATCCCCCGTCACCCGTCACCCGGCCCTGGCCGGGCAGCCCACCCATTGACGCGCATGGCGTCCCGGACGGGCCGGGCTAATGGCCGGGCGCCTGAACGAACAAGCTCGCAGACTGCGGCCCCGCACGCGGCACGCTCGGAGGAGCGATGGGTCGCGGAACCGCGAGCGGACACGAAGAGGTTAGTGATGGCCACAGGACGCTCGACCGCCGTGATCATCGCAGTTGGTTCTGCGGTCTGCTCGCTGGTGTCCGCCGGCGTCGGCCCGGCGGAGGCCGGGACGCAACTGCACGCAGGTGTCCGGGCCGCTGCCGTCGGAGGGACTTGGCACACTGCACAGAAGGTGCCGGGCGTCCCCGTCCTCAATAAGGGCGGGGAGGCGCAGATCCAGTCGATGTCGTGCACGTCGGCCGGCAATTGCAGTGCGGGCGGATATTACACCGACGGTTCCAGTCACCATCAGGTGTTCGTGGTCAGCCAGGTGCACGATACTTGGCACACCGCCATACCCGTGCCCGGCGTCATTGCCCTGAACACGGGCGGGCAGGCGAACATTGGATCGATGTCGTGCACGTCGGCGGGCAACTGCAGCGCAGGGGGTTACTACACCATCGACAATGGCGGGCACACCGAGGCGTTCGTGGTCAGCCAGGTGAATGGCACCTGGCATACCGCCATCCAGGTGCCCGGCACCGCCTCCCTCAACACATTGCGAAACGCGGGAACCGGGTCGGTGTCGTGCACCTCGGCGGGCAACTGCACCGCGGGCGGGAGCTACAAGGACGGCTCCGGGTATCACGCGTTCGTGGTCACCCAGGTGAACGGCACCTGGCGCAACGCCAGGAAGGTGCCCGGCGTCGCCGCTCTGGACACGCGGGGTGGCGGAGGGTTGGGGCCGGTGGCGTGTACGCCGGGGGGCAACTGCAGCGCCGGCGGGACCTACGTCGGTAGCAGCACCTACGCCACCCAGCCGTTCGTGGTCGGCAAGGTGAATGGAACTTGGCAGGCCGCCATACCGATGCCCGGCACCACCACCCTCGACCCGAAAGGGCATGGGACGTGGATCTCCTCGATGTCGTGCGGCTCGGCGGGCAATTGCAGTGCCGGCGGGACGTACGCCGACAGGCTCGGGGCTGACCAGGTGTTCGTGATCGATCAGGTGAACGGCACCTGGCACACCGCCAGACAGATGCCCGGCACTGCTGCCCTTAACACTGGCGGAGCCGCCGACGTGTACGCGTTGTCGTGCGCCTCGGCGGGCAATTGCAGCGCTGTCGGATCGTACTTCACCAGCTACTACCACGCGTACGTGGCCAGCGAGGTGAACGGCATCTGGCACGCCGCCATTCAGGCGCCCAGCACTGCCACCCTCAACCAGGGCAAGATCGCATACGCCATTTCGGTGTCGTGCGCGTCGCCAGGCAACTGCAGCGCCGGCGGCACCTACACCGACATCTCCAAGCACATGCAGGCGTTCGTGGTCAACGAGGTGAACGGCACCTGGCGCACCGCCACAGAGGTGCCCGGCACCGCCGCACTCAACACCGGCGGGCTTGCCTTTATCCAATCGGTGTCGTGCACCTCGGCGGGCATGTGCAGCGCGGGCGGAGGCTACACCGGCAGCTCCGGGCACCGGCAAGCGTTCGTCATCACAGAGAGCTAGCCAGTACAGCGCTATCCGCGTGGTGTTGAGTGCAGTGAACGACTCGCCGTCTTCTTGCTCGGGTGCAGGCGCTATGGTTCTGCGCCGGGATCTGGGCTTGAAGCTGACGGAGTCAAACCCCCAGAAGGACCGCACGGTTGACACTCGGCGGCTCCTCGCCGGTCAATTAGGGCTCAACCGCGTCGATCATCTTGGCATCCATGTCCTCGTCTGGCCACGACTTAGGGTCGCCTAGTCGTAGCCAGATCGACCCCCCGTAGCACGCCCACGTGCCCGAGTTCACGCCCGGGGGACGCCGGGGGCCAAGGCCGCGGTAGCTCTGAATCACGGGGGCTATCCGGATGCGATCACTTACGCGGAAACCCCCGAGGATGCCATCACTGGTGCGTGCCCACCTGCTTGCCATGCCGCATCACGCTCCTGTTTACAGGACGTTTAGCAACGCGCATCAGTTTACATTTCGGCGCTCAATCTGATGACCTTCCCGGACGCTGTGGCAGACTGAAATGGCCGTGGTTCTTCAAGGTATTGATCTCTCCGATGGGGCCACGGTAATGGGAAGTATGGACGATGTGGGCGAAGGCGAGAGCGTTCGCGGCAGAAGTACCTCGACTCGCAGCAGTGGCGCAGCAAGCCTGGTACCGGCGAGCCATGGGTTCCGCTCCCAGGTGGAGGCGGGTAGGCAATCTTCGGGTGCGAGGTCATGGATAGCGGTGAATCCGTGCCTGACCGAGATCGACATCGCCTGCACCGCGCTGGCAGCGCGGTGGCCGTTCTCCTCAACCATCTGCCGCGCCAGTTCCAGCTCGTTCCAGCCGCTGTGCAGCAGCACGTGGGTGTGCGCGTCAATGAGCCCGGGCAGCAGACTGGCGCCCGGCATTTCCAGCTCCTCAGTCAGCGGCGAGCTTCGCATCAAGTGCCTTCAGATCCTTCATTGCAGCCATCCAGGCCGGCGCCGTCGTGACTCCGTTCCTGACCGACGCCTCGTCCCACGTCGGTGCCCAGGCGACGATCACTGTGTCCGGTAGAGCGTTCAGTTCGGCGCTGCCGGCTCGATCGCTGGTGAGGTTCCAGATCCAGACCGCGAATTGCCGGTGACGCCACTCTCGCGATGCCGGCCAAAGCCGGTCAAGACGGCCTCCAGCAAGGGCAGGGCATGAACGACCTGCCTGGACCTGATCGCGAGGTCCCATACCGGTTCAAATTTCTTCCAGCCCGCCGAATAGGCCATGTGCCGCATTCGCTCTGGAAGGGTCTCCCTGGTCGAGGCTCCCGCCCAGATTGATCTCCAGCGATAGAAGTCCTTGTAGGCCCTCCAGTAGCCGGACTCCAGCGTCTGAGCGTCCATGCCGGCCGGCCGGAAGACGACGTGGCGGGTGTCATAGAGATCCCAGTCACTGTGCACGATCCTGCCCTCGGCCACCATCCTTGCGTGCAAGGCGGTATCGGGGTACGGCGTCAGAATATGAAAGGTCGCCGTTTCGATGCCCTGGGCGATGGCCCACTCAACGGTCTTGTCGAATACGTCAGGCCCGTCGTCGTCCATGCCGAACACGAAGCTCCCGTTGACCATGACGCCGCGGCTGTGCAAGTGGTGAATGGCGGCGTCGTAGTCGCGCCCAATGTTCTGATACTTGCGCTGGTCAGCGAGGTTCGCGTTGTTGACTGTCTCGAATCCCACGAACAAGCTCCGGAGCCCGGACTCGACCGCCTTGTCCAGTAGTTGCGGGCTCTCCAGAACCGATTTAACAGTGCCCGCCGCCTGCCAGAGGCGTCCCATGCCCCGCATGCCATCGAACAGGGACGAGGCGAACCTCGGACTCCCGAACAGGTGGTCGTCGAGAAAGTAAAGATGGCGTCCGGGCAGTCGCTCGATTTCTGCCAGCGCGTCATCGACAGCCTGCGTATAGAACTGCTTTCCGCCCTTGAAAAAAGCGACCTTGTAGCAAAAGTCGCACACGTGCGGGCAGCCGCGCGATACCACTATCGAGTTGGGAACAAGGTACAGGTGACGCTTGATCAGGTCGCGCCGAATCGGCGGCAGATTGACGAGCGTGCGGCGCTTGGACTCATACCGGGGCCGAGGGGACTTGGCTCGGTAGTCGGCCAGGAACTGCGGCCAGGTGTCCTCGCCCGGCCCCAGAAAGATGGTGTCGGCGTGCTTGGCTGCCTCCTCGGGCAACGACGTCACGTGCAGTCCGCCGAGGCACACGTATACGCCTCGGCCGCGAGTCCGGGTCGGTGAGGTTGCGGACCGGGCCCGGGCCACCGTGAAGTGCGCGCCGGGCGGGAACGGCTGGCGGCCGCCGGGGCCGCGCCTGATCCCGGCCGCGTCCTCGGCCGCCCGGTTCGCCGCCCACGCGGCGACCCTGGCCGCCTGGGCGGCCTCGGCCTGCTCCAGCCGGATCCGGGCGGCGGCCACCTCCGCCCCGGCCGGCGCCTTCCCGGCCCGGGCCTGCCCGGCCGCCAGCCCGGCCAGGTACGCGGCCGCCTTGCCGTCCCGCTCCGCCCGCTCCCGCTCCGCCGCCGCCCGGCCGGCTTCCACCCCGGCCAGCGCCCGGCTGATCCGCTCCGCCCGCTCCGCGGCCGCCGCGGCGGACCGGGGACTGGCCACCCGCGCGGGCACCTCGTCGCCGCGCACGCCCGGGCCGAACCGCTCGTCCTCGGCGGCGTCCCGGGCGGCGTGCGCGGCGACCGCCGCGGCGGCCAGCTTCCGCAGCCCCTCCACGGTCCGGTTCGCCGCCGGCGACGCGCTGGCCGCCACCTTCGTCCCGTCCAGCGCCACCACCCCCAGCTGGCCCATGCCCAGCCGCGCGCACAGCACCAGCACCCCGGCGAACACCTCCGCCGCCGCCGCCGCGAACCCGGCCCGGAACCGGGCCACCGTGCAGTGATCGGGCACGTCCCCCGCGCAGATCACCCGGAACGCCACATCGGTCCGGCACAGCTGCTCGATCCGCCGCGAGCTGGTCACCCCATTCGCATACGCCCAGACCAGCAGCGTCACCAGCATCACCGGGTCATAGCCCGCCGCCCCCGCCCCGCCGGCCCGCCGCCCCCGGTGCAGCGCCGCGGTGTCCAGGTGCCCGGCCACCGCGTCGATCACCAGCCACACCGCGTGATCGGCCGGCAGCCACTCCCGCATATCCGGCGGCAGCAGGAACTGCTGATCCCGCGCCACCGGCCGGTAACCCTTCGCCATGCTCAATCATCCCAAACTGCAATGAACACAGCTAAACGACACGCCGCCCCAGGCCCGATTCTGCAACAGCCCGTTAAGGGGCCAGAATCATTGCGTTCGCGCTAGCCCTCCGGTCGGAGGCAGGGTCGCACGCGAAACCGTTCCATGGCCCGGATACTGTTCGCTCGTGGGCGGTGATGCGGAGCTGGTTGAGCGCCTGCGCGGCGGAGATCAGGAGGCGTTCGAGACCCTAACCCGCCGCTACCACACGACCATGATCGGGCTGGCGGCTGCGTACGTGCCAACCCGCGCCGCCGCCGAGGAGGTAGTGCAGGACAGCTGGATGGGCATGCTGCGCGGGCTTGACCGCTTCGGCGGGCGGGTGTCGCTGAAGACCTGGCTGTTCGGCATCCTAGTCGACCGGGCCCGCATCGCCAGCGAGCGCGAGAGGCGCTCCATTCCGGTCGCAGTTGCTGCGCTCGGCCCCGCCCGGTTCGTTGCCGACGGCAGCTGGGTGCGGCCGCCCGTACCCTGGCCCGGTGACATTGACGAGCGGCTCCGCGCGCCGGCCGCCCAGCAAGGTATCCGGGCGGCCATCGAAGCCCTCCCGCCCGGGCCCCGCAGCGCCGTGCTGCTGCGCGACGTCGAGGGCATGTCCAGCCGCGAGGTCTGCGAGGTGCTCGGGATCAGCGAGACCAGCCAGCGGGTGCTGCTGCACCGCGGGCGGTCGCGGATCCGCCAGGCTCTGGAGCAGCAGGTCGGGAGGGTTTGAGCTCATGCCGTGGTTCGGCCGCACAGCCATCGTCTGCCGGAAAGCGGCCGACCTGTTCACCGACTACCTGGAAGACGCGCTGCCCGCCCCTGGCCGGGCCCGGTTCGAGGCGCACCTGGCGGGCTGCCCGCATTGCACCGAGTACCTCCGGCAGATGCGGGCGACAATCGGGGCGGTCGGCCGGATGGAGCCCGACACCTTGTCGCCGCAGGCCCGCGACGAGCTGATCGCTCTGTACCAGCGCTGGAGAGCCGAACGGCACTCGGCGGAAGGCCCGGGGCAGGGCCAGGCGCCAGGCAATACGGCTTAACCGTCCCGCGGCGGCGGAGGCAACCCACCGGCCGCCGCGCGGACCGGGCGGCGCGGCGGCTATGTCGTCGACAAGACGCTGCCTCTGCCGCCGCTCAACTTCACGCCGGCTGAGATGGCCGCGATAGCAGTGTCCCGGGCCGAGGTGACACCGTTCGCCTCCGCGATGCGCAGCGCGCTGTGCAAGGTGCTCGCTCCCGCCCCGGCTGTGCGGACCGCGGAGGCGGCGCAGCTGATGGACCGGGTCCCGCTGATCGGGCCTGCCCGTCCGGGCAACAATGGGTCGCAGCCCCGGGTGCGTCTGGACACCGGCGGCGGCCTGGCGGCGGTGGAGCTGGCGATCCGCACCGCGATGACCAGGCTGGGCGCCTCGCTGCTGGAGCGGCTGCTGGCACTGCGGCTCGTGGGCCGTGCGCGGGACCGGGCCCGAGGCGGAGTTCGTCTCCTCCCGCGAAGGGAACATTCACACCGTGCTGGGCCCGGTCAGCATCGGCCGGGCCTGGCATCACGGCGCACAGTGCTGGCACGGCTGGCGCTCGCGGACGGTCGGCGTGGCCGGCGCGTCAATGTCGCCGGGCCTGCGAAACCTGCCGGCCCAGGGTCGCCGCGGCGGTGCCGTTCGCCAAAGCGGGCGCCCTGCTCGCCGAGCTGGCCGGCCTCCACTTCACGGCCAAGCGCATCGAGCGGTCCGCTGAAGCCGACGGCACCGCTGCCGCCGCCGCCGCCGCAGGCCACGTGTCGCGGGTTCAGCTACTATCCGGCGCCGATTCCGCCGGGCCAGGTCACTCTCCGTTAGCGGCCACGGGAGGACGCCGCGCCACGACCCTGCAGCGCACGAGTGAAGAAGAAGCAGCGGAAGAAAACACCCTGATCACCGCGCTGAACAGCGCCCCCGGTGCCGCATGGACATCGGCCGAGGCGCGGCAGACTTCGCGCGCCGACCGCCGATTTAGTGCGGCTCTGCAGATCGCCTTTCGCGCGTTGGCCGTAGCGCGGACTGGCCCGTTATCTGTCCGCGGCCGGCATGGGCGCGGAGCCCAGCACCGCCCAGGACTCTCGCCAGGTCCTCGTTTCGCGCGGGTGCTGTGCGTGTCGGCCGCCGCCGAGTCCTCGATTCGGAGCTTGGCTGGTTTCCTGAGCCAGGGACGCAGACAGCCTGCACGATGTGCCCCTTCGGTTCGGTCAGACGAGCGGCATGGACAAGCTGACGTACGGCTTCGGCTCGATCCCGGCCACCCGGGTGAGCGGGCCTTCACACGAGGCCGCCTGTGAGCAGACGGCAGGCTGCTGGCGAGCACAACCGGACTATTCATTCGGGCGCGCCATCGTGGGCGGGGCTGGCTGGCGAGTAGACCGTATTGGACGATCGGTAGCGAACGCACCTTCGCCGCAGCCCGCGCCACAGCCATGCCGGGATCGTGGCCGAGACGCGGCGTGCGGGCAGCAAGGACGCTGACTCAGCCATCCGAATGGACGTGATCTCGCGCATGCGCGCGGCCCTCCAGCAAGCCACGGCGCGCACGCCACTCCTTCCAGCGCCCCGGGCGGCGGCAGCGGGGACGACCGTGATCGCATGGCGGCGGCTGTCCTGGGTAGCTCGGCGCTGGAGGATGAGGCGCGATGTCTATCTCAGAAATGGGCCACGGCAGCATTGACCTGGACGAAGCCGCTCGGCAGCTAGAGCTGGCAGCACACGACGCCCAGGTAGCTTACGACTGCATCAGCCTCGGCGATCTCGACTGGGCGCACACCAACGCGGTCACCGCCCGCGCGGAGGCCGATGCCGCCGAGAATGTCCTGCGCGCCGTCCTGGGCGCAACGGGCAGCATCGCCGTCGATCGGTGACCGCAGCAGGCTTGCGACGCTCATCGCGCAAGTTCCGGTTGCCAGTGGACACCGCGAATCCGGCCGCGGCGTCAGCCCTGGCCGCCGTCAACGATGTCCGCTCGCCGGATCCCGGAACTGCATAGACGCGGGCGATCTGCGGCGGGGCAGCCTCGGCCGCGGGTGACGCAACCGCCAGGGCGGACGCGGCGATCATCGCGAGGTACACGTACTTTCGCATGGGCCTGATTCCCTTCCTCGATCGGGCTGGCCCGCTTTCCTGCGCGCAGCCGTGCAGCTCTTCCTGGCAGAGCGATAGGCCGCCGTCGTCGTTACCGGAGTGCACCGAAGCCGTTATCGTTGCTGCGCACTGTTTCCCTCGTGCGGTCATCTCGGCGAGGGCCCCCTTCGGCGCGCTGCGTTACTCCCGCCCGTACCGGGGTGTGCAGCAGGAACGATCGCAGCGGCATCGCGATCGTGTGCGGTCCGGTGAGCAGCCCGGCGAGCGGCCGATTGTTCGTCATGATCTCGTCGGCGTTGCTAGCTGCGAGTCGGCAGCCATGCGCTGCCCGACTTGAAACGGATGGCGTCAGAACATGTAGCGCCCGGCTGACGCGTCCCGGGCGCAGCGCGGCTGATGGTAGCCGCACAATTACGCCCGCGGTGCCCGTCCGGGGTGAAAGGTGAGCCGCAGCGGCATATCGTCAGCTGAAAAGCAACGGCCAGCGGCTGCTGGGCCGCCCTGGCCCGGGGCGTCACGGCACGACTCAGAGCTGGCCTGTCCTGCCGTCCGCGCGAGAGGTCACTCCTTGCCCGGACTGGTATGACCAGGTCAGGTCTGAGTACTCGCGGGCAGGCGGCCCGCCGATGGGCCGCCGGACCGTTTCTTCACGCACCGCGCTCTGTGAGAGGTAAATCATGCCCGCACGCAACGCAGCCAGTGCCGTCACGATCGCCTCAGTCTCGGCCGCGATCATCGCTGCCGCCGCCGCCCTGGCGCTGCGATGGCGGGCCAAGGCGGCCGCGCTCACGTGGCGGGCTGGCTTCGCCGCGGGCCTGGCCTGGTCGTTGATCCGCAGCCTCGGCACCCGGCTGCGCGGGAGTGTCAGGCGGGACAACGGTGAGCGCCCGGCACTGGTCCGGGATGGCCTGGGCGCGGAGGCCTGCCTCGAGTCCGTGCCGGAAGCCCCGCCGCCATGCGATCCCCAGCCCGGGGAGCAGCGCCGCGGCGATCTGGGCTAGCAGCCCGCCGCCGATCGTCAAGCCAGATGCCAGGGCCAGGGCCACCGACTGCGGGCCGCTGACCGCGTTGAGGGCGGACGCCAGGACTGTCACCAGCCCCAGGATGCCCCCGGCGCAGATGACCTGGATCGGGGCTCGCGGCCGAGCCGGGTGCCGTGAACCGGCGTGGTGCATCTCGCTCCCCTCACGGGCCAGCCCGCGCGGCGCGGATCGCGCTGGAGTGCCGGCCTGCGCGCTGGCCATCTCGACGGCACCGCTCAGAAAGGCGGCGACCTCGTCTTAGGTTTCTTCTCTCGCCACCATCTTCATGACCACCGGCCACAACCACCTGATGATCTCCTCGCTTGCGGTTAGCCTGGTGCCGTCCCGCCGCCAGGACGCTATACGTGTCTGCCCCGCCGGACCAGTGGCGCATACGACAGCTTTGCTACCGTCTACGTCATGCACGTCGGGTTGCTCGCCAGCGATGGGTGCTTCACCTCCGGGCTGACCGCGCTGATCGACGTCCTCTCGACGGCGCAGGCCCAGCGCCCGGGCGTCGACCCGTCGATCCCGCCGATCCGTGTCGACGTCGCCGGCACTGGTCGCAAGGTCACCACCGGGGCCGGCCTGACCGTCCCGGTGACGATGCACCTGCGCGAACTGCCAGCCGTCGACGTTGTCGTGGTTCCGGCGCTCGGGACGATGACCGCCGAGGACACGCTCAGCGCGCTCGCAGCGCCCGGCAGCCGGGCGATCATCAGGGTTCTCGCCGCCCTGGACCCGGGTGTGACCACCGTCGCTGCCGCGTGCACCGGTGTCTTCACCCTCGCCGAGGCAGGGCTCCTCGATCGGCGCCGGGCCACGACGAGCTGGTGGCTCGGCGCTGCGTTCCGAAGCCGCTATCCGTCCGTGGTCCTCGACCTCGACACCATGGTGGTCGCCGACGCCGGCGTCGTGACCGCGGGCGCCGCGTTCGCCCACATCGACCTGGCTCTTGCGCTCGTGCGCCGGGTCAGCCCTGGCCTGGCGGAGCACGTCGCCCGGCTACTGGTAATCGACGAACGCGCCTCCCAGAGCGCCTACCTCGTCACCGATCACCTTAGTCACAGCTATCGGCTGGTACTTGCCTTCGAGCAGCAGGCCCGCGCCCGCCTGGGCCAGGCGCTCGATGTCGGGGAGCTGGCGGCGGAGATCGGTACCAGCCGGCGCACCCTCGAGCGGCGGACCCAGGCTGCGCTCGGCATGAGCCCACTCGTGCTCGTGCAGCGTCTGCGAGCCGAGCGCGCCATCCATCTGCTGCGCACGACCACGCAGAGCGTCGACCAGATCGCGCCGCAGGTGGGCTACGCCAATGCGTCCACGCTCCGTGCCCTGCTGCGGCGAGTCCGGACCGGCCCGCACGTCAGGCCCGGCCTAACGGAGGGCTGCGACCGGCACGGAGCTGACAAAGCATCGACGGGGCACGCGCGTGGCTCTGACCACCGTACGGCGCAGCAGCGGCTGCCGATGGCTGGCCTGGCGGCTGGGTCTGAACCGGGCTCGGCTGGAGGTTAGCGGCCGACCAGTGACGCTGGAGCGGCCTGGCGCGGGCGGCGGTGCTAGCCCCGTGTCAATCCGAACGTCGGTAAGACCTCGAAGACGCCTATTCGCACGACGTTGCTCCGGGCGGTAACTCGGTCTGCTGGCCCGCCGCGGTTCCAGCGTGCAGAGTCGTAATTTCATGGCGGTGCAAGCACCGCGCCTTAACCAGTGGATCGTCTGGTTCCCAGAAGATGCCTCAATCGCCGTGGTGCTCACCCAGCTGGCAGGCGAGTTGCTCGTGGAGAATGGTGTTGTCGGATCGCAGGCACTGATCTCTGCCCGAGCAATGTCCAGGCGAGCACCGAGCGACTCGAGGGTGGCAGGCTGGATGGCCGCCAGGGTCGCTAACCTGGATGGTTCGGCTTTACCGCTGGAAGCGAGAGCGACGGCACCGGCGTGCCCGCTCATACCTCGGCGCGCCATCACGAGCGATGGCCGCCCGGACCGTGTTCCTCCGCCACGCCCATCACCCGGGCGATCTCCCTGATCCATGCCCTCAGCCCAGAGAAGGCGGCGGATCTCAGCCCAGTTCTCCACGTTCACCACCCTCTTCCTCCCTGGCTCGGCTAGAGCCAGGCTCGACCGGAGAGGGTCAATTTTCAGGTTCGGACAGGGTCGGTTTTCATCTGCCGCCGACACGCTTCCGTCTTGATCTTCACGCAGTGCACTGCCCAACCGTCACAGCAGGAGCCTCATCACCGGCCGTGTGGGGTAGGTGCGAGCAACCTCGGCAAAGCCCGCGGCGGAGAACATGGCCACGGTGCCGGTATAGACAGCCGACCCTCCTACTCGAGCAGTGCTCAGGGCCGCCACATCGACCGGATGACCCTCGACGGCCGTCGCCCCGTGCTCACGGGCGAACTCGACGGCGGCTTTCAGTAGCGCTGACCCGACACCGGATCTGCGGTGGCGGCTGTCGACTGCGAAGCAAGTCACCCACCAGGCTCCGGGATCGTCCGTGAGCACCTTTGCCAAGGCTTTGTTGCTGCTCACCCCAGGAAAGGCGGAACGGGGCCCGACCCTGGTCCATCCGACGGGATCAGTTCCGACATAAGCGATCAGCCCCGGCGGTACTGGGGCATGGTTTATCTCCTGCCGCAGCGCGTCGCGGTTGTCCGGTACCGGTCCTGACGCCGAGGATTCGTGACTTGGTGAGCGGAGGAATAGCCGACACCAGCACCACGAAGGATCCTCACCACGCCGACCGAACACCTTGACGAGATCACTCCACCGATCCGCGGTCGCCGGCTGTACCTGAATGGACATGGCCCGACGCTACCGTCGCCCGGGCGTTGTCACGATCGCCGAACCCCTCCCGGGAACAACCGAGGCCAGGCGCGGTCGGTTAGGGGTCTACCGTAAGGGCGGCCCAATGAAGTGTCCGTGACGGGCCCTGTCCGCTGTCAACGGCCCTCCGTCAGATCGCGCCAGCTCCAGCTCGCACCAACTCTGCCTCGGCCCTGGCCCGAACATATCGCCGAATAGGTTTGCCTATCAGATTCATAAGTTTAGGTGCCTGTCCAGCGCAGATCATCCTGATCTGGCCGGGGCGCATATTGTTGATTTGTTGTTGCTGGCGTCGGTGGCGGGCCCGGTTCGGCTGGTGCCCGGCGAGGGGGTCGGCGTCTGCTCGGCGGGCCGGGGTGGCGGGCGATGTTTGAGCGGTTTACCGACCGGGCGCGGCGGGTGGTGGTCCTGGCCCAGGAAGAGGCCCGGATGCTGAACCACGACCACATCGGCACCGAGCACCTGCTGCTCGGCCTGATCGATGAGGGCCAGGGCGTGGCCGCCGAGGCGCTGGAGTCGCTGGGGATCAGCCTGGAGGCGGTCCGCCGGGAGGTCGAGGAGATCACCGGCCGGGGCCGGCGGGCGCCGTCCGGGCACATTCCGTTCACGGCCCGGGCCAAGACGGCGCTGGAGCAATCGCTGCGGGAGGCTCTGCAACTGGGGCACGACTACATCGGCACCGAGCACATCCTGCTGGGCCTGACCCGCGAGAAAG
>Ga0209240_1000378_pt1 | contig 18583 bp, 18 predicted proteins | sample GraSoi_2013_80cm_FD_185828 | JGI IMG/M metagenome (GOLD analysis project Ga0209240, IMG submission 185828) | Grasslands soil microbial communities from the Angelo Coastal Reserve, California, USA - Sample 9_17_2013_80cm (SPAdes) (version 2) | ecosystem: Environmental > Terrestrial > Soil >...
GCCCCAACAAACCGGTCCCGCACCTCTACCCGGCTCGTCCCCAGAAACCCTGCCTCAGAAATAAAAAGGAATTCCCAGCTGCTCAAACAGCTTCTTGTTCTCCCCAAAGTACTTGTTTCCGAGTTCGTTGAACCCGCCGTTCTCCTTGAATTGTTTGAGGAAGGCATTCACCTGTAGGCGCAATTCGTCGTTTCCTTTGCGGACGCCCATCGCCCATTCTTCACTTTGAAACGGTTTCAGGATCGCTTTGGTGGTGTCCTGATGGCTTTTCCATAGCTGGTAGATCGAGATCTGGTCGTACATCATACAATCAGCTTTTCCCTGAGCGACCTCGGTTGCACAGGTCGGTGCGTCACTAAAGGTATTAATCTTCGCGTTGTGAAAATGCTGGATCGCATAGATATGGCCGGTTGTAGCCTTCTTTACGGCGACGGTGACATTGGGTTTGTCCACATCATCTATCGATTGGATCGGGCTATTTTTATTCGCCAAAATTGAGAGGCCCATAGATAGATAGGCATCACTAAAGTCAATGGATTTTGCTCGGTCCGCCGTTTTCGTCATCGATGAGATCGCTAGATCAATTTTGCCCGTTTTTAAGGAGGGGATGAGGCCATCAAACGGGATGTTCTCGAAACGCACCGGGCGATGAAGATACTCTCCCAGGGCATGCATCATATCCACGCTGACACCGGCGGGCTGGCCACTTGTATCCAGCATTTCGAATGGCGGAAACTGCATCTCCATCCCGATCACCAGTTCGTTCTCAGCGGCTCCAGCCGCGCCCGTGAGGAAAAACGCCAGTAAGCATCCGCTGACTATTAGTTTCACGAGACTTCTAATCCTATTCAGCAGAAGGCTTTGCAAAGAAAAAAGGAGTACAAGGAGTACAAGGAGTTCAAGGAGTACAAGGAGCACGGAACTCCGGAGGTCGCCAGCTACGGAGAAAAGGGGCACGCGTTACCGCGCTGTGCTTGACTCCTTGTACTCCTTGAACTCCTTGTACTCCTTTCCCCAATGCTTCAAGTACGTGATCTAACCGTCAAATTCATCAGTGAAGATGAAGAGTTCACCGCCGTCGACTCAGTCTCCTTCACTGTTGCCGATGGCGAGACGCTGGCGGTAGTGGGTGAGAGCGGCAGCGGAAAGAGCGTAACAGCTCTGGCGTTAACCAGACTGTTGCCTGAGCCGCCGGCACGTATCGCTGGTGGGGATGTACTGTTGGATGGCAAGTCGCTGTTGACCAAATCCGCGAAAGGTCTCCGGCAGATCAGAGGGCGGCAAATTGGTTATATTTTCCAGGAGCCGGCTACGAGCTTGAATCCGGTGTTCTCAATATACGAGCAGGTCGCGGAAACGCTCCGGCGGCATCGACCTGAGGTACGCGATGTACGCGAAGAAGTGGTGTACTGGCTGGATCAGGTCGGAATTCTTGAGCCTGGTAAACGTATCCGCGACTACCCGTTCCAACTCAGCGGCGGCATGCAGCAAAGAGTCATGATCGCGATGGCCCTATGCGCTCGTCCGAAAATTCTGGTGGCGGATGAGCCTACCACGGCACTGGATGTCACCGTACAAAGACAGATCTTAGATCTGTTCCGAGTGCTTAAACAGCGGTTCGGCATGTCGATCATCTTAATCACACATAATTTTGGCATCATTCGAGGGATAGCAGAAAAAGTGGCCGTCATGTACCGGGGCAAACTGGTAGAATTTGGCGAATGCGCTTCCGTGCTAAAAGCCCCCCAAAACCCATACACCAAAGCGCTGATCGATTGCGTCCCCCGACTCGGGGCCAGCCTGCGCCGGCTCAAGACTATTAGCAACGAGCGAGAACGAGCGTGAGCGAGCGGGAACGCCGAGAACGGAAAGGCACGTCAACAGAGCTAAAACATCTTTTGCGTTCCCGGCGTTCACGCTCGTTTCCGCTCGTTCTCGCTCGCTTTATAATGCGCCGCTACTGCGACGTATTTTGCCGCCATTTTCGGCAGGGTGGCGATTTCTTCGGCGTTTAGAGATCGCACTACTTTGCCGGGGGAACCTATCACTAGCGAGCCGGGTGGGATCTTGGTGTCTTTGGTGACTAATGTGTGGGCTCCGATAATCGAGTCAGAACCAACTTCTGCACCGTCAAGGACGATTGCGCCCATGCCGACTAATACTCGGTCGTTGATCCGGCAGGCGTGAATGACGGCCCGATGCCCGCAGGTAACATCGTCTCCGATCCAGACTGGGTAATCATCAGCCACATGGAGAACAGAACCATCTTGGATATTGGTCCGCCGGCCGATCTGAATTTCGTTGATATCGCCGCGAATAACCGTCTGGAACCAAATGCTGGAATATTCGCCCACAGATACCGCTCCGATCACATCGGCGGTTTGAGCCACGAAGACCGATGGCGCTAGATTAGGCCTGCGGTTAAGAAAACGTTGCAACCTAGCGGCGACCGCTTGCTCGACCATAAATTATTCTGATTCGGGTTTGATGTCTGCGGCCGGACCTAGGCGGCGCCTCGAGAATCAGACAAGTTAGTATAGTTCAATTGATGAGTGGGAACAGACCATAACAGCGGCCTTGGCTGAGAATAACCATAGTTTCGTTCACCAGATAGGCCTCAACCGAAGCATCCCCCTCAGAAAAAGCGGTTTCTGACCATAAAACAGCGGTTCTGGATTGACAAACGTCCTCGATTCCGATGAAAAAAGGGGAACCGTGGGCGTATGTGCTCAGCGGCTCTGACAGATGATCGAGGAGCTGGTTGCCAATCCACCCATCAATATTCATGAACAAAGTAGAGCTTGTTGAAGCGGTCAAAAAGCAGCTCGGCACTGAAACGAGCAAAGCCGACGCTGAAAAGGCGGTTACGGCTGTAATTCATTCCATTAAAGCGGGTGTAAAGAAAGATAAGGTGGTTCAGCTCGTTGGCTTCGGGACGTTCAAAGTGGTCGAACGGAAGGCGCGAAAGGGTGTAAATCCAAAGACGCTGCAACAAATCAAAATACCGAAGTCGAAGACCGTGAAATTTGTCCCAGGTAAGGATTTTAAGACTAAGGTTTAGGATTAAATGGTACGTTAGGGTACTTGGTTTCCCCCCCGTAACCGAGAAAACCCGTTTGGCCCCTGTGCCGAACGGGTTTTCTCCCCTTTAGCCCCGAATGCTTGGGTGGATTTTGTGATCACACATGTCGAACGTGATACTTACTGCGGCGCAGATGCAGGCGCTGGAACAGCGCGCTTTTGCGGAGGGGATCGATCAGGAAGGTTTGATGGATGTGGCCGGGATCGGTATCGCCAGAGAAATCCTTCGCCAGGAGACTCGTCGCGGTATTTGCATCCTATATCTCGGCAAAGGGAACAATGCGGGTGACGCTCTCGTAGTTGGATCAGTCCTTCAAAATGGCGGCTGGTCGGTCCTAGCCCGGTTCAGTGATGCTCCGGAGAACCTGGGGCCGTTGCCTCGAAAGAAACTGCGTTCTTTCGGATCTCCGCCGCGCCGTTTCCACGGCGACGCCGCTACCCTGTCTAAAAGTCTTCCGGTGATCTTGGTTGATGGGATCTTGGGTATCGGCTCTCGCCCCGGTCTTAAACCGGAACTAAAAGCGATGACTCGCGAAATGAATCAGCTCCGTTCGTCATTGCGCGCCATGGCTTATGCCGTTGATGTACCAACCGGAGTGACCGAGGAAGGCGTCGATCCTGAAGCTGTCGTGGCGGATATCACCGTTACCGTTGGTTTTCCTAAGCAGTGTCTTTTTCGGGATGATGCCACCAACTTCGTCGGTAAGATTCAATGCGTCCCGTTGGACGCCCTGAGCGAGCGCCAGGTGGACGATGCTAGCCGCGATCGTTTCGCGGATGCTAACGAGCTCTCCGCGCTTCTTCCGCGGCGTAAGTTCGATTCGCACAAAGGTGATTTCGGCCGGATCGGGATCGTGGCGGGTTCGCTGGGTTTTGTGGGGGCCGGCGTGCTGAGCTCCCTATCTGCGGTCAAAGCCGGAGGAGGCTTGGTAACTCTGTACACGATAGCAGACGATAGCTACCCGCTGCTGGCGGTAAAAGCCGCGCCTGAAGTCATGGTGAAGCCGGTGCACGACTATCGGGAGGTTCTAGACGACCGGTTAACGGCCATTGCCATTGGGCCCGGCCTGGGTACGGCTCATGAAACGGCGGTGTTAGAAATCGTCAGAAATTTCGATGGACCCATGGTGGTGGACGCCGACGCGCTCAACATTGTTTCCCACCAGATCGATACCCTGGCCAAGCTGGGCGGACCACGGTTACTAACTCCGCACCCCGGCGAAATGAAACGGTTGTGGCCGCGCGAAGGCGCTTCCAGAACAGAAATCGTACGCGCTTTCACCAATCAGTTTGAGGTAACTCTTTTGTTAAAAGGACCCCGTACGTTGGTTGGCCAAAAAGGAAAGCCTTTGTCTTATAACGCCACCGGAACGCCGGGCATGGCCACCGGTGGATCCGGCGATGTGCTCACCGGCGTTTGCGGCGCCCTGCTCGGACAACATTTAGAGCCTTTTAACGCCGCCAGGGTCGGCGCCTGGCTCTGCGGCCGAGCCGCAGAGCTTACGCTAGAGTCTGAGTCCGAAGAATCGATGCTTCCTAGCGATACCCTGCGCTATCTCGGGCGAGCTTTTAAAGAACTGCGACAGGAAGAGAGTTGAGAAGAATCTTCTGTATCGAATCGATGTTGAAAAACGCGATCGATGAAAAATTACGTCCGCTCCGCTCTTAGCGCAGGAGCGGCCGCTTTTACAGGGTTGACCATTTTCAGGAGAACCGGGGCGAAGTTCTTCCCGAATTAACTAACTAACTGCAGCCCTTTGGTGCGCTCGCGGTTGGTTAGTTTATATGCTTCCTGTTCTTGAGGTAGAAGTCGAGACGCAGGATTTTAGATCCGACCGGAAGTTATCGCTTTGGAGCCACAATGCGTGGCGAGGAGCTTCGCCCCACCAGCTACTCCAAATACTTCGCCAGCCGTTCACGGAGCTCGGTTCGGGCACGAAACAGGATGCTCTTGACGGCTGGCACTGTGGTTCGCATGACCTTAGCAATCTCTTCGTAAGGCATTTCCTCATACCGCCGGAGGATGATGGCCATGCGCTGCGATTCGGGCAAATTATTGATGGCTTCCTGAATCGCGGATTGAAGCTCTTCTTCCAGCAAAGCTTGATCTGGCTCATGAGCCGTCCGTTCCGCCGGCTCTGTTGATTCGTCCGTGGGCTCCGCGAAATGTTTTCTGCGGCGCATCTCATTGAACACCAGGTTGCGCGTGATGCGGAATAACCAGGTCGTGAATTTAGCCTTTGGCGTGTACCGCTGAGCCGATTTCCAAACCCGAATAAAGACCTGCTGCGCGAGATCTTCTGCCTCCGTGTCGGACCCCAGCATCTTGGTAATCGTACCGATCACCCGGGCCTGATGGGTCTCAACTAATAAACGGAAGGCTTCCATATCGCCTTCCTTGATTCGCCGCATCCACTCGATCTCCGGCTGGGCCGGATCGGTAGGGGGCAGCAGATCGTTAGGTAGGGTACTGTCTCGCATAGGGCGTTGGGCGAGGCTCATGGTATTCAGATGCTGGCGGAGGGCAACGGATTAACCGCGAATGGACGCGAATGGACGCGAATAAGACGGAAAATTCACCACAGAGACACAGAGTACACAGAGGTTTTTGGTACCTTCGTTGAAAAGTCTTACTCCGTTGCCTCTGTGTCTCTGTGGTGCAAGTTTGGTTTTCATTCGCGTAAATTCGCGTCCATTCGCGGTTTACTTTTCGTCTTGGCGTCCATTCGCGGTTATAAAGGTTGCGTCGACGGATGGCATGCGGGTTGTTAGGTTGCTGCTGTGAATGGAGTGTGCCAAACTCAGATTGTGAAAAGTTTCACAAGGTCGCGCTTAGTTTCGAGGTCGCTTTCTCACTTGTACGAAAAAGTTGCCGCCGGGGAAAGAATCACTGAGGAAGATGCGGTTACCCTCTTTCGGTCGGGGAATTTAAATTCATTGGGGCAAATCGCCAGCATTGTTCGCCGGCGCAAAAACGAGAATCGCGCGACCTACATCCTGAACCGGTATATCAATTATTCGAATATTTGCGTTCTCTCCTGTCAGTTCTGCGCTTTTGGCGCCCGTAAGCGAGACCCGCATGCCTTTGAAATGGCGATCTCGGAGATCCAGGCCGCGACCGCGGAGTCTGTCCGGCAAGGAATCACCGAGGTTCATATGGTCGGAGGATTGCACCCGACTTTGCCAGCCGAATGGTACATCCAGCTGATCGAAACGTTGCGTGCTCTCGATCCCAACCTTCATATCAAAGCTTTCACGGCGATTGAAATCCGGCACCTCGCAGAAAGGATCTTTAAACTTCCCATTCAAGACACGCTCGAAATTCTGCGCCGGGCCGGTCTTAACTCATTGACTGGTGGAGGCGCAGAAATATTCGATCCGATTGTTCGGGATAAGATCTGTCGAGGGAAAGAAACCGCTGACGAATGGAAAGAGGTGCACCGGATCTGGCATAGCATGGGTGAACGAAGCACCTGTACGATGCTCTTCGGCCATATTGAAACGATCGAACAACGAGTCGATCATCTTCGCCAGCTCCGAGAGCTCCAGGATGAAACCCATGGTTTCACCGGGTTCATTCCTTTTTCTTTTGTCCCGGAAACGACGGAGCTCTCTCATATCCGCGCGACGTCGGCAGTGGATCAACTTCGGACTTTAGCGGTCAGCCGCATCTATCTCGACAATTTCGACCATCTCACCGGCTACTGGATTGCCCTGACGCTGCCGTTGGCCCAGCTGTCGCTTTGCTACGGAGTGGACGACCTTCACGGGACATTGAAAGAGGAGAAGATCTTTCATATGGCGGGCTCTAAAACCCCGCAGGAACAGACCGTGGAGACATTGGAACGCACGATCTTGGAGGCGGGCTTCGAGCCTTTCCAACGAGATAGTTATTACCGGCCGATTAACGGGCGGCGGACGGCAGTCAGTGCGGCGTTAGCATAAGGCGGCCGTTGAGCCCGTCCCGTAGGGACAGAATGAACGTAGCCAGGCAATTTATTGCCTGGAACGCGTCCAATCGAGAATCCGTCCCGTAGGGCACGGTCTGACCCTTACCCCGGGTTGATTAATCGTCCCAATCGTGGCACGCGTATCGGATCCAATCATACCGTACCCTACGGGACGGATCCCTTTTTGAAACAGATTCCAGGCAATGAATTGCCTGGCTACGATCATTCGGTCCCTACGGGACAAACGCCTGTCCTCCCACCGGAACTTACCCGGCAAAATTTGCCGCATTGCGATTGGCAAGACCTGCCAATGCATTGGCGAGATCGGCAAAATTTGCCGATGTTCGCAGTGGACTTCACCATGGCAATAAGCTAGTTTTCGGGCCTAAAGGATTGGCAGTGAGTAGGATAGCTCTTTCTGGAGTACGCATTCTGACGCCGCGGCATGGCGGTTGCTATTGGTCAGAATCGGACCTAATGCCTGAAACGCCGTTTAACTTTTCGGTCACGATGCCACTGGCGTAATCGCAATGGAAACTCATTCAGAGTGGGATCAGTTAGTGAACGCCCTACGGGAAGAATTGCAGGAGAAGGGCGGACTACTCCAATTTCTTAATCAGCAGACCGAAGTCCTTTACTTGCGTCTATCGGATGAAAATCGGAGACTTGAAGATCAGATCCGGACGCAAATTCTCGTGGCCTCGGGGTGTACCCGGAAACGAGATGTTATTCTAAGGGAGATAGCATCCCGTATGGATTTAGCAGATGGCAACAATCCTTCGGAAATCGTTGTTAGATTTCCGGAGTACGTCCAGCCACTGCTAGAAGCGTTGTTCAGTGAAGTCGAACGGCTTAGTGGACGAATGGAAGAAAGGTTGAGACAAAACCAACAGTTGAAGACGCACTTTTTTTCCGAGCCAGCGTCCGCGGTGTAAGAACCCCTAACCCCAACACGATGTGCTGAACAGAACAGACAAAGTAGAAAGCAAAAAAGGATGCTAATTCTGTCAAGAAAAGTGAATGAAGGAATCGTAATCGGCGATAACATTCACATTAAAGTAACCCGGATCGACGGCGACGCCGTTAAGATCGGAATCGACGCCCCCAAAGAGATCCCGATTTTCCGGACCGAAATTTACCAGACGAACCATCGACTAGTTCGGAACAAGACCGAGGGCGCAGCTGCCCCGCTCACAAGCCGAGCCGAGACGGTTCGGTTAGAAGAAAAAGCCCCGACGGTCTAGCCGCCTGCAAGTTTATGCTTGCAGTTGTGCGGCGCGCGGCTTCATTCCAAATCCGGTCGCGCGCCGATGTGGCGGAATGGCAGACGCAACGGACTTAAAATCCGTTGGATCGAAAGGTCCGTGCGGGTTCGAGTCCCGCCATCGGCACCATAAATCTTATTCGAAGACGGCTCCCAGACTCGGTTTGGGAGCCGTTTTTGATTCTTCCTCTACAAATCCTGCCACTGTTGGCTACGAGTTGCTATAGGCCGCGTTGGGCCGAAAATGAGTCCAGAATTAGTCCAGACATTGATTTCCGGTCGATAGTCTAAGTGCCCTGTATCGTGCAATCGTTCGAATCGGATTCCCAAGGTATCGTGGCTCATTCCTCACTTTAAAGTTCGGAGAAAAGAAACCGTTCACGGGTTTCACGCAGAGCGGTCAGCTTGATCTTGTCTACCAGGAAGATCCTCTCCTGAGAGCAGGGCAGCTGTTTCCGCTCTTGGCGATTCAGCAACCTCGCGTTGAAAGAACTGGTAGGTCGAGGCTCCGTTTTCTAAGGGTGCAGAAGTGGGAAGAGCGACATGCTGAGTGAAACAGACAAAGTAGAAAGCGAAAACGATGTTAATTCTGTCAAGAAAAGTGCAAGAGGGAATCGTAATCGGCGATACTATTCACATCAAAGTAACCAGGATCGACGGTGACACCGTCAAAATCGGAATCGAGGCACCGAAAGAGATTCCGATCTTTAGAACGGAAATCTACCACACGTATCATCGATTGATTTTGAACAAGACGGACGCGGCTGCTCAACTGGGAAATTCCCGCAGCATGGTCATCGGCAACAAATCATCCTAACGGCGCTCCCTTTAAGGCCGACTTCATCGTCACTAACGTCTACGAGAAATTAGATGGTCGCTGGCTCACGGTGTCCCACCACGTCCAGCCGAAACCGCAGTAAGGCCCACAACTCCAACACCTTCGCATCTTAAGGCATTGATCGGTCGCGTGGTGGACTGGTTTACGTCATTGTCTCGATCGATTCGGTAAGCCCAGAGGACTGGTGCCCTTACTTGGCTCGTTTCCAGACATCCAGAGCGTGTCCAGATCCTTGCGACGTAGTCGGAACAGTCAACTCCAGTTCGTCGCCAGAGATAGTAAAGGGACGTTGATGAGAGACAAAATGGGGGCGGTTCATGGTGATCCTTCTATGGTCGAGGGGTAGCCGTGGCGCTCGCGATGGGACGCGCATTGCGGGTGGGGGAGCGTATCACAATTCGAGTTGGGCGTCCTCGTCAGTTGAATTTTGGGGATTTCATTTATTTCCGAATAAAAGGTTATGGTAACATTGCGAGACTTCGGCTACGGCGACTTCTGCGTAGCGTGCGGTGCAAAGAGACGTCACCTCAATCGGAAAATCGATCTCAAAGCGAGCGGCGATTAAAGGATTTCACTGGGATCTTGAATAGAACCGCTCATTCGTCGCTTCATTTGAATCGCAATAACGTTGCGTCTACCTAGATCACAACTTGCGCAGCCCTCAATACCCCCAACAGAAATCTCGAACGGACCCGGACCGCAATTGGCGCCGGTTCATCTTTTTCCGAGTCCTTTTCAATTCCCGATTTTACTACCCTGTCCTCGCGGTTCTTTTTCTCGACTTGGGCCTAAGCGTTACCCAATACGCGATGCTCAACCTCGCCTGGGCTCTGGCCATTGTTTTCACGGATGTTCCGGCAGGCGCGCTAGCCGACCGCGTTGGACGCAAACCCCTCGTCGTAGCCGCGACGCTGTGCATGATAGGAGAAATGCTATTGCTGCTCCTTGCACCCCAAAACGGAGGCTTAACGCTTTTCCTTTTCTGTTTAGCAAACAGGATACTAAGCGGTATCGCTGAGGGTATGGCCAGTGGCGCCGACGAAGCGCTCGTTTTTGATTCATTGGCGGAGCAGGATCGATCTTCTGACTGGCCGCTCGTCTTAGATCAGGTCATGCGCTGGCAGAGCGTAGGAATGGTACTTGCGATGTTGGTTGGAGGCGCGGTCTACGATCCTGTCTTCATGAATCGAATAGTCGGGATCCTTGGATTTAGCGTGAATCAATCCGTTACGCTGCGAATCCCGATCTGTCTCAATCTTGTCTCTGCACTCATCGCGCTTTGGGTCGTTCTTGGCTTCCGTGAACCTTTAACCAGGAAAACGCATGTAGCCCCGGTGGCCGATGAAAAACCCGAAACGGCGGCGGGCGCTCTAGCTTTAGTTCTATCTGCGGGAAAATGGATTTCGCGTTCGCCAGTAGCTCTGTTTGTGATCCTGGGAGGCTTGGCGCTGGACAGCATCATCAGACTCTTTCTGACCTTATCCAGCTCTTATTTCCGGCTGATCTCCTTGCCCGAGGTAACCTATGGTTTCTTTGGCGCGACCATCGGCCTGCTGGGCCTGGTCGTATCGCCCATCGCTCGTCAAATGGTAAATGCTAACTCTCTTGCCAAGAATTATATTGTGCTCGCCTCAGTGACTATCGGCGCTTTGATTGGCATTGCCTGGCACTGGCAGTTATGGGGCGTACTATTTATTCTGCCCGTCAGTGCGGTGATCATAGCCGTCGGATTCATGGCCTCATATTACCTGAATGCCCTCGCCGATTCGGGCCAGCGCGCAACGGTGCTTTCGTTCAAAGGCCTCGCATTCAATCTTGGGTACGGCTTTATCAGTCTGCTATTCGCTCTCCTCTTGCAGGCATTTCGCGATGGCGCTCACCCAGAGCAGGCCCTCGCCCAAGGGCTCCGCTTTCTACCGCCCTGGCTGATCTTTACATTGATTGTCCTGGGAATCGCTTTCTGGCGCCGTCGAGCAGTGTTGCGGAAAAAATACTGATGAGTAGATCTGTTGATCCACTGGTCCCCGGCCAATCATTGATTTTCTTTGGCCCGGTTGGATGCTCCTAGAAAGCACCGTAACGGTGTGTGTGCCCCTGACCTAGCCGAACAGCTCGATGACCGTGAAAAATCGGTCAGGCTTATCGTCAGAGAAGAGAGTTAATCGAGTTCCGATGACGACAACAGCAGTACAGTTGCGATGCGAAGGGATAATGAATCACAATGGCGATTGATTACGGCTGTCCACCGAAAGGCGGTTTCGCAAAACTGGTATCCGAACTTCTCATGTTGTGCGAGCGATCCGAAGGCAGATGGGAAACCGCGCCTATGGAAAAGCCATACGGACGTGGTGTGATGTTCCAAGTTTACATCTCTTCAATCGATCCAATCATCGACCGCTTGAAGGACTTGCGACTGCCAATCTATGCCGGTCCAAGAGAAGTATGGAGAAGGTATGGTGATCGGGAAGGAGGTAAACGAGAGGTTATTGTTCTGGATCCTAATGGTTACCTCATCATGTTGGCTGAAGACCTCGGTGAGAGACCCCTCTTACTTTGACCAGTAATTGTCAAAATGTCACCGAAGGCAACGCCGAGGCCAGACGACGTATCCACCCCCCATTAGTCTGCGACGGATCCACCTACCCCCTCGTGACCGTCCCCCCATTTCGGAGGGGCGTCGCATTAGATGGTCGCAAGGCTCATCTCACTTCTCACTAATCACTTCTCACCCACGATCTTCCCCAGGCTTTTCTAAATGTCCGCCAAATTCAAACCGCATGGCGGACAACAGTTTGTCTTGGAAATCGGCTTCACCACGGGAACTGAAACGCTCGTACAAGGAAGTGGTGAGCACTGGGACAGGCACACCTTCATCAATGGCAGCCTTGATGGTCCAGCGACCTTCGCCGGAGTCTGATACGTGACCGCTGAACTTCGCGAGCCCAGGATCTTTAAGCAGAGCGTTCGCCGTCAGATCTAACAGCCAGGAGGCGATCACACTTCCGCGTCGCCATACTTCGGCGATATCGCTGAGATTCATGTCGTATTGATATTGTTGCGGATCACGCAAAGGGGTCGTTTCGGCATCGACCTCATGTTGGCGTTTACCAATATTGGCGTTTCGCAAGACGCCCATCCCTTCGGCATAGGCAGCCATGATTCCGTACTCGATCCCGTTATGGACCATCTTCACGAAATGGCCGGCGCCGTTAGGTCCGCAATGGAGGTAACCTTGCTCGGCAGTGCCGCCAATTTTCTCGCGACCTGGTGTGCGCGGAATATCTCCCGGGCCTGGCGCCAGGACAGCAAAGATCGGATCGAGGTGTTGGACGATGGCTTGTTCGCCGCCGATCATCATGCAGTACCCGCGATCCAACCCCCAAACCCCTCCGCTCGTTCCGACGTCAACATAATGAACCTGTTTCGTGGCCAGGTCCGCGGCGCGTCTGATATCGTCGACATAGTAAGAATTGCCGCCATCGATCACAATGTCGTCCGGCTCTAGTAATTGAGCCAGCTCCGCAATGGTTTTGTCGACAACTCCCGCTGGAACCATTAGCCAGACAGCTCGTGGTTTGCTCAGCTTCTTGACAAAATCCGCTAGGGACGAGGCGCCAACCGCTTTTTCTTTAGCGAGTTCCTCGACCGCTTTCGTTGACATATCGAACACCACGCTCTCATGTCCCGCCCGCAAAAGGCGTCTCACCATGTTGGCGCCCATTCTCCCAAGTCCGATCATTCCGAGTTGCATTGATTAGGTTCTTTCTTTTGGTTTGTTTGTAACGGGTTAAGCCCGAGCCTGCTCGAAAGTATCTACAAATCCGCGATATCGTTTGGCAATCTCGGCCACAGCGATTTATGCTATTTCAGTCTTCGGTACCGGCGAATCAGTGCATTGGTAGAGCTATCGTGTTTAAGATCTGGTTCTGTTTTTGACTCGAGTTCTGGAATTATGCGTTGAGCTAAAACCTTGCCGAGTTCGACTCCCCATTGGTCGAACGAATCGATGTTCCAGATGGCGCCCTGGGTAAAGACACTGTGTTCATAGAGCGCAACTAACTTACCCAGAGTACTCGGGCTTAGCTCCTGCGCCAGGATCGTGTTTGACGGACGGTTACCTTCAAAGACCCGATGGGGTACTAACCAATCCGGGGTTCCTTCTGCTTTCACCTCTTCCGCGGTTTTGCCAAATGCCAAGGCTTCGCTCTGAGCCAGCACATTCGCTATGAGGATATCGTGATGGCGACCCAATGGATTTAGGGTCTTAAAAAAAGCGATAAAGTCGCAAGGAATTAGCCGGGTCCCTTGATGGATGAGCTGATAGAACGAGTGTTGGCCGTTGGTCCCTGGTTCGCCCCAGTAGATAGGGCCGGTGGGATAGTCCGTGGGAAGCCCTTCCAACGTCACGTGTTTACCGTTGCTCTCCATGGTCAACTGTTGGAGATAGGCTGGGAACCGTTTCAGGTATTGCTCGTAAGGGAGAACCGCGACGGTCTCGGCTTTAAAAAAATCGCTGTACCAGACCTCTAGTAGGCCCAATATGACCGGCAAGTTCCGCTCAAAAGGCGCAGTCCGGAAATGCTCGTCCACTTCGTGAAAGCCGGCCAGCATCGCTCTGAAATTGTCCGGGCCGATGGCGATCATGGTGGAAAGCCCAATGGCTGAGTCCATCGAATAACGGCCGCCTACCCAGTCCCAGAAACCGAACATATTCTCTGTATCGATGCCAAACTCGGAGACCTTGGCGGCGTTGGTGGACACCGCTACGAAATGCTTGGCTACAGCCTTAGGATCGCCTCCCAACCCTTGCAAAGCCCAGGCCCGCGCCGTGTGCGCATTCGTCATTGTTTCCAGCGTGGTGAAAGTCTTCGAGGAAACAATGAAAAGCGTCTCCGCCGGGTCGAGATCTTGAACCGCTTCTGCGGAATCCGTTCCGTCAACATTGGACACGAAACGGAAGATCATTTTCCGATCGCTGTAATGTTTTAACGCCTCATACGCCATCACCGGTCCGAGGTCGGAACCACCGATACCGATGTTGATTACATTTCGGATTCGTTTGCCGGTATGCCCGGTCCAGGCGCCGCTCCGTACCCGTTCCGAAAAGTCTGCCATCTTGTCGAGTACCGCGTGTACCTCCGGCACCACGTCCTGGCCGTCCACAATGATCGAGGTTCCTTTTGGTGCGCGCAGAGCGACGTGCAGAACGGCCCGGTTCTCGGTGATATTGATCTTTTCGCCCCGGAACATCGCGTCGATCTTGGCTCGCAGACCGCATTCATCGGCCAATTGCAAAAGAAGACTGACGGTCTCGCTGGTGATGCGGTTTTTCGAGTAATCCAAATAGAGGCCGACGTCCTCTATCCTAAAGCGGTCGCCGCGTTCTCGATCATCAGCAAAGAGCTTTCGAAGATTCAAGTCTCGGACCTTGTCAAAGTGGGCTTCAAGAGCTTTCCACGCTGGACGGCCTGTGAGCGACTTAATAGCTGGAGTCATATTCGTATTCTTTCTTTCTTCGCAGTTCTCAAAACGAAGCTGTTTAGGCTTTTGAATGGTTGGCCGGGTTCAATACTACCCTTGCCGATAGGGGCCTTCGAACACGGTTTCGGTTAATTTGCGCCGGTCATTAGGAATTTCGCGTTCCTGCAGCTTGGCGGGAAGGTCTTCTTTGCGGCCCGGTCTACCGATCACTGCCATCGCTTCCACTTGAAAACCGTCCGGGATGTTAAGTGCGGTCCTGGCTTTGTCGTAATCAAAGCCTTGCATGCCATGAACCACGAAGCCTCTCAGCGCGCCTTGTAACGCGAAGTTCTCCCAGGCGGCGCCCGTATCGAAAGAGTGGGTCGCGGCGGGTTCACCGTTATGATCAAAGGTCGTCTTAGAGATAAAGACAACCAGGGCAGCAGCATTCTTTGCCCAAGTTTGGTTAAACTCGACCAGGAGCTCAAGGAAGCGAGGCCAATGAGCGGTCTCGCGTTTTGCATAGAGCATCCGCCAGGGTTGGCCATTATAGGAAGACGGCGCCCAACGCGCTGCCTCAAATAAAGTAAATAATTCTTCGTCAGTGATGGATTCTCCTGACATCGCCCTCGGCGACCAGCGATCGAGAAACAATGAATCAATTGGATAGTCCGCCTTCCGTTTTTCGGTTCCTTTGGTCATAAGCTTGGTCTCGGTTAAGGATAAAATCTCCAGATCTGTCGTTTACGCCAACACTTCATGCGTCGTCTAATACTCTGCACTAATGGCAGCGCGAGACGGGCCGCCTACGCGGCAATGGCAGATAGCAGATAGCAAATTTCGCCTATCAGCCCTGAAAGGCCCGGTGCGCCCCTCCGATGGTGGGGCGAGGCTCCTGAAGAACACTCGACCAGAGCGAAGTGTCTGGTATTCACCTGCCGAACGGCATCGTTACGCCACTAGACGCGCCGAGCCGTGGTCTACCGCTCGGCCACGGCTCGGCGCGTTTACAGGCCTCTCTCATCTATTGGTCAGGTTTTACCTGTTTCCCTTTGATGAATTGCCCGGTCTTCCGGGAGCCTCGCCCTACCAATTATGCGGAGTTTCGAACGACGCCCTACAGATGCTGGTTAAAAAACTCGATCGTGCGTTTCTCGATTTGTACCCGCAGCGAGGGGTCCAACACCATGTGGGTCGAACCGGCGATCGGCAAGAATCGGAACGGGCGGCCCGCTTTTTCGAGAGCATCCATCAATTTGAGGCTGTGCCGAAAATAGACGTTATCGTCGGCCGTGCCGTGGATAAGAAGTAAAGGGCGATCGAGCTTCGGCGCATCGCCAATGAGTGATGACGCTGCGTATACGTCCTCGCCCGGTAGCCCGAGGTAACGCTCGGTATAATGGGTGTCGTAATCTAACCAATCGGTTACTGGTGCACCGGCTACTGCCGCCTTAAAAACGTCTGGACGCCGGAGCACGGCCAGCGCCGACATATACCCACCGAAGGACCAACCGGTAATACCGACTCGGTTAAGGTCTAGTTCTGAATGCTGAGCCGCGAAGTTAGTCAATGCACTGACCTGATCGTTTATTGGCACTTCTCCAAACTTTTGGTAGATGGCGCGTTCCCAATTTCGGCCCCGTCCTGGTGTGCCTCTTCCATCAAAACCGACGATGACATATCCCTGATCGGCTAACCATTGATCGATAAGATACGGTTCCGCCATCCTCTCAACCCGGTTAAAACCCGGGCCTGCGTAAACATCCACGATCACCGGATATTTCTTGGCCGGGTCGAAATTGCGCGGTCGAATAACGCAGCTGACGAATTTAGCCGGCAACCCGGTGAACTCGATTCGAGGATAGTAAGGCGGCTCTTCCGCCACCCTGGGTAACTCTCCGACTACCGATCCATCCGTACGTCGAACCAACGTTTTGGCTAGCGCGTCGGGAGCTCGAGAAGTATCGGCCAAAATCGATGCCCCATCTTCGCTTAAGCCGATGGCATGAAAACCACCCGCTAGCTTAGTTAGCTCCGTACTGTTAGGATCGGCGCGCCATAGCTCGCTTTCTGATGGATCTTTTGCTGCCAGAAAGAACAGGTAGGAACCGGTTACACCGCAAAAATGTTGTAGACCGTTCTCGGGCGGAACAATCACTTTGTCCAGTGAGCCGTCATTGTGCCGCAACTCCAGTTGCCAAGCCCCGCTTCTTTCACTGGTCCAGACAAACTGATGCGAAGACAACCAAACCGGGACGCTTTGATCAATATTCACCCAATTTGGATCCGCTTCTTGGAGCAGCGAATGGGTAGCCCCGGTTTTCAAGTCGACCTCCAGAAGCGCTAATTCGTGTTGATCCCGCGTTTCGACGGTGATCGTCAGCGGTCCAAATTTAGAAGGGCTCACCCGCGCCAAATAAGGATACTTTACACGATCCCATTCGATCCATCGCGCTGACTCCGGTTTGCCGTCTTTGCCGGCGTTGTTGGTAATGCTACCGTCATTCCCATCAGTCGCCGAAATCGCTAAGCGCACGTCGACATTGTCCTTTCCCGGGCGTGGGTAACGTGAAGGATAGGGCCGATTCTGTGGGGCCGAGGGATCACCGACGTACCAGACCTCTACCTTGGAGCTATCATTGACCTGATAGACGACCGTCTTGTTATCCGGTAACCACCAAAACCCTTTGGTCCTCGCCATTTCTTCTTGAGCCACAAATTCAGCTGTCCCGTAGGTTTTGCTTTCGGTACCACCGGTAGTTACGGGATGCTCCTGATTCGTTTCCAAATCATAGACGAACAGGTTGGAATCTCGAACGTAGGCCACCTTTCGTCCGTCTGGCGAAAAAGTAGGGTCCAATACGTTGCTGCCTCCGGTTTGGAGCCGGACCAAACTCTTCGTTGAGAGCCGGTAAAGAAAAAGTCCGTTGGGTAAAGTGAAGGCGATTTGGGTGCCGTCTTCCGAAAGCTCAAAGCTCGTGATGCCGGTCACCTTGGTCCGAGTTCTTTCCCGTCGCATCTTGTCTTCCGGAGATAAGTTCTCCGTCTGTTCTCCCTGCAGTTTCTCGGGCGTAGCCAATTCTTCGGTCTGACCGGATGCGACATCGAAGCGATACAAACCGGTGGTTCGGTCGCGAGATGAAGCCGTTCGCAGAAAAATCACCGACTTTCCATCAGCGGTCGGCATCGCCTGAATGGGACGCCCGAGTGAAAAATTCTGTGTCGCCGCCAAAGCTTCTAGATAGTGATCACTGTCCGAGGTGTCTGCAAACGCCGTCAACGCCGACAGCGCCGTGAATGCCGACAGCGCTAAGGACGAACGTAGAGTGGGAAAGGGATACATTTTGGGAGAACTGTTCGTGTCGAGTTATGTGCCCGGCAAATCGATTCATCGGTGAGACTCGCCTAAGGCCAATTTTCTTAAGGGAAAAAGATGTGAACGCGGCGACCTTTGGTAGAGGCTCCGGCACGGCCTCGTCAGCTTTTGATGACCATGATGTTAAACGACGATTACGTGTTTTGGGCCACGCGCCCGCCGACCTGTCCGACGTGGCTTCGTGCGTCTAGCTCTGTCGCTATTTAGCTTGCGAAGTCGGAGCCGTGTCTATAATTTTGCTTTCATCTATCGTGTAGAATTGGATCGGTTTCAGTTCGGCTCATGCAATGCTCAACCGTGGATTTGACATCCTGGGCCGCGGCGCGGCAAACTCTTCGGCGCTGGCTACCATAGATTCGACAAGTAGAGTCGCCTTGCGCATCATCTAAGGAAGTTCGGGAGCCTCGCCCCCCTATGGTGTTGTCAAGCTACCCAGCGTGTTTTAGCGATTTTTCATATTTGTAGAGCAACGTAGTTGCCAAAAGTGCTTGGTTCAGAGGTCGAGCCGGTTTGCGACGGTTGGGACGTTTCCTCTTGAAGCTCAGGTCCTCAAGCTCGAGTGGGACCAGGCAGCCTCCTATCCGGCATGTCAGGTTTTGACAGCGCAAGATGCT
>Ga0209240_1000382_pt1 | contig 18503 bp, 16 predicted proteins | sample GraSoi_2013_80cm_FD_185828 | JGI IMG/M metagenome (GOLD analysis project Ga0209240, IMG submission 185828) | Grasslands soil microbial communities from the Angelo Coastal Reserve, California, USA - Sample 9_17_2013_80cm (SPAdes) (version 2) | ecosystem: Environmental > Terrestrial > Soil >...
GGCGCTCTGGGATCGGCAGCAGATCACCGAGGGAGTCGCGCTTCTCTCGGCCACGCTACCCAAAGGCGCCGTCGGCCCATACCAATTGCAAGCCGCCATTGCCGCCGTTCACGACGAGGCTGCCCGCGCCGAGGACACGGATTGGCCGCAGATCCTGGCGCTTTATGATCTGCTCGAGCGCATGTCCGACAACCCAATGGTCGCGCTGAATCGCGCCATCGCGGCGGCCATGGTGCACGGCGCGACGAAGGGCCTGGAACTGCTGGATGCGCTTAAAGACGATGCGCGCGTCGCGGAACATCACCGCCTGGACGCGGTGCGCGCCCATTTGCTGGAACTCGCGGGGAACCTCGAAGCTGCAGTCCGGCACTATCGGGCAGCGGCGGCCAAGACCGCGAACTTGCCGGAGCGCAACTACCTGCTCACCCAAGCTGCGCGACTCTCGAGCTGAAACACTCGCGTGCTGACGGAGTGGAATAGCCCATATAGAAAACGAAGGTTCGCTACCACGTGAGAGCAGCTGGGGAGGTTATATATGGGCCGCGACCGTGGCGGGCAGGGTGAACTGAAAAGTTGCGCCGCGCGGAGAATTGTCGGCAGCCCACAAGCGGCCCCCATGCGACTCAATGATGGACCGGCTGATCCGCAGTCCCATGCCCGTGCCGTGAGTCTTGGTGGTAAAGAACGAATTAAAGATCTTGTCCGCCTGCTGCGGTGGAAGCCCCACGCCGGTATCGCTGACCGAGATCAGCACCTGACCATCCTCACCGCGCTGCGACATGACGGCTAGCTCCCGCGTCCCATCCACGTCCTTCATTGCATCGATGCTGTTGAGCATAAGGTTCATGAGCACCTGCTGCAATTGCACACGATCTCCGTTAACACGGGGAAGATCTGCGGCCAGCTCCACCCGGACCGATATGGTGTATCGTGTTGCCTCGCCGCGCAGGAGTACGATCATCTCTTCGATAACTTCGTTCACATTTACCAATTCCCGTTCCGAAGTACCCTTCTTGAAGAGCAGACGGATGCGGCTAATGATTTCCCCAGCACGCGTTCCGTCTTTCACGATTCTCATGGCAGCCGCGCGGGCTTCTTCGACATTGGGCTGGTCGCGCGTAAGCCAGCGCAAACACGTATTGGCGTTGGTGACGGCAGCGGCGATCGGTTGATTCACTTCGTGGGCCAGGGAGGCAGTCAGCTCTCCCATGGTGGTCACCCGCGCTATGTGCGCGAGATCTGCTTGCGCCTGACGCAGCGCTTCTGCGGCGCGCTTGCGCTCGGTGACATCGTTGTTCGTTTCCAAGATCGCAAGCGGCTGGTGCCGCCGATCGCGCTGCAAAGACCACCGGCTCGCCACAATCACCCGGGTTCCATCTGCCTTCGTGCGAACAAGTTCGCCTTCCCAACGGCCGGTGCGCAGCAACTCCTCGAGGATCTCATCCATCGGCACCGGGAAGACCGTCCGCAGCAATTGATGAGAGACCTTGCCGACCGCCTTCTCTGCCGTCCACCCGTACAGTTCCTCGGCGGCGTGATTCCAGTAGGTGATGACGAAATGCATGTCACGCACAAAAATGCTGTCGTGCGTGAGATTGAGGAGGCTGCCTTGCTCGCGCAGCGCCTCTTCCGCCCGCTTGCGCTCGGTGATGTCCATCGAGCTACCCACGAATTGCACCACATCCCCGGCTGCGTTCAAAACAGGATGGCCGACGGTGAGGATATATTTGACAGTGCCGTCCGGAAGAAGGACGCGGACTTCAACTTCATAATCCGACTTTTTACCGATTGCTCTATTGGTTGCCTCTTGCCACTTGGCTCGATCCTCCGGATGAATGCGCTGCAGCCGTTTTTCCCAAGCCGACAAGCCCTCTTCTGGATCGAAGCCATATATGCGATACCATTCCTCCGAGAGATGCAAGGCGTTTCCTCCCGCTAGCCGCCAGGCCCAACTTCCCATATGCGCGAGCCTCTGCGCTTCCGCCAGATAACTCTCGCTTCGCTGCAGCTTCTCTTCCTGCAGTTCCAAGGTCTGGACCGCGAATCGTCTATCCGCCCAGGACGTCAGCAGAGCCAGCCCGAGGACAATAAAGGTGACGGCTGTAATTCCGGCGGTGCCGAGTGTCGAGATGCTTACCGCGTGAGACAGGTCCGCTGGCATGCTGGAGGGCGTGAAACTGGCGGCGGCCATGCCGGTGTAATGCATGACGGGGATCGCGGCGCCCATCACAATGGCTCCGGCTAACTTTTCCCTGCCGATCGCCTTTTTCTCATCTCGGAAGTGAAAGGTAATCCAAAGCGCGGCGAGAGAAATCAGAACCGCGAACATGACGGAAACGACGACGAGAAAAAAATTAAACTGGCGTACGGCAGGTAAACGCATGGCGGCCATGCCGATGTAATGCATGCTCGCAATACCCGCACCCATCAGGACGCTTCCGGCAAGCGCTGGGAACGCACCCATTTTCGGTCGGCTCACTACGCCCAGGGCAACGACCGCAGCGAGAATGGCCGCAAGCAGCGACAGCAGAACGGTCGGCCAATGGTAAGCCACGGGAATCGGCAGCATGAACGCCAACATCCCAATGTAGTGCATGGACCAAATGCCAGTCCCCATCGCACCGGCCCCGCCCAGCAGCCAAACCGCTCGAGTCCAACCGCCCGCGGCCGTTACGCGACCTGCCAGATCCAGAGCAGCGTACGACGCAAACATGGCGATCAACACCGAAAGAGCCACGAGCGCGTAGTTGTACGAGCCAATCAAGTTCACGCCAGCCATCTGACTCCATCCCGTTGCCACGCGGAACAGTCGCAGCGCGCTTCAATTAAAGATTAACCGCCTCCCTAGCACCAGCGCCAATTCTTGCCGCGTTCGAACGAACGGTCGCGCAGTTCTTCCCCACTTTTGGCTTTCCCGCATCGTCGCTGGTTGTTCAGATTTTGGGGAGGTCATGCGTGCGCAGCATCCATAGCGGGCAGCGTGAACTGAAATCTTGCGCCGCACGGAGAATTGTCGGCAGCCCACAAGCGGCCCCCATGCGACTCAATGATGGACCGGCTGATCCGCAGTCCCATGCCCGTGCCGTGAGTCTTGGTGGTAAAGAAGGCAGTAAAGATCTTGTCCGTCTGCTGCGGTGGCAGCCCCACGCCCGTATCGCTCACCGAGATCAGCACCTGGCCATCCTCGCCGCCCTGCGACTGGATGGTGAGCTCGCGCGTCCCATCCACATCCTTCATCGCGTCGATGCCGTTCATCATCAGGTTCATAAGCACCTGTTGCAGTTGCACGCGATCTCCCATGACCTGAGGAAGGTCCGCAGCGAGTTCCGTCAGAACTAATACGGCGAATTTCGTTGCTTCGTTGTGCAGGATAAGCATCATCTCTCGAATAATCTCGTTTAGATCGACCGACTCCCGTTGCAGGGTATCCTTTTTGAAGAGCAGGCGCACTCGGTTGACGATCTCACTTGCACGCCTTCCGTCTTGTACCATTCTTGACGCCGCAGCGCGCGCCTCCTCCAAATCGGGTTGATCCCGGGATAGCCAGCGCAAGCAAGTATTGGCGTTGGTGATGGCTGCCGCAATCGGTTGCTTGACTTCGTGCGCCAGGGACGCCGTCAGCTCTCCCATACTGCTCACCCGGCTCGCGTGTGTGAGATCCGCCTGCGCCTGCCGCAGCGCTTCTTCCGCCTGCTTTCGCTCCGCGATTTGCGCCCCCAATTTCGCGTTAATCAAAGCCAGTTGCTCCGAACGCTGCTGCACGCTGCGCACGCGCAATTTATAGAGCATCCACAGCAATACGGCCAAAGCGGCCACGCTCGACACGCGGAGCCAGAGCGTCTCCCAATAGGCGGCCTCGACTTCGAAGTTCATCGTGGTTTCGTTCCCGCTCCAGATACCGTCCGGATTACGAGCCATCACGTGAAACCGGAATAGTCCCGGAGGGATATTTGTATAGTCAATTTCCCGCAACCCGGTCGGCTCGCTCCAATCGGAATCGACGTTGTCCAGCCGATACCGATATCTCACGCCGTCGGGGTTCGATACGTTTACGCCCCCGTACCGAAACGTCAAGCGGTGCCGGCCAGCAGGAATGCGGATCTGGCTGGCAAGAGCGATGAGCCTTCCGTCGACAAGAATCCCGTCCACGCGAGTCGTCACTGGAAACGCCGGCGCCGCAAACGCGGACGGCTCCAGAACCGAGATTCCTTGATTCAGCGAGAACCAAATTCGGCCGCGATTGTCTTCAACAACCGACCGGCTGCGTTTCACACCCTCGGCACTCGGCAGGCCTTCCGTCATTCCAAACTCCCGGTAATCGCCTTCCCCGAACGATTGCTTCAGCAACGCAGCGCGCCTCACCCGCACAACGTGATCGCGAGTCGTAACCCACAGCCAGCCGTTGCTCTCAGCGATGCCGAGAATTTCTCCATAAAGCGCGTTAGGCGCCCCAACCGGTACGTGTACCGTGCCGGACTGGAGGAACGAAATGCCCTTTGTGGTACCGATCCAAAGCGTGTTCGCGTCATCGAGAAACAGGCTTTCAACTGGGCCCGGAGGCAGTCCGTCGTGGGCTGTATAGGCGATCCAATGGTCATTCTTGAGTACAGCGAGACCATTCGGTGTGCCCACAAAGATATTTCCTGCAGCGTTCCCGGTGATCACCGAAATTCTATTGGAAGGTAGCCCGTCTTTGGTCGTGAATGTGCGCCATTTGCCGCCGTGGAAGCGGCTGAGGCCCTCATCAAGTGTCCCGGCCCAAACGGTGCCATCCGCCGCTCGATAGATGGTGTCAACGGCGTCCTGGGCGAGTCCGCTTCGCCGTGTGTATGTAGAAGCCTGTAGCGCGTCACCTTGAAGCCGGAGGCGAGTAACACCGCCGTACTTCCGAGCCACCCACACTTCATCTCCTGCACCTCCCGCTATCGAATAAACCGTGTCGTTCTTCAGACCCATGACTTCAATCTGCTGGATCCTGCCCTGCGAAAGCTGGAACAATCCGCCATCCCAAGGTGCAAACCAAACGCGCTCCTGAGGGTCAACGTAAATCGCTCCACAATTGTTAGAGGGCAAGCCTTCTGAGCTCAGATAAGTGGTAAACCCAACGTCGCGGTGACGCTCAATTGTTTCAGGCCCGCCAATCCACAGGTTGCCTTCGCGGTCCTCAAATAGTGAGGTGACCGTCCCGTGCACGGCCAAGTGATCCAGCGAATTGATTCTTCCGTCCGCATGGATATCCTTCGCATGCACTTTAAAAAGATGAGGTGACCGTCCCGTGCACGGCCAAGTGATCCAGCGAATTGATTCTTCCGTCCGCATGGATATCCTTCGCATGCACTTTAAAAAGATGGCCGTCGGTGCCGATCCACACGTCGCCTTTCCGCCCGCTCGCCAGTGCGAGGATCTCAAGATTGCCAAGCTCCGAATTCGCATTCTGAATTAAATGGCCGTTATGAAGGGTCAGGAGTCCCTTGTCTGTGCCGATTAACAGTGTCGAAGGCCCAATCGGCAGGAGGCAGTTGATCTTTGCACGTTCAAGGCCTGCGACATGCTGAATTTCCCGGGCCCCCCGCCTCACGTCGAGGCGGAATAAACCCGTTTCGATAGTGCCAATCCAGAAGGTGCCGTCCGCCGTTTGCGCCACTGCCGTGGGCCAGTTGGGAATATTGCTCGGATCCAGCAGGACGCGAGCTGTCCCTCGCTCGTACTCAATCAGTCCCTGTACGGTAGAAACAAACAGCAGCCATCCATCGCTGCTTTTGTTAATTGGAGCGGCTACAAACTGGTGCCTGCCGTTGTCAGGCAGCGGTCCCTCAAGGCGCCCGGCACTGTAGCGGAAGAGATGGGTGTGGTCGTCTGCAGCCCACAACTGATCAGCCGAATCTGTGACTAGACCCAAAACCGGGAACCCGGCGCTGGACTCGCTCGCGCGAATAGATACAAAGGTCAGACCGTCATACCTGAGCAGCCCTTTGCTGGTTCCGATCCAGAGATATCCATCCGCGGTTTGCGTTATTGAGTAGACGTACCCGCCCGGAAAACCGGCCGCTGCATCCCAAATGTCGTGGCCGTGGCTGGGCACGATATCGTCCTGGACCCCAGCCAAGGCCGCACTGGACATCAGTAAGAACAACGCAAACGAGAGAGAACGAGCCATCGGACGACCGAGACCTCCAAAAAGCTACGGCAAGAACGCAAACCGGTCCACAACAACTTCCGCGCGATGCTGAAGGCCCGGCGACTTGCCGTTAGGGTTCCCGTAGACATATAAGGTCATCCGGGCTGTTTCAGAACCGGGCGTCGGAACTTCGGACGTAAATACATGCCGCGATACCACAGTGTCCCCAGCCGGTCCAGACGCGCGCGAGGTAATCATTGTGATCTTGCCAGGCCGCCACTCGACCGTGTGTTTTAGCTTGCCGGGAGGCGCCACAAAACGTGAAATGTTGACCGGCACGAATGGCGGCTGAACTACAAACTCCGCATTCCTATTGTTGGGATCGCCCCAACGGCTGATATTGATATCGAATTCACGGTAGTTCTCTCGGTCCGTCGCATAATCCCAGGTGAACATGCCGAACACGACCGGCGGCTCAAGGCCGGAAATGTCTTCGACGGTAAATGAATATGTGCCATAACCCAGGCTGCGCGTCAGGTTCACCTCGGAGCACGTCCAACTCTGATCTCGCTTAACAATCTGAAGATGAAGCGCCCCCGCCTTGTCTGTGTATACATTCTCGGGCCTATAGGGATTGCTTGTGCCGCCGCGGTCGCTCGGTTTCCAGCGGACCCGCCACGTGAAGCCGCTGAAATCGACGAAAAAGGATGACGATTTCTCCTGCCCGCGGGCAGCTGCCACTGCGGCAATGCCCTGTCCACGCTTCGGAAGCTCACTCAAGATTGCTGCTGGGTGAAATGAAGGATCTACTAGCAGAACTGCATATTCCGTGCCGAGATGTGTTTCGTTCCGCCAGACTTGGTCCGGCAAAATGGCCGTAAACGGAGAGGTCAGCAAGGGCTGCAACCACCATAATCCCGCGGACTTGGAATAGATGACCAGCCGCTGCCCCTCTCGTGCCCCGCTCACCGTCCCTTCAATAACGTCTTGCTGATTCCGATCTCCGGGATTCCATTGCGGCACTTGTGTGAACGAGATTTTCGCCTCAACGTCTTGGTTTGTACCCTGATGGCAACCAGATAGGGAAAGGCACAGCGTGACTAGGAGCACAATGGCCACGAAACCCAGTCGCGTATTCATGCCACCTTCAATTTCGTACGACTTGTGTTGGTTCCCTTCAACCTCCTCGGGGATTTCGATGAATTTGACTTGATAGGCCGTCGCGCGTTCCGTCAGGTAATCCCTGACACGCGTGAAGAGCTGCAAGGGTGTGGCGCCTGGAGCCATCCATGCCTCCGTGCTAAAGCATAATGGACCCCACCGTTGAGAACAATCGGCTCCCGCCGTGCCTCGCAGTACGCCCTCGCAGTAGCATCCGACTCTGACCGCCACTCACACCGAATGCTTTTGATCCCCCAAATAGGAACACTGTCGGCGCGGATTGCTCAAATTGTCCGGGCTGCCATCCGCAGTTGTTCACGGAACCATCTGTGAGCAGGTTCAGTGCTGAGGCGTGGGTGCCATGCCATGAAATACGGACAAGCCTTGATTTCGCGAGGCGGTTCCATGACCCGTACATCAGCCATCCCAGCGGCAATCTTTGCCAATCCGCGGGGCACAGTGAGGACTAAATCGGTTTGAGCAATGGCATAAATGGCTGGTACAAAGAATGGAAGGCTGAGCACGACACGCCGCTTCGCACCAAGCTGCGCCAGAGGGCGATCCACCAAGGTTTGTTGACCAGCCAACGTTTCGACCAGCGCGTGCGGAAATTGCAGATATTGCTTCAGCGTAAAACGATGGGTGCGAACGCGCAAACCGGAGCCTATGAGACAAACAAAATCTAAATGGAAGATCACTTCACTCTCCAAAGCAGGAGGCGCTTCTTCTGCACTGAGGGCCGTATCGATTCTTCCTGCCTCGACGTCCTCATAGGCCTGGCTGCGCCACCCGGATACTTCCACCTTTACCTGAGTCGCCGCGCTCCTTACCCGAGCCACGAGCGACGGTAGCAGAATTGTGGCTGCGTGGTCGGTTAACGCCACGCGAAAGCGTTCCTGGCTTCGGGCAGGATCGAACTCGACTCCTCCCACCATAGCCTGAAGCCTTGGTACGAGCGTTTCCAGCTCCCGCAGCACACGTTCGCCGCGAACTGTGCGCTCATAGGTGCGGCCGCTCCGAACCAGCAGGGGATCTCCTAACATCTCGCGCAGCCGCTCAAGCGCTCGGCTCATGGCCGGCTGACTCAAGAAACTTCGTTTCGCCGCGCGCGTGACGTGCCGTTCCTCCAACAGGGCGTGGAGCGGGGCTAACAAATTGAGGTCAAGGTTCCGTAGATGCACTTCACGCATGGACAACATTCTAACAATGCATGGTGCAAATGGCACGTCGGCGTATCTAACCAAATGTGAACGAACTCGGACAAATCGGAAAACCGAGGAAGGAGAACAATCATGACTAAGACAGCGATCATCACAGGAGCATCTGGAGGACTCGGTAGTGCAGTGGCAAGAAGGCTGGCAAAGGACGGGTTTGCAATCGCCGTGAACTATTCCGGCAACTCTGGCCCGGCTGAAAAGCTAGTGGCCGAACTCAAGGCCGCACGCGGACAAGCCACCGCAGTGCAAGCGGACGTCACGAACCCCGCGGAGGTGGAGAGTCTCTTCAAGCGGACGCTCGCCACCTTTGGTAGCATCGATGTTGTTGTCCACTCTGCAGGAATCATGCCTCTTTTTCCCATCGCTGCGGGCGACGTCGCGACTTTTGACAAAGTAATTGCGACCAACTTGCGTGGAACCTTCCTGGTGCTGGCGCAGGCGGCGCAACACATCGCTTCGGGTGGCCGGATTATCGCTTTTTCAAGCAGCGTTTTGGCGAAGTCTTTCCCCACGTACGGCCCGTACATTGCATCGAAAGCGGGTGTGGAAGGTCTGGTTCACGTCCTTGCCAATGAGCTTCGCGGGCGAAACATAACTGTGAACGCCGTCGCGCCGGGTCCAGTGGCCACAGAATTGTTCCTCAAGGGCAAAACCGAGGCCCAGATCAACGAGTTTAAGAAGATTCCTCCTCTAGAGCGGCTCGGCCAATCCGAGGACATCGCCAGGGTTGTGTCGTTTTTGGCCGGCCCCGATGGCGGATGGATAAACAGCCAGGTCGTTCGCGCCAACGGCGGCTTCGCATAAGTTTAAGCCTGTAAAGGAAAGGATGGACAACATGACGATCAAAAAACTCCAGATCGAGCGTCTCACTGTGACATCTTCCAAACCGTTCGAGTCGGTTGTGGCGGCGCTCAAAGCCGCGGTTGGACAACCGGATATCGCCGAGTTCATAAAGGAAACCAGGGGCGCGCGGACCTTCTCCGACCTCGAACGTGCGGTTCAAAAGGGCCTCAGCCCGGCAGGGCTGATGCTGTTTATGGAACTCGATCAGGGCGGGGTTCTTCGTAAAGAGACCGGGCTCGCCAAGCCGAAAATCGTGCGCCTTTCGATCGGCAATCCGCTCATCATGAAGGAAATGGCAAAGCATGTTCCGGACGCCGGGTCGTACGCGCCGGTCACGATCCTAGTGGATGAGCGGCCAGACGGCGTGCATCTGTCGTATGACACCATGGCCAGTCTTCTGGCCACCTACGCTAACTCCGACGCTCTCGCTGTCGCTCGAGATCTGGATTCGAAAATCGAGAACCTTCTCAAAGAGTCTGCGGTTTAATCACACTTGATGTTGCGGCTGTCACGCGCTTGTCGTTTCAACCAGAATGAAAGCCAACTGAAGTACGGCTTTGAGTTTGACGGAAAACAAGGAGAAGGTCGCTATGAAAATCATTGTCATCACCGGAGCATCGAGCGGCTTTGGCGCTCTCACGGCACGGGCTCTAGCCAAAGTAGGACACACCGTGTACGCCGGCATGCGCGACACTACCGGGCGGAATGCACCGCAAGTGGAAGAGGCGAAACAGTTCGCCAAAGATAACAACGTCGATCTACGCACGATTGAGCTCGACGTGGCATCACAAGCTTCTGTCGACGCTGCGATTCAGAAGATTGTCGGTGAAAACAAAAGACTAGATGTCGTGATCCACAATGCCGGCCATATGGTTTTTGGCCCGGCAGAGGCCTTCACGCCGGAGCAATTGGCGGAGCTGTACGACATCAACGTGCTCAGCACGCAACGTGTAAACCGCGCAGCCCTGCCTCAGTTGCGTAAGCAGAGGAATGGTCTGCTGGTGTGGGTGTCCAGCAGCAGTTCAGCAGGAGGAACTCCGCCGTATTTGGCGCCATACTTCGCTGCGAAGGCGGGCATGGATGCCCTCGCCGTGGTCTACGCGCGGGAGGTGGCACGCTGGGGCATCGAGACCTCCATCATCGTTCCGGGCGCATTCACGGGCGGCACGAATCATTTCGCGCATGCGGGCTCTCCCGCGGACAAGGAGCGCGCTGCCGAATACGAGGCAGGTCCTTATAAGGGCTTTGCCGACGACATCATGAAAGGCTTCGCGTCGATTGTGCCTCCTGACGCCGATGTGTCCGCTGTCGCGGAAGCCATCGTTAAGGTCGTGGATGCTCCCTTTGGAAAGCGGCCGTTCCGCGTGCACCTGGATCCGGCGCAGGACGGCGCGGAGGTGGTCAATGCAGTTTCGGATCGTGTCCGGGCTGAGCTTCTTCGTCGGATTGGCCTGGGCGACTTGCTGACACCGCGGGACGTCGCAGGCCAATCGCACAGCGCGGCGTGATCGCGTGCATGCCGGTTTGAGTCTGAGTTCGTAATGCTCTCGCCGTCAAATTTCATCCGCTGGAAGAAGCCGAAGCCGCCGCTCGATCCAGCTCGCGCTCAAACTTCAATTCTGAGCAACTCAAGTGTTACGAGCCGCCGCTTCACGGCGAGTCAATCCCAGAAAACAGAAAGGCCGGCTCACTACGGCGTGTCCAATTTGGATGTTGCGCCGGCCGTGCCTTCTCCAGAACAATCGTGGTACGTCAAATATAAGCAGGAGACTCTATGGCCACCGCAACCACTTCCCCCGCCACCGATTACCGCCAGGAATGGTTCGAAATCGAAGATGCAACCTACCTGAATGCCGCCGGGCAGGCCCCCATGCCCAAGGTTTCCCATCGCGCGGTGCAAGCCGCCCTCGAGTGGAAGAAAAATCCTCATCACATGCCGGACTCCGCGCATTTCGAAGGGCCCAACCGCATTCGCGCTTCCATCGCGGAACTCATCGGCGGCAAACCCGAAGAAATTGCGCTGACCACCGGCGCCAGCACCGGCATGTCCGCGGTTGCGTACGGACTCACCTGGAAACCGGGCGACGAAATCCTTACCGCCAAGGGCGAATTCCCTTTGCAGTACGCCACCTGGAAACCGATGGAAGCCCGCGAAGGCATCGTGCTGAAAATTGTCCCCTTTGCAGTACGCCACCTGGAAACCGATGGAAGCCCGCGAAGGCATCGTGCTGAAAATTGTCGCGCCTCGCGAACGCTTCCTCACCGCCGATGACTTCATCGCTGCCATCACGCCAAGAACGCGCATAGTCTCGGTCAGCCTCGTGCGCTTCGATAATGGCGTGTTGCTCGACGCCGCGCGTCTCGCCGCTGCGTGCCACGCGCAAGGTGCGCTGCTTCTTCTCGACGTCAGTCAGTGTTGTGGAGGCATACCGCTCGACATCGCCAAGCTCGGCGCCGATTTCTTGGTCTGCGCCGGATACAAATGGCTGCTCAGTCCCTACGGCACGGGATTTTTCTGGATTAAAAATGAACACACCGAAAAAATGCGTCCCGGCCCCTTTTACTGGGCCGCCGCGGAAGGCGCGGAAATTTTCCATTCCATCGCAAATGAAAATCCCAAGCCCGTGCCAGGCGCCCGCCGCTGGGACATGGCCGAAACGTCGAACTATTTCAATTTCGCCGCCATGGACGCCTCGCTGCAATTCGTTTTACAGCTAGGCCCCGAAACCGTCGAAGCACACAACCGCAACCTAATCGATTTCCTGTTCGAACGTTTGCCAAAAGACCGTTGCGTCCCCACCAGCCCGCTCGATTCCGCGCGCCGCGGCCCTTACGGTTGCTTCGCCGCGCGCTCGCCGGAAAAAACCGCCGAGCTTTATCACAAACTCGCCAAAGAAAAAGTCATCACCAGTTTGCGCGAAGGAAATATTCGCGTGTCCCCGCATGTTTATAATTCCGAGCGCGACATCGATCGCCTGATCGCCGCCATCACGCTATGACCGCAGCCTTCACGTCAATCGCCGGCTCCGCGCTATGACCTCATCGGGAAATTGGCCGCGCATCGCCGTCGTGGGCGCGGGCGCTGTCGGCGGTTACTTTGGCGGGATGCTCGCTCGCGCCGGTGCGCCCGTTGTGATGATTGGCCGCGCCGCGTTTGTCGACGCTGCTACGAAAAATGGTCTGCTGCTGGAAACGCTGCAATTCAAGGAAACGGTGCGCGTGGAAGCTTCGACCGAACTCGAAAGCGTGCGCGGAGCGGACGTCGTTCTTTTTTGTGTAAAAACGACGGACACCGAATCGGCGGCGCGTTCGCTCGCGCCGCTGCTTTCTTCCTCCGCGACGGTCGTGAGCTTGCAGAATGGCGTCGACAACGCGGACAAAATTCGTGCCGCAGGAATCGATGCGCTCAGCGCGGTGGTCTATGTTGCCGCATCGGTGCCGGAACCTGCGCACATCAAACATGTTGGCCGCGGCGATCTTGTCGTCGGTCCGCGCAACGCACGTACCGAAAAATTCGCGGCGCTTTTCGAGCGCGCCGGAGTTGCGTGCCGCATCTCCGAAAATATCGACGGCGAGCTGTGGACCAAGCTCATTTGGAATTGCGCGCTCAACGCGATTTCCGCGCTTGGCCGCGCGAAGTATGGACAAATCGCTGCCAGCGACGACGCGCGCAAAGTTGTCGAAACCGTTGTGAACGAAGTTCTCGCCGTTGCTGCCGCGGCGCGCATCCAACTTCCGGGCGTGGAAAATTTGCAAGCCGGACTGGCCGGCGCTCTCAAAATCGCCACGCAAATGTCCGGCGCGATTTCTTCCACCGGACAAGACCTGATGCGCGGCAAGCGCACCGAGATCGATTCCCTAAACGGTTACATTTCGCGGCGCGGCGCGGAACTTGGCGTTGCTACTCCGGTCAATCATGCGCTCTTCGCGTTGGTGAAGCTCGCTGAAGGGCGCACGTAAAAAGTTTTCAGCTCTCAGTTGTCAGCTTTCAGTTTTCACGAAAACGAAGAGCTGAAAACTGCTTTTAGTTTTTGGTCCTACTGTCTCGCTTGTGGTTTCTTGTTTACTTTTTTCCTTTGGCGCTGAATTTCTTGGCGCCTCTTTTTCTTTCATCTCTGCTTCACTGCGTTTCCGGTAAGCGGAATGGAATGTGCACTATTGCTTCCAGCTCTACCGGAGTTCCCTGCTTTGCTCCGGGACGGAATTTCCACTGGCGCAGCGCTCTTATGGCATTGGCGTCGAGCTGCGCATCGATTCCGCGCACGAGCTGAATGCTGTCGACCGAACCGTCGCGGCGAATGACGGCATAAAGGATGACTTCGCCGGTGACGCGCTCGCTTATCAACGTTGGCGGATACTTGGGATCCACCTTTTGCAGCGGCACGGGTCCAGATATTTCCGCGGACGCCGGCGCGTGATGCATGCTGTCCACATCGTTGTGCAGCTCTGAAAAATTCAGGATCCAGCTTCCGGTGGCGCTATTCAGATTCGGCATGTTGACGTTCAGCGTGTAGACCCTTTTGTATGCAAAAACTGCCTCTGGCTTTGCGCCGGGAGGAAGCGCGGCAAAATCCGGCGGGCCAGTTCGCTCGGCCACATCTTCGCTTTCCGCCTTCGGTTCCGGCCGCGTCATTAATTTACGCACTGGCGCGCTCATTTTTGCGCCGCCGCCGGACGTGTTGGCGGAGGGATTGCCGCCGCTGATGCTGATTCCCACCGCGCTCTTCCCTGCACCGCTGCCGAAATCCGCCGCTGATGAGTGTGCAGCGCCATTAGCTGGGCCTTCCGGCGAAATGGAGACGCGGGCGGCGAGATTGCCTTGCGGCGGTTGCACCGGCGCGGGCGGAGCGGGATTGGCGGAGAGCGCGATCAAAGCGTTCGGACCGCCGTTGGCGGCGGTCAACTGCGTTGCGCCAACTTCCGGCGCGGGGCCGGCATCGCCGGACTGCGTTTTCTGCGCGACGCGCGGGGCGGCTCCCGCGTTCAATTCGAGTTTGGGGCGCGCGGGTCCGCTCTGTGCGGCGGGAAGATTCATGTCCGCTACGTGCTGCTCCATATTGGGGATGTCGACGGGCGGAGCCGCGGTAGTGGTTGCCTGGCGCTTCTCTTTCGGGCGCAGCTTCTTGAGCATTTCTTCGCTGATTTGCAGGCGCGGCTTGGCTGGCCCGGCTACTTGCTCGAACTGAACGATATTGGGCAAGTTGGGGAGCAGCTTGGGCGGCTCGAAGGGAGCTTTGGGATTGATGAGCGTCTGCCGGGGATGCGTGGGGCGCACAGGATCGGTAAAGATGCGCTGGCGCGGGTGAAAGGCGTCGGCTGCGGGTTGGGGCGAGGGTTCCAGTTTGGGTTTCGGGGCGGCTTTGGGCTTTTCGCGGGCGATTTCCAGGAGCGGAAGGTCGTCGATCGGGCCGGACCAGGTGAGCTCCACGTTTTGAAGCAAAGGATTCCTGTGCGGCGTGCCGGTGAGGAATGAAAACGGCAGCACCAGGAAGGCGGCATGCCATAACGCGGCGGCGATTACGGCTCGTTTGGGCACTCGGCCCTCGACCCAACTGTCGCGAAAGGCACTGACCGGGTTCTTGGCGGCCGATGGACCGAAGAGAGCGGCGACGCTGCTCCAAAATCCCTGATGGAAGCTGCCCCAGGCGATTTCGATCTTCGGTTCGACTGTGCCGGGCAGTTGGTCGGGTGGGTGCTGGCCTGGTGGCGGAGGGGGAGGCGGCGCGGGTCCCAAGAGATCGATGGCGTTCTGGATACTCTGAAATTCCATGTAGGCTTGGATTATACCGAGGCCAGTGCGGGTTGGAAGCGCGGAATACCCGCCGCAAGAGTGGATAGCCACAGAGGCACAGAGCGCACAGAGCGGGATGGACGGCCCTTCGCCGAAACTGCTCCCTTCGAGACTCGCCTCGAAGCTCGGGGCAAGCAGGATGGACCCTTCGGGGCTCAGGGTAAAGGGGTGCCGCCCCTGTGGCGACGGGAAGTGTGCGCAATCGACTGAGGTGATAGAGGATACAGGCGCCACGTGGCGCATGTGACGGGGAAGTGACGAGTGGCGAGTGGCCCCTCGAAGATCGGGGTGAACGAGTGGCGAGAAAAATCGCCGGAAACTGGTACCCCCCCTCCCCCTAGGTTTTTCATAAGTGTTGATTCTAAAGGTAGATAGAGCGCACCGAGATCGGCGCAGAATGGGGATAACGCGCCCTTCGAGGCTCCCCTCGAAGCTCGGGGCAAGCAGGGTGAAGAGACGCAGAGGGCGCGGAGGTTCCGCTGAGGTACCCCACACCCCCCGGTATTTTGCAAAAAGAGGCTGCAAGCTGATGAAAACAAAGGAAGCGAGCGCGAAAAAGATAGCAAAGAGAAACAAAGAGGCGGCAAATCATTGAGAGAAAGGAACTTGCGCCAGGAGCATAGAAATTCGGCTGGAGAGTGAGCGGCGGCTGCGAAAACACACGGGGTTGCAGAGGAAAGGAGAGACGAAACGGGGACACTGTCAGCGCAACCTTGGCTTAGAGATTACCGCATCCGTTACTATTTGTCAAGTGAGAAAGTAAAGACTGTAGATTGAATGGGTTGCGGAGCGAACCGAGAAGAGACAGAAAGAACGAAATGCCCCATCGTTGCAAAACCCGCACGGATGGGCCACCCGTCCGTGACAGGGCTTTGGCTAGCTTGCATCATTGTGGCGATTGTCGTAGTAGCCCCAAGTCGTTTTTCCATCAGCAAGCCATGTATACAAGTGGCAAAACTTTGTGTATTGCGGTTTGCCAAAGATATCTTCGTAGGTAAAAATCCCCCAAGCGTACAGACCTTTCCCCCCTTGCTGGCCGCTCTTAATCCCTTCCACTTCGGCATCGTCCACAAAGTCTTTGACCATTGGACTAACTGTGATGTTTTGACGCGGGCCGATGACGGAGGTCCCTTGCGCGATATCGGGAAGGGGGAACGTGAAATTTTCTGGCAAAGGGATTGGCAATATCGCCGCATCTGCTCGGAACGAAACTTTATGGGCGGGCGTAAGCCCGGCATTGACCACGGAAGGGACGGCCTGAAATTTCAGGTTCTTCGCTCTCTCTTGATAGACCGCACTACCGATGACAACGCAGATATACGCACGCATTTGCTGGCCTATGGCCGAGACGCTAGCAGTAGCAGCCTTAGAGCTAACTGCAATCTCTTGGGCAATCGTTTCCATGGCGGCGGCTGCTCGCTTGGCCTCTTCGACGGACTTCTCCATCGACTTGGATTGCTCAAGGGCAGTTTGGGCACTAGTACCGATATGGCGGGCGACTGAAACCCAATTCCAGCAAGAATCCCTGTAACGATGACAAGGTAAAGAGTGAATTTGACGAGGTTCCTATCATTTGCCGCTTTATCCTTGCGATCCTCGGCGTCCTGTGCGGCTTCTTCTTGAGTCTTTTGGGATGGAATTGTTTTGACAACAAGAGGCGCTTGCTCGGTGCCGCGTTGGTCAGTACTGGCTGGCCGCTGGGTGCTTTGGGATTCCTTTTGTTGTGGCTCACCAGTTTTCCCTCCACTTGGCACTGGATTTTGTGAGAATGCAAAAAGCACTAGAAGTGGAACTATCGACGAGTACTGCATAGCTACGCGGCATCCTCTACTTCGAGGTTCGGAGAATCGATTAGCTTGAGCATCGTATCGCGGAAAAGATATGGGTTTTTGCGATTATCAAAGCGAAAGCACATTTCATCGAGATAGGCCGGAAGATGTTTTCTACGTGGCTCCCACCAAGCTGGCGCTTCATTTCCACGGTGTTTGTGTGAACGTTTCCGTGAACGTATTGCTTGGAATGGGTCTTGCCGCTGCCCTAGCCAACGTGCCTCGCTGGAGTGGCGGGAGGAGTCAGCGAGGTTTTGTCGAGATAGCACGCGCAACCATACTACAGGAACGTATTGCTTGGAATGGGTCTTGCCGCTGCCCTAGCCAACGTGCCTCGCTGGAGTGGCGGGAGGAGTCAGCGAGGTTTTGTCGAGATAGCACGCGCAACCATACTACAGATCCGGACGTTTTTTGAAAGTACACTTATAAGGTCAATGGAATGAAGGTGGCAACGGAGGAAAGTCAAAACCCGCACCCTTCACCAAATGCAAATGCGTGAAGGGATGCGGCACCCAAAGTTCTCCCACCTGCCGTTGCACCGCGCGCGTGGATGGCGCACGTGGCAGCGCGTGACATTATCCGGGCAATTTTAAAGTGAGGTGACTATGGGCGCGGTTGATCTGCACCGGCGCATTTGGGAGTTGGAAGAACAGGTGAATAATTTGTCGAGGGACAAGCGGGAGCTGGAGGAAAAGATCAAGGAGCTTACGCCCCGCAAGATGTTTACGGCTGCCCTCAATTTCAACAAGGCACCCTACTGGGTTGAGGCATAAATATGGCCCAACCGCCAGCAGCGTTTCAACGAGTACAATGCTAATCCGCATGTCGAGGAAGTATGATGGATAGTTCTCAGCATGATCTGAGCATCAAACCAGACGGAGGGCCGTAAATGAACACGTACAACGTCACACTGAGCTATGAAGATCGCAAGGGAAGTTCTGAAGGCCGCACGATCAAAGTGGATGCATCGAGTATCGCGGGAGCGATTGGAAAGGCCACCAGAGAGTTTGTGAAAAGTTTGGATCGCAAGCAGCGATTCGACATGAACAAGGGACTTAAGGTCGAGGCTGTGCGAGCTACGACAGAGAAGGCGGAGCCGACAGAGGCAACATCCGAGGCGGGCGCTTGAAGCTTAAAGCTGGCGACACGGTTCGAGTCGTCGTCAGAAGGGGGTACGGGTGCCGGAACGTGAGCAGGGGAGGTGGAAGTGGCACCCGTTAGGTGAGCGAGATTTCGTCGGTTCTCGCCACCATGCGCCGATAAAGTTAGCATTAACTCGGGAAGTAAAACTGTTCCAAACAGAACGGTCTGAGAATTAGCTCTTGCGCTTTGGATGCTCGGCACACAATGCGACTCAAACGCCTTGTCGCGCTCCCGTTCGAAGTTGTGTTTTATTTCGGTCAAGGTGTTGCCAGCGGGTATGCCTGAACGGGGTCGCCTGTGTGTTGGGAAAGCCACCATGCGTCACCATAGTGGGAAACACTTTTGTACCAATTTGGGGACGTCACGGTCTGTCTCGTTTAGGACAGCGGAGCCTTGTCGAA
>Ga0209240_1000384_pt1 | contig 18435 bp, 16 predicted proteins | sample GraSoi_2013_80cm_FD_185828 | JGI IMG/M metagenome (GOLD analysis project Ga0209240, IMG submission 185828) | Grasslands soil microbial communities from the Angelo Coastal Reserve, California, USA - Sample 9_17_2013_80cm (SPAdes) (version 2) | ecosystem: Environmental > Terrestrial > Soil >...
GCTTCATGGCGTCGTCAAACTTACGATCCGGAGAAGTGCGGCCGTATTTCTTCTCGGAGTCCTTGGTGAGCGCCCAGGTCTTGTCGAACTTCTTGAAGAGATCGTAGAGGGTTAATCCCTTGGGACCCTGGAAGGCCTTGTAATTCTTGAGGAGCGCCAAAGCCATCATGAAATTCGAGAAGGCTTTGCCGCGCGCGGCGTCGGTGATGGCGGTAACGTCGCGGACGAGCTGCTGGGCATCGAGGAAGCGCGGAACCGGCGCCCACTCCTTGGTTTCTTTGTTGATCATGATCGCGGTGCCAACGCCGCAATTGGGGTGGCAACCGCAAGAGAGCGCGCCCCACTGCGAATCCGGGCCGTGAACGAGGTCCGAGAACCCGGCAAAGGTGGCGATGAAAGAGATAGGGAACCAGTCGCGGGTAGGTTCAACCTTGCCAACCTGGCGGCTGACGTCTTGCGCAAGATGCGAAAGGGTGTAGCGCTGGCGCAGGCGGCGCTCCGGGGTGATGTCTTCGTCGCGGCCGGTGAAGGAAACCGGCTGGAAGCTGACGAAGGCGATCTTCTTGGGATTTTCCATTGCGAATTTCACGATGGCGCCGACTTGATCGTTGTTGACGTTGTTTACGATGGTGACGACCAGCACGATTTCGATGCCGGCTTCGTGCATGTTTTCGATGGCGCGCAGCTTGACGTCAAACAAGTTGCCGACCTGGCGATGTCCGTTGGCGTCGTTGCCGATGCCATCGAACTGCAGGTACGCGTAGCGCATGCCGGCTTCAAAAGCCTTCTTGGAGAACTCCTTGCTCTTGGCGAATTCGATGCCGTTGGTGGCGGCCTGCACGCTGTTGTAGCCAATCTTGCGGGCGTAAGCGACGGCTTCGAGGAAGTGCGGGCTCATGGTCGGCTCGCCGCCGGAGAACTGCACGGACATCTGGCGGCGCGGCTTGATACGCAGAGCGTTGTCGAGAATTTCCTGAATTTCGTCCCAGCCAAGCTCGTGGACGTAGCCAACTTGGTTGGCGTCCATAAAGCAGGGGTCGCACATCATGTTGCAACGGTTGGTGAGGTCGACGGTGAGCACGGAGCCGCGGCCATAGCGCACGGTGCTGGAGCCGTGCTTGTGAAGATCTTCGTCGTTGTGCGCAGGAATGTCGCGCCCGGGGAACTGCTTTTCGATATGATCGAGGAATTTGGCGTCGATGGCCATCATATCTTCGTAGTGGCCGTGGATCGGGCAGTCCTTGACCATCCAGACTTGGCCATCGCGCTCGATAATTTGCGCTTTGATCTCGCCGACCTTCTCGTTCATTAGGTCGCGCCAGTCTTTTTTGCCGTGAATAATGGCTTCGCGAGCCTCTTTGACGCAATCCGGACAGAGCGAATCGGTCTGCCGCGGCCAGCCGAGGGTCGGCTTGGTCTTTTCCCACGACTTTAGAAGCGGTTTATCCGACCACTTTGGGGTGAACGATGGATTCGGGTTGCGCTTGTTGAAGAATTGAATCGCGTCGAAGGTGGCGCCGGCTGCTTTGCAGACGGCAGCGTCGACCGCGCGCATCACTTGAGTGCCTACTCGATTCGGCATAAACCTCTACCCTCCACTTTCGCCAGTAGATTAAAATTCTTGATGCGTTGTAAGAAGCCCGCTCAAGCGCCACCAAAAAGGCGGCGATTGCCCCCGGGCTTCCAATACCGTACCACGCCAGGTAGAAACGCCCAATAAGTCTTTGGGCCTGTATAGTTTAACCGATACAGGGCAGGAAGCCAGCGAGTTGCATTAAACGGCGAAAAACGGGGGTCGAATGGGGAAAAACGGGGGTCGAATGGGGATTCGGGCAGGGGTTACTTGTACGGTGTTTGAGGGCGAAACGAGCCGATTTCTTGGCTCGGGACACGCGTATTTAGCGCATTGCAGCAGCAGAGTCAGTCGTTGAGTACAGGCCGGAGGACGGCGATTACAAAATGGGCGAAGTGGGAGGCACCTTCGTCGAGTTGGAGGTAGCGCGCGACGCAGTGGTCGGCGAGATATTTTGTGACGCGGGTTTCGGCAATCCCGAGATGATCCGCGAGGCGCGGTTTGATGGACTCGGCGCCGCGGCGACTGGCGGCACCGCGCAGAAAACTGCCAATGGCGATGCGCAACGTCTGGCATGGTTCGACATAATAGTACGTGGAAAGATCGGAATCGCTGAGAAGAAGCACGCCGGGACCAACGGGAGCATGATCGGCCTCGCTAAGCTTGAGTGGGGGGCAAGTTAGCAGGCGCCGGAATTGCATTTCCAGCAGGGAAAGCCGCGAAGAGAGGCCGGGATCGCCGTAGCGGCCGCGCACCGAAGTCGCGGTGTCCGGGACCGGCTCAGTGGGTAGGCGGGGCGGGGACACGGATTCTGTAACTCTGCTAAAGCGGGGCTCGGGAGCTTCATCTACCGGCGGAGGAGCCTGCTGGCGAATCGGAGTTTCCGCGAAAGGCGCAGGCGAAAGCAGGGGCGTTTCGTTACTGGTGCGGGTTTTCCGTCGATTGCGGCCACCGCGACGGCCACGACGGCGCGCGCCGCGTTTCGGGGCGCCGGAGATAGGAGCAGCAGCACCTTCAGAAGAGGGAGCGACAACCGCTTCAAAGGTTGTTGCGGTCGGTTCCAACGGCAAGGCCGGTTCAGGAGCGGCAAGAACAAGCGCGGGAATCGGAAGATCGCCGGACTGAGTCGCCAGCTCCGTGGGAGCCTGTCCGCCGAGGCGCGCGGCAGCTTCCTGTGCCTTGGTTCTCCAATCAGCGCGGCGAAAGCGCTCCGCGGCGGTGGAGTACCATTTGGCCGCTTCGCCGCTTTGCCCAGCGGTCTCAAAAAATTTAGCTAGCTCGAAGGCAACCATGGCGTCGCGGGTTTTTTGATATAGATTGGAGAGCTGCCCAGCAGGGTCTTTTCCGGTGCGAGCGCGGCGGATCCGAGCGGTAATCTGTTTCCAGTCGGCCATACAGTAAGGGCATTGTAACAGCGACAGAACAATGCCACCAGCCCAACGGGGCATACAGCAAATCATGTAGAAATGCGACTTTGAGTACTTGACCCGTGTTTAGAGATTGACCGTCCTATGGGCTGGCCTCTATTCTAGGCGTGGCCCTCTTGGAGACAAAGATGCCGCGTGCGCGCGGGACTGCGTCAATTAACCTATCTATATTATTATCAGTAAGTTTGCTGGCTGCGCCAATTTGGGGAAATTCCGAACTAGGCTCGGGCGTTGTGGTGTACGCAGAGAGCGCACATATAGGGAATGCTGCTGCCTCCGTGGGCACAACCGTATTTGCCGGGGACAAGCTCGACACTGAGCAGGTACGCGGCGGTTTGCAGATTCGGGCTGGGGCGGCCCGCCTGGCGCTGGCAGCTTCGAGCCGCTTAGTCTGGGGTGCGGAAGGCGGGTCGCCCAGCGCGACATTGACGGGCGGCACGGCGGCATTTTCGACTGCTAGCGCCAAGGCGTTTGTGCTGCACGCAGGGACCGCAGCTTTCAAGCCCCGGGGAGATGAACCGACCGTAGCGAACGTGACTTTGCTCAACCCGAAAGAATTGGTGGTGCGCTGCTCGCGCGGAGCAGTGTTGATCGCGGTGGAAGATGATGTGCGCGTGATACCGGAAGGCATGGCTTATCGTGTGGTGCTGGACCCGGAAGCAGCAGGGCGTTTGGGTGGCGCTCCGGCACGGGCGGCGCACGGGTCGTGGGGCCAGAACCAGAAGCGTAAAGCGGGCAAGAGCAATTTTATTTGGTACGCGATTGGATTCACCGCGCTCGTCACCGGGTTTGCCGTCTCTGAGGCTCTGGAGAGTCCGGACCGGCCTTAAAAAGCTCCAGGTGATTGGCTATTAGTTGTTAGTTTTGCAAGAAACCTTTCGGCGGCCACTCCTGAATTTTTCAACACTCCTCAGGCAATCAAATAATTCCTTTCCCGTTTTTGGCTGCGACCCTTCGCTTAGCATGCGATTTCGCCGGATTTGTTCCACACATTAAGTCGCGGCAATGACTTCAATTTCCACCAGAGCGTCCTTGGGGAGTCGCGAGACTTGTACGGTGGAACGCGCGGGAGGCGCAGAGGTGAAATAACGCGCGTAGACTTCGTTCATGGCGGCAAAATCGTTCATGTCCTTGAGGAACACGGTGGTCTTGATCACGTGATGGAGGTTGGCGCTCGCAGCTTCGAGAATGCCTTTGATATTTTCAAAGACGCGCTCGGTTTGCTGGCGGATATCGGAGCCTGCCATTTCGCCGGTCTTGGGATCGAGCGCGACCTGCCCGGATAGATATACAAAACCGTTTGCTTTGATAGCTTGCGAATACGGCCCTATGGGTTTAGGACCGCGATCGGTGTTCACGGGACTCTTCATGGCAGGGTCTCCTTTAAGGTGAGAGCGGACGCGGCGGTATTTTCGTAGCGCGCGCGGAAATCTTCAGGGACTCCAGGGTTCTTCATCCAAAGACGGACGAATTGCGCGACGTTCTGGTGCGTTTCCTGTTCGAATGCGGCGATGAGATCGTCCAGATCGAAGCCACCACCGCGGCGGGCGTCGAGCATGTGGCTAAGCGCGGCGCTGAAGACTTGCTGGCCATAACGGTCCTGCAGAGCATAAAAAAATAAAAGACTTTTTGCGCGGAGCGCATCGTCGGCTTCGAGTTGACGCGGCTGGGGATTTGTGGGAATGGCGCGGAGCAATCGACGCACGATCTGCGCGCGCACCTGGGGACCTTCGACGGCTTCACGGCCGCGCGAAGCAGCAAATGCCGGCAGAGCGGAGAGCGGCGGAGTTTGCTCGAAGAAACCGGGATTTTGGCCGTAGCCAAGCCAACTCGCTGCAAGCGGCGGAGCCGCGGCAGCAATTTGCGGAGCGCCGCCGCTCAGGTCGACCATGGCGGTGTCCTGCGAAGCCATTTCGGCGGACGTTTTTTCGTTTTCTTCGGAGATAAGCCGGAAAAAATTAGACGTCGTGCTGGCGAAGCAGCCGGCCACGTCGGGGCACTCGACAATCCACAGCCGGTGAGAATCTTTGGGACGTGCCCCGAAAGTGGAGTCGTAGGCTTGAATGGTGCGGACCAGCGCCTCGCTGGGCTGGCGCAGGGCCTCGGGATTCTGCGGCCTGCGCGTCCAGAGATTTACGCTTTCGTTTCCTGCGGCGAGCGTTGTAGCGACGTATCGTCCGGCGATGACAAAAGGATAGGCGTCCTTGAAGGTTTGTGGGATGCGAATTGTTCGCTCGGCCGCATTGGGAGAATTTTTAGCCAATTGCTTGTTCGCCTGGCCGCTGCTATGAACCAAGAAATTACCGGGGACGCGCACGACGAGAATCCACGACTTCGGTGGCACGCCGCCGGTGGCGAGCATGCCGCGCTCGGGGAGAAGTTCCGGGCTCCAGCCCTGCGCGGGGAGAAAAAATGCGTCGGGAGTGAAACTGAGGGCCGTTTCGTCGGAACCGGGCCGCTGGTATTCAGCGGAGAGACGCAAAGTGTGCTGCGAGGAAACCCGCCAGCGCTGCGGGAAGGTGAGAAGGACATTGCGTGGATTGTCGGGCGCGGCAGCGAGGGTAAGAGTGGTCTTGTCCCATTGCGCGTTGGGATCAGAAAAATGAAAACGGCGGCGGCCCGGGAGACGCAACTCAAGGGAAGTGAGAGGCTGGTTTCCCGTGTTTTTGAGTTGATAGACCCCTTCGATTCGAATGACGGGCTGCGGCGCGGGAACGAATTGTACGGTGATCTGCTGTTTGACAATGGTGTAGCCGGGGCCCAGCGAGGCCGCACAACCGGCCGCGCAATAAGCGGCGCTGGCAAGCAGCAAGCTAATAGGCGGACAGCGTCGGCGGCTCGGTTTCAAAGCACTACGATTGTAGCTAGGGACACGAATTCCCGCAAAAAAGCTATGACGTTGCGCGGGAGTGAACTGCGCGTCGGCGGTCAGCGAGCCTTGCGGCCGCGGACGCGGACGAAGCCGGTGCCGGCGTGATTGCGGGCCGCTTCGCGAGCGGCGACTTCGCGGTCGGCCTGCGCGTCGGTCATGCCGGCCTTAATCTTGTCCAAGATCTGTGTTTCGCTAAGACCGGTATTTTTCAGGCGCGCGATTTGCGGAGTGCCAATTGTGGGACGTCCCTGCAGACGGCGTTGCAGAATAAACTGCACAAAGCCATCGGATAAACCGATGAGGCGGAGCGCAACGGCGTCCCCGCTGATGGCATCGAGCTGATCGGCGCGAGCAATCTCAAGAATCTGGTCTTCGGAATAGCCCGCCCTGGCGAGATTCGCGGTCGAGTCACCGCTGGTGAAACTGTGCTTTCTCTCGTGCGCGGCGGCGACGAGAGCTACGCAAGCATCATCACTCAGTCGCGCTTGCTTGGCCTTGACGAGTTGGGCGACCTCGAAATCCGAGGTGTTCAGCGCTTTGAGTTGCTCGAGCCCGCTGGACCACATGCCCGCTTGGTCGAGCGGACGGTAATCCGTCAGAAGATGCTGGTGACAGCCGACCGCGAAAAGGACACAGACGCCGAGAAGCAACGCGCGATACGTCATGTTTCTATGTTAGCGCGCCGCAAGGCGAACGGGTTGGCGTGTGCCGTCGGGGATACTTGCGCGGAAGGACAGGTGAATCGCCGAATTTCGAAAGCGCAGTATGTAGAAATCGGAAGCAGAGGGCTGAAAAGTAGGAGCTCAGACCTGGTAGACACGCTCCACATCATACACGCCGGCGACTTTGCGGATATTGGCGAGGATGGTCTCGAGCTGGCGGCGATCGGCGATTTCCAAGCTGGCGTCGATGCGCGCGTTCGAGCGATCCGGTCGGCTTTCCAGGCTGTGGATGTTGGATCCGGCGCCGCTGATTACGGCGGTAATATCAGCCAAGAGGCCGGCGCGATCGCGGGCGCGGATCATGAGCTGCACCTGGAACGTGACAGCGCCTGCGCCGCCCCACTCGACGGCGATGCGGCGCTCCGTTTGATACAGCAGATTTTGGACGTTCGGACACGCGCGGGTATGCACCGCGACTCCACGTCCGCGGGTGATATAGCCGATGATGTCGTCGCCGGGAATGGGATTGCAGCACTTTGCGCGATACACGAGAAGATCGTCATAGCCTTTGACGATGAGCGGCGCTTCGCCAAACCCGAGCATGCGCTTGACGGTTTTGACAAGGGTCGGCTTGGCGTCCTCCGCCGGGGGCTCGGCCGTTTTCGCGGCATCGCCGAGAACGCGCGTGAGAACCTGGCGCGCGGAATATTTTCCGAAGCCTACCGCCGCATAGAGATCCTCAATCTTGGAGAGACCGGAATCCGATGCGACCCGCAGCAAATCCTCCTCTGGAATTTTCTTGAGGCTGCGGCCGAAGTGGCGCGCTTCCTTTTCCAGCAGCCGTTGGCCCATTTCCATGGCTTCTTCGCGCTCTTGCAGATTGATCCAATGGCGGATCTTGCTGCGCGCGTGCGAGGATTTGGCGAAGCTAAGCCAGTCGCGGCTGGGCGTATGACCTTTCTGCGTCAGGATTTCAACGACGTCGCCGCTGACAATCTCGTGGCGGAGAGCAACCATTTGGCCGTTGACCTTGGCGCCGACGCATTGGTGACCGACTTCGGTGTGTACGTGATAAGCGAAATCCACGGGCGTGGCGCCGCGCGGCAACTCCAACACGCGCCCCTTGGGCGTGAACGCATAAACTTCGACGGGGGCCAGATCGACTTTTAACGTCGAGAGAAATTCGCCAGGTTCTTCCAATTCTTGCGACCACTCGATCAGTTGCCGCATCCACGTGATGCGCTGATCGTCTTCCTGCATAGGCTTGCCGTCCTTGTATTTCCAGTGCGCCGCCACGCCTTCCTCGGCGATGCGGTGCATTTCCTGCGTGCGGATCTGCACTTCGAAGGGCTGGCCACTGTGAAGAACGGTGGTGTGCAGGGACTGGTACAGATTGGGCCGGGCCATGGCGATGTAATCCTTAAATCGCCCAGGGACAGGCCGCCAGATATGATGCATCACGCCGAGGGCCGCGTAACAATTCCGTTCGGTATCGGTGACGACGCGAACGGCCAGGAGATCGTAGACCTGCTCGAGACCGCGCTCCTGGCGCACAATTTTGCGGTGCAAAGAATACAAGCCTTTGACGCGCGCTTCGAGCTCCGCGGGAATGCCGTTTTCAACGAGCTTGGAACGGATGGTGCCTTGTACTTCCTCGAGGAATTTTTTGTGGAACGGAGCCTTGTCCAAAACTTCCTTTTGCAAAGCCATAAACGATTCCGGCTCGAGATAGCGGAAAGACAGGTCCTCCAGCTCACCGCGGACGATGCCCATGCCCAGCCGATGAGCAATGGGCGCATAAATGTCGAGAGTTTCGCGGGAGATGCGCTGTTGCTTTTGAGGTTCCAGATATTCCAGCGTCCGCATGTTGTGCAGACGGTCGGCGAGCTTGACCAGCACGACGCGAACATCATTGACCATGGCCAGAAGCATCTTGCGGACGTTTTCGGCCTGGCGCGCCTCGGGAGCCATCATGTTCAGCCGGCCAATTTTGGTGACGCCTTCCACCAACCGCGCAACTTCAATACCGAAGCGCTCCTCGATGCGTGAAACCGGGTATTCCGTGTCCTCGATGGCGTCATGCAGAAGGGCGGCCGTGAGCGTGGTGGCATCCAGACGCATGTCCGCGAGGATGTGCGCGACTTCCAGAAGATGGGTGAGATAGGGGTCCCCGGAACTGCGAAGCTGGTCACGGTGGCGCTCCGCAGCGATTTCGTACGCGCGCCGCACCATCCAGGGATCTTCCGAGGGGCGATTCTTGCGCAGCTTCTCCAGCAGCTCGTCCAAGCGCGCGTCCAGCTCGCGCTCGGTGCGGTCGCGGTGAAAATGGAGGGGTAAATTGCTGGACGACGGCATGAGCTATTTTACGCCAGAAGAACGATATTGCGCGAGTGTCGACGTCTCCCAGCCGCAAAGAAAAAAGGGCGCCCTCGCCGACGCCCATGGTTAGTCGAAAATAGTCTCAGGATGCCTGCGGCTGTTCGGAACGCTTCTGCTTGATTTCCTTGACCTTGTCGACCAGATCTTCTGCTTGCTTTAACAAAGCTTCGCGCTCTTCCTTGCTTTCCACCATGTCGGCCTTGCGCCGGTAGAGAAGGTTGAGGTACGCCATGGCGTCGTCGTAATCGGGCCTGAGGGAAATGGCCTTTTGCAGGTCGGCGATTCCTTCTTCGACTAACGGGCCATATTTGGAAGCATACGCAGAGCGAATGGCGGGTGGCAGCGGGTCAGTCTCCCTGACCTGCTTCTTGATGTTGTTCTTGTTGTATTCCATACGCATTTCGCCATTGCCTCGAAATGCCAGCGTCCAGTCGATGACACCGATCCAGTAGTAAGGCTCGGGATCGTCGGGCTTCAACTGAATGTGCTTCTGGTGATAAGTCTTGGATTCCTCGAACTTCTTGGGATCGAAAGGCGTGCCACCCATCAAGAAAAGGATCGATCCGATTTGGTCGATGGCCGAAAGATTATTGGGATCTTTCTCCAGAATCTCCTTGAATTCCTGGATGGCCTGGTTCCCGCGATCCTGGTTCTCTTTCGAGGGTGCGCCCGGAATGTACAGGCTGGCATATGCGGTGCCCAGATAGAGGCGCGCGTTCAGAAGAGCGGGGTCCGCTTCCTTGGCCTGCTTGAAATATTCAATGGCTGCATCCGACTGGCCGTTCTTAAAGGCATTTACGCCTTTATTGAGCAGGTCGCGAGCCTTCAGCTTGTTGCAGCCGGAAGCTGCGAATGCGAGAACCAAGATGGCGGCCAGCGCGGCAACCCGGCGAGCACTTATTTGAAGCGATGCATGAGTCATGAAGCGTCCATCCCCACTTGTGCGCGGCCCGGTCTTAGCCGATACGCGCGCTAGAATTCAAATGCGCCTTGCGAGAGGCAATCTAATCTGTTTCCGCCAGTTTTTCCAGCCCAGGGGTCATAAGGCCAACAGACGATACACCCGCGGCACGCATAACGTCTATGACCTTGGCGACTACCTGAAACTCCAGAGCGCTATCACCGCGAACGAAGGCCGTACGATTAGCCCTGGATCCGAAAATCTGTTCCAACCTGCTGAGCAACCCGTCCCACTCTACGGCCTCTTGATTGATGCGCAACGATCCATCGGCAAGCACCTGAACGACGATTGCCTCTGGCTGCGTATCGGCCTGAACCGGGAGTGCGGGCTGCGGCAACTCCACCGCTAAACCGCTTTGCTTGTGCGGGATGATCATAAAAATGACCAGCAGCACCAGCAAAATGTCGATCAACGGAACCACGTTCATCTCAACGAAGATTCCGCGATGCGAACCGCCAACTGCGATACCCATGAGCCACCTCGTTCGGGGAATTCCCGCGAGGAGGACTCTCACATCCGAGAGAGCAAGCTTGCGAACATCTCTTCAGGGACTTGAGCCCCTGGAGAATTCTATTGGCCGGCCTCTAGCTTGGCGGTGATCAGGCCGACTTTATCGATGCCAGCGCCGCGCATGATGTCGATGGCGCGGGCGACTTCGCCAAACAGCACGTCGCTATCGCCCTTCACAAAAGCGATTTTCAGCGCGCGATCTTTGAAAATCTGCTCGATGCGCGGACCAAGGCCTTCCCAGGTGGAATCTTCGTTATTAATTTTGACTTTGCCGTTGGTCAGCACCTGGACCACTACGGTCTGGTTTTCCAGTTCCTGGTCCTGCTTCTGGTTGGGATTCGGCTGCGGCACCAGGGTGTCCATACCCTTGGGCGTGAGCGGGGTGATGACCATGAAAATGATCAGGAGCACCAGCAAAATGTCGATCAGCGGAACGACGTTCATCTCCGCCATCGCACCGCCTTTACTTTCACCTACCTGCATTCCCATTGAGCTTCTCCTGTCGGCCCGCCCCTAGCGAGGATTGCGGGCCGTTGTACCGCGCCGCTGTGGGAAGCGGCGCGGCGTTGAACCTAGCAAAACTCACAGCAAACGAATGATTACCTTGTGCCGCCCTGCCGTTAGTCCGCTTGTGGCGGAGGAGGCGGAGGAGGCGTAGCCCTCTCGTTCCGCTCGGTTAAGAGGCCGACCTGATCGACGCCTGCCGAACGGATTTCGTCGACGACCGCGACCACGTCGCCATACTTGGCGCGCGCGTCGCTTTTCACGTATACGGTCTTGTCCAGACGGTTGGCAATGCGGTCCTTGACCTGCGAGGTGATCTCTTCCTTCTTTATCATTGTGGTGCGAAGAAAGATGTTGCCGTCGCGGGTCACGGCAATGACGATGGCGTCCTCTTTATCGGCATCCTGCATATCCTTGGCGGTATTCGTTCTGGCCAAGTCCACCGGATGGTCCTTCTGTAACATGGGCGTGACCACCATGAAGATGATCAGCAGCACGAGCATGATGTCCGCCATGGGAATGACATTGGGTGTCGACATCTGACTCCCGGCTACCGGCTTGTACCGTGCGTGGGTTACTGGTGCAGCCATGTTTACCTACTTCCTGGCGCCGCGACGCAGGATGAAATAGTTGATGAGCTCCATGGAGGAGTTATCCATCTCGACGTCGAAGGCTTCGACCTTATTGGTGAAGTAATTGTAGGCCCACACCGCGGGGACCGCGACAAGAAGACCCAGCGCCGTGGTCACCAAAGCTTCCGCGATACCGCCGGCGACGGCCGACAGACCGGTAGCCTTGCTCTGCTCGATGCCCTTGAAGGCGTTCAAGATGCCGACCACCGTGCCGAACAAGCCCACGAACGGCGCAGTGGACCCGATAGTCGCCAAAGCGGAGAGGCCGCGCTTCATTTCGGCGTGGACAATGGCCACCGAGCGTTCGAGGCCGCGCTTGGCCGCTTCTATGACGTCGGCATCAGAAACCTGCTGCGAAGCGGACTGGAACTCCGAAAGCCCCGTGGCAACAACCTTGGCGATGTGGCTCTTCTTGTTGCGCTCGGCGATGGCAATGGCTTCATCGAGCTTGCCATCCTTCAGCGCTCCGGCGACCTGCTGAACGAAGACGCGCGATTGTTTGCGCGCGGCGCTATACATCAGGGCGCGGTCAATCATCACGCCGAAAGAATAAATGGATAGGACGAACAGAATGACGACCACCGTGCGAGGCAAAGCGCTCATCTGGGACCACATGGACCGGAGATCCCAGCTCGAGCCAGTGGTCGACTGGAGGAACAGGATCGCATAAACGTAAATCGTAGCTACCATTCGTTTGCTCCTTAAAGTGTTTGCAAATCTTCAGGCACCCGGAACGCTGCACCGGCCCCACGACCGGAGCAGCGCGCCGTACTATTGGTTAAGCGAGAAAATGACGTCGATCGTGGTATCGACCTCCACCGGTTCGCCGTTGAGCAGCGTCGGTTTGTACCTCCATTGCTGCACGGCGTCCATCGCCGCGCGAACCAGCAAAGGATGTCCGGAGATAACTTCCAGAGACTGTATCGAACCGTTCTTGGAGATGATGGCGTGCAGGCGCACGGTGCCGGAGATGCGCGTCTGGCGCGCGAGTGGCGGATAAACCGGCGTCACTTTGTTTACTAGCAACGCGGCCTGCACGCTGCCTCCCTGGCGAATGCGCTGTTGCGCCGGCCTCGGCGGGGGCGGTGCTCCGCCCATGCCGCCAATTACGCCGCCGATCACGCCCCCCATGGAGCCGCCGGCTACGCCACCCGGGACGCCACCTTGCATGCCCGCGTTCACGTCTGGCGCGTCTTCTTTAATGATCTTGATGTCATGCGGGATCGCTTTGGGCTGCACCAGTTTGCCGGCGTCCATCAAATGTACTTGCGGCTTGACGTGTACCACCTGCGTCGGAGCAGGAGGCGGTGGTGGCGGCGGTGGCGGTGGCGGGGCGACCAGCAACGTCGCCATCAGCGTCTTCGGCAGCGCTTCCGTGTAAATCAAAGGAATAAGGATCAAAATCGCCAGGAAGATCGACTGCGCGACCATGGACACCACCACCGTCCATGTCTTGTTCGTTTTCGTCGGGTGCGGACTCGAAATCACCATATCTTCAAACATGGTTAGACTACCTCCTCCCGGCAGGAGCCAGGCGCGCTGGTGCGCTTTCGCTGCTGCGGGTTTTGTTGCCGGCTGCGGGTCCGGGACCTGCTACCGCTCCCTGGCCGCGCCAACGGTTCCACGCGACCACCAGCGGAGCAGCAATACCAAAACTGGAGTACGTTCCTACCACAATCCCTACCACCAGGGCAAAGGAGAAAGCGCGAAGCACCTGGCCACCCATCAGGAACAGGACGAGCACGGTAAGGAAAGTCAGACCGCTAGTCAAGATTGTTCGCGAGAGCGTTTGATTGATGGACTTGTTCACCACTGCGGCGAACGATTCGCGGCGCAGCAGACGGTTGTTCTCGCGGATGCGGTCGAAAATTACGATGGTATCGTTCATCGAATATCCGACGAGGGTGAGAAGCGCGGCAATCACCGTCAGCGAAATCTCAAAACGAAGTATCGAAAAAAAGCCCAGGGTAATTAATACGTCGTGAAAGACGGCTAGGACGGCAGCGGCCCCGTAAACCCACTCGAATCGGAAGGCAATATATACCAGCATGCCCGCCAAAGCATAGAGGGTAACGAAGATGGCCTGCCGCCGTAGCTCGCCGCCCACTTTGGGGCCGACGATCTCCACGTTGCGAATGGCAAAGCTGCCCAGCGCATAGTTGCTCTTTAGCGTGGCTAGCACGGCAGGGGTCACGCCGTCGGCGGCAGAAAGCTCGTCGAGATTTGTGAGCACGCCGCCTTTGTTATCGTCGCGATAAGCGAGGATCTTCTTGGCTAGCTGCTGGTAACGGTCGCCGGCATTCGTGGAAAGATGCAGCGGATCGTTGGTATTGAGTAAGGCGGCGAGGGAAGAAGTTGTAGCGGCGTTAAAGTCCGGCTTGCTGGAATCTCTCACTCCGTAGATGGAGTTCAGCGCGGTGAGCACCTGGGCTCGTCCGGTGTCCAGCGCTTCATCGCTTTGGCCGTTGCCCACGAAGATCAGAACTTCGTTGGAGTTGGCGCTCAAGCCGCCGCCGCTGATGCTCTGGATTTCACTATTGCCCAACCCCTGGGCGGTCAAGCCTTTGCGAATTTGGTCGATGTTGGGAGGCTGCGCAAAGCGCACGTCGACGTTGGTGCCGCCCTTGAAGTCGATCCCGTAGCGCAGGCCATGATTCAGGAAGACCGAGGTCCAGCCGGCGAGAAGGAGAATACCGCTGAGGGCGTAGAAATACTTCGCTTTACCCATCCAGTCGATGTTGGGTTCTTTGAAGAACTCGATCATGCCACAGGTACTTCCCTTCTTTAGACTCCAGCGGGGATTCCTTTGTTCCCAGAAGAAGCCGTCCAAGCTTCAATGAACGGAAGGGCCCAAAGTACCCGCGTCTGGATAAAATCGCGGCAGTTCTAGTACGAGATCAGATACTGAGTTCCGCTTGCCGATCCATTTTCGTCAGGTGATATTCGAAAATCGTCTTGGAAACGTAGATGGCCGTGAACACGTTGGCGATCAAACCTATCGTCAAGGTAATCGCAAACCCGCGGATCGGCCCGGTGCCAAACAAGAACAGGAAGAAGGCGGACACGACCGTCGTTACGTGAGTATCGATAATCGTCAAAAACGCTTTGTCGAAGCCGGCCTGCACAGCGGACGCGGGCGATTTGCCGTTGCGCAATTCTTCGCGGATGCGCTCGAACACCAGAACGTTAGAATCCACTCCCATGCCGATGGTCAGGATGACGCCGGCGATACCCGGCAACGTCAGGACGGCGCCAAAAGCGGCAAGGACGGCCAAAAGAATGACCAAGTTCAGAACCAGCGCGAGCACAGCGTTCCCGCCAGACATTCGGTAGTAAAACAGCATAAAGATCATCACCACCAGCAGGCTGAGAATCGACGCCTGCACGCCGTGGCGGATGGAGTCCGCGCCCAGGGACGGACCCACGGTGCGTTCTTCCAAGTACTTGATAGAAGCCGGAAGCGCGCCGGCGCGCAGCACGAGCGCCAAGTCGTGCGCCGATTCCTGGCTAAAATTGCCTTCAATGAAACCTTGGTCGTCGATGCGGCTGTTGATTACCGGAGCGGAATAGACGCGGTGCTCGAGCACGATTGCCATCTGCCGGCGCACATTTTGCTCCGTAAAAGGACCAAAGCGGTGAGCGCCTTCCGCGGATAGTGAAAAATTGACCTGCCATTGCCCCGGATTGTTGGTATTGCGGTTTTCCGTGGCGCCGCGCAGGTCTCGCCCGGTCACCACCGGCGTGCGGCTCAGCACGTACCAAACTTCTCCAGTGTCCGCGGGATTGCGGCTCTCCGAGCGGCCGGGAACCAGCTCGGTCCCCGGAGGCAGCACGCCACCGTGCGCCGCAAGCGCCGCCGTCTGCGAAGGATAGGGGCTCGGATCTTCCACCAATTTCAGTTCCAGTTGGCCACCAGCCTGAATGACCGCTTTCGCCCGCGACGGGTCGCCTTCCCCAGGAAGCTGCACGAGGATTTCGTTGTCCTTGCGGCCGTGGCGCTGAATGGTCGGCTCGGTCAGGCCCAGTGCATTGATGCGTCGCTCGATGGTTTCCAGCGACTGCTGCATCGTCTGTTCTTGAATGGCGGCAATTGCGCTCTGCCGAAGCGTCAGCGTATAGCTGGAGGGCTCGCCCGCCGTGGGCGACATGTCCCAGGAATTCTGTAGCTGAGACGACACCAGGTCGCGAAAATCGGACAATTGGTCGGACGGAACATTGCGCACAACGATGTGCGTATCATCGATGCGGCGAACTTCATCGTAGCGAATATTTTTCGCCCGCAACTGGTTGGTCAGGCGGTCGACCGTCTGATCGGTCTCCTGCGCGATGGCTTCCTGCACCTGCACCTGCAGAATCAGGTGCGTGCCGCCTTGCAGGTCCAGCCCGAGTTTGATCTGGTGCGCGAAATTCGATTTCAGGTCCGCCGTCGAGGTCGGAAACGTCGGCACTCCAAACAGGCCATAGATGCACCCGAGTATGACGACCACGATGAAAACGGCTTTCCACTTCAAATTAGGATGCATAGTCAGAAATTACGGCGCTTTATCGGAAAGCTGGCGGGCTTATTTCGCATCTTCCGATGCCTCCACCTGCGTAATTGCCGAACGCGCGATGCGAATTTTTACCGGAGACGAACCTGTGTCGGCGATTTTCAGGATGACCGTGTCGCCGTCGATGCCGTTGATAACTCCATAGATGCCGCCATTGGTGATCACTTTGTCGCCCGCCTTCAGCGCTGACAGCATCGCTTGCAGCTTCTTCCGCTGCCGTTGCTGCGGGAGAATGAGCATCACGTAGAAGATACCCATTACGATGACCATCATCACCAGCGGGCTGCCCAACGCTGCTCCCAAACCGCTCGGCGCCTGCAATGTCATCGTTGCGAACATGTTCTTGCCTGACTTCCTTCCATTTTCTGCTTCGCCGCGCAGCTAGCCGGAGATAGCAACAGCGTGCCGCGGGTATTGCCCGCTTCCACAAACCCAAAGCGCTCTCTTCTGGTGGTGCCGTGCGGACGGCCCGCGCGCCTTCGGACTCGGAACTGCCCCACCTCACCCGAGCTCCGTTCGGCCTGCTGCATCTCTCAGGCCGGACCCTCCGCGTAGCGTGCGTGCATCGCAGATGAGAATTTCGCTAGGTGTCCAAACCCGATAGCCTCGCGGATTTGCCGCATGATGTCAAGGTAAAAGTGGACGTTGTGGTGGGTGGCCAAAATCGCCGCCGTGATTTCTCCCGCCGCAAAAAGATGCCGCAGGTACGCGCGCGTGTAACGCCGGCAAACCGAACACGCACATCGCGAATCGATCGGCCGCTGGTCCTGGGCGTAGCGCGCATTCTTGATCAGCACCCGGCCTTCGCTGGTGTAAAGGCATGCGTGGCGCGCCGCACGCGTCGGCAACACGCAATCCATCATGTCGATGCCCAGCGCCACGTAATCGGCTATTTGCTCCGGCCGCCCCACACCCATTAGATAGCGCGGGCGGTCCTCAGGAAGCAGAGAAGTTACCTCGCCGGCCATCTCGCACGTCACCGCATGCGTCTCGCCGACCGCCAGCCCGCCCACCGCATAACCCGGAAAATCGAGCTCGAGTAGCTGGCGCGCGCTCGTGCGCCGCAAATCCGCGAACGTCGCCCCCTGCACAATCCCGAATTGCCACTGCGCCAGCTCGCCGTTGCGCTGCGCGTACTCCAAAAAATGCGTCCGCGCGCGCCGCGCCCACTCCGTCGTCCGCTTCACCGCTGCTTCCGCCAGCTCGCGCGGCGCCGGAGTCTCAATGCATTCGTCCAGAACCATCGCGATGTCCGAGCCCAGCGCGAGCTGCACCTCCGCCGCTTTCTCCGGCGTCAGCAGATGCTCTGAGCCGTCGAGATGCGATCGAAATCGCACACCCTCGTCCGCGACCTTGCGCAGTTCGGAAAGGCTGAAGACCTGATACCCGCCGGAATCCGTAAGAATCGCGCGCGGCCACGACATAAATTGATGCAAGCCGCCCAGCTTGCGGATCAGCTCGTGTCCCGGCCGTAGATATAAATGATAGGTGTTGGCGAGAAGGACCGAAGCGCCGAGCTCCTCGAGCGCTTCCTGCGTCAGCCCTTTGACCGTGGCCGCCGTGCCCACCGGCAGGAACGCCGGTGTTTCGACTACGCCGTGCAGCGTCGTCAGTTTGCCCCGTCGCGCCGACGTCGGATCCGTTTTCTCTATTTCAAACGAAAAGCTCACCCCGCCAGTGTAGCAGGGCGCCGATTTAGATCGCCGCCCACGCTACTTTTGCCAGCACCCAAATGGCCCACAGTCGAAATACGATCCCGAAACTTGCGCCCGGCTTGATTTTCTTCGGGTTCGCGGCCGCAAAGCCGATCGCCGCCAGCACCAGAAACCAGATCCAGAACAATTCGAGCGAGCTTCCGAGCGCGGCCAGCGGCTTCGGCGCACCGTCCGGCAAGTACGCCTTGAGGCTCGTAGCTACCATACTCTCAGGATCGACGTCGCCATAGCTCTTCAGCGGAAGGATGATCAGTGCCAGAATGTTGGCGATCGCCGTGGGCAAAAAGGCGTGCGTGGTGATCCCAAACGCAGATCCGTAGCGCAATCCCGCGCCGCGAAAAAGATTGAACGCTCCCCAATAAATTAAAGAAAAACACAAAGCCGAAAGCGGCACCGCCACGACCGCGATCACATAGGAGAAGGAAGACCAAAACTTAATCTGCCCAGCCAAAGCTTGATCCTTCTGTTCCTCGGAAAGCTGCGCAAAACGCGGGCTCTCTTCCGCTTTGTGCCGGATGTACTCCCCCCAGTTCATCTTGGTGTTTAGCAGCCCGCCCGCACATGTTCCAAGGATTACCATCAGCAGAAGCGGCGCCACCCAACTAGGCCGCTCGGCGATACTCGCGAAGGTTTGCTTCGGGCTGAAAAAA
>Ga0209240_1000387_pt1 | contig 18339 bp, 18 predicted proteins | sample GraSoi_2013_80cm_FD_185828 | JGI IMG/M metagenome (GOLD analysis project Ga0209240, IMG submission 185828) | Grasslands soil microbial communities from the Angelo Coastal Reserve, California, USA - Sample 9_17_2013_80cm (SPAdes) (version 2) | ecosystem: Environmental > Terrestrial > Soil >...
GCCAGCCAGTTCGCAGCGTCGGGCCGGAACGTCCCTGCCCGCAGCTCGGAGTCGCTGCCGGCCGGCACACCCCTTGGCCGGATAGGACATCGGTGACAAGCCGATCCAAGCTAGGCTGTAATCGACTTGCGCGCCTGCCCCCATGTTGAGCTGTGACGCGTAAGTTAGACCACTTTTTGCCAATCGGCTTGACCTTGTCGTGCTCTCGGCCTACCGTCACTGTCCGTAACCATCAGAACATTCGTTCATAACGCCAGGGATCCCTAACCATGCCATCTGACTACGCGAAGACCCTCGGCGCCCGGCTCCGCGCCATTCGCACCCAGCAAGGCCTGTCCCTGCATGGCGTGGAAGAGAAGTCCCGGGGTCGGTGGAAGGCCGTGGTGGTGGGCTCCTACGAGCGCGGCGACCGGTCAGTGACCGTCCAGAAGCTGGCCGAACTCGCCGATTTCTATGGCGTGCCGGTCTCTGAACTGCTGCCTGGCGATGCAGCCCCTGGCGTGCTCACCCCGGCACCGAAGCTGGTCATCGACCTGGAGAAGATGGCTCAGCTGCCGCGCGACCAGGCTGGTCCGCTGGCCCGTTACGTGGCCACCATCCAGAGCCAGCGCGGCGACTACAACGGCCGCGTGCTCTCCATCCGCCAGGAAGACCTCCGTTCGCTCGCGGTGATCTACGACAAGACGCCTGCCGATCTGACCGAGGAACTGATCAGCTGGGGAATCCTGGACTCCGCAGCGCGCGGCGCGGTCGATTCCGCCTGACGCCGCCTGACGCCTGACGCCGCCGCAGAGGCGGCGCTAGATCGCCGTCTGCAGCGGCAGCGGCGACTGCGCGGGGACTCCGAGCGCGCTCTCAGCCAGCGCCACGAAAGTGCCCGCGTCCCTGAGCAGCTCATCGGCCTCCCGGCCAGAGACGGCGCGCGGCAGGCCAGCCTCTGCGGCCGCGCGCTTGCCCGCGCCAGCGGCGAAGAATGCGGCCCATTCGCTCAGCGTGGGCTCCACCCTGGGCAGCAGCTCCCACACGCTCTGCGGACGCCTGCGGCGCGGCGGGGACGGCTCAGCCCTTGCCGCAACAATCGCGGCAGCAGCGCGCAGCGCGGCGAGGTGAGCGCCGACGTACCTGGCGCCGGCTGACACCTCGCTCTCGGCTGATGCCAGACCTTGCCGCGCCGATTCCAGCAGGGCCAAAGCCGAGGGCGCAACCCTGCACCGCATCCGGTCCTGGCCGACCTGCGTGATCGTGCTCATGGCAATGTCCTCCCCTTCCTGCGGGCGGGCCGGGCGCGACGCTTCCCCACGCCTCGCCCGGCTGCTACCCGCTCGCCCGGCTGTGCCGGTCCCCGGGCGCTTCCACCCTCGTATTCGAACATAAATTCGCTTCACTGTCCATTCGTTTGCTGCTGCGTTCGAATGTATCGAAGGGGTCCGACAGTCAGTGCAGCACGCGGCGGCGGGCAGCCAGCCGACCAGCGCTTGGGGTCGCGTACGCTGGGCGGAATGGCGACCGCCGCTGTGCTTTGCGACCTTGGGCCGAAAGAGTTCCTTGGCGAGGTCGATGCCCTGCTCGCCATCTACGCCGACGCCATGGACGCCGACGCGGCACTGCTGCCCGGGCGCAGGGAATTGATGCGGCGGCACGCCGGATATCCCGATTTCAAAGCACTGCAGGCCCGCTCCACAGGCGGCGGGCATGACGATGGCGCCGTGGTCGGCTTTAGCTACGGTTTCCACGGCCAGCCAGGTCAGTGGTGGTACGACGCCGTTTCTGCGGCGCTGGTGCGGACGATAGGTCCGGCGGCGACGGCTGGCTGGCTCGCCGACTGCCTGGAAGTGGCCGAGGTGCATGTGCGCAAGGACAAGCAGCGGTGCGGCATCGGCACCCGCATGCTGACTGCGCTGACGGGCGGCCGGCCGGAGCGCACTGCCCTGCTCTCCACGCCGGACCGGGAATCGACCGCCCGCCGGCTGTACCGGCGGATGGGCTTCTACGACTTGCTGACCGGATACAGCTTTCCTGGCGGCAGCCCGCCCTACGCGGTCATGGGCGCAGTGCTGCCGCTGCGTGATCCCGTCGCCGTCAGCCTGCCCCGCTCGGCGAGCCCAAGGGTCTGATAAATCTCGCTCGTCGCCCGTGAGCCGTTGAGCGTGTAGAAGTGCAGGCCGGGAACGCCGGCGTCCAGCAGCCGCTGGCACATCCAGGCCGCGTACTCCACGCCGATCTGCCGCACAGCCGCACGATCGTCGGCGCATGCATGCAGCCGCTCGGCCAGTTCGGCGGGGAACCGCGCCCCTGACAGCAACAGCGCACGGTCTATCATCGGCACGCTGGTGATCGGCATGATGCCCGCGATGATCGGTACCGAGCAGCCGAGCGCGCTCACCTCATCCCTGAAGCGCAGGTAGTCGTCCGGATAGAAGAACATTTGCGTGACGGCGAAATCCGCCCCCGCATCGCACTTCTGGATGAAGAACCGGACGTCAGATTGCCTGCTGACGGCCCGGTTGTGCCCTTCGGGGAAGGCGGCAACGCCCACGCAGAAGTCACCGGCCTCCCGGACCAGCCGGACCAGCTCCGAGGCTTGCCTGAGCCCCTCCGGGTGCGCCACCCACTCCGCGGCCGGATCGCCCGGCGGGTCGCCGCGCAATGCCAGCACGTTCCTGACGCCGACTGCCGCGTAGGAGCCGACCACATGCCTGAGCTCGGCGACGGAGTGATTGACCGCTGTGAGGTGCCCGACCGGCGTGAGCGTCGTCTCCGCCGCGATCCTGCCGGTGACCCGCACGGTGCGGTCCCTGGTCGTGCCGCCCGCACCGTAGGTAACAGAGACGAAGGTGGGCCGCAGCGGCTCAAGCCGCCTGATCGCGAGCCACAGCTGCTGCTCATCGGCATCTGTCTTAGGCGGCATGAACTCGAACGAGAACGACCGGCCTCCAGCGGCCAGTAGATCCCTGATCAGCGGCGCTTGCTTGGGCAGCCACGGTGCCATTGACACAGGTTATCGGGCACCGGCCGCTCTGTGCGGCGCTGCGGGTACCTTGATGCGCTTAGCTTCCTGCTGGCGCCTCCCCGCCGGCGCCGGCTGGCGGATTCAGACGCCGGTCAATCCGTAACGCAGCCAGCCTGCCTGCCAGACGCGCCGCAGCCGCGCCGGGATCGGCGGCATCGGTAATCGCGCGCACGACCACGACGCGGCGGGCGCCGGCCTCCAGTACGTCGCCCAGCCTGGCCTCGTCGATGCCGCCGATCGCGAACCACGGCTTTGTCGCGGCCAGGCCCGCCGCGTAGCTCACCAGGCCGAGGCCGGGAGCCGGGCGGCCAGGCTTGGTCGGCGTCGGCCAGACCGGGCCCGCGCAGAAGTAGTCGATCGCTGCGTCCGATGCCGCATCAGCGGCCTCAGCCTCGGAATGCGTGGACCGGCCGATGACGGGTCCGGCGCCGAGCATCTGCCTCGCCAAGGCAGGGGGCAGGTCGCCTTGGCCGAGGTGCAGCACGTCCGCTCCGGCAGCGAACGCCACGTCGGCCCTGTCGTTGACCGCCAACATCCTGCCGTGCCTGTCGCAAGCCGCGCGGAACACCTCGAGGTAGCTCAGTTCCTCGGCAGCCTCCAGGGCCTTCTGCCTGAGCTGCACGATGTCCACGCCTGCCGCCAGCACGGCGTCCAGGAACCTGGCCAGGTCGCCATGGTTCTGCCTGGCATCGGTACACAGGTAGAGGCGCGCGGCGGCGAGCCGGTCGCGCAGGGTATCGGGACTGACCTCGGCGGCGGTGTTCACGCTGCCATCTTGTCATTCCGGCTGATCTGGCCGTCAGAAGGCCGCGCCCGGCGTCACCGCGACGACCGTCAGCGTCGCAGGACGCCTGAGGTCAGAAGGCGAGGGCCTGGGCCCTCCTGTTGACCTCGCTGCAGCGGTGCGCGGCGATCGCCTCGATCGGGCTGCCCGGCAGCGAATCGTCCGAGGTGAACAGCCAGCGCATCGCCTCGACGTCGGCGAAGCCGCAGTCGACCAGCAATGTCAGGGTGCCGTGCAGCCCGCGGACAACCTGATCGCCGTCGAGGAACGCCGCAGGCACGGCAAATGACCCGTCAGGGCGCTCGACGCCGAGCAGCTTGCGATCGCGTAGATACTGCTTGACCCTGTTCGATGGCAGGCCAAGCTGCGCTGCGACCTCGGGAATCGTCAACCATTGCCCGACGATGGCGTCGGACCGGGGGTCGATCTGTGCCACATTCAAATCCTTTCCCCACCTAGGCCGTTAGCGAAACCAGCGATTCTGACGGTTCATCGGGCGCTATCGCGGAGCGGGATGGCGGGATCGCCGATCCGCCCAGGATCAACCGGGACGGCCGACTCGATCAGCCGCCTGCCCTGCTGCAGCTCACGCGGCAGCCCCACGGTCAACACGGCCATAAGGCGCTCCCCCGCCAGCCAGCACGCGGCCCAGTGTGGTCCGTGGCCGGGATCGCGCCAGACCAGCTGGTCCGCGCCACGGTGATCGCCCACGTACTGCAGCATCCGCCCGAATTGCTCGGACCAGAAGTACGGCACGGGGTCGTAACGCTGCGCCGCTCCGGTCAGGTTGGCGGCCAGCACAGCCGGCGCGCGCAAGGCCGTGTCCCAGTGCTCGGTACGCATCCGGCGGCCGAACCTGCCTGACCAGAACGCGGCGCAGTCGCCCACTGCGTAAACGTTCGGTAGCGAGGAACGCAGCTGCTCGTCGACGGCCACGCCGTTCTCGAGCTTCACGCCGGAGGACTCCAGCCAGGCGACGTCCGGTCTGACGCCGACGGCGGTGACGATCTCGTCGGCGGCCAGCCACGCTCCGCCGGCCAGCACCAGACCACCGTCTCGCACTGACTCGACCGCCTGCCCGAGCCGCAGCTCAACCCCCGCCTCGGCGTACCACTCCGCGGTCCTGGCGCCCACTTCGGTGCCGACGGCTCCGGCCAGCGGCGCGGCGGCAGCCTCCAGCACGGTCACGTCGCTGCCCCTGGCTGCTGCCGCGGTGGCCAGCTCGGCGCCGATCCAGCCAGCGCCGATGATGACTAGCCGCGCACCGGGCACGAGCGTCTCACGCAGCGCGAGCGCGTCGTCGATCGTGCGCAGGAGCCACTGCCTGCCAGGACCAGCCAGCCTGACCGGCCGCGCTCCGGTCGCTATCACCAACCGGTCGAAGCGGTACTCACCGCGCTCGGTGCGGACAGTTCCGTCATCCAGCTGCTTAGCTCGCTCGCCGAGCCGGATGTCGGCACCGAGCGAATCAAGCTCGGCACGCAGCGAGGTGTCATCGACCGCGCCCATCATCAGCTGCTTGGACAACGGTGGCCGGTCGTACGGCGGCCTATTTTCGGCGCCGATGAGGGTAATCGCGCCCGCATAGCCCAGCGCGCGCAGTTCCTCGACCGTGCGCAGGCCAGCCAGACCGCCGCCCGCGATGACGATCCTGGCCGCGTCTGGGGCGTTCGACGTCATCTGGCCCTCCAGTGTTGCTCTGGCTGCCCGGACCCTGCTCGCCGGCGGCCGATCGCGTCCGGTGCATCGTATCGGGGCACTAAGCTGGATCTCGACGCGCGGGAGTCCGGTGCAGACCGGACTGAGAGGGCGGCTGGGGAGCCGCCGACCGCAGAACCTGATCCGGGTCATGCCGGCGAAGGGAGCGCGATGTCATCGGCCAACGGAGCACACGCGGCGAACCCAGCCGGCAGTGGCCTGACGGCCGACGTGCTGATCATCGGCGGCGGCGTCATCGGCCTGGCCATCGCGTGGCGAGCCGCCCAGCGGGGTCTTCGGGTCACGGTGGCCGATCCGGATCCCGGCGGCGGCGCGTCGCACGCGGCGGCCGGGATGCTGACGCCGGTCGCTGAGGCCGCCTACGCCGAGCGCCACCTCTTCGGGCTCGGCAGCCTGTCGCTGCGGCTGTATCCGGCCTTCGCCGCGGAGCTAACCGAGCGGACCGGCGTGCCAACCGGCTTCCGCCAGACAGGTACGCTGCAGGTCGGTTACGACGCCGACGACATGGCCATGCTGGCCGAGCATGCGCTGTTGCGCGAGTCCTTCGGCGTCGCCACCCACCGGCTGTCCAGCCGGGAATGCCGTCAGGCTGAGCCGCTGCTCGGACCGGCAATCAGCGGCGGCTTGCTGGTGGAGGATGACGCGTCAGTCGATCCGCGACTGCTCACCAGCGCCCTGCTCGCCGCCGCGAGGGCAGCGGGCGTCGTGCATCTGCCGCAGCGCGCGACGAAGCTGCGCCTCGATGCCGACCGGGCGTCAGGGGCCCACCTAGCTGACGGCACGGCGGTCTCGGCGTCCCAGGTCGTCCTCAGCGCCGGCTGGTCGTCGGCCGCGATCGCCGGCCTTCCCGAGGACGTCGTTCCGCCGCTGCGGCCGGTCAAGGGCCAGATCGTCCGGCTGCGCCCCACTGCGGCCACGCTCGCATCCGGACTCTCCCCTTCGCTGCTTAACCGGACGGTACGGGGAATCGTGCAGGGATCGCCGGTCTACCTCGTGCCCAGACAAGATGGCGAGCTCGTGCTCGGCGCCACCCAGGAGGAGATGGGCGCCGATACGACCGTCACGGCCGGCGGGGTCTGGCAGCTGCTGCGGGACGCACGGGCGATCGTCCCCGGCATCACCGAGCTCGAGCTCGCCGAGGCGGCGGCCGGCCTGCGGCCCGGTACCCCGGACAACGCTCCGGTGCTCGGCCCGTCGCAGCTGCCCGGGCTGGTCCTGGCGACCGGCCACTTCCGTAGCGGCGTGCTGCTCGCGCCCGTGACCGCCGACCTGATCGCCGACCAGCTGGTGACCGGAACGATGAGCGAGGCCGCAGCACCCTTCAGCGCGCAGCGCTTCGCACGGCAGGAGCTGCCGTGGAGATAGTGATCAACGGGACGCCGCATCAGGTGGCCGACGAGATGTCACTGGAGCGGGCCGTTTCGCTAATATCGCAGGCCGTGAGCGGAATCGCCGCAGCGGTCAACGGCGAGGTGGTGCGCCGTGCATCCTGGCCATCGACCAGGCTCGCCGCCGGGGACGAGGTCGAGGTGCTGGTGGCGGTTCAGGGAGGCTGATGTGTGCTATCCAGACCAGCCGGCCCGCTCTAGGGAGGCAGACGTGAGCGAATGGGTAGCCGACGACCCGCTCGTGCTCGGCGGGCAGAAATTCGGCTCGCGGCTGATCATGGGAACGGGTGGTGCGCCAAGCATGGACGTGCTCGGCCGCGCGCTGACGGCTTCGGGCACGGAGCTGACGACCGTTGCGATGCGCCGGGTGGACCCCTCTTCTCCGGGCTCGGTACTCGACGTTCTCGCCGAACGCGGAATCAGGGTACTGCCGAACACCGCCGGCTGTTTCACCGCCGCCGAGGCAGTCAGGACCGCCAGGCTGGCCGCGGAGGCGCTCGGCACCTCCTGGGTCAAGCTCGAGGTGATCGCGGACGAGGTCACGCTGCTGCCCGACCCGGTCGAGCTGCTCGACGCCGCTGAGCAGCTCGTCTCAGAGGGGTTCACGGTGCTGCCCTACACCAATGACGACCCGGTGCTCGCCAGGCGCCTGGAGCAGACGGGCTGCGCGGCAGTCATGCCGCTCGGCGCGCCGATCGGGTCGGGCCTTGGCATCCGCAACCCGCACAACATCGAGCTGATGGTGCAGGCTGCGTCTGTGCCGGTGATACTCGACGCCGGCATCGGTACGGCCAGCGACGCGGCGCTGGCCATGGAACTCGGCTGCGCCGCCGTGCTCCTCGCGACCGCCGTCACCAGGGCGCGCGATCCCGAGCTGATGGCGGCGGCGATGCGGTCAGCGGTCATTGCCGGGCGGCTGGCGCACCGGGCCGGCAGGATACCGCAGCGGCGTTACGCCCTCGCGTCTTCCCCTCCCGTTACCGGTTAGCTGGCCAAAGCGTAACCGGTTCAGGCGGCCGACCCTGGCCCTACACTATTGCCGATGGATACCGCCCTTTCGCCACCCGTGGGCCAGCTGCTCGGCGGCCGGTACCACGTCGACTCGCGGATCGCGCGGGGCGGAATGGCGACGGTGTATCTCGGTACCGACACCAGGCTTGACCGCGTGATCGCGCTGAAGATCGCGCACCCGGAGCTGTCAGACGACGCTGAGTTCGTGCGCCGGTTCATCGGGGAAGCGCGTTCGGCCGCGAGGCTGTCCAGCCCGAACGTGGTCGCGATCTTCGACCAGGGCTCGGACAAGCGGCTGCACTACATAGCGATGGAGTATGTCCCGGGCCGAACGCTGCGGCAGCTGCTGAACGAGCGCGGCAGGCTGAGTGCCAGGGAGGCGCTCGACATCATGGCGGGCGTGCTCACGGGGCTGGCGGCCGCGCATGACGCTGGCTTCGCGCACCGGGACGTCAAGCCGGAAAACGTGCTGCTGACTGCCTCGGGCGCGGTGAAGGTCGCCGATTTCGGGCTCGCCAGATCGGTGGCTGGCACGGTCCAGACGAAAGGCGGCATGATCATCGGAACGGCCGCCTACCTGGCGCCCGAGCAGGTTGCGGGCGGGACGTCCGACGCGCGCACCGACGTCTACGCCGCCGGGATCATGCTCTTCGAGTTGCTCACCGGCTTCCAGCCGCATACCGCCGAGAGCCCCCTGGCTGTCGCGTACAAGCATGTCGATGAGGTCGTGCCGCCGCCGTCCAGCGTCCTGCCCGGGCTTTCCGGCGCCGTAGACGCCATGGTGGCGATGGCGACTAGCCGCGATCCCGACCTCAGGCCGGCCAGCGCCGGCCAGTTCCTGCGCGCGATCCAGGAGGTCAGGGACGCGCAGGCAGCGGGAACGGCGCCGCACCAAGCGCCGGCCGGCTATGACCAGGGGGCATTTGACAGGTCAGCTGGCGGGGCAGCTCAGCCCCACCGGGCGCCGCCAGCGTTCTCCGGGCCGCAGCCTCGCCCTCCGGCATTCCGGGGCTCCGGCCCGCAGCCCGGCCTGGCTGCGTTCCATGGCTCGGAGCCGCATCCCAGCCTCCCGCTGCACTCCGGCTCCGGGCCGCTCTGGGCGCCGGCGTCTGATTCCGGACGGCAGCGCCGTGCGGTCCGGTGCCTACGGCGTCGATGACAGTGAAGACTTCGGCGGTGCAATCGCCGACCGTGCCTACGACCCGGGCGACTACCAGACGCCGCGGCATTGGGAATCCTCGCAGCCCGGCGATGCCACGCCAGGCGCGGTCGGTGCGTCGGCCCTCCCATCCCTGCGCCCGCAGCGATCCGAGGTGCTGCCTGCGCCGTACGGCGACACGCAGTCGATGGCTAACCACACGCTGGTCGTCGCAGCTGCCGATGAGATCGCCGCGTATGGCGATCTGCCAGCTGTTAGCTATGGCCAGCCGTTGGATGGCGGCCGCTACCGCGGCCGTCGGGCACCGGGCGGGCGCCTGATGTATGTCTCAGGTGCGCTGGCCCTGATTCTGGTGATCGCGCTGGTGACGTGGTGGTTCAGCTCCGGCCGGTACCAGCAGGTCCCCGAGCTGAGGGGCATGACCCTGAGCGCTGCGAAGACCGTGCTGAAGAACCAGGGCCTGACGTACAAGCTCGCCCGCCCCCGGCACAACCGGCTGCCAAAGGGGGACGTGGTCAAGGTGTCTCCGGGCAAGGGCCAGCGGATTGCGGGCGGGTCATCGGTCACGCTGACCGTGTCGCTCGGACCAGTCCTGCGCGTCGTGCCCGACGTAAGCGGTCAGACCGAGGCGGCGGCGAAGGCATTCCTCACGCAGCATCACCTGAGTGTCGGCCGGTGCGGTGATCGGCACCATTCCGCGCGCTTACACCAGGATTCCGCAGAAGCATCCAGTCAGTCTGATCGTGAGCGAGGGTCCGGGCCTGCCGAACTTCGTCGGCATGCAGGTCACGGACGCCCAGGCGGCCGCATCGGCGGGCGGCTACCAGATCAATGCCGTTCCGAACGCAAAGGGCAGCGAACCAGCGAACACGATCACCAGTCAGTCGCCGCCGCCGGACACCCCGATCACGCCAAACGAGGTCGTCACCGTTCACTTCTCGCCCGGGCCGCCCACCGTTCCGGTTCCGAACGTCCAGGGCATGCCGGTAGCGCAGGCCATTTCGACGCTGCAGGGGGCCGGGTTCCATGTCAAGGTCGACCATTCGGGTCCCGGGGGGACCGTCGGCTCTTATACGCCGCAGGGCGACCAGCCGAAGGGAACGGTTATCACGCTGACTATCGGGATCTTCAGCGGCCTCTGAACGCTGGCCAACAGGCGGCGGCGGACGCACAGTCAGAGTTCTGGACCCTCGCCGGGCAGTTCCTGATACGAATAGCGCTGCTCACGCCACGGGTCGGCGGTGTGGTAGCCGCGCTCCTCCCAGAAACCCCGCCGGTCGCCGATCATGTACTCGATCGCGCGCACCCACTTGACATTCTTCCAGCCGTACCGTGAGGGAACCACGAGCCTGACGGGATAGCCCTGTTCCGGGCTCAGTTCCCGGCCATCGCGATGAGTGGCGAGCAGCGTCTCGGAAGCGCCGAAGACATCAAGCGGCAGGTTGGCGCCGTAGCCGAAGTCGGCCCAGATCATCACGTGCGTCGCCCGCTCTGATGATGGCACGGCGCGCAAAATCTCGGCGGCCGGAACGCCGAGCCAGGTGATCCCCAGCACCGAGAACTTCGTAACGCAGTGGAAGTCGGCGATCATCTCGGTCCTTGGCAGCGCCCTGAAGCCGTCCCATGTCCACCGGCGCTCCCGGCCCGCCTCGGTCGCACCGTACACACGCAGATCCCAGGTCTGCTGATTGCACGCCGGAACCGGCCCGTAATGCAGCACCGGCATCCTCGCCTGAACATGCTGGCCGGGCGGAAGCCTGGGGTGGTCGTCTTGGCCGGGAGCCGGCCGGTCACTGCCGGGTTCGGGAGCCGGACGATCACGGCCAGGTACGGGCGTCTCATCGCCCGCCTGGCCGGGCATCTCATGGACGGGCTGACCGCCAGCAAGCTCCCGTCCTGCCGACCGCGGTGTCGGAACGCCGCCGGGACTCGAGGCGCCCAGGACGCCCGCCGCGCCCGCCGCGCCGTTGTCCGGCTCCAGGCCCCGGGTGCCGGCGCCGCCGCCGTCTGCGCGGAACCGCCGCGCCCTTGGCGCCCCTGGCGTCCCGGGCGCCCTGACCCCCGGCTGCCTCATGACCGGCTGACCTGTCCCTTCCTGCTCAAGCGGCCGACCAGACGTTTCCTGCCCACGCCGGTTTCGGCCAGCGCAGCCATCTTGTCATCCGCTTCCGGTACCGCGATCAGCGACCGGCAAGCGCAGACTATCTGGCCTGCGCTAAGCTACCGATCGTGCGTCACGCCTATGAGTTTTTTTACGGCTTCTCGCCCGGCCCCGGGGAGGTAGCCGCTCGGTGATGCGCTAACGCAGCACGCGGCAAGACTCCAAGCCCCCGGCCGGATGGCCGGGGGCTTTTTAGTCGTTAGTGAAGGCAACAAGGAGGACTAGATGGTGATTGTGATGGCTCCCGAGGTCACCCAGGCAGATATCGACTCGGTAGTAGGCCTGGTTAGATCGGCGGGCGGCGAGGCCTTCGTAAGCCGCGGTGTCTCCCGGACGATCATCGGCCTGGTCGGCGATGTCGACCATTTCGGTGCGCTAAACCTGCGCAGCAGGAGTGGCGTCAGCGACGTCATCCGGGTCTCGGTCCCGTACAAGCTGGTCAGCCGGGAGCATCACAAGGAGCGGTCAGTCATCTGGGTGGCCGGCGTCCCGATCGGCCCTTCAACCGTCACGCTCATCGCCGGGCCATGCAGCGTCGAGACGCCCGAGCAGACCCTGGCCGCCGCGCTGATGGCCAAGCAGGCCGGCGCGTCCTTGCTCCGCGGCGGCGCCTACAAGCCGCGTACCTCCCCTTACGCGTTCCAGGGCCTCGGCGCGGCTGGCCTGAAGATCCTGGCCGAGGTCAGGGCGGAGGTCGGGCTGCCCATCGTGACCGAGGTTGTCGACCCGGCGAGCGTGGACCTTGTCTGCGCGCACGCCGACATGCTCCAGGTCGGCACGCGCAACATGCAGAACTTCGCGTTGCTACAGGCCGTCGGCTCGGCCGGCAAGCCGGTCATGCTCAAGCGCGGCATGAACGCCACGATCGAGGAGTGGCTCATGGCGGCGGAGTACATCGCCCAGCGCGGCAACCTCGACATCGTGCTTTGCGAGCGCGGCATCCGCACGTTCGAGACAGCGACCCGCAACACGCTCGACATCAGTGCCGTCCCCGTCGCCCAGCGCCTGTCGCACTTGCCGGTCATCGTCGACCCTTCGCACTCAGGCGGCCGCCGCGACCTGGTCTTGCCGCTTACCCGGGCCGCAGTCGCCGTCGGAGCTGACGGCGTCATCGTCGACGTGCACCCCGAGCCGGCTAAAGCGCTATGCGACGGCGATCAGGCGCTCGCCGCCGACGACATCGACGAACTCGCGGCAGTGATGGAGTCGATGCCGGCCCTGCTCGGCCGCACCCTTGCGGCGGCCGCGGAGCCGCTGACCGTCGCCTAGCTCCGGCGCCAGCCGGGAATGAGTCCTCAATTTGTCCTTTCTGTGACCCGTGGCCGGTCATACTGATTGAGCTTGGCCATCGGCTGTGCTTTCCCTGCAGCGAAATGAGTTCGCCATGGTTCGTCGCCCTGCCCGTGTCCTGGCCGGCGCCAGCGCATGCGCCGCGGCCCTCGCGCTCAGTCCCGCTATGTCCGCGCAGGCGGCGTCCAGCCCTGGCTGGCGGGTCGTGTTCAGCCACCACTACGGCGGCGCCCTGATCGGCTCTGGGTACCTCGCCGTTGCGAGCCCGGGCAGGACCGCGGGCTGGGCGGTCGGCGGCGCCGGCGGCAACGGCAATCCGGCAACAGGCAGGCCGACCGCCGCACGATGGCAGCACGGGTCATGGCGGGCCATCGGACTGCCCAGCGGGCTGGCCGGGTGGCTCGGAGCTGTCAGTGCTGACTCGGCGAAGGACGCCTGGGCGGTCAGCATCTTCACCGGATACGTCCTGCACTGGAACGGGACCAAGTGGGCGGTGGCCAGGAGATTTCCGGAGCACGGTCTTCCTAACGAGCTGACCGGAGTGACGGCTCTCAGCCCGTCCAACGTCTGGGTCTTCGGTGGGCCTGGCGCTGACCCCGGTCTCGGCACCTGGCACTTCAATGGCCATTCCTGGCAGCACGTGACCAGCGGCCCTGGTGACGGGATCGAGACGGCCAGCGCGCTGTCCGCGACAAATATGTGGGCGATCGGTTCGGCATCTGCGCCGCAGGACTCGATCGCCCACTTCACCGGCAGGTGGAAGACCGTGCGCGCCACGGCGCTGTCGGGTCTTCAGTTCAGTGCTATCACGGCTGTGAGCAGGCACGACGTCTGGGCCGTGGGCACCGTTCAGACGAACTCGCCCCAGCCTCGCCTGGTCCATATGACGAGCCGGGGATGGTCGCGGGTGCGCGTGCCGTGGCTCGTCGACCCGATTAGCATGGCGCCCGACGGGAGCGGCGGCATCTGGATAACCGCTGACAATTCGTCCGGGCTGTGGGCGCTGCACAGATTGGCGACGGGAAGCTGGAGCCGGATCAAGATCGAATCGACCCCAGTGCTGCTCAGAATCGCGCTGATCCCCGGTACTACCTCGCTGTGGGGCGCGGGTTCAGTCCGGTCCAAGCCTGTTGCGAACGCCGCCGTCTGGGCGCATGGCCGAGTCGGCTGACGGTCTCGCACTTCAGCCCGGCCGGTATTCCTGAGCTGAGGCGGCGAGCTCGTCGGCTAGTTCGTCGACGTCGACCCGGGCCTCGATCTTGTGCAGGTCGGCGACTCTCGCCCGGGTCTCTACCCGCCTCGGCAGCAGCAGCGAGCAGCAGTCCTCGTCGGGCAGCTGGGACAGCGCCAGCGTGCTGATCCGCCGCGCCTCGGCCATGATCTCGGTTTTGTCCAGGCCGATGAGCGGCCGCAGGATCGGCAGCCGCACCGCCTCGTCGAGCGCGGTGATGTTGGCTAGCGTCTGGCTGGCGACCTGCCCGAGCGAGTCGCCGGTGACCAGGGCGTCCGCGCGTACCCGACGGCCCATGGCCTGTGCGGTTTTCAGCATCAGCCGCCGCTGCGCCATGATCTGGAGCCGGCCAGACCCAGATGTGGCGAGTCGCCGCTGTGCCCGGCCGAACGCGATCACGAAGAGCCGCGACCCGCGCTGGAACCTGTCGAGCTGGCGGACCAGGCCGTACGCCTTGTAGACAGACTCAGGGCCGGTCAGCGGCATACCGGAGAAGTGCAGGAAGCTGCAGTAGAGCCCGCGGCGCATCATCCGGTACGCGGCGACCGGCGAGTCGATGCCACCAGAGATCAGCACGAGGCCACGCCCGCTCATCCCGACCGGCAGGCCCCCCTGGCCAGCCAGGCCGTCGGTGTACAGGAAGATCTCGGACTGGTCGACCTCGATGTGAATGGTGAAGTCAGGATGCCGCAGGTTGACCGGGTTGCCATACTGCCGCTGGATCCGGCTGCCGATCGCGATCGCCAGCTCCGCCGACGTCACGGGAAAACGCTTGTCGCGTCGCTTCGCACGGACCGCGAAGGTACCAGGCCGGCCCCCGGCCAGGTCGGCTGCGGTATCGATCGCGGCCTGTGCCACCTTCGCGACACGCACTGCACGGCAGACCCTGACCACACCCATGACGTTTAGCATGCGCTCGGCGATCAGGTCAGCCGCCGCCTGCGCCGCCTCGCGTGCCGCGGCGGACTCGGTGTGCAGGACGGCCGCCGTCGGCGTCAGGACAATGACCCCGTCACGCTGCCAGAGCCGGATACCGACCCCGAGATCCGCCGCCGCCAGCCTGATGTTGTTCTGGAGCAGGCGCTCGAACTGCTGGCGATTCTTGCCTTTCAGCACGATCTCGCCGAGCTTCAGCAGCACGCATGGCTCATGCAGGCCGGTTGGCGCGTGGCTGGCGGGCCGGAGAGCGGGCAATGCCGTCATGGGTAAAGTCTGACAGGTCGCGGTCGCAGATTAGTCCGCGCGTTTGGCAGTCACCGCCGTGTGACAGGGTGACGTGGTGGCATCAAGCGAAGCTGCGCCGGCCAGCGTCCGTGCGGCCGAGGCAGCCGATCTCCCGGCGATCATCGCGATCGCGATGGCGACCGGGCAGGACGAGGACTGGGACGAGGTCTACCCCGGCTACGTCAGATACCTGATGACGCATGGCTCGCTGCTGGTGGCCGACCGAGCCGGCGCGGTGACGGGCTTCGGGGCGACAGTTCAGATTGGGACGAGCCCGCCGGCCATCTGCATGCTCACCGATCTGTTCGTCGCTCCCGCCGCGCACGGAACAGGGACCGGCCGGGCGATACTCGGCGCGCTCTGGACCGGCGAGCAGCGGCGGATGACGTTCAGCAGCCTACATGCGAATGCCCTGCCGCTATACACCAGCTTCGGGGTGGATGCCTGGTGGCCGCTGCTGTACCTGGGCGGTGACGTGGGTTCGCTGCGGATGCCGCCTGGCTGGTCGGTCGCGCCCGCGGAACCCAAGCAAGCCGCAGCGCTGGAACGCGACTGGACCGGAATCGATCGCACTACCGAGCATCAGTTCTGGGCTGGCTGGCCGGGCGGAGGGGCGGTCGTAGCGAGCCTGGATGGCCAGCCGGTCGCCGCCGGGACAATCGGCGGAGCAGGACCGGAGTTCGGGATCTGTCACCTCGCCGCCGATCCGCGAGCCGGTGATGACGTTTCCAGGGACGCGGTCCTCGCCGTCCTGTCCTGGCTGGAGCCGGCCGAAGGGCGCGCCAGGGTCTGCCTTCCTGCCCCGCACCCGGGGACTCGCTCCTTGCTGCGGGCCGGCTGGCGACTGGACGAATTCGACATATACATGGCGTCTGAGCCAGGGCTTATCGACCCGCACCGACTGGTTCCGTCCCCGAATATGGCGTAGCCGTTTCAGTAGCCTATCTGGTATGCCTACAGGCAAAAGTATGACAGTGACAACGATCAAGGTGGACACAGCGGTGCGCGATTGCCTTGCAGCTGTGGCTCGCGCACAAGGGATCACGATGGCGGCGCTGCTCCGCGACGTGTGCAGCCAGCTGGAAGCGCGCCAGGAGTGGGCGATCATCGAGGCGTCTTATGAGCGCCTCAGGCACGATGACCCGAAAGGCTGGGCCGAGTACCTCGGTGATCTCGAAGTGTGGGATTCGGTCGCGAGCGGACTCGGCGACGCTGCCGGCGAGTGGCCGGAGTACAACCGGTGAGGGCTCAGCGCGGTCAGATCTGGTCGGTGGCCTTGGATCCTGCTCGTGCCAGCGAGCAGGCGGGGACGCGCCCGTGCATCGTCGTGTCCGCCGACCGGTTCAACAAGCTGCCTATCGGCTATTGCATCGTGGTGCCACTGACAAGCAGGGATCGCCGCTTGCCACACCACATCGCCGTCACCGATGACGGCGGGCTGAAGCGGCCGAGCTGGGCCATGTGCGAGGCTGTCAGGTCGGTGTCCGTCCAGCGCTTCGGCATCCTGATCGGGACGGCCGACTCCGCGACGACCGAGGCAGTCGGCCGGCAGGTCCGGCCGATGGATCGAGCCCGAGAGGCTCCTCTAGCGGGAATGTGGGGGCTGCCGGCAGAGCTTAGGACCGATCCTCAGGTCGCCGATCCGAGTTCCTCAGAGAGCGCTTCGGCCTCGTCGGCGTCGCGCTCATGTCCGGGCCAGGCGAACTCGGCTGCCTGCTTCTGCTCAGCGGCGCGGAGCAGGCCGTGGCCGGTCGACAGGACCCCGATCGAGACCAGGACACTCGCCGCGCCGACGTAGAACGGCACGTGCACTCCCCAGCGCTCGGCCATCCGGCCAGCGAAGTAGGGCGCCAGCCCGCCGCCGATGAAGCGGACGAAACCGTAGGCCGAGGACGCCACGCTGCGCTCCACGGGCGAGACAGTCATCACGGCCTGCGTCGTGATCGTGTTGTTGATGCCGATAAAGATGCCGGTGGCGACGACCGCGGCGATCAGCACTGCCTGGTTGTTCGCGAACTGGGCGATCACGGCGATGTCAGCGGCGAACAGCGTCAGGTTGACGTACAGGGTCGGGGCGATGCCGAACCTCGCCTGCAGCCGGGGAGCCGAGAACACGGCGCAGATCGCGACGAGTACGCCCCAGCTGGTGAAGGCGATGCCGAGCTGGTGAGTATCCAGGTGCATCGGGAACGGCGCGAAGCCGAGCACGGTGAAGAAGCCCCAGTTATACAAAAGCGCGGTGATGCCCATGGTGAGCAAGCCGCGATGGCGCAGCGCACCGAGCGGCGCCGTCAGCGACAGTCTCGTGGCTGGCGCTGGGGTTTTCTTGACCAGCACCAGCGTGGCGACCAGCGCGACCGCCATCAGCGTCGTGACGCCGAAGAACGGGCCGCGCCAGCTGATGCCGCCCAGCACGGATCCGACCAGCGGACCGGTGGCGATGCCGATCCCGAGTGCGGTCTCGTAGGGCACGATCGCTCCCGCGAATCCGCCACTCGCCGATCCGACGATGACGGCCAGGCTGGTGGCGATGAACAGGGCATTCCCCAGTCCCCAGCCGGCTCGGAAGCCCACGATCTGCCCGATGCTGCCCGAGGCGCCGGCGAGCGCGCTGAACACCACGATGAGCGCGAGCCCGGCCACGAGAGTGCGCTTGGCGCCGATCCTGCTGCTGACCCAGCCAGTGACCAGCATTGCGACGGCCGTGACGATCAGGTAGCTGGTGAAGAGCAGTTCGACCTGGGCCGGCGTGGCGTGCAGCTGCCCGGCGAGCGACGGAAGAATCGGGTCGACTAGACCGATACCCATGAACGAGACGACGCACGCGAACGCGACCGCCCAGACAGCCCTGGGCTGCCGGAACGGGTTCGCGACAGGGTTGTGCCGCCCCTGGCGAGCTGGTGCCTGGCCGACGCCGGTGTGCTCGGCGGCAGTCGCGCTCATCGGGAACTCCTCATCATCAGGTGCCGTCGGACGGGGCCGACGGCGGCGCGGACGGCAGCAGGCCCGGGAAAGACGCAAAGGTGATGGCGGAGATAATTAGCCGCTTGCAGCACCGCTGGCGACCCTGGCATCGCCGCCGATCCGCTGGCGGACAGCTGGCACCACGGTGGCGAGCGCGCTCGCTAGTGCTCGGACGTCGCTCTCCGGCAGGTCAGCCAGCAAGTCCGCGATCCGGCGGGCGTTGCGCTGGCGGCGCGCGGCGAGCACGGCCCTACCCTCGCTGGTCAGGCTGACCAGTGCGACCCGCCCATCGGATGGGTCAGACGTCCGGGTCACCAGCCCGCGCTGCTCGAGGCGCTGTACGAGCTGGGTCATGGACGGCTGTGACACGCCCTCTGCGGCGGCCATCGTCGTGATCC
>Ga0209240_1000388_pt1 | contig 18338 bp, 15 predicted proteins | sample GraSoi_2013_80cm_FD_185828 | JGI IMG/M metagenome (GOLD analysis project Ga0209240, IMG submission 185828) | Grasslands soil microbial communities from the Angelo Coastal Reserve, California, USA - Sample 9_17_2013_80cm (SPAdes) (version 2) | ecosystem: Environmental > Terrestrial > Soil >...
GGCGTGGATGTCTTCCTCGACCTGAAGCTGCACGACATACCAGCGACCGTTGGCCGCGCGGCGCGCGCGGTCGCCAAGGTCAGGCCCGACCTGCTCACCGTGCACGCGGCGGCGGGCGCCGCCGCGATCGAATCGGCCGTGCAGGCCCTGCCGGATACCAGGATCGTGGCCGTGACGATCCTGACCTCGCTCAGCAACGGTGATCTCGGCGAGATCGGGATGGCTGGCCCGGTCAGCGACGCGGTGCTCAGGCTCGCTGTCCTGGCCGTCGGGGCCGGAGCCCGCGGCCTGGTGTGCTCCCCCCAGGAGGTCGCGGCCGTGCGGTCCGAGGTCGGCCCCGGCATCACCCTGGTCACCCCCGGCGTACGCCTGTCCGGCGAGGCCAGCCACGACCAGGCCAGGATCGCCACGCCCCAGGAGGCCCTGAACGCCGGTGCCGACCTGCTCGTGATCGGGCGGCCGATTACCGGCGCTCCCGACCCCGGTGCCGCAGCCGCCGCGCTGGCAACCGCTCTGCGCCGCCGTCAGCCCGCGGCAGGGTGATCGCGGCTTCGATGCCGCCGAGCCACTACGGCAAGGGGTAAAGGCCGCATACCGCACGCCGTCGCCGACCACACCCAAGGCCATTGTTTCCTGGCCAGCGCGACCTCTGGCGATTACGCTAAGCACCCGAACGTACTCACAACGTGATTATGGTTGAATTGTGACACGTTAAACGGGGGTTCGCATTGCTCTATCGGGCTTAACTCGCTAGTTTCCCCTCGCGAACAGAGTTTTTCGATACGAAACCCGAGGTGACCACCAGTGGCTCTTCCTCCACTGACCCCCGACCAGCGGGCCGCCGCTCTTGAGAAGGCTGCTAAGGCTCGCAAAGAGCGTGCCGAGATCAAGAACAAGCTCAAGCACGCCTCGACGACGCTGCCCGAGGTTCTCAAGGACGGTCAGATTGACGACGTCGTCGGGAAGATGAAGGTCTCGGCGTTGCTTGAGTCAATGCCCGGCGTGGGTAAGGTACGCGCCAAGCAGATCATGGAGCGGCTTGGCATCGCTGAGTCGCGCCGCGTCCGCGGGCTCGGCGCGAACCAGCGGATTGCGCTGGAGCAGGAATTCCGCGACGTCTGAGCACGCCGCCAGGCGGCACACGCGGGGACGGGGGAACAGCGGCATGGTTGATCCGGTCAACTCGACCCGATCGCTTGCCGGAGTCCCTGTCCCCGCGGGCCTGACGGTACTCTCCGGCCCATCGGGGGTCGGAAAGAGCACGGTCGTCCATGCGATCAGGCGTAACTGCCCGCAGATCTGGCTGTCTGTCTCGGTGACCACTCGTCGGCCCCGGCCAGGCGAGGTGCACGGCCGAGAGTATTTCTTCGTCGGCGAGCGCGAGTTCGACGAAATGGCTGCCGCGGGTCAGCTTCTCGAGTGGGCGAGATTCGCCGGCAACTACTACGGAACCCCCCGCCGGCCTGTTGCAGAACGACTGGCGGCTGGCCTACCGGGCCTGCTCGAGGTCGACGTCGTCGGTGCCAGGCAGGTGCGCGCGGCAGTACCGGACGCGCTACTGGTCTTTCTGGCTCCGCCATCGTGGGACGAGCTCGTCCGCAGGCTCACCGCCAGGGAGACCGAGCCCGCGGAGGTGATCGAGCAGCGGCTGGAGGCGGCCCGCGCGGAGCTGAGAGCGGAGAGTGAGTTCGATGTCACTCTTGTCAATACGTCCGTGCAGGATGTGTGTACTCAACTGGTAGCCTTGATGACGGCCCAGCCGGCGGATCAGCCGGCCGAGTAGGGGCTACGACCTGGAAGGCAGATGGTGGCAGGGACTCCGGCTCTCGAGGGAATTATCAATCCGCCCATCGACGAACTGCTCGAAGTGGTGGACAGCAAGTACGGTCTGGTCATCATGGCATCGAAGCGTGCCAGGCAGATCAACGCGTACTATGCCCAGCTCGGCGAGGGCCTGCTCGAGTATGTCGGCCCGCTGGTCGAGACCCGGGTGCAGGAGAAGCCGCTGTCGATTGCGCTGCGCGAGATCGCCGAGGGCCTGCTGCGCGCCGAGCCGGCGGATCTCCCGGCCGCCTGACCGCTGACCGGCTGGCGCCGATGCGCATTGTCCTCGGGGTCGGTGCGGGCATCGCCGCGTACAAGGTCTGCGAGCTGCTCAGGCTGCTCACCGAATCCGGGCACTCGGTTCGTGTGGTGCCGACGCCCGATGCCCTGCGGTTCGTCGGGGCCGCTACCTGGAGGGCGCTGTCTGGCCAGCCGGTGAGCACGAGCCAGTGGGACAACATCCACGAGGTGCCGCACGTCACGCTCGGGCAGCAGGCCGACATGGTGCTGGTCGCCCCGGCGACGGCTGACCTGATGGCCCGGGCCGCCGCGGGGCTGGCGCCAGACCTGCTGAGCAACGTGCTGCTGACAGCTCGCTGTCCCGTCGTATACGCCCCAGCCATGCACACCGAGATGTGGCAGCATCCGGCCACCCAGGCCAACGTCGCGACGCTGCGCGGCCGCGGCGCGCTGGTGCTCGAGCCGGCCTCGGGACGGCTCACGGGGACCGACTCAGGCCCTGGCAGGCTGCCGGAGCCTGCCGAGCTCTATCAGGTGGCGTTGCGGGTGCTGGCCAGGGGATCGGCTTGCCTGGTGCCCGATCTGGCTGGCAGGCGTGTCGTGATCTCCGCCGGGGGCACGCGGGAGGAACTCGACCCCGTCCGCTTTATCGGAAACTGGTCATCAGGTCTGCAGGGTTACGCGCTGGCCAGGACGGCCGCCGCGCGAGGGGCCGAGGTCACGCTGCTCGCGGCCAATACCGGGCTGGCCGACCCGGCGGGCGTGCACGTGGTCCGGGTAACGTCAGCCTGCGAGTTGCGGGACGCGGCGGTCCAGGCAGCGGCTGACGCCGATGCCGTGGTCATGGCAGCGGCAGTGGCTGACTTCCGGCCGGTGGCCAGGAGCGAGGTAAAGCTCAAGAAGGCGGGCCGTCCGCCAGCCCCGATCGAGCTGACGGAGAATCCCGACATTCTGCGCGAACTCTCGACCGTCCGTCGGCGGCCAGGCCAGATCGTCGTCGGCTTCGCGGCCGAAACTGAGAACCCTGTCGGCAACGGGCTCGCGAAGCTCGCGGCCAAGGGCTGCGATCTCATCGTCGTCAACAGGGTCGGCAATGGCCTGGCATTCGGCACTGCCGACAACGAGGCGGAGATCCTGGCTGCTGACGGGGAGCGGATATCGGTCCCCCGCGGACCGAAGGATTCCCTGGCTGACGTCATCTGGGACAGCGTCGTGTCCAGGCTCGCCTGACCCAGGGCACGGCTACACTGCGGCGAGACCGCCGAACGAGAAAAGAGTGCGAAGTGGCTCGTCGCCTGTTCACATCTGAGTCAGTCACTGAGGGTCATCCGGACAAGATGGCTGATCAGATCAGTGACACGATCCTCGACGCCATGCTCAAGGGCGATCCGCACAGCCGCGTAGCGGTCGAGACACTGATCACTACCGGGCAAGTGCACGTCGCCGGTGAGGTGACGACTACGACGTATGTAGACATCCCCGGACTGATCAGGGACAAGATCCTGGAGATCGGTTACGACTCGTCGGCGAAGGGATACGACGGCGCATCCTGCGGCGTGTCGGTGTCCATCGGCTCGCAGTCGCCCGACATAGCTCAGGGCGTCCTGCACGCGTTCGAGCACCGGGAAGGTGAAGGCGATGACGAGCTCGACCGTCAGGGCGCCGGCGACCAGGGGCTGATGTTCGGTTACGCCTGCCGCGAAACACCGGAGCTGATGCCGCTGCCGATCATGCTGGCGCACCGGCTGTCCAAGCGCCTGGCTGATGTGCGGCACAGCGGCGAGATCCCGTACGTCAGGCCGGACGGAAAGACCCAGGTCACCATCGAGTACTCAGGCAACGAGCCGGTGCGGCTCGATACCGTCGTGGTCTCGACTCAGCATGCGCCAGCGATCGACCTGAAGGCCCTGCTCATGCCGGACATCAGGGAACGAGTGGTCGAGCCTGTGCTGGCAGCACTCGAGCTTGACAAGGCGAACTACCGGCTGCTCGTCAATCCGACCGGGCGGTTCGAAGTCGGCGGCCCGATGGGCGACGCCGGCCTGACCGGCCGCAAGATCATCATCGACACCTACGGCGGCATGGCCCGTCACGGCGGCGGGGCTTTTTCCGGGAAGGATCCGTCAAAGGTCGACAGAAGCGCGGCCTACGCGATGCGCTGGGCGGCCAAGAATGTCGTCGCTGCTGGCCTGGCGGATCGGTGCGAGACGCAGGTTGCCTACGCGATCGGCAAGGCGAAGCCGGTCGGACTGTTCGTCGAGTGTTTCGGCACCGAGCAGGTGCCGCTCGAGCGGATCCAGGATGCGGTCCTCGCGGTCTTCGACCTCCGGCCGGCCGCGATCATCAGGGACCTGGAGCTGCTGCGGCCGATCTACGCTCAGACGGCGAGTTACGGCCATTTCGGCCGGGAGGAACCCGACTTCGCGTGGGAGCGCACCGACAAGGCTGACGCGCTCCGGGCGGCCGCCGGGCTGTGACCCAGGCCGCGGCGACGGATGCCGCGCCCGGCGCACGCCGGGCGGGCAGGCGGCCGGCCCGGCAGCGGGCCAGCCAGGTGGCTGCGTCGGAGCTGCCCGTCGCGCGGATCGCCGTGGACGTCCCGCTGCCGCATCTGGACCGGCTGTTCGACTACCTGGTTCCGCAGCGCCTGTCGGAGTCGGCGGTCAGGGGATCGCGGGTCAGGGTCAGGTTCGCTGGCCGGCTGACCGGCGGCTTTATCACCGAGCGAGCGGCCGGCACCGAGCACCACGGCCGCCTGTCGTTCATAGAACGCGTGGTCTCGCCCGAGCCGGTGCTGACCGAGGAAATCGCCGGGCTGGCGCGCGCGGTAGCGGACCGCTACGGCGGGACCCTGGCCGATGTGCTGCGGCTGGCCATACCGCCACGGCACGCGGCTGCGGAGTCCGAACCGCGCGGACCGGCGGCACCGCAGGAGGCCAGGCCGGCCGGGCCGCCCATCACAACGTCGGCTGCCGGGAAGGCAGGTACTTGGGACCGCTACCTGGCCGGAACCGCCTTCCTCACCGCGCTCGCGGACGGCCGCAGCCCGCGCGCCGTGTGGTCGGCGCTGCCCGGCCCGGCGTGGCCTGACGAGATCGCCCGCGCGGTGGCGGCAGCGGCGGCGAGCGGGCGCGGGGCGCTTGTCGTTGTTCCTGACGCCAGGGACCTTGACCTGGTCGATGCCGCCCTGACCGCCTTGCTCGGGCCGTCGGCCCACGTCAGCCTGTCCGCACAACTCGGGCCAGCTGAGCGGTACCGCCGCTGGCTCGCTGTGCTGCGCGGTGAGCGCAGGATCGTCACGGGTACGAGGTCGGCGATGTTCGCACCCGTCGCCGACCTCGGCTTGGTCGTCCTCTGGGACGAGGGAGACGACCTGCATGGCGAGCCGCGGGCGCCGTATCCGCACGCCAGGGATGTGCTGCTGCTCCGGGCGCACCGGTGCCGGGCCGCCGCGCTGGTCGGCGGCTTCGCCAGGACCGCTGAGGCCGCGCAGCTGGTTGCGACCGGATGGGCCAAGGATCTGGCGGCGGACCGGCAGACCGTGCGCGAGTTCGCTCCGATGGTCAGGACAGCCGGCGAGGACGCCGAGCTGGCCCGTGACGAGGCCGCACGCACCGCGCGCATGCCCAGCCTGGCCCTGCACACGGTCAGGGCGGGCCTGGAATCAGGTCCCGTGCTGTTTCAGGTACCCAGGAGGGGCTACCTGGCCGCGGTCGCCTGCCAGGGCTGCGGCGCGCGGGTTCGGTGCGCCGAATGCGCCGGACCGGTGGCCCTGCCAGGCCCGCATCAGCCGCTGCGCTGCTTGTGGTGCGGATCACGGGTGGGGCAGGCCTGCCCGGCTTGCGGCGGCACCGGGATCCGTGCCCTCGTTACCGGAGAGCGGCGGACGGCCGAGGAACTGAGAAGGGCATTCCCGGGCGTGCCCGTGCGCACATCAAGCGGGCCCGACGTCGTAGCCACGGTGCCCGGATCGGCGGCGATCGTGATCGCCACGCCGGGGGCCGAGCCGCGCGCGGCTGGCGGCTATGCCGCGGCGATACTGCTTGACGGCTGGTCACTGCTTGCCAGGCCCGGCCTGCGGGCAGGCGAGGAAGCGCTGAGGCGCTGGATGAACGCCGCGGCCCTGGTGCGTCCAGGCCCGGCCGGCGGGAAGGTCATCATAATGGCCGACCCTGGCCTGCCTGCTGTCCAGGCGCTGATCCGCTGGGATGGGAGAACGCATGCCCGACGGGAGCTAGCCGAGCGGGAGGAACTGCGCTTGCCGCCTGCGGTGCGGATGGCTGCGCTGACCGGCGCGGCCGAGGACATCGGCCAGTTTCTCGGCGCGGTGTCGCTGCCGCAGCGAGCCGACGTGCTTGGTCCTGTCCCGGCCGAGCAGGACGGTCCGGCCGGGCAGCAGGCCGCCGGCACCGCGCGATACCTGGTCAGGGCGCCCTCGGCGGACGGAACCGCGCTTGCGGTCGTTTTGCGGGCAGGACTGGCCGAACGTAGTGCTGCCAAGAGCCAAGGTCAGGTCAGACTGCAGCTCGACCCGACCGAGCTAATCTGACGTCGCGCCGATGAGGCCGTAAGGTGCTTGGGTGGCAACTTCACGGCAGAGGTCAGGCGAACCGCCCGGCGCCCGACAGCGCGAGGGCGGGATAGTGGCTGCTCACGTGGCTGACCTAATGCGCGGTGAGGTCGAGACGGCGTCCCAGCCTCGGAGACTGCCTTCGGTCCGGCTGGCGCCCCGCGACGAGCTTGCCGGCCTCGCCAGGGTAGCGCCGCTGCTCAGGGCGGCCAGAGACCTCGGCCGGTGGGCTGAGCGGCGGGTCGGCGTGACGCAGGCTGCGGGCGGCGAACTGGATCCAGCCGCAGTGGATGCGGCAGCGTCCGCGCTCGATCTGGCGCCGAGGGAGGTCCGCGCGGCCTGGCGCGTGGTCATGGCGTCCGCGCGGCTTGGCGGCCCGGGGACGCAGGCTCCTGCGCTGGCGGCTGTCCTTGCCCACGGCGACACCGAAATTGTCCTGAAAGTGTGGGATGCCGCTCTCGCCGTGCTGCTCGACTCTGAGGAACTCGACGGCATCGCCACGGCGCTCTACACCGTCGGCGGCCCCGTCGGCATGGACGGACTCTTCGACGCATACGTGTCGGCCGCCGGGACCCGCCCCCTCCCGCCGGCCTCGTCGCAGCCCGTTCAGTCACTGCCAGCCCGGCCGGAGCTGGGCCAGTCGCCGCGTGTCCAGCCACCGTCGGCCCAGCCGCGGCGCCCGCAGCCGGTGCATCCCCGTATGTTCCCGGCCCAGCCCGATAGCGCGCGCCCCGCCGTGGTCGATCCCATGGCTGCCGATGGCCGCGCGGGCTCCGATCAGGGCGCAGCGCTTTCGCTCGCACTGGAGACGCTTGCCGATCTCGGCGCGGTCGAGCTTGGCACGGAGGACGGCGACGGTAGCCTGACCGTCGCGCTCTCGCCGCTGGGGACCTGGGGCATTCATCGCAGGCTCCGGGCACAGGGCTGGCATGTACCCGTGCGCGGGGGGGCCAGAAACGATGGAGCGCACGGCCTGCTCGCCGCGCTGGCCAACTGCGATGCCGAGGACGGTGAAGCAGAGATCACCGCCTGGCTTGAGTCGCACGACCCCCTCAAGGCCGCTGCCGAGCTGATCGAAGCGGCTGCCGGCGGCTCACCGGGACAGCGCGGCGCCGCGTTCGCCGTGCTCGACCGGATCGGGCTGTCCGCGCTCGATCAGGTCAGGAACGCGCTCGACCGCCCGCTGCTCCGGGCACATGCGGCGGTCTGGCTGATCGAACACGGCGAGGAGGTGCGGCTCGAGCCTTCCGACCGCACCTGGCTACTTGTCGACCTCGGAGCCGGGCTGCTCGAGGAGGCAAACGCACAGGATGTCGTCGCCGAGCTGCTGCCCGACCTGCCGGCCGAGGATCAGGCCGAGATCGTGGCCAAGCTGTGGGCCGTCAGCCACCCCGGGGTCACTAGCTTCCTGACTGCGCTCAGCGATCACCATCCCGCACCCGCGGTGGCCAGAGCGGCGCGGAAAGCCGCTTTTAAGGCGCGGTCGCCCGCGGCGACGGTTGACTAGACAAGCCAGCCACGTCCTCTTCTCCTGCCCATTCTCGTGCGCACTTGGCTTCTCCGCCCCGCTCGCCGGCGCAGGATTCGCCCTGTAACGGAAGCCGAGCCGACTTCGTAGACTGGATCAGCCGGAGCCGCGGGCCGGCACTGGGCTCGAGACCTGGAGGACCAACCGGTGAGTATCAAGCCGATCCGCCTGTTCGGAGACCCAGTGCTCCGCACGCCCGCCGACCCGGTGACCGAGTTCGACGCCGAGTTGCGCAAGCTCGTCGCCGACCTGACCGACACCATGCAAGACGCGCCGGGGCTGGGCCTTGCCGCTCCGCAGATCGGGGTCGGCCTGCGGGTGTTCACGTATTACGCGGACGACGTCCTCGGACACCTGATTAATCCGGACCTAGATCTGTCCGCCGACGAGGAAACCGACGATGAGGGCTGCCTGTCGTTTCCCGGCTTGGCGTTCCCGACGAAGCGGTCTTGCGGCGCTGTCGCCAAGGGGTTCAACATGTATGGCGAGCCCGTCACCGTCGAGGGGAGCGGGCTGCTCGCCCGGTGCGTCCAGCACGAAACCGATCATCTGGACGGCGTGCTCTTCATCGACCGGCTCGACCCTCCGCAGCGGAAGCTGGCGATGAAGGAGATCCGCGCGGCGGAGTGGTGGGGCGAGCAGGTGCCCGGCGTGAAGATCTCGCCGCATCTAACGCACGGCAAGGCGCTGTAGCCGATGCGGCTTGTCTTCGCTGGCACGCCGCAGACGGCCGTGCCGTCGCTGGATGCGCTGCTCGCCTCACGGCATACCGTTGCCGCCGTCCTGACCAGGCCGGACGCGCCGGCTGGCCGCGGCAGGCGGGTGGCAGCGAGCGCAGTCGCCGAGCGAGCGAGGCACGCCGGAATCGAGGTACTCGCGCCGCAGCGGCCGTCGGACCCTGCGTTCGGTGCCAGGCTGAGCGAGATCGCGCCCGACTGCTGTCCTGTAACCGCCTACGGCGCCCTGATACCCGACTCCGCTCTGCGCGTGCCCCGGCACGGGTGGGTCAACCTGCATTTCTCAGTCCTGCCAGCGTGGCGCGGCGCAGCGCCGGTGCAGCACGCGATCCTGCACGGTGACCAGATCACGGGTGCGACCACCTTCCGCCTGGTCGCGGAGCTGGATGCCGGGCCGGTGTTCGGTGTCCTGACCGAGCCAGTCAGAGCATCAGACACCGCCGGGGACCTGCTCAAAAGGCTGGCCGTCGCTGGCGCCGAGCTGCTGGTCGCGACCCTGGACGGAATCGAGTCTGGCGAGCTCGAAGGGCGGCCGCAGCCGCACGACGGGGTCAGCTACGCGCCGAAGCTCGGCCGGGCCGATGCCAGGGTGAACTGGAAACTGCCTGCTCAGGCCATCGACCGCCTGATCCGCGCATGCACTCCGGCTCCTGGGGCCTGGACAACCCTCAACGGAGCGACGCTCAAGCTCGGGCCGATCAGCCTGGCAGGCGTCGCCGCGGCCGGCGGGCCCGACCTATTGCCGGGCGAGGTGCGCGTCGTCGGCCAAGCCGTGCTCGCCGGGACGGGAACGACGCCGGTCAGGCTCGGGGACGTGCAGGCTGAGGGGAAGCGGACGATGCCAGCTGCGGACTGGGCCCGCGGCGTCCGGGGCGCAGACCGGGTGCTTGACTGACATGAGTGGTGCGTCTGGGCGACGTGGCGCCGGGAAGCGGCCGGGATCCGCAACGACGCCGCCATCGGGCCGGCGCGGCGGAGCAGATCAGCGCAGTCCTTCCACGCCAGGCTCAAGAGCTCAGCGGCCGGGCTCCGCCGGTCGCCCCGGGTCTGGGCGCCCTGGGACCGGGCGACCGGGGCCTGACCAGGTACGGCGGACGGCGTGCGAGGTGCTGATCGCGGTGAGCAGCAACGACGCCTATGCCAACCTGCTGCTGTCGGCCAGCTTGCGCGAACGTGGCCTGCGCGGCCAGGACGCCGCGCTCGCGACCGAGCTCGTTTACGGAACGCTGCGCAACCGCTCTTGCTATGACGCCGTCATCAGCATGTGCGCTGATCGCGATCTCGACCAGATTGACCCGCCGGTGCTAGCTGTGCTCAGACTGGGCACTCACCAGCTGCTCGGGATGCGGATCAAGGCGCACGCCGCCGTGGCGACGACGGTCGACCTGGCGATCGCCATCGCCGGCCGCCGCCCGGCTGGATTCGTGAACGCCGTGCTGCGCCGGATCGCGCCGCGGGAGCTCGAGTCGTGGATTGAGCTCGTGGCGCCGGATCGGGCAACGGATTTGGCCGGCCACCTGTCGACCAGGTACAGCCACCCGCGCTGGATCGTCGAGGCACTCGCGGCCGCTCTTGGCGAGAGTGCGCCCGGCATTCCGCAGACCGCTCCAGGCGACGGGCTCACGGCGCCAGGACAGACGCGGGCTGAGGCGGGCCTGCCGCAAGCCGAGCGGGGCCTGCCGCAAGCCGAGCGGGGCCTGCCGCAAGCCGAGCGGGGCCTGCCGCAAGCCGAGCGGGGCCTGCCGCGGACTGAGGCCGCGCTCGCCGCCGATCAGGACCGGCCAGCGGTCACGCTGGCTGCCGTGCCCGGGCTGGCCAGCCGCGACGAGCTCGTCACCGCGCGCGCCGAAGCCGCCAGGTGGTCCCCGTTCGGCGCTTACCTGGAGCATGGCGATCCGGGCGCAATCAGCGCCGTAGCCGAAGGCCGGGCGGCCGTTCAGGACGAGGCGAGTCAGCTCGCCGTCCTGGCCCTGACCCGGGCCGCTGCCGAAGGCCGGGACCGGCTCTGGCTTGACCTGTGCGCGGGCCCTGGCGGCAAGGCCAGGCTGCTCGCCGGAATCGCGGCCGAGCGCGGCGCATCGCTCGTCGCTGCCGACCTGCACGAGCACCGGGCCAGGCTCGCCGCGGGCGCCCTGGGCGGTACCGGCACGGCGCGCGTGATCAGCGCCGACGGGACGGCGCCTGCCTGGCGGCCAGGGGCGTTCGACCGCGTACTAGCCGACGTTCCGTGCTCCGGGCTCGGCAGCCTCAGGCGCAGGCCCGAGGCGCGGTGGCGGCGGGATCCGGCAGACATCGCCGCGCTCGGCGAGCTGCAGCGGGCGCTGCTTGACTCGGCGGTCGAGGCGACCAGGCCAGGCGGCGTCGTGGCCTACGTCACTTGCTCGCCGCATCTGGCCGAGACCAGGGACATTCTCGATGACGTCCTGGGACGCCGGCAGGACATCGCTGTGCTGGATTGCCCTGCCTTGCTGGCCGAGGTGCCGGACCTCAGCTGCCGCCAGCCGTACTCCCGGTACGCCCAGTTCTGGCCGCACCGGCATGGCACCGACGCGATCTTCATAGCGCTGCTGCGCCGGACCGGCACCGACAGCCTCCCGGCCTGACCGCGCCGCATCCCGGGGGCCCGGCGGTATCGCGCCGCGTCGCTGACCGGCGGGACCGGGCGCCGCTGGTCAGCGCTGCCGGACGGGAGCGCGGGTGAGCGCGCGGCCGCGGGCGCCGGACAGCCGGCTGGTGCCGATGTCCGCCCGCTGACCCTGGGCGTAGCCGTCGCGGTAGCCGCTGCCGCTGTAGGTGACCCTCGCCTTGCGGGTCACCGGGTAGGCGTCCTCCACCTGCCTGCGAATGATGAGAGAGCGATCAGCCAGGACGAGGGCAGCGCGCTCGCCGCCGCGGCTTCCCCGCTGGGTGGCCGCCAGCACCGCGCCGTGCTCAGCCTCCCTGACGCGCGCGATCACAGCAGTAGCGAACCCGAGCAGCCAGCTGCGCCGCCAGGCACGCGGGCTGCTGCTCCACTCTGGCACCTGGGCGCCTGCCAGGCCGTGCGCCATCTGGATAAGGATGGACGTATACAGAACGTCGGTCCGGTCGATGTCGGAGGTAAAGCCGAACAGGTGCACTTTGCTGCCAGGCCGGTTGCCGCCGAGCAGGATGCACTGGCACCGCAGGGCCGAGGCTAGCCCGCTGAGCAGGTGGGCCTTCTCCCGTGCCCACGGATTGTCAATGTTCAGGATCCGGTCAGCCGGCTGATCGGTCTCAGGCCTGTCCGCGGCGAGCAGCGCGCGGTCAATGCCGTACTTGGCCATCAGCTCGGCGGCCTTACCGGTGAATGCCTGCGCCTCGGCAGGAGTGACCGACTCGTCCTCGGCCTGCGCCAGTAGCTTGCGTACCCGGTCGAGCAGCCGCTCCGGTGCTTCGGTCAGTTGCACATGCCCTCCTTAGGTTGGCATTCGAATACGCGATCGAAGGTAGCGGAGCGGTACGACAGTATGCCGCCCGCGGCAGCGCCCGTGGACTGCGCTCGTGGACTGCGCTCGTAGACTGCGCATGTCATGACCCTGCAGATTGCCCCCAGCATGCTGGCCGCCGATTTCGCCCGGCTGGCCGACGAGGCAGCACTCGTCGCCGAAACCGCTGACTGGCTGCACGTCGATGTCATGGATGGCCATTTCGTGCCGAATCTCACGATCGGGCTGCCCGTCGTGGCCGCATTGCTGAAGCACGCCGCGCTGCCGCTTGACTGCCATCTGATGATCGCAGACCCGGATCGCTGGGCGCCGGATTACGCGTCGGCCGGCGCGCGGAATGTGACGATCCACGCCGAGGCAGCCACCGCGCCGGTCAGGACCTTGCGGGCGATCAAGGCGGCCGGCGCGCGGGCTGGCCTCGCGGTGAACCCGGGCACGGCAGTGGAGCCCTACGCGGGCCTGCTGCCCGAACTCGACATGCTCCTGGTGATGACCGTTGAGCCAGGATTCGGCGGCCAGCGCTTCCTCGATCTGGTCCTGCCCAAGGTGCGGCGGGCGAGTGACCTCATAGCCCGGCACGGCGGCGAGATCTGGCTGCAGGTCGACGGCGGAGTGACGGAGGAGACGATCGGGCGCTGCGCCGAGGCCGGCGCGGACGTCTTCGTGGCCGGCACGGCCGTGTTCGGCGCGCAGGACCCCGGCGCTGCGGTTGAGCGCCTGCGCGCGGTAGCGACCGCAGCCTCGCGCCGGCGCGGCAGCGGTTCTGGTGGCTGAGCCCGCAACCTGAGCCCCTCTCGCGGGCAGAGTCCCGGGCAGGATTGTGTAACGAAAATTGGGGGCGGATCCTTGTCGAATCGAGGCTCTGCCGTTCGTCGGAAGCAGCGGGGGATCAGATACAACTCGAAGGAGACTGAACCATGGCCCAGTACGCGATCTTGATTTACGAGGCTGAGAGCGGCTACGCCGCGGGCGGGAGGAGTCGTTCCAGCAGGCGATGGAGGCGCACGGCCGGTTCGCGGGGCAGGTCGGCGAGCGCGGCGGCAAGATACTCGGCGGCGACGCTCTCGAGCCCACGAGCACCGCCACGTCGATCCGCGGCGACATTGTCACCGACGGGCCGTTCGCCGAGACGAAGGAGGCGCTCGGTGGTTTCTACCTAGTCGAGGCGCGCGACCTCGACCACGCCATCGAGATCGCCAAGCTCTGCCCGGCACCGTTCGGCGGCGTCGAGGTGCGTCCGATCATGGACACCTCGGGCGGCTGAACCGACCGTGACCGTGTCCGCGGACAGCGAGACGCACGCGATGCGCGACGGCAACGGCGGACCGCGCAGGAATGGCCAGGCGACCGCGGCGGCGCCGCCTGCTCACGGCCGGACCGCCAGGAACGCGATCGCAGCGGCAGTGGCAGAAGCGCACCGGCGCGAGTGGGCGCTCGTGCTCGCCGCCACCGCACGGGTGACCAGGGACCTGGACGCGGCGGAAGAGTGCGTTCAGGACGCCTACGTCGCGGCTCTCGACGCGTGGGCACGGCAGGGCGTGCCGCGCAACCCCGGTGCCTGGCTGACCACGGCGGCCAGGCACCGGGCGCTGGACACCTTGCGCCGGGACCGGACGCTTCGGACCAAGCTGCCGATGCTGATCGTCCCTGATCAGGGTTCCGAGGATGATGCCGAGGCGGTCGGCGGCAGCGGGGTGATCGCGGACGACCGGCTGCGGTTGATCTTCACGTGCTGCCATCCGGCGCTCGCCAGGGAAGCCCAGGTCGCGCTGACCCTGCGCCTGGTCTGCGGGCTAAGCACCGCGGAGATCGCCAAGGCGTTCGTCGTCTCCGAACCGACGATGGCCGCTCGAGTGACGAGGGCCAAGAAGAAGATCTCCACGGCCAGAATCGCCTACCGGGTGCCGGAAGCGGCCGAGCTGCCGGACCGGCTCGACGCGGTCCTGACCGTGCTGCACCTGCTGTACACCACCGGTCACACGGACCCGCATGGCTGCGGCCTGGTCCGGCCTGAGCTAGTTGAGCGCGCGATCGAGCTGGGGCGGCTGCTCCGCCAGCTGATGCCGGACGAGCCGGAGGTCTGCGGGCTGCTGGCGTTGCTGCTGATCACCGATGCGCGGCGGGCAACGAGGACGGACGCGAACGGGGCATTGCAGCTGCTCGAGAACCAGGACAGGTCGTTGTGGGACGCCGCCGCGATCGCCGAGGGCGGCGCGCTCGTTGTTGAGGCGCTGCGCGGCGGGCGACCCGGCAGGTTCGCGCTGCAGGCGGCGATCGCGGCCGTGCACGCTGAGGCGCCAAGTTACGCGGCGACTGACTGGCCGCAGCTGCTCGCGCTGTACGACCGGTTGCTCCGTGCCTGGCCGTCGCCGGTCGTCGCGCTCAACCGCGCCGTCGTGACGTCGATGGTCGAGGGGCCGGCGGCTGCGCTCGGGGAGGTCGCACGGCTTGAGCAGGACGGCAGGCTCGACGGCTACCCGTACCTGCCGGCGACCAAAGCGGACCTGCTGCGCCGGCTCGGCCGCCGGGCCGAGGCGCTCCGGTCGTATCAGGACGCGCTGGAGCTGACCGACAATGCGGCCGAGCGGACGTTCCTCGCTGGGCGGATCGCGGAAATGTCGGACATATCTGAAGTGGTGTAGCAGCGGCTCTGGTCATCCGTCGTGACGGGGCTTGCTGCTGCAAGTTGGCCGTGTATGGGTGTCCCACCCATTGCGTGTCGCGGTATGGGTGGCACACCCATATACGTGCGACGCTGCCGCGGGCCAGTCAACAGGCCGGATCTGGGCAGGCAAGCTAGAAACCAGCCCTGAGACAGCCGGGCGGGATCGGATCGTCCATGATCACGGACATTTTTCGCTGTCCTGGGTCGAAAAGTGTCCGTGATAACGCCTCGCGACATCGGCCCAGCTACAGCGTGCGCCGGCCGGAAACCGGTCCTGGCGGGTGATCGGCATGCGGGCGATGGGGATGCCGCGAGCCAATCGGAGCGTTACAGTCGGATTCCGTGACGCGCAGGCCGCTCGAGGAGATCATCGATCCTGGCTGGGCCCAGGCGCTCGCGCCGGTCGCCGACCGGATCGCCGCGGCAGGGGACTTCCTGCGGGCGGAGGTCGCGGCCGGCCGGACCTACCTGCCGGCCGGGGATCTGGTGCTGCGCGCGTTCAAGCAACCGTTTGAGGACGTCAGGGTGCTGATCGTGGGCCAGGACCCGTACCCGACGCCGGGACATCCCGTCGGGCTGAGCTTCTCTGTCGCTCCCGCGGTCAGGCCGCTGCCGCGCAGCCTGGTCAACATCTTCCGCGAATACACCGCCGATCTTGGCTATGCGCCGCCTGCCACCGGTGACCTGGCGCCCTGGACCGAGCGCGGGGTGCTGCTGCTGAACAGGGTGCTGACAGTGCAGCCTGGCAAGCCAGGTTCGCACCGCGGCAAGGGCTGGGAGGCGGTGACCGAGCAGGCGATCAGCGCGCTGGCGACGCGACAGGTTCCGATGGTGGCCATCTTGTGGGGGAGGGACGCGCGCAACCTTGCGCCGATGCTGGCCGGGATCCCGCTGGTCGAGTCCGCGCACCCGAGTCCGATGTCGGCGGACCAGGGCTTCTTCGGCTCGCGCCCGTTCAGCCGGGCGAGCGCGCTCCTCGTGGAGCAGGGCGGCCAGGAGATCGACTGGAAGCTGCCGTAGCCCGGACCGGAGCCTGCGACCGATCGTTTTGCCTGGTCACTGTCAATTTCAGAGCACAATGTTAGGTATGACTGCGCTGCCTGACACCTCCGTGGCCGCTGCGGCGGGCCCTAATGGGCTCATCCAGGCTGATGTACCCGCTGTCGTCAGGGTCTCTGACCTGACCGTCAGCTTCGGGTCCGTTCGCGCGCTCGACGGCATCGACCTGGAGATCAGGCCCGGTGAGTGCGTGGCCCTGGCGGGGGAGAACGGGGCTGGCAAGACCACGCTGGTCCGCTGCCTGGCCGGAGATATCGCTCCGACCAGCGGGGAGATCCTGATGGACGGCCGGCCGCTGCCCGCCGATCCGCTGACGGTGGCCAGGCACGGAGTCGGCGTGGTCTGGCAGGAGCTGTCGCTCTGCGACAACCTGGACATCGCGTCGAACCTTCTGCTCGGCCGGGAGCGGCGCCGCCACCTGCTGTCGGACATCAAGATGCACGCAGATGCGTCGGCAGCGCTGGCCAGGCTCGGCATACCGCTGACCGACACGACGCGCAGCATCCTCTCGCTGTCGGGTGGCGAGCGGCAGTTGATCGCCATCGCCAGAGCGATGGCCGGCGACCCGGAGCTGCTGCTGCTCGACGAGCCCACCTCATCGCTCAGCATCCGCTACGCGGCCCAGATCGAGGAGCTAATCGCGGCGCTGCGGAACAAGTCGACGACCATCGTGATCGCGTGTCATGACCTCGACCTAATGTTCCGCCTGGCCGACAGGATCGTGGTGCTGCGGCATGGCCGGATCACCGCCGACCTGGAGCCGGCCGCCGTCAGGCCTGACGACGTGGCCGCACTGCTGTCCGGTCAGGAGATCGACTCCTCAGCCAGGCGCCAGCTGACCAGGCTGCATGGCCTGACCGGTCGTCTGGTGGCCGCCGATCCGTCGTCCAGCCTGTCGCTGATCCTGTCCGCGCTCGGCGCGGCACTCGGGTCACAGCGGCTCTGCATCCATCTCGCGGCAGGGCCCGAACTGGCGTGCACCGCCTCGCTTGGCCTGCCCGACGCCCTGCTCAACCGGTGGTCCACGCTGCCGGTCGGCACCGGAGGCGGCCCGGCCGGCCAGTCGGCGGCGACGGGTAGGCCGGTCATCGTTCCTGACGCGAGGCTCGGCTGGGCGCCTTTCACGGGACTGGCCGCCGAGACCGGGGTCGCGAGCTCCTGGTCCGTGCCCGTGCTGGCCAGGGACGGCCTGACGGGCGTGATCACGGTCTTCCGTGACAGCCCGGGTGAGCCAGAGCGCGATCAGCTTGAACTTGTCACTGTCTACGCCGGGTACGCGGCGAGCGCGATCGAACGGGACAGGCTCCTTGACGAGGTAACCGAGCGCAACCGCGTACTCGAGACCATCAGGGAAGTCCTCGAGGTGCTAGCCGGCCCGATCCCGGTCGGGGAGGGGCTCGGTACGGCGCTCCAGTCCCTCTGCCGTGGGCTGCAGGCCGACGAGGTAACGCTGCTGACCGCAGCCGATGGGGGCGAGCCTCAGCTACGCGGCCGTGCATCGCGCGGCGGTCTTCAGCAAGCCAGCAGCCGCGCGCCCGGACAGGCCCCCGGAAAGGCCGCCGCGGTCGCGCTCGCGATGCTCGCCGCCCACGGGCAGGGCGGGGCGGCGCGGCAACTGCTCGGCACTGACGGGCAGTGGCATCTCGCGGTAACCTTCTCGGCGCCTGGCGGGCCAAGCGTGCTGCTCGCCAGCTGGCGCGCTGGGCCCCCGTCGTCGGAGGCGACCGTCCTGGTCGAGGATGCCGCGCACTCGTTCCGGCTCGCGCTCGAACGAGAGCAGGCCGGAATCGCCCTGCAGGAGGCCACCGCGCTGCGCCGGTCGCAAGAGCTTCAGCGGGACTTCCTGTCCAGGCTCAGCCATGAGCTGCGAACCCCGCTGACTGCCATCCGCGGCTACGCCACCAGCCTGCTTCAGCCCGACGTGACCTGGGACGATGAGTCCCAGCACAGGTTCCTGACCAGGATCGCGGCCGAGTCGACCAGGCTCGGCAGGCTGGTCGATGACCTCCTGGACTTCTCGGTGATCGAGCTCGGCATCCTGCGGCTGCAGCCCGACTGGTGCGACATCAAGCTGGTCGTGCAGGCGGCTGCGGCGTGCCTGCCACCGGATGGCGCGCAGATGGTCGACATCTGGTGCGCTCCGCAGCTGCCCGCTGTCTGGGCCGATCACGACCGGCTCGAGCAGGTCTTCGTGAACCTGTTGGCGAACGCCGTCGGCCACAATCCGCCAGGGACGCCGGTCCTGGTG
>Ga0209240_1000390_pt1 | contig 18322 bp, 20 predicted proteins | sample GraSoi_2013_80cm_FD_185828 | JGI IMG/M metagenome (GOLD analysis project Ga0209240, IMG submission 185828) | Grasslands soil microbial communities from the Angelo Coastal Reserve, California, USA - Sample 9_17_2013_80cm (SPAdes) (version 2) | ecosystem: Environmental > Terrestrial > Soil >...
ACGACCTGATCGATGCCAAGCGCTCGACCAGGAAGCTGTACACCGAATCGCTGATCGGACGCGGCGATATCACGCTGGATGAGGCGGAGCACATACTCAGGGACTACCAGCAAGAGCTCGAGCGGGCCTTCACAGAGACGCGCGAGCTGACCTCCAAGCCGACGCAGCCGCGCTCGGTCGTCCCCACCCCGCCCGGCCCGCCGCGGCAGGCCGGCCCCATCGACCACATCCAGGCGCCGACCGCGATCTCCGAGGAGACGATCAAGAGGATCGTCGACACGCAGCTGAACCTGCCGGAAGGCTTCACGCCGCATCCCCGCCTTGCCCCGCAACTAGCCCGCCGGGCCGCGCTGGTCGAGCGGGATGAGATCGACTGGGCCACGGGCGAGATGCTGGCGTTCGGCGCGACGCTGATCGGCGGCAACGCGGTGCGGCTGGTGGGCCAGGACAGCCGCCGCGGCACATTCGGGCAGCGGCACGCCGGGCTAGTTGACCGCCACACCGGCGAGGAGTACACCCCGCTGCGCCAGCTGAACAACGGCAACGCGAAGTTCCACGCGTATGACTCGCTGCTGTCCGAGTTCGCAGCCGTCGGATTCGAGTACGGCTACTCTGTCGCCAGGCCCGACGCGCTCGTCTGCTGGGAGGCCCAGTTCGGGGACTTCGTCAACGGAGCGCAGACGATCCTGGACGAATTCATCTCCTCGGGCGAGCAGAAGTGGGGCCAGCGGTCGGGCGTCGTGCTGCTGCTCCCGCACGGATACGAGGGTCAGGGCCCCGACCACTCCTCGGCCAGAGTCGAGCGGTTCATGTCGCTGTGCGCGCAGGACAACATGACCGTGGCGATGCCGAGCACGCCGGCCAGCTATTTCCATCTGCTCCGCTGGCAGGTGCTGTCGGAGAGGACCAAGCCGCTGGTCGTGTTCACGCCGAAGTCCATGCTCCGGCTGAAGACGGCGGTCTCCGCGGTCCCCGACTTCACCAGCGGCTCGTTCCGGCCTGCGATGACCGACCCCGGGGTAGCCGACCCGGCCCGGGTGCGGCGCGTGCTGCTGTGCTCCGGCAAGATCTACTACGACCTCGCCGAGAAGCGCAGGGCCGGCCAGCGCGATGAGGTGGCGGTCGTCCGCGTGGAGCGCCTGTACCCGCTGCCCGTGCCGGAGATAGCCGCCGCGCTCGCCACATACCCGGACGCCAGCGAAATCGTCTGGGTGCAGGAGGAGCCGGTCAACATGGGCGCCTGGCCGTACATGGCGATGCACCTGCCCGCCGCGATCGGGCGCGGCCTCGGCCTGATAGGACTGCCGGAGAGCTCGGCGCCCGCCCAGGGTTCGGCCAAGACGCATGCGGCCGAGCACGCCGCGCTCGTCGCCGCGGCGCTCGGCTAGCGCGGGGGCGTGCCGTGTACTTCACCGACCGCGGCATCGAGGAACTCGCCGGGCGGCGCGGCGCCGAAGACGTGACGCTGGGCTGGCTGGCCGAGAAGCTGACCGAGTTCGTCGACCTTCACCCCGAGGACGAGGCGGCGGTCGAGAGGCTGGCCACCTGGCTGGCCAGGGCCGAGGATGACGAGGATTAACAAGATCCCCCGGTGCTGGTGTGTTCCTGTTTGATGATCACGCGCGTTGTGCGCATAGAGAAGCCACACCCGCATGATCATCTTGGGTGCTTCCGCCACGTGCTGCCAGATTTAGCGTTCAACTTTGCCAGACGAGATATATCGCATATAGGATTGAGCTGAACGAGTGGTCGCCGGGACCTTCGCGTCTGATGAGAGGAGGACGATCGTGAGTCCGGTCTTCAGGCATGGCGGATTGCGCCTCTACCTGCTCAAGCTTCTTGACGAGGCGCCACGCCACGGCTACGACGTCATCAGGCTGCTCCAGGACAGGTTCCTTGGCGTCTATTCGCCCTCACCAGGCACGATCTATCCGAGGCTCGCGAGGCTCGAGGAAGAGGGCCTGGTCACCCACGAAGTCATCGACGGCAAGAAGGTCTACAAGATCACTGACGCTGGCCGCGAGGAACTGAACGGGAGGCTCGACGACCTGGCAGACCTGGAAGACGAGCTGTCCGCTTCGGTGCGCGACATCGCCAGGGAGATCAGCAGGGACGTCAGGGAGACTGTCAGGAGCCTCAGGGACGAGTTCACCTGGGCGGTACGCGAGGCCGGCCGCCCGGGCCACGACGGGGGCCGGCGGGACCGCAGCGCCAGCGAAGGTGCTGACGCCTCGGCTGACCAGGCGTATGCCGAAGCTGACCGAGCTCAGGCAAGGGCTGACCAAGCTCGCGCCGCCGCTGACGATGCGCAAGCTCAGGCCGACCGGGCGCAGGCCGCCGCTGACGAGGCGCAGGCGCCCAAGGACGCGCAGACCGATACTGCAGGAGCCGCGGCAGCCGAAGCCGCCGCAGCAGAAGCCGCGGGAGCGGCAGCAATGGCAGCGGAGACGGAAGCCGAGGCACCGGAAGCCGGGCCAAAATCCGTCTGGAGCGAGGCGGCAGGCGAGTCAGCGCGCGGCGCAAAGCAGGCGGGCGATTCAAGTCGCGAGCAGGACAGGTCGGGCGGCGATGACGAGTCGGCCCGGCAGGAAAGCCAGCAGCGCCGCTGGCCTTCCGGCGGCTGGCGGGACTGGGCCGACTGGGCGGATCGGCGCGACTGGCGCGCCTGGGCCGACTGGGCCGAGCAGCGGGACTGGCGGGAATGGACCGGAAAGCAGGAGTGGAAGGATCGCGCCAAGGCCAGCCAGAAGGAATGGAAAGAGTGGGCTAAGGCAAGCAAGCAGGAATGGGCTGCCAGTCGAGGCGGCGGGCGCGGGCTACGTGACGCCGATCGCGACCTCGTCGTTGATCTCGAGCGGCTTGCCGCCGCTTTCGCCAGGGAACTCCGCGGCGTAGCGTGGCAGGCAGAGGCACTCAGCGAGGACGCCGTGGGCAATCTCGGCAGGATTCTGACCGATGCGCTGAACCGGATCAGGAATGAGGTCTTCCGGCCGCCCGGAGCTTCTGGGCCGCCGGAGGCGCCCGGGCCGCCCGGGGCGCCAGGGTCGGGCAAGGAGGAGTCATGAGGATCGTGCTCGCCTCACTTGAGCGCGCTGCGAGGGTGGCGCTCGACCAGGCTGCATCCTCGGGCAGCGGGCCGGCGCCCGCGGGCGGCGAACGGCCACGCCGCTGCTTCCCTGACGCAGCAGGACCCGAAGACGGCTGCGTTCCCGGCACGCCGGCGCCCGACGACGGCTGCTTCCCAGCCCGGCACGGGAGGCGGAGCGTACCTTGGGCCGGGCACCCGGGCTGAGCGGGCCAGCTCAGGACGTGAAGACGACTTTCCCGAACAAATCGCCGTTGATCATGGCGGCAATGCCCTCCCGCGCCTGTTTCATTGGCAGCACCCGGTCGATGAGCGGCCGCAGGCCCGTCTGCTCGCAGAATGTCGCGAGCCTGGCTAGCTGGTCCCTGCTGCCCATTGTCGAGCCGACGACCGACAGCTGAAGGAAGAAAATCCTGGCCAGATCGGCCGGCGGCATCGTGCCGCTGGTCGCGCCCACGATCACCAGGCGGCCGCCTGGCCGCAGTGACTTGAGCGAGTGGGACCACGTAGCCTCGCCGACGGTCTCCATCACGGCATCCACTCGTTCAGGCAGCCTGGCGCCGGGCGGGAACACCTGGTCAGCTCCGAGCTCCATGGCCCGCTGACGTTTCTCCTCGCTCCTGCTTGTCGCCCAGATCCGGTGGCCCGCCACCGACCCGAGCTTGATGAGCGCCGTCGCGACGCCGCCGCCCGCGCCCTGAACCAGGATCGTGCTGCCTGGCTCGAGGCCGGACTTGTCGAAGAGCATCCGGTAGGCGGTGAGGTAGGCGGTTGGCAGGCAGGCAGCGTCGGCGAAGGAGAACGCCGCGGGCTTCGGTACAAGGTTCCGGCGCGGGACCGCCACCCGCTCGGCGAACGTGCCGTCGTACCGCTCCGACAGCAGCGACCTCGCCGGGTCGAGCGTTTCGTCGGCGTACTCGGCTGCGTGGTCACTGATGACGGCGTGCACCACCACCTCGTTGCCTTCGGCATCGACCCCGGCAGCGTCGCAGCCGAGAATCATCGGCAGCCTGTCGGCAGAGATGCCCACCCCGCGCAGCGTCCAGACGTCGTGATGATTGAGCGACGCTGCCTGGACATCGACGGTGGTCCAGCCATCCGGTGGCACAGGCTCGGCGTGCTCGCCCAGCTCGAGAGCGGACAGCGGATCGTCGGAGCTGAACCTGGCGGCGGTTACTGCGAACATGGCAGGACCTTAGCGTCCCGCGATCAACGCCGGTCGAGCGGATGACGCCACCGCAGGCCAGGGAACCGGCCGAACCCCTTGTCAGTCGTCATGAACTCACAGCCGTGCTCGATCGCCAGCGCCGCATGGTATGCATCGGCAACCGCGTTGCCGACTGAACCCGTCGCCCGGCAGAGGTCGCTGAAGATACCCCAGTGCCGACCACCAGGTCGAAGAGCAACACAGTTCGGATGATCTCGAATTTGCTGGGTCGCGAGCAGGCAATCGGCTAGGCCGCTTGGCGGATCGAAGACCGACGGATGCGTGACTACCCGTATGAATCCAGTGAGCACCAGCTCGGACACGCCGAACGCCTCCGGTCCAGCGACTTGCTGCTCAAGCCAAGTCCTGAACTCCTCGTGCTGCTCGGCATCCGGACGAAACGCATGTACGAGCACGTTTACGTCGAACATCCGCATGTCTACCGCCGACCTTCAACCCGTACCTCCGCACCCATCCGGTCAAGCAATGCCACGTTGTCGTCGATGCTGACGCCTGGCTTGAGGCCGTGGGCCGGGCCACTGTGGACGTGAAGCGTGAACGGCTGCGCATCTGGCTCGGAGTCTGACTCGGCAATCACTCGACGCAACGCATCCTCCATCACGGAGTTGAGAGTCCGGTGCTGCCGCGCGGCGAGTGCCTTCGCTTCGGCCAGGAGGTCCGCGTCCAGCCGGAAGGTGGTACGCGCCATGAGCCTAGCCTAGATCGCAGACATTTTAATGTCAAGCAGCCAAGTCCGACCGTCGGCACTGCCACGAATGCCCCGCAAAGGCTTATAGCCAAACCACTCGCCCGCAGGCCGGGCTGTGAGATACTCCCGGCTAAGGCTGGCTCAGACCCCTGCCCGTAAGGACCGGCGTGAATCTGGCTTCCTTTGCCGATCTGGCTGTGCGCCTGGTTAATTCCGGTGTCTGCGACGCCGATGCTGACCCGCTGCGCAGTTGCGAGGCGTTCCGCGAGTTCGTGGCGGGACGCCCATTCCTTGCTGTCCCGGTCACGCAGCTCGATCTCGACCGGCTCAGGCTGCTGCGCGGCGAGCTCGCGACGGTCTTCACGTCGGCCGTGGACGGTGAGGAGCGCGCCGCGGCCGGGGCACTCAACGTGCTGCTGACGGTGCACCCGGTCCATCCGGTCCTCGTCCAGCACGACGGGGAGCCCTGGCACATCCACCTGAGCGAGTCGGGCTCGGTGACTGACCGGTACGCGGCGGCCTCGGTCATCGGCTTGTCACTACTGCTGAGTGCGCTAGGCAAGGAACGCCTCGGTATCTGTGCGATTGCGGCGTGCGACCGGGTCTATATCGACGGCAGCAAGAACAAGTCGCGGCGATATTGCGCGGAACACTCCGCGGCCAAGGGCAATGTCACCTCACTACGAGGCCAGCCTGGCGACGTGACGAGGGGCGCGGGCGAATCCGTCGCTTAAGCCCGCGTCTTCTTACGAGGGGCAGCGAGTTCACTTCATGTGCGAGACCAGGCAACCCGTCACATCTGAAACTTACGGCACGTTAATCTCGCCGCGCGTTACCGAAACGACACCTTAGGGCTTCTTCTCACACCCGCTGATGATCATTAGCATGAGGCCTACTTGCGGGCGTTAGCTTCTTGTAAGTGGACCGGAAAGAAGGTTCGATCATGGCAACTGACACCTCGGCCGTGTCTACCAGACCGGTCGACGTAGGTCTGAAACGAGAGATGGGGTTGATCGGCGCCATGTGGGCGTCCGAGACCTCGATCATCGGCTCAGGCTGGCTGTTCGGCTCGTACTTCGCCGCGACGTATCTCGGACCAGCAGCGATCTGGGCGTGGATCGCCGCCGGCGCGATCATCATCGTCCTCGCGCTCGTCCACGCCGAACTCGGCGGGATGTACCCGGTGGCCGGCGGCACGGCGCGGTTCCCGCACCTCGTTCGGTTTCTTCTCCTGGCTGCAGGCGGTCACCGTCGCGCCGATCGAGTGCTATGCCATTGAGAGGTACAGCCAGTACTGGCTCGACAGCCCGAAGATCCACATCTACGACCCGATCAGCGGCAACGTGACCCACCTGGGCTTCATCATCACGATCGCGCTCCTGGCGATCATGACCGCGGTGAACTTCTTCGGCATGCGCCTGTTCAACAAGGTCAACGCGGTCATCACCTGGTGGAAGGTCGCCATCCCCGTACTGGCGATCATCGTGTTGCTGTTCAAGTTCCACTCGAGCAACTTCAGCGTCCAGGGCGGGCTCAACCCGGGGAGTGCGTTCGGAGCCCCAGGGCCGGCAGGAACCGGCTGGCATGCCTTCTTCTACGCGCTCCCTGCAGCATCTATCATCTTCGCCTACCTCGGCTTCGAGCAGGCCGACCAGCTGGCCGGCGAGATCAAGAACCCGCAGCGGAACCTGCCGCGCGCGATCATCGGGGCGATTCTGATCGGCACCCTGATCTACGTGATGCTCCAGGTGGTCTTCATCGGCGCCGTCCCGCACAACCTGATCAGCGGCCACCTGGGCTTCGCAGGCATCCCGGCGACCAACGCGATCGCCATCGGGCCGTTCGCCGGCCTGGCGGCAGTGGCCAGCCTAGCCTGGCTGGCGGCGGTCCTGCGAGCCGACGCGTTCATCTCCCCGTACGGCACGGGCCAGATCTATATGACCTCGACCTCCCGGGTGGGGTACGGCCTGGCCAGGAACCGGTATTACCCGTCGATGTTCACCAAGACCGATAAGAACGGAGTGCCCTGGTTCAGCCTGGTCCTTGGGTTCGTGTTCGGCTTGGTCTTCCTACTGCCGTTCCCGAGCTGGCACTCGCTGGTCGGCCTGGTCACGTCGGCGAGCGTGCTGATGTACGCCGGCGCGCCGCTGGCCCAGGGCGCGTTCCGGAAGGTCCTGCCGGACGCGAGCCGTCCCTACCGGATGCCGGGCGCGGTGTGGTTGGCGCCGGTCGCCTTCGTCCTCGCGAACCTGATCATCTACTGGTCCGGCTTCGAGGTGCTGTGGAAGCTCGGCGTGGCCATCATCATCGGCTACCTGCTGATCCTGATGCACTTCTCCGACAACCCGCACGCGCCGAAGATCAACTGGCGGAAGTCGGCGTGGCTGGGTGCCTACCTGGTCGGCATGGGCCTTATCTCCTGGACGGGCCAGTTCGGTCCGGAGAACACCGCCCGGCTCCCGTTCTGGTGGGACATGGGGCTCGTCGCGGTGTTCAGCGTGGCGATCTATTACTGGGCGATGGCTTCCTGCCTATCGCGGAGCGAGATGGAGGAAGCCATTGCCGAGCAGTCGGGCGGCGCGGAGGACTGGGAGGCGCAGGTAGCGGAGGCCGGAGGCGCCGCTGAGACCGCCTGATCTTCTTCACCCCGCAAGTACGAGGCTCCGGTCCATAAGGGCCGGAGCCTCGTTGCATCGTCGGCCGCCGCCCGCTACCTGTCCGCCGCACCGCCTGAGGGACCGGCTCGGTTCGGCCGCTGCCGACGGCGGACGAGCGGCCAGTACTTCGTCAGCACCCTGGCCTCGATCAGGTCGGAATGGACCGGCCCGAAGCGCGAGCTGTCGATGCTGCCAGGTCGCCGGTTGTCGGAGTCCAGCCACCAGCCGTCGGGCTCTCGCCAGACGGCCCGCTTGACCAGCAGCAATCCCGGCTGAGTGGGGTGCCTGGCGATTACGACTTGGCCCGGCCTGACCCGCGGCCGCCCGTACCAGCCACGCCAGGCGAGCAGCCAGTCACCGGGCATCAGCGCCGGTTCCATCGACCTTTCGGCAACGGCGACACGCCAGACCGGCCAGCGCACGATCCCTCCCAACCCCGCAATGGCGGCAGGCTGTACTGTCAGATCCCGTGATCCAATCATCGGACCCGAGAGCCCGCTCCAGAGAGAAGGACACCATGAGGCTCCTCGCACGCGGCTTCGCGCCTAAGGCCACCGCGTTCGCGCACTGCGACCTTCCGTGCGGCGTCTACGACCCGGCACAGGCCAGGATCGAGGCCGAGTCGGTCAAGGCCATCTGCGAGAAGTACCAGCAGAATTCCGACGCCGAATTCCGCACCCGGGCGATAGACATCAAGGAAGAACGCTCCGACCTGGTCAAACACCACCTGTGGGTGCTGTGGACCGACTACTTCAAGCCACCGCACTTCGAGAAGTACCCGCAGCTGCACCAGCTGTTCAACGACGCCACCAAGCTCGCGGGCGCCGGAGGCACCAAAGGCAGCACCGACCCGGCCATCGCGGACGCCCTGCTCGCCAAGATCGAGGACATCTCCAAGATTTTCTGGGAGACCAAGCAAGGCTGACAACCCTGATCTGAGCAGCACCAGCGTCGGATCAGGCCGGGTCCCGGGGGACGGAGCCCGCGGGGCAAGGGCAGGGGGACCCGGCGGCAGGCTTCCGGCGCAATCTGCGGCGATGGCCTGTCGTCGCAGTTCGCAAGCCAGGATAAATTGCAGGGAGAAGTCGATCACGCCATGATGAGGCAACGGCGGCCCGTCGTCGTTGGAGGGGGCTCAGGTGACCGAGGAAGGCACAAGTTCATCAGTAAGCCAGACGATCGCCGCTGATGTCATCAGCGCTAGCGGTGACCGCGAAGCTGGCGGGGATCCGAGCGATCAGCACGAACATGGGCACAACGTAGCGGCGATGGCTGTCCGGCCGACGCCGGCCGATGAAGGTATCCGCGACAAGGTCAACATCAGGATGCCCGCTGACGGCGCATACCTGTCCGTGCTGCGAACCGCGACCGCCGGGCTGGCGGCGCGCCTCGACTTCACCCTCGATGAGATCGAAGACATGCGCATCGCCGTTGATGAGGCATGCGCCATGCTGCTGAGCCAGGCGATCCCGGGCAGCGACCTGGAATGTGACTTCACGCTCGGCGTGGACGCCATGACAGTCAGCGTGTCGGTCAGCTGCCTTGCCCCCCGGGTACCGGCCGGCGACACGTTCGCGTGGACCGTGCTCACCGCCCTGGCCGGCAGCGTGGACGCCCAGGTGGGACCCGGTGACGTGCTCACGATCGTGCTGCGGAAGAGTCGTGATTCATCGAGGTCGGTATGACGGGGGAAGTTGAGGTCGCCTTGACCGAGGAGTTCGAGACGATGACGGCTGCACCTGCCGGGGGGCAGGCGCTTGCCGACACCGAGGAGGTCTTGGCCGTCGCCGGGCTGATCGCTGAGGAACTCGAAGAGGACGCTTCAGAGCACCTGTCCGGGGCGATCAGGATCCAGCACGCCGTCCGGGACAGGGGGCATGCCAGGGAGCTGTTCGTCTTGCTTGCCCAGCTCCCGGAAGGCGATGCGAAGCGGCTGAGGATCCGGGGCGAGCTCGTTGAGCTGCACCTGCCGCTGGTCGAGTACCTGGCCAGGCGATTCCGCAACAGGGGCGAGTGGCTCGATGACCTGACCCAGGTCGCCACGATTGGACTGATCAAGTCCATCGACCGGTTCGACCTCAGCCGGGGCGTAGAGTTCTCCACCTACGCGACGCCGACCATCGTTGGCGAGATCAAGCGGCACTTCAGGGACAAGGGCTGGGCGGTACGGGTACCGCGCAGGCTGCAGGAGCTGAAGCTGGCGCTCACCAAGGCCATCGGCGATCTCGCGCAGCGGCTGGGCCGGGCGCCGACGGTCGCTGAGCTGGCCGCTCACCTGCAGATGAGCGAAGAGGACGTGCTGGAGGGGCTTGAGTCGGCTAACGCCTACTCGACGGTCTCGCTCGACGCGCCTGACTCAGGCGATGAGGACGCGCCGGCCGTCGCCGAGTCGCTTGGAATGGTCGACGAGGCACTCGAGGGCGTCGAGTACCGGGAGTCGCTGAAGCCGCTGCTGGAGCGGCTGCCGCCGCGCGAGAAGCGGATCCTGCTGCTGCGCTTCTTCGGCAACATGACCCAGTCGCAGATCGCCACCGAACTGGGCATCTCCCAGATGCATGTCTCCAGGCTCCTGGCCAGGACGCTAACCCAGCTTCGGGAGGGCCTGACCAGCGAGGACTGAGCCCTGCCTAGCGGCGCCCTGGCCAGGGCTCTGAGATACCAGGCTATTTAGCCGGGGCTGACGGGTCCTTGGCCGGGAAGGTCAGCGCGCGCAGGCTGGGCGGCACGAGCATCAGCACGAGACCGGTGACCGACAGAGCCAGAGCCGGGCCGCCGAGCCAGTACCGGTGCCCCTGGACCAGGTAAATCCCGACGATGCCGACGAAGATCTGGGTGAGCAGCGCCGGAGTCCTGCTCCACCGCCGCACGCGGGCTAGGCCGAGCGCGACCAAGGCCAGGACGACCGCCGTCCCGGCGCCGATCGCCGTGAGGGCGATCCCGCTCGAGCTCTGGTAGGACTTCCCCTGCGCGGCCTCGATTCCGGCGAGCACGGCGGCCGCGAGCACCCCGGCGGCCTCAATCGCCTGCGCGGCGGCGGCCAGCGACACGGAGAGCGGACGCCGCTGCGGCCCGGCACCATCGGCGACGTTAGCCTGTCCGGATGCGGGCCCTCCTGATCGTGAACCCACGTGCTACCTCCACGACTCGGCTACGCCGTGACGTCATCGCGTCCGCCCTGGCATCCGCCGTTCAACTCGAAGTCACCGAGACACGCTACCGGGGTCACGCGACGAAGCTGGCATCGGTTGCCCGCTCGGAGGGCTACGGCATGGTGCTCACGCTTGGTGGCGACGGCACGGTCAACGAGGCCATCAACGGCATCCTCGACAAGTTCGCAGCCGGCTCGCCGTCCAGTCCGTCCCCGGCCGAGTTGCCTGTGCTGGCGGCGCTTCCTGGCGGCAGCGCCAATGTCTTCGCCGGTGCGCTCGGGCTGCCGCGTGACCCGATCGATGCCACCGGCGAGATCCTGCGTGCGATCACAGAAGGCCGCCAGCAGACCATCGGCCTCGGGATCGCCGATGACAGGTACTTCGCGCTGAACGCCGGGCTCGGGCTCGACGCCGAGGTGGTCAGGGCGGTCCAGGGCGTGCGTGCCCACGGCAACCCGGCCACGGCCGCGCTGTATGTCAGGCTGGCCCTGCGCCACTTCTACCAGCAGACCGACCGCCGGCATCCCGCGGTCACCATCGAGCTTGACGGCAGGCCTGCCATAGGCCCGGTTTTTATCGGAATCGTCTCCAACGCCGCTCCATGGACCTATCTCGGCAGCCACGAGGTGCATGCCAATCCGCAAGCGGGGTTCGAATCAGGGCTCGACCTCTTGGCCCTGCGAAAGCTGTCGACGTTGAGCACATTCAGCGCCATTGGCAAGATGCTGACCGCGGACACTGACCGGATGCTGCGCGGCAGGAACGTGCTGGCATACCACGACCAGCCGTGCATCACGCTGCGCGCCAGCCGGCCGGTTGCCTGCCAGATCGATGGCGAATACGTCGGTGAGCGAGAGATCGTCACGTTCCGCTCGGTGCCGGATGCGCTGCGGGTCTTCGCCTAAAAGTGCCGGATGCTTGCCAGGATTTGCGGAATGGACCGAGATGGCCTAATTGGCGCGCGGGCCATCGAGCCGGACGGCACAGGGACGAAGACCGTACCTAGCGCACGGGGCCATGCCCGCCATGTGACTTATCTGACACCGAAATCCGCCCTAACCTTTGCCTAAGGGTCTTGCGCTTGATCGATTAACTTGGGAGGGTTGTAACCGCTCCTGGCTTGGGGTGCGCGCGCACGTGCCCGGCCAGGCGGGCGATGCCAGCGCGGGCAGTGTCCACGGGGGCGTGGTCTCATGGTCGTCCGGGAGCCGGACCGGAACTTACGTTCCGAACCGAGGTGAAACTGCGACTCGGGTTCTTGACGGACTCGAAATACGGTATAGCTCGTGAATTCGTTCACAAGCATGACGGAGGCGACGGGTCCGCAGAAGACGCGTCGATCCTCGAGGAGGAGTGGACCGCATGGACTGGCGCAACTACGCCGCCTGTCGTGACGTCGACCCGGAGCTTTTCTTCCCCATCGGGAACACCGGCCCGGCCCTGCTCCAGATAGATGAGGCAAAGCAGGTCTGTGCTCGGTGCAAGGTCTCCGAGGCGTGCCTGCAATGGGCGCTCGACAGCGGTCAGGACTCCGGCGTATGGGGCGGTCTGAGTGAGGATGAGCGGCGGGCGCTCAAGCGGCGCGGCGTAAGGGTAGGCGCCAGCGCCTGAGCACGCGCACGGACTGTGAGCACTGGTCATGAGCAGGTGCCGGGGCTAGCCGGCCTGATCCGCGACCGGAAGCGGAAGATCGAGCCGGACGATTGCGCCGGCGCCATCAGACCGCGCGGAAATGCGGAGCGTGCCGCCTAGCTCACTGACCACGAGCGTCCGGACGATCTGCAACCCCAGGCTCGTCGTCCGTTCCAGATCGAAGCCGTCGGGGAAACCGGCCCCGTTGTCCGCGACCGTCACGGCGAGCCGGTCGGCCTCGCGACAGGCGGTGACCTCTAGCGTCCCTGTGGCGGGGCCACCGGTCTGGGCCAGGCCATGCTGCACGGCGTTGTGCAGCAGCTCGGTCAGCACGACGGCCAGCGGAGTGGCCACCGACGCGGAGAGGTTGCCGAACTTGCCGGACAGCACCGGCGTGATCCTCGCCTCGGGCGCTGACAGCTCGCCCGCGAGCGCGGCTATCTGCCTGGCGATGTCATCGAATTCCACGGCCTCGGCCGTCGCGTGCGACAGGGTCTCGTGCACCAACGCGATCGATCCGACCCTGCGCACCGCCTCCTCGAGCGCATCCGCCGCCTCGGGTGCCCGCATCCGGCGTGCCTGAAGCCGCAGGAGCGCGGCAACGGTCTGCAGGTTGTTCTTCACCCGGTGGTGGATCTCCCTGATGGTGGCGTCCTTGGTGATCAGCTCGCGCTCTCTGTGCCGCAACTCAGTCACGTCCCTGAGCAAGATCAGGGCACCAGCACGCGCGCCGTTGACGGTCAGCGGGATCGTGCGCATCTGCACCACGGAGCCGTTGGCCTCGACCTCGATCTCCAGGTGCGCCCTGCCGCCGGCGGCCAGCATGAGCGAATCGTCCCTGGGTCCTGCGCTGGCGCACAGCCGCGCTGTGAGCGGCCCTAGCTCACGTCCCGCGAGATCCGCGGTCAGCCCAAGGCGACGGTAGGCCGACAGCGCGTTCGGGCTCGCGTAGCTGACCCTTCCTGAGCGGCCGAGCCTGAGCATGCCGTCAGTCGCCCGCGGCGAGTGCAGGTTCGCCGGCCCGCTCGCCGGGCACGGGAACAGCCCGGCCGCGATCATCTGGGCGAGATCGTCGGCAGCTTGGAGGTATGCCAGGTCCATCCGGCTCGGCGTCCTGGCCGGCTCAAGGTTGGTCGAGCGCTCGATCACGGCGATCGCGCTGCCGTTCCTGCAGACGGGGATCGTTTCGTGCCTGACCGGGACGCCGCGGCGCCATTCTGGGTCGCCCTCCCGGCAGATCCGGCGTTCGGCCACGGCCGCCGCCAGCAGCGGCTGCGCGCCTTGAGCCCGGACCGTGCCGACTATGTCTTGCGGCAGCGCCGTCGGGCCGGTGGTCGGCCGCACCTGTGCCAGGGCGATCCAGGAGCGCTCGGCCGACAGCGGCGCCCACAGCGTCAGGTCGGCGAACGACAGGTCGGCGAGCAGCTCCCAGTCGGACACGAGCGCGTGCAGCCACTCCAGGTCCTCCGGAGCGACGTGCGCCCGGCGGGCCAGGTCATTCATCGTGGGCACAGTGCCATCATCGCACCGGCTTTGCACCAGATGCGCCTCCCGGCGGCTGCCTGGTAACGTCGCCGCATGGCTTCGGACGAGCAAGCCGTCACCCATGGCGGCGCCCAGGCGGTGGCAGCCGCGCGTGCGCATGGCGCGCAGACGATATTCACGCTCTCTGGCGGGCATGTGTTCCCGGTCTATGACGGTGCCGTGAAGGCCGACCCGCCCATGCCGATCCTCGATGTCCGGCACGAGCAGACCGCGGTGTTCGCCGCGGAGGCCACCGCGCGCCTGACGAGGACACCCGGATTCGCCGTGCTCACCGCCGGTCCAGGCGTCACCAACGGGATCAGCGCGATCACCACGGCGCATTTCAACGGCTCGAGCGTGGTCGTGCTCGGCGGCCGCGCGCCCGATTACCGCTGGGGCGCGGGAAGCCTGCAGGAATTCGACCACCCGGTCCTGCTCGGCCCCATCACCAAGCGGGCGTGGACGGAGCACAGGATCGGCGCGGTTGGCCAGGCGGTCAGCGAGGCTTTCAGACTTGCGTCGGCCAGGCACCGCGGCCCCGTCTTTCTCGACGTCAGCCTGGAGGCGCTGTTCGGGTCGCCCCCGCCGGCCAGCCCCGGCGGCCCGGCAAGCGCCGCTGACAGCGAGGCTGACGCACTCCGGGGGCCCGATCCTGGCAGCATCGCGCAGATCGTCTCGCTGATCGCCAAGTCACAGCGGCCGGTGCTGGTGCTCGGCTCTGATGTCTGGCTCGACGGCGCCGACGAGGCCGCGCGGTCGGCCGCCGAGGAGCTGCAGCTGCCGGTCGTCGCCAACGGCCAGGGCCGCGGCATCCTGCCCGCAGGTCATGAGCTGCTGGTTACCAGGGCACGGTCACTAGCCTTCGGCCAGGCCGACCTGGTCATCGTGGCCGGCACGCCGCTCGACTTCCGGCTGGGATACGGCGAGTACGGCGGCGCCGGAGGTGCCCCGCCCGCCGACGTGGTGCACGTCGGTGACGCTCCCGGCCAGATCGCGACGCACCGCGCGCTGGCGGGCTCCGCCGCGGGCGATCTGACGGCGTTCTTCACCGCGCTGTGCGCCCAGGCCGGGCAAGCCGGGCTGACGCGGCGGTGGACGCAGGAATGGCTGCCGAGCCTCACGCAGGCCTGCAGGTCCGCGGCGTCGGCCGACGCCGAGCTACTGGCTAGCGACGCCTGCCCAATCCACCCGATGCGGATCTACGGCGAGCTCGCGCCGCTGCTTGAACCCGACTCGGTCGTGATCGGCGACGGCGGCGACTTCGTCAGCTACGCGGGCAAGTACATCGAGCCGCGCCAGCCAGGCGGCTGGCTGGATCCCGGGCCGTACGGATGCCTTGGCACGGGGCTCGGCTACGCGATAGCGGCGCGGATCGCCAGGCCTGCGGCCCAGGTCGTGCTGCTGCTCGGCGACGGCGCGGCCGGGTTCTCGCTGATGGATGTCGACACCCTCGTCCGGCACCGGCTCCCAGTCGTCATGATCTGCGGCAACAACGGCATCTGGGGGCTGGAGAAGCACCCTATGCAGGCGCTCTACGGCTACGACGTCGCCGCCGACCTGCAGCCACAGTGCCGGTATGACCAGGTGGTCGCGGCGCTGGGCGGGGCAGGCGAGCTCGTCACCAGGCCGGAGGAAATCGGACCCGCGCTGCGCCGGGCGTTCAGCGCGGACGTGCCTTACCTGGTCAATGTCGTCACCGATCCGCAGGTTGCCTATCCCCGGTCAACCACGGGAGTCTGAGGCCAGATGCCGGCGACGGGCTAGCGGCCCTCAGGCGGCGCCGGACCTCAGGCAGCGCGGTCCCGGACCCCGCGCAGGAAACGGTCCCGGTCGACGAGCATCCGCTCCGCCGTTCCCGCGCCGATCACGGTCTCGTCGCCCGTCCCTGGCCCGTACGCGATGAAGTTGAAGAAGAACCTGCGCCCCTCGATCCCGGCTAGCTCGGCCTCGACCTCGATCGGCGCGCCGATCGGGCTCGCCCGCTTGTGCTCGAGCGAGACCGCGGTGCCCACCGTCGTCTGGCCTTCCTCCAGTTGCGGCGCGACGGCTGCGACGCACGCTGCCTCCGCCAGCGCGAGCAGCCTGGGCGTGCCGAGGACCGGCACGTCGCCGCTGCCGAGTGCCTGCGCCGTGTCCGCGTCGGTGACCTCGGCCGTGATGGTCGCCCGCAGCCGGGCTGGTTGCGCGCTCATTCGATGACGGCGATCAGGTCGCCCTCCTGGATGACGTCACCCTCGGCCACCGCGAGCCTGGAGATCGTGCCGGCTCCCTCAGCGAGCACCGGGATCTCCATTTTCATCGACTCGAGAATCACCACCGTGTCGCCGTCGGCGACGGTGTCTCCCTCGGCGGCGACGACCTTCCATACGTTCGCGACCATCTCAGCGCGGATCTCGGTCACGCGCACCTCCCATCTCCGCTGCTGCCAGGTAAAGGGCGCAGTCGGCTTACTACCGATGTGTCATAGTCTCCGGTGGCGAACTCCCTGCTGGCCAGCAGCTCGGCATGGAACGCCAGATTGGTCTTCGGCCCCGTCACCACGAAATCCGCGAGTGCCGCACTGGTTCTGGCCAGCGCCTCCTCCCGATCGACCCCGCTGACGATCAGCTTGGCCAGCAGCGGGTCGTAGTGCGGCGTGACGACGTTCCCGGCGGCATAACCCGCGTCGACCCGCACCCCGGCTCCGGCCGGCTCCTGCCACCGGCTGATGACGCCTGGGCTGGGCAGGAACCTGACCGAATCCTCGGCATAGACCCGAAGCTCGAGCGCATGACCAGCTGGCTTAACCGACCCCACGTCGAAACTCACGCCCGCGCCGTCGGCGATGAGCAGCTGCTGCTCAACCAGATCGATTCCGGTGACCATCTCGGTTATGGGGTGCTCGACCTGGAGCCTGGTGTTCATCTCGAGGAACACGAACTCGCCGGTCTGGCGGTCCACCAGGCACTCGACGGTGCCGGCACCGCGGTAGCCGACCGCTTCGCCGGCCTGGATGGCAGCGGCCATCATCCGCTGCCTGAGCTTGTCGCTCACGCCAGGCGACGGGGTCTCCTCGGCGAGCTTCTGGTGCCGACGCTGCGCTGAGCAGTCGCGCTCGCCGAGGGCGATCACCCGGCCATCGGCCAGCCCCAGGATCTGGACCTCGACATGGCGGGCGCTGGCGATAAAGCGCTCGATCAGGATGGACGGGTTTCCGAAGAACCGCTCGGCGCGTGAGCGCGCGGTCTCGAAGCCGGCGCGCAGCCGCTCGGCGTCCGCGGCTACGGTCATGCCGATGCCCCCGCCGCCGGCCGCGGCCTTGATCATGACCGGGTAGCCGATTCGCTCGGCTTCGGCGATGGCGTCTTCAGCGTCGCTGACCGGCTCGGCGCTGCCCGCAGCGACCGGGACACCGGCGCCTGCCATCAGGTTGCGGGCCCTGATCTTGTCGCCCATCTGCTCGATCGCATCGGGCGACGGCCCGATCCAGACCAGGCCCGCGTCGATTACCCGCTGGGCGAATGAGGCGTTCTCGGCGAGGAACCCGTACCCGGGGTGGATCGCCTCAGCACCGGTACGCGCGGCGGCGGCAAGTATCGCGTCGGCATTCAGGTAGCTTTGCGCGGCCTGGGCCGGTCCGATCAGCACGGCCTCATCGGCCTCGGCCACGAACGGCAGCTCGGCGTCGGCCTCGGAGTAGACGGCGATCACCTTGATCCCAAGGCGCCGCGCGGTCCTGGCCACTCGGCGCGCGATCTCGCCTCGGTTCGCAATCAAGACAGAATCCGGCACGCCGGGCAGCTTACCGGCCAAGCCAGTCGCCGGCCTGCCATGACGTTTGCTAGAGCCGCGTGATCGGCAGCCGGTCGGTGACGGTGGCGAGGGCCGCGACCACTTCGACGTCGTACTCCGAGCCGGCGTCCAGCTTCAGCCGCGCGATCGCCGCCGCGGTCCTGTCCCGGTCGGCCGAGCCGCCGACGAGGTCATCGAAGGCATTGGCCGCGCGGATCACCCTGCTGCCGAGCGGCGGCGTCATCGAGCCGCCATTGGCCGGGAGCGACTGGAAGCGGACCAGCTCGGCGACCGTATGGAGCACGCCGGTCTGCCTGATCACCTCAGCCCCGAACTCGGCGATCCGCCGCGCATCGGCCGGCGAGACGAGCAGCGTCGCGCCGCCGGGGATCGGCTCGACCAGCGACAGCTGGCCTATGTCGTGCATCAGCGCCGCGTACTCGAGGTTGAGCAGGTCAGGCTCGGGCATGCCCAGCTCACGGCCGATGGCGAGCGCGAGCCTGCTGACCCGGCGGGAGTGGCCGCCCTCCACGTAGCCGCCGACCTCGGTGACCTGGGCCAGCGCCCGGACGGTCTGCAAGTATGTGG
>Ga0209240_1000392_pt1 | contig 18312 bp, 14 predicted proteins | sample GraSoi_2013_80cm_FD_185828 | JGI IMG/M metagenome (GOLD analysis project Ga0209240, IMG submission 185828) | Grasslands soil microbial communities from the Angelo Coastal Reserve, California, USA - Sample 9_17_2013_80cm (SPAdes) (version 2) | ecosystem: Environmental > Terrestrial > Soil >...
GTTCGAGGGGGTCGAGCCAATGGGGCGCGGCCGAGCCAAGGCCAAGCAGGTGAAGGTGGCACGCCAGCTCAAGTACAGCGGTGGCGGCACTGACCTTGACCGGCTGCGGGCAGAGCTGGGCGTCGGCATGGATCAGCGGGATACCGACGGGCGGGACGCGTATGCGGACCACGGCGATCGCTACTCCTCGGCTGACGACGATGACGATGCCGACGCGGAATTCGAATACGACGAGGACGACGAGGACGAGGACGCGCAACGCAGGTAGCTCAGCGCTCCCCCTCCCCGCTCAGTGCTAGGTGCAAGCTTCAGGGCTGAGGGTGCCGCCCGGCCAACCTCGCGCGGCCTGAGCCTGCGACGATCTCCCCGATGGGCCAGGCCGGGACGCCCCGCTCGGTCAGCACGCCGATCGCCTTGTCAGCGTCCGCAGCGGCCACCACAGCGGTCATGCCGACTCCCATGTTGAAGACCTGCTCCATCTCTCGGGCGTCGACCGAGCCCAGGCCGGCGAGCAGGCCGAATACAGGCGGCGGGTGCCAACTCCCCCGGTCAAGCAGCGCATCGGCGTCGGGCGGCAGCACCCTGGCCGTGTTCACGGCCAGTCCGCCGCCGGTGATGTGAGCAAACGCGTGTACCTGGCATGCGCTCGCGAGCGCCAGGCAGTCCTGCGCGTAGATTCGCGTGGGGGTGGCGAGCTCGGTGCCCAGGGACCTGCCCAGCTCCGGCGGCTCAGCTTGCAGATCCAGCCCCGTATCCCTCAGAATCTGCCTGACCAGGGAGAATCCGTTGGAGTGCAGGCCCGATGAGGCAAGGCCGAGCACGACGTCGCCGGCCTTAACCAGCCCGGGTCCGAGCAGCCGATCGGCCTCGACCACACCGGTGGCCGCACCGGCCAGGTCGAACTCCTCAGGCCCGAGATGACCGGGGTGCTCGGCAGTCTCCCCGCCGATCAGCGCGCAGCCGGCGAGCACGCATCCCTCGGCGATACCGCCGACAATCTCGGCGACCCGCTCGGGAGTGACGCGACCGCAGACGATGTAGTCGGTCATGAAGAGCGGCTCGGCGCCGCAGACCACAAGGTCGTCGACGACCATGCCGACCAGATCGATACCGATCGTGCCGTAGCAGCCGGTCCGCTGGGTAATGACCACCTTGGTGCCCACCCCGTCGGTGGACGTCGCGAGCAGCGGCCTGCGCATCATGGCGAGCCGCGACGCGTCGAATAGCCCGGCGAACCCGCCGATTCCGCCGATCACATCAGGCCCCGCGGTCTTCGACACCGCGTCGCGCATCAGCGCGACGGCCCGCTCCCCGGCCTCGATGTCCACGCCGGATCCGGCATAGCTAGCCCCGGCGGCCACGCGGCGCGGCGGTTCTGGCCGCTCGTCGGGTGCCGCGCCCGGCTCGCTCACCGCGGGCGACCCCCGGCCGCCGAGCTCTCGAGCAACTGCTTGCCCTGCTCGGACTCGCTGACCGGGATGGGATAGTCCCCGTTGAAGCAGGCACGGCACAGCGCGGAGGCTGGCAGGGTGGTTGCCTCGGTCAGGCCTTCGAGGGAAACAAATCCCAGGGTGTCGGCGCCGATCGATTGGCGGATCTCCTCGATGGCCAGGCTTCCGGCGATGAGCTCGGCGCGGCTCGCGAAGTCGATGCCGAAGAAACACGGCCAGGCCACCGGCGGACTGGAGATCCTGACGTGGACCTCGGCCGCGCCTGCCTCGCGCAGCATGTTCACGATCGCCCGCTGGGTGTTGCCGCGCACGATGGAGTCGTCCACGACCACGATCCGCTGACCTTCGATCACGTCGCGCAGCGGGTTGAGCTTGAGTTTGATTCCGCGCTGCCTGATGCTCTGGCTGGGGTGGATGAACGTGCGGCCGACGTAGCTGTTCTTGACCAGGCCCTGGCCGTAGGGGATACCGCTGCCCTGGGCGAAGCCGATCGCGGCAGGGGTGCCCGATTCCGGCACGGGTATGACGAGGTCGGCTTCAACCGGGTGCTCAGCAGCAAGCCTCCTGCCGACCTCGACCCTCGTCGCGTGCACGCTGCGGCCGCTGATCGACGTGTCGGGCCTGGCCAGGTACACGTACTCGAACAGGCAACCGCGCGGCTTCGGCTCGGCAAAACGGCGTGACCTGACGCCGCGCTCGTCGATCGCTATCAGCTCGCCCGGCTCGATCTCCCTGACCAGGGTGGCACCCACGATGTCTAGCGCAGCCGTCTCGCTGGCGACAACCCAGCCGCGCGGCAGCCTGCCGAGCACCAACGGCCTGAAGCCCTCGGGATCACGGGCGGCGTACAGGGTCTGCGAGTCCATGAACACCAGCGAGAACGCGCCCTTCACCCGTGGCAGTACTGCGAGCGCGTTATCCTCGATGCTTGCCTCCGCCGCTTGCCCTCCGCCGCTGGCGCCGGCGATCCCCGAGGCGAAGAGCGACGTCAGGACGTCGGTGTCGGAGGTTGCCGTGCTGCTGCCGGGCGACGTGCCTGCCATGGCCGCGAGCTCGAGCGTGTTGATCAGGTTTCCGTTGTGCCCTAGCGCCAGGCTCACCGACGGGGTGGCCCGGAAGGTCGGCTGCGCGTTCTCCCAGACCGAGGACCCGGTCGTGGAATAGCGGCAGTGTCCCACGGCGATGTGCCCGCGCAGAGTAGTAAGCACTGACTCGTTGAATACCTGGGCGACGAGGCCCATGTCCTTGAAGACAACGATCCTGGTGCCGTCGCTGACGGCGATGCCGGCCGACTCCTGACCCCTGTGCTGCAGCGCGTACAGCCCGAAATAGGTGAGTTTCGCGACATCCTCATCATGCGTCCAGACACCGAAGACGCCGCAAGCATCCCTGGGCGGGTGGTCGTCGGAGCTGAGCTCGTGGGTCAGCCGACCGTCAGGCTTGATCACCCGCCAAGTCTAGTTAGTCCTGGGGATGCATTGGGTGCTGTGGCCACGCCGACACGAGCGGAAGATAGGCAGACAAGTCCGCGCGCGGGCCGCTTGCCCGGACCGAGCCGCTCGCCACTGCAGCAGGCCAGCCCGTGCGCCCGGCCGCGAGCATGATCCAGGTGACGGCGTCGGTCTCCACGACGTTCGGCGGCGTGCCGCGGGTGTGGCGGGGGCCAGCCACGCACTGGACCGCGCCGAACGGCGGAACGCGCACCTCCACCGCCCGGCCGGGGGCCCCGGCCTCTAGCAGGCCGAGGGCGTGGATCGTAGCCGCGCGCAGCGCCTCCCGCAGGGGTTGCTGGCCCGCGTCGATCGCCTCGATCACCAGACCTAGGCAGGCAGCCCCGAGCGCGGCCGCGGTCACAGGGCCGGCATAGGGCTCCGCGCCGACGGCCTCCCGCTGCGCTGTCACCGCGGCCAGCAGCCGCTGCGGGTCAGGACGTCGGGCCGGCATCGCAGCGACGATAGCGCATGCGTCGTCTCCCGCGGTTTCGCTGACCGCCTGGGCGGTGGCCGCTAGGGCCGGGCTGACCGCACCCGTCGTCGCTGACATCATGCGGATAACCAGGGAAGAAGCCTACAATCCCTGGCTATGGCCGGTCGGCGCAACGCGCGCCCGCATCGAACCAAGGGATCCTGGGTTCCTCGGCTAGCGGGCGTGGGCGCGGTAACGGTGCTCGCGCTCGCTGGCCTGGTCGTGTACCTGGCCACAACGCACCATCAGCATCAGGCGTCTCAGAAACGAAACGGGCGCGCCTTCCTGTCTACCCGGGTCCTGAAGGCCCAGAACGTGGGGATCGTCGACTTCGGGCCGGCCGACGACGGCGACGCCTTCGTCGGCTCGGAGGAGGACCACCCGTTGATGCTGCGGCCGCAGGCCGGCCTCGTGAGATTCGTCGCGATTCCCGCATCCGGGCTCGCCGCGCCGACCTCTGGCGGCGCAGGGGTGCCGGCCTGGACGGACAACCAGATGGCGGACGGCAGCGAAATCTTCATCTACACCGCGACAGGCGAGTGCCTGAGCGCTGGCCAGGCCTCCGCAGTGGTCCGGCTGGCGCATTGCGATCTGTCGCCTGCCCAGCGCTGGCGGCCGACCGACGCCGCGACGGCACAAGGGCAGGCCATCGCCAAGTACGAGAACGCGAAGACTGGCCTGTGCCTGACGGCGCCGCCGAAGAAGCCGGGCCCGGCGAGGCTGGCCAAGTGCAGCCCCCCCGGCCAGAAGACTCAGGAGATCGCGTTCTGGTGGACCGCATAACGGTCCCTGCTGGCCCGACCGGGTTAGCGGTGGCCGAAGAGTTCCGGCAGAGTCCGCTGACTCACGGCGCTGAGCTCGGCCACCGGCACCGTGAACAGCCCGCTCACCTCGAGAAACTCGCCGCCGGTCACGCCGAGCGTGCCTGCGGGGACGCCGTTCGCCGCACACAGCGCGGCGAACTCCACTTCGGCGCCAGGCCGCACCACCACGATTGCCCGTGCGGCCGATTCACTGAACAGGAATGCCAGCGGATCAGGGGAGCCTGAGGTGCCAGCGGGACCGGCCGGCATCGTGACCACGCAGCCGATGCCCGGGCCGCTGCCCGGCCGAGCCGCGCGGCCAGCGCCGATCAGGCAGGACTCGGCCAGGGCGAGCCCGAGGCCGCCTTCGGACACGTCATGCGCGGCGGACAGCAGGCCGCCTACCGCCGCGGCCGCCAGCACTGCCGCCAGCCGCTGCTCAGCGGCCAGGTCCACGGCGGGCGGCACGCCGCCCAGGTGGCCGCGGGTCACCTGCGCCCACAGCGATCCGCCGAATTCAGCGGTTGTGCGGCCGAGCAGCATGATCGTCTCGCCCGGGGCACTGAACCCGCTCGGCAACCTGCGCCGCACGTCATCGAGTACACCGAGGACGCCGACGACAGGCGTCGGCTGGATCGCGTCCGGGCCCGTTTGGTTGTAGAAGCTCACGTTGCCCCCGGTCACCGGGATGCCGAGGACCTGGCAGCCGTCGGCGAGCCCGCGGACTGACTCGGCGAACTGCCACATGACCGCCGGGTCCTCCGGCGACCCGAAGTTAAGGCAGTTGGTCACCGCGAGCGGCCGTGCCCCAGTTGCAGCCACGTTCCGGTACGCCTCGGCCAGGGCCAGCTGCGTCCCGGCATAGGGGTCGAGCAGGCAGTATCGCGCGTTGCCGTCGGTGGCGATCGCGACGCCTAGGTGGGATTCCTCATCGATCCTGAGCACGCCGGCATCGTGCGGCGCAGCGAGCACCGTGTTGCCCCGTACGTCGCTGTCGTACTGCTCGGTCACCCATGTCTTGTCCGCGCCGGCCGGCGATCCGAGCAAGGCGAGCAGATCTTCGCGCAGCCTGGTGGCCTCCCCGTCGGCCCGGGCCAGATCGTCCGCGCGCAGTTGGTCCTGGCCGGGTGGCCGCTGCACCGGCCGCTCGCAGAGCGGGCCTTCCGCCGCACTGGCTGGCGGGATGTCGACAACTACGTCGCCTTGCCAGGTCATCTCGAGCCGGCCGGTGTCGGTGACCTCGCCGAGCACGGTGGCCGGCACGTCCCACCGGGCGCAGATCTTCAGGAAGCGGTCCAGGTCGGCGGGTGTCGTGACCGCCATCATCCGTTCCTGCGACTCGCTCATCAGGATCTCGGGCGGTCTCAGGCCGCGGTCACGCAGCGGAACCGCATCCAGAGTCGCCGTCATTCCAACCTGGCCGGCAGCGGCCAGTTCGGTCGTCGCGCAGGCGATCCCGGCCGCGCCAAGATCCTGGATCGCCACCACCACGCCCGCCGCGTACAGCTCAAGGCAGCACTCGACTAGGAGCTTCTCCATGAACGGGTCGCCGACCTGCACGCTGGGGCGCTTGGCCCGTTCGCCGCCGGACGCATCGTCGCCGAACGAGGCGCTGGCGAGCACCGACGCGCCGCCGATCCCGTCAGGACCGGTCGGCGAGCCGAACAGGACTACCTTGTTGCCGGGCCCGCTCGCGCGGGCGAGCTTCAGGTCCTCGTGCCGCATTACGCCCAGGCATAGGGCGTTGACCAGCGGATTGCCCGAGTAGCAGGCATCGAAGGCCAGCTCCCCGCCGATGTTGGGCAGGCCGAGGCAGTTGCCGTAGAAGGAGATGCCGCCGACGACGCCTGGCAGGACCCGCCTGGTATCGGCCGCATCGGCAGGCCCGAACCGCAGGGCGTCCATCACCGCGACGGGCCGCGCGCCCATAGCGAGTATGTCCCTGACGATGCCACCCACGCCGGTCGCCGCGCCCTGGAACGGCTCCACGTAGGAGGGGTGGTTATGCGACTCGATCTTGAAGGTGACGGCGTAGCCCTGCCCTACGTCCACGACCCCGGCGTTCTGTCCGATTCCGGCAAGCAAGGCGGTGGTGGGCGGCGCCTTCTCGGCGAACTGACGCAGGTAGAGCCTCGACGACTTGTATGAGCAGTGCTCGCTCCACATCACCGAGTAGATCGCGAGCTCGGCATCGGTGGGCCGGCGCCCGAGCTGCTGAGTGATGCTGGCGTACTCGGCGTCGGTCAGGCCAAGCGCGGCATGCGGCTGCTCGCGGTCCGGCGTCGCTGCGGCTGCAGCGACGGTGTCGGCGCGCGTCATGCCCGGGCAGCCGAGGTGAGGATGGACGTGAAGAAGCTCAGGCCGCCGGTGCCCGGGCCGGTCAGCATATCGATCGCGTGCTCGGGGTGCGGCATCAGGCCGACCACGTTGCCGTCTGCGCTCGCGATCCCGGCGATGTCATCCGCAGATCCGTTCGGGCTGCCGTCGGCGTAACGGGCGACGACGCGGTCCGACGCGGCGAGGTCGGCCAGCGTCTGCTGGTCCGCGACATAGGCCCCGACGCCGCTTTTCAGCACGACCGTTACCACCTCACCTGACCCGTAGCCGGTTGACCACTGCGTCCGGTTATTCTCGATCCTGATTCGTACGTCCTTGTTGATGAAGTGCAGGCCGGCGTTCCTGATCAGCGCACCAGGCAGCAGGTGCGCCTCGCAGAGAATCTGGAATCCGTTGCAGATGCCGAGTACTGGCAGGCCGGCTGCCGCAGCGGGGATCAGTTCAGCCATCACTGGAGCGAACCGGGCGATGGCACCGCAGCGCAGATAGTCGCCGTAGGAAAAGCCGCCGGGCAGGATCACGGCGTCCACGCCGCGCAGATCGCGGTCGCCGTGCCAGAGCGGGACAGGCGTGCCGCCTGCCCGCGCGACCGCCCGGGTAGCGTCGACCTCATCAAGGGATCCGGGGAACGTGACGATTCCGATCCTTACCGTCACTACCGACCCCGCTGCCCGCGCCCGCCCATGCAGGCAGGTTACCTGCTCAGCCGGCGTCCCTGAGCGCCCAGCCGTCCAGGTCGGCGAGCGGGGCGCCGTCGCGCCACTCGCACCGCTTGAACAGCTGCACGACGGTTCCCCGGCCAGGGCCGCTGTGCAGGCTGACGTCGTCCACGCACGCGCGCATGATCGCCATGCCGCGGCCTGACTCCGGGATCTGCGTGATGTCACCGGCCCTGGCCCGGCGGCCGAGCAGCCCGGCGGGCCGGACCGGGGGCCGGCGCAGGTGCCGGCGGCGCGCCACCCTGATCCTGGCCGGGTCGAAGCCGCGGCCATTGTCCAGCACCTGGAGGACTACCTGGTTCCTGGCGACCTCGGCGACCACCTCGTACCTGTGTCCTGGTCCGGCATGCCGCAGCACGTTCGTGCACGCTTCCGTGACAGCCAGGAGGAGGTCGGAGATGCAACCCTCATCCAGGCCGAGCCGACCGAGGGTATCGCCGAGCACGTGCCGCATAACGGGAATGCTGAGCGATTCGTGCGGGAACACGAGACAGAACCGGATAGGCCGGATGTCCCGGACATCTCCGGCCAGTTCCTGCGAGTGCAGCACGCGAGTTCGCACTGTCTTCTCTGTCCTCCGCCGCTCTCCGGCTTACAACTCGGCTCCCATCACATTGTGAGAGTTTCCACAGCAGGCGCGCGGTAATCATAAACTCGGGCGATCTTCGGACGAACGGTGTCGTTCTCCCAGATCAACAGCGGATTACAGACGGCGAGGCGGGCGGCGAAACCGCCTTGGCCGCCTGACAATTCGGTCCTGCGGAGACCGAGGGACAGCCATGTTTGGAATCTCGCGAGCGGGTGAGCAGCGACCAGGTGCGGATTCGCCTGTGCGCTCAGACTGCGCGGACCGCGAATTCCTCAATAATCGGGTTTGCCAGCAATTCGGCTGCCAGCTCGGCGACCCGAGTCTCCCTGGCTTGCGTATGTGCTTCTGGCCCGCCTGCTTGCCCGCCCTGGCCCTCTGCCGTGGCCGCATCGGCAATCTCTACCTCGAACCGCTTGCCCTGGCGGACAGCGACAACCTCGGTGAAACCGAGCCTGTGGCACGCGCCGGCGATAGCCTCCCCCTGCGGGTCATGGATCTCGGGCTTGAGCATGACGTCGACAACTATCTTGGCCATGCCGGGCAGCGTACGCGTACCCGGCACTTGACCTGGCAGGAGGAGCGCCGAGTACTGTCACAGCGGAGCAAGAAATTCGATGACCGCCCGTTGACCTGCAGGCGGGCGGCGCTGAGCAGGTAAGGAGTGGCACGTGGCCGTCAAAGCTGCCGGGCGAGCTGCCTCCCGATCCGCCGCACTGGATAAGCCTTCCGGCAAGCCGGAACTGATCCAGCTGCTGACACCCGAGGGCGAGCGCGCTGAGCATCCTGACTACCCGCTTGAGCTGACGCCCGATGAGATTATGGCCCTGTACCGCGATCTTGTCCTAGTCCGGCGGATCGATTTCGAGGCGATCGCCCTGCAGCGGCAGGGAGAACTCGGCATCTGGGCCTCGCTGCTCGGCCAGGAGGCTGCGCAGGTCGGCTCGGGCCGGGCACTTGGCCCGCGCGACATGGCGTTCCCGACTTACCGGGAGCACGGGGTCGCCTGGTGCCGCGGGCTGGACCCGGCCAAGCTCCTCGAACTGTTCCGCGGCGTCAGCCACGGCGGCTGGGACCCCAAGGCACACAACTTTCACCTGTACACGATCGTGATCGGCGCGCAGACCCTGCATGCGACCGGCTACGCGATGGGGATCCAGCGCGACGGGGCGGTGGGCGAGGACGGCGAGGCCGCGATCGTCTACTTCGGCGACGGTGCGACCAGCCAGGGCGACGTGAACGAGGCCTTCATCTGGGCATCGGTGAACAACGCGCCCGTGGTCTTCTTCTGCCAGAACAACCAGTGGGCGATCTCCGAACCCCTGGACCGCCAGACCAGGATCCCTCTCTACCAGCGGGCCCTGGGCTTCGGGTTCCCCGGGTTGCTGGTCGATGGTAACGACGTGTTCGCGTGTCTGGCCGTGACGCGGAAGGCCATGCAGGCCGCGCGGGAAGGACAGGGACCGACGCTGATCGAGGCGTTCACCTACCGGATGGGCGCGCATACCACGACCGACGACCCGACCAGGTACCGGCTGTCCGCCGAGCTTGAGTCGTGGAAACTGAAGGACCCGATCGAGCGGGTGAAGCAGTACCTGATCCGCTCGGTAATGGCGCCGGAGAGCTTCTTCACCGACGTCGCGGCCGAGGCCGACCAAGTCGGCACCAGGATCAGGAAGGCCTGCCTGGAGATGCCAGACCCTGCGCCGCTCTCCATGTTCGACAACATTTACGCCGAGCCGACCGCGCTGCTGGCCGAGGAGCGCGCGCAGCTTGAGGCGTATCTCAGCTCCTTCGTCAGCGAGGAGGTCGGGCGATGAGCACGGATACCACGGGCGCGCAGGCCGCCGCGACCAGGCTCACGCTGAGCAGGGCGCTCAACGAGGGCCTGCGCAAGGCGATGGAAAACGACCCTAAGGTACTCATCATGGGCGAGGACGTCGGCAAGCTCGGCGGCGTCTTCCGGGTCACGGACGGCCTGCAGAAGGACTTCGGCGAGGATCGCGTATTTGACACCCCGCTCGCCGAGTCCGGCATCGTCGGCACGGCGATCGGGCTCGCGCTCCGCGGCTACCGGCCGGTGTGCGAAATCCAGTTCGACGGGTTCGTCTTCCCTGCCTTCGACCAGATCGTCTCCCAGCTCGCGAAGATGGCGTACAGGTCGGCCGGCCATCTCCGGCTTCCCGTGGTGGTGCGAATTCCGTGCGGCGGCGGTATCGGAGCCGTTGAGCATCACAGCGAGTCTCCCGAGGTGCATTTCGTGCACACCGGTGGCCTGCGCGTCGTCGTGTGCGGCGATCCGGCCGACGCGTACGCGATGATCCAGCAGGCGATCAGCTGCGACGACCCGGTCATCTTCTTCGAGCCGAAACGGCGGTACTGGGACAAGACCGATGTCGACCTGGCCGGCGGCCTGGCGGCGGCGTTGCCGATCGACAAGGCGCGGACGCTCGCCAGCGGCGCGGACGTGACCCTGCTGTGCTATGGCCCGATGGTGCGGACGTGCATGGAGGCGGCGGCCGCCGCCGCTGAGGAAGGAAGGTCCGTCGAGGTGATCGACCTGCGCTCGCTGTCGCCGCTGGATACGGAGACGATCTTCGCATCGGTCCGCAAGACAGGCAGGTGCCTGGTCGTGCATGAGGCCGCCGTGACGGCTGGCCTCGGCGCCGAAATCGCGGCGCGGGTCTCGCAGGAGTGCTTCTACCATCTCGAGGCTCCGGTGCTGCGGGTCGGCGGCTACTCGACGCCGTACCCGCCGTCGCGGATCGAAGAGTACTACCTGCCCGACCTTGACCGGGTACTCGATACGGTCGACCGTGCCTTCGCCTACTGAGCGGCCGCGCGGCGGCTTGCCCGACGCGCGCGCTCCCGGAAGCACTGAGCGGCCGTGCGGCGGCTCGTCCGACGCACGCGCTCTTGGAAGCACTGAGAGGACGTCATGTCAGAGCTGAAGCAGTTCAAGCTCCCCGACGTCGGCGAGGGCCTGACCGAGGCCGACATTGTCAGGTGGCTGGTGCAGCCAGGCGACAAGATCGACATCAACCAGATCATCGTCGAGATCGAGACGGCCAAGGCTCTTGTGGAGCTGCCCAGTCCCTATGCGGGCGTGGTCGACGACCTGCTCGTGCCCGAGGGCGCGACAGCCGACGTTGGCACCCCGATCATCTCGGTTCAGGTAGGCGCCGACGGCACGGCCGGAGCTGCGGACGGCACGGCGGGCGCCAGCAGTGGGGAAGCCGGCGGCGCGGAATATGGCCAGGTGCCGGCTCCGCCGGCGGAGATCTCGCCGCCCCCGGCGGAGGGGGCTGTCGAGCCGGGAATCTACGGAAGCCCGGCGCCCAAGGAAAAGCGCCAGGCCGTTCTCGTCGGCTACGGCGTCAAACTGGGCGCGACCAAACGGCGACCCAGGAAGCCGGCCGCAGCCGGCGCCCGCGCGTCGGTCCGGACGGGCGCGCAGAACGCGGCACGGGACATCGCACGGGAAACCGCCGCAGAGCCGCTCGCAACGGGTGCTGCAGCAGCGTCCGCGGCGTCTGCCCCGTCCCCGGCCGCCGCGGCGCAGGACGCTCGGACCGGCGTGCTCGCCAAGCCGCCGGTGCGCAAGCTTGCCAAGGAACTCGGGGTCGACCTGGCGATGCTGAGAGGGACGGGCCCATCCGGGTCGATCACCCGCGACGACGTCCAGGCCGCTGCCGCGGGTCCGGCCTCCGCCGAGGCCGCTCCGGCAAGTTCGGCCTCCGGCCCGGCCGAGGCGCAGATCCAGGCCGCGGCTGCCGCGCCGGGTATTGACGGCACTGGCCCAGAGCAGGTTTCCGCCGTCCGGCTAGCATCGCTGCCGCGCGAGGAGCGTATTGCGGTCCGCGGCGTGCGCAAGCACACGGCTGCCGCGATGACGGCCAGCGCCTTCTCCGCGCCGCATGTCACCGAATTCCTGCAGATCGACATCACCGAGACAATGGCCGCGACGGTCCGCCTGAGGTCGCTTCCTGAGTTCGGGGGCGTCAGGTTCTCCCCGCTCGTCCTGGTCGCAAAAGCGCTGCTTGTCGCCGCTGCCCGGCATCCGATGATCAACTCGTCCTGGGACGAGGCGGCTCAGGAGATCGTCGTCAAGCACTACGTGAACCTGGGGATCGCGGCGGCGACCGACCGCGGCCTGGTAGTGCCGACCGTGAAGGACGCGCACGCTCTCTCGCTGCCTGGCCTTGCGCAGGCGATGGCGGCCCTGACCGAAACCGCGCGGGCGGGCAAGTCCACCCCGGCTGACTTGCGCGGCGGCACGATCACGATCACGAATGTCGGAGTGTTCGGCGTCGACACGGGGACGCCGATTATCACCCCAGGGGAAGCGGCGATCCTGGCCTTCGGACAGGTCAAGGACGCGCCATGGGTCGTGGACGGACAGCTTGCGGTGCGCAAGGTCTGCACTCTGTCGCTATCGTTCGACCACCGGATCGTCGACGGCGATATGGGCTCGGCGGTGCTGCGCGATGTCGGAGCCATGCTGACCGACCCGCTACGGATGCTCGCCTGGTCCTAGCCTGGCTTAGCCTCCGGCAGATTCAACAGCTATGGCCCATGGACGGTCAGAGAACAACCTCTATGGGCATTGCTGTTGTTTGCTGGCGGCGCCCGGCGGCTTGCTGCGGTTGGCCTGGCTCAGAAGGCGGCTTCCGGCAGGTCCATCAGCTCGGTCGTGGTCGACTCCACGATTTCGCGCTCCGCGGCGAGCCGCGGCAGCACGGTCTCGGCGAAGAACCGGGCGGCAGCAATCTTGCCCTGGTAGAACGCGGTGTCGGCGCCTGACGCTGTTCCGTTGTCGAGCGCGCGGCCCGCAATCTCGGACTGCCGCACGAGCAGCCAGCCCACCACCAGGTCGCCCAGCGCCAGCAGCAGTCGCGTCGTGTTCAGCCCGACCCGGTCGATCTCGCTGTGCTGCTGCAGGCTGTCTGCGAGGTAGCGGTGCAAGGCGTTCACCATCGCCTCGACGTCGGCGGTAGCCCTGGCCAGCCCAGCGCGCTCCTTCTTCAGCCGGCCGTTGCCTTGCTCGCCCTCAGCGGTAACGATGATCTGGTTCAGCAGCGACGCCAATGCGTCACCCTTGTTCCTGATGATCTTGCGGAAGTACAGGTCCAGGCCCTGGATAGCCGTCGTGCCCTCGTACAGGCTGTCGATCTTGGCGTCCCTGATGTACTGCTCCATGGGGTAGTCCTGCAGGTAGCCTGACCCGCCCAAGGTCTGCAGCGACAAGGTCAGCATCTCGTAAGCCCGCTCCGAGCCAAGCCCCTTGACCAGCGGGAGCAACAGGTCATTCATGGCCGCGGCAGCATCGTCGGTGGTGCCGGCCGCCTCGGCAAGCTGGCCGGCATCCTGGAAGGTCGCGGTGAACAGCACAAGCGCCCTCATGCCCTCGGCGTACGCCTTCTGCAGCATCAGGATCCGCCGGACGTCCGGGTGATGCATGATCGTCACCCGTGGCGCCGTCTTGTCGGTCATCCTGCCAAGCTCTCCGCCCTGGACCCTGGTCTTGGCGTACTCGAGCGCGTTCAGGTAGCCGGTCGACAGCGTGGCGATCGCCTTCGTCCCGACCATCATCCGGGCATGCTCGATGATCAGGAACATCTGCTTGATGCCGTCATGTACGTCCCCGACCAGGGTGCCGATCGCCGGCTCGTCGGCGCCGAAGGTGAGCTCACAGGTCGTTGACGCCTTCAGCCCCATCTTGTGCTCGACGTTGGTGGCGTACACGCCGTTCCGCGCACCGAGCGACCCGTCATCGTTGAGCAGAAACTTCGGCACTAGGAACATCGATAGCCCTTTCGTGCCCGGCCCTGCGCCCTCGGGCCTGGCGAGCACCAAGTGGAATATGTTCTCTGCCATGTCGTGCTCGGCGCAGGTGATGAAGCGCTTGACGCCGTCGATGTGCCAGGTTCCGTCCGGCTGCCTGATGGCCTTGGTCCGGCCCGCCCCCACGTCAGATCCCGCGTCGGCCTCGGTCAGCACCATCGTGGCCGTCCACCCCCGCTCGACGGCCTGCTCGGCAAAATGCCGCTGCTCGGCGGTGCCGAGAAGGTACAGCGCTTTGGCGAACGCGGAGCCGCTCGCGTACATCCAGATGGCAGGGTTCGCGCCAAGTACAAGCTCGGCGACGCTCCACCACAACGACCGCGGCGCCGCGCTGCCGCCTAGTTCCGCCGGCAACTCAAGCCTGAACCACTCGGCATCTATGAACTCATGGAACGACCGGGCGAAGGACTCGGGCATCGTGACCGAGCGGGCCACTGGGTCGTATACCGGCGGGTTCCTGTCCCCGTCAGCGAACGACTCGGCGAGCGGTCCTGCCGCTAGCCGGGCGACCTCGGCGAGGATGCCGCGGGCCGTGTCAGCGTCCAAATCCTCATAGGGCGCCGACCCGAGCAGTTCCTGCCGGTTTAGGACCTCGAACAGGTTGAACTCGATGTCGCGCAGGTTGCCCTTGAAGTGCGTCATTGCGTCTCCCGCGAGCTGCCGTCTTGCCTGGCCAGAGCTTAGTTACTCGTGAGTAACAAAGTATACTACCCACCAGTAACCAAAGGGAAGTACCGAATCGGGAAATTGGGAGCAGCTGACACGGATCGGTCATCGCGCCCGCCCATTCCGCGTAACGCCGAGCCGATCTACAGTGTCGGCATCGGCACGATATGACCCCTCTGAGCAAAGGCGGATCTTCGATGGCGCTTGGCCTCACCCCGGAGCACCTTGAACTAGCGGCGGCGGTGCGTGGCTGGTCGCAGCGACACTGCCCGGCAGAGGTCTTGCGGTCGGCCGTGGACGGCTCCGACAGCGGGGCCGTGCACTACCGCGCTGAACTCGCACCGAGCCTGGCCGGGCAAGGCCTGTTCGGACTGCACCTGCCCGAGGCCGCTGGCGGTCAGGGATTCGGGCTGCCTGAGCTAGCGGTCGCGCTGGAGGAAACCGGCCGGGCGCTGCTGCCCGGCGCCTTCCTGCCGACCGTGCTCGCCTCGGCCGTCCTGGCCGAGTCGGTACTGGCCGAGCCGGTACTGGCCGAGCCGGTAATGGCCGAGGCAGGAGCGGACTCGGTCCTGAGCAAGTTGCTGGCGCGGCTCGCCGACGGCTCGCTGTCGGGCACTGTCTCCCTGGCGGCCGGCCTGACCGGCGTCCTGGACCCGGACGGCCGGTTGCGGGTCAGCGGCGAGTCGGGTCCCGCACTCGCCGGGCCGATGGCCGACCTCATCATCACGAGCGTCAGCACCGGAGACCGTGAGGCGTGGGTCGTGCTGGACGCTGCCGACCTCGAGGTCACCGCGCTCGCCGCCGTCGACCTGGCCAGGCCGCTGGCCAGCCTGCGCGCCGACTCCGTCCCGGTGCCCGCCGGCCGGCTGCTTAGCGGGCTGGACCGGGGCGCCGTGACCAGCCTGGCTGCGATTCTGTTCGGCGCCGAGGCCTGCGGAGTCGCCGACTGGGCCGTCCACGCCGCGGCGGAATACGCCACCATCAGGCATCAGTTCGGCCGGCCGATCGGCCAGTTCCAGGCCGTCAAGCACCGCTGCGCCCGGATGCTGACCGGCGCGGAACAAGCCGCGGCCGCCGTCTGGGACGCGGCGCGCATGCCGCCAGGCCCCGAACGCGTGTTCGCCGCGGCCGTGGCGGCCGTCGTGGCGGTGGACGCCGCCGTCGACGCCGCTAACGACTGCATCCAGACCCTCGGCGGCATCGGCTACACCTGGGAGCACGACGCTCACCTTTACTACCGGCGGGCGCTGTCACTGCGAGCCCTGCTCGGGCCGTCGGCGCGATGGCGCGAACGCGTCGCCGCACTCGCGATGGAGGCCGCGATCAAGCCAGTCAGGGTCGAGTTGCCGGACGGGGATGCTGAGTTCAGGGCCGACGTCAGGGCCGAGCTCGCGGAGATCAGCAAGCTGACAGGCAAGGAGCGGAGTGCCCGGCTGGCGGCGGGCGGCTGGGTGCTGCCGCACCTGCCCAGCCCGTGGGGGCGGGGCGCCCAGCCGCTTGAGCAGCTGGTCATTGACGCTGAGATGCGCGCGGCGGACTTTCGGGCGCACAATCTCGCCATCGGCGCCTGGGTCGTCCCTGCACTGATCGAGTACGGCACTCCCGAACAGCAGCAGCGATTCCTGCCGGCCACTCTGCGGATGGAGTACCTGTGGTGCCAGCTGTTCAGCGAGCCGGGCGCGGGCTCGGATCTGGCCGGCCTGTCGACCAGAGCCGAGCGGGTGGCCGGCGGCTGGCGGATTAGCGGCCAGAAAATCTGGACCTCCCTGGCGAAGCAGGCCGCCTGGGGCATCTGCATCGCGCGCACGGATCCGTCGGCGCCCAGGCATGAAGGGATCAGTTACTTCCTGATCGACATGGCTTCGCCCGGAATCGACGTCCGCCCGCTGCGCGAGATCACCGGCGACGCTTCGTTCAATCAGGTCTTCCTTCACAACGTATTCGTGCCGGATGACTGCTTGGTCGGCGAGGTGAATGGGGGCTGGCGCATCGCCAGGACGACACTGGCCAACGAACGGGTATCGCTCTCCCAGACCTGGACGTTCGGTGCGGGAGTGGCTGAGCTGCTGGCTGTCGCGAAGGCCGCGGACCGGCCCCCGCTCGGGGACATCGGCAGGCTGGTGTGCGAGAGCCGGTCGATCGACCTGCTCGGCTTGCGCGTAACCCTGAAGCGGATCTCCGGTACCGAGCCGGGCTCCACCGGAAGCGTGCGCAAGCTGCTCAGCATGCGCAACGCGCAGCAGATCGCCGAGCTGTGCTTCGCGCTCTCTGGCGCCAGCGGTGCGACGGCGGCCGGGGCCGGCTCGCCGGTCGGCCAGGATGGCGCGCCGAATGGCGCGCACTGGGCTCGCCAGAACCTCGCTGTGCGGGCGGTAACCATCGGCGGCGGAACGACCGATATCCAGCTCAACATCATTGCCGAGCGGATGCTCGGCCTTCCGCGCGATCCCGAACCGCCGGCTAAGTAACGGCGCGCAGGCGCGTCGAGCACGCAGATAAAGCGCAATTACTCTGCGTAACGCTACTCTTGAAGGGGTACGCCTTCCTGGGGGGTTGATGGCGCACGGCGGGATGTCCAGGGGCAGCGGGGCTGATCCGCCCGGGGGTCGGCCATCCCGCGAGGACCGGGCGCTGGCGGCCAGGCGGCGGCTAAGGGCGCAGATCGCGGCGAGCAAGCGTGCCAGGACGCAGCGGACACTGGCCCTGCTCACAGGCGCGTTGTCGGCCGTGGTACTTCTGACGGCGGGCAGTGGCTGGCTGTTGTCCGGCTACGTCAGCAGCCACCTCGGGCGGGTAAACGCCGGCACGTCTGGAGCTCCCGCGAGCGGACCGCTGAACATCCTGCTGGCCGGCGTGGATGTAAGGTCGGGGCTGAGCAGGCACCAGCAGCGGGTGCTGCATGTCGGCCATGCGACCGGCCACAACTCGGACACGCTGATGGTCGTTCACGTCAGCGCCGATCACCGGCACATCGCGGTAATCAGCCTGCCGAGAGACTCCTGGGTCCGAATCCCCGGCTACGGGATGAACAAGATCAACGCGGCATTCGGCCTCGGCGGGCCGCGGCTAATGGTCAAGACGGTGGAGCTGGCGACCGGCCTGACCATCAACAACTTCGTCGAGGTGAACTTCCTCGGCTTCGTGAAGATCATCAATGCTCTGGGCGGGGTCGACATTTGCCTGCCTTACGCGGTTAACGACCCCTATAGCGGCCTGCGCATGTCGGCTGGCCGACACCACGCCAATGGCGTCCGGGCACTGCAGTTCGCGCGTGACCGGCACTCCTACGCGCAGTCCGATCTAGCCAGGATCGCCGATCAGCAGCAATTGCTCTCCTCGGTGCTGTCCGGGTTGGCCAGCTCAGGCACGCTGGCCAACCCGGTCACGTTCTCCAGGTTCCTCGCCGCCGCTACCTCGGCGACGACCGTCGACCAGCGGTTTAACGTGACCGGCTTGGCCGAGCAAATGCGCTTCATCAGGCCGAGCGCGGTCTCGTTCACCACGGTGCCGCTCGCCAGCACCAACTACCAGGCGCCGAACGGCGAGTCGGCCGTGCTGTGGAACACCGCCGCGGCGAGCGCATTGTTCGCGCGGGTCAAGGCTGACCGCCCGGCCATGCACCAGCATCACGGCAGGCACGGGAGCACGGCGCGGCGATCCGGGCAAACCAACGTATGGTCGCCGAAATCGAAGACGGCGGCTCAGGCCGCCTGCCATTAGGCCAGGCAGACTCGCAGGCAGCGCCCGCAAGATCTTGGACGATTGCCTGATTCTGCGTATCTTTCAGTCGTTAGCACTAACAATCGCCCGAATTCTGACAGGCGGCCAGGATCATGGGTACGGCCGGAGGCGGAGGCCTGCTCGGCCATCCCGGCGGGCGCGTCAGGCCCGCGCGAGCCTGCCGGGCAGTGGTCAGGCGCCCGATGCCGGCGGGGAGAAAC
>Ga0209240_1000396_pt1 | contig 18273 bp, 16 predicted proteins | sample GraSoi_2013_80cm_FD_185828 | JGI IMG/M metagenome (GOLD analysis project Ga0209240, IMG submission 185828) | Grasslands soil microbial communities from the Angelo Coastal Reserve, California, USA - Sample 9_17_2013_80cm (SPAdes) (version 2) | ecosystem: Environmental > Terrestrial > Soil >...
GTCCTCCAGCCACAGACGAGAGATCTTGAACCCGGTTCTTTACAGCGGCGCGGGCGGATTCGAGGAGTCGGCTGGCGCTTTCGCGAGGGCTGCCATGCTCAAAGATGGCGCTGCCCGCCACGAGGATCTCGGCGCCAGCGCACACGACGTTTGCGATTGTGTCGCGATGGACGCCGCCGTCTACTTCAATGCGAAAATTGAACCCGCGAGATTGGCGGATTTGCGAGAGGAGCTCAATCTTTTTTAGAGACGAAGGGATAAAGGATTGACCGCCAAAACCGGGATTCACGCTCATCACAAGAACATGATGAACCAGAGGAAGAACCTCGTCGAGGGTGTGGACCGGGGTGGCGGGGTTTATTACTACGCCGGGTTTGCATCCGTGCGATGCGATTAGATGGAGGGTGCGATCGAGATGGACGCAGGCCTCTTGATGGACGGAGATCCAATTGGCGCCGGCTTCGGCGAACACGGGGATGAAATCGTCGGGGCGCTCAATCATTAGATGGCAGTCCAGCGGGACGCGGGTGACCTTGCGGAGGGAGGCTACTATCGGCGGGCCGATCGTAAGATTGGGTACGAAGTGGCCATCCATGATGTCGACGTGGAGGACGGTGGCTCCGCCATCGACCGCCGCCTGCGCTTGTTCGCCTAGCCGAGCGAAATCAGCGGAGAGAAATCAAGGCGCGAGTTCGATCATAGAGAATCTCCTGCTGCGGAAGATGTAACTTAGCTGGGGCGCAGCAGTGCTGCGCCCCTACGAGGCCATGGAGAGTCAACTCGCAACTTCTAACTGGCAACTCGCGCTTGAGTTGGTTGCCCCTGCGCCATTCGTTCGATCATACGTTTGCTGATCTTTTCTCCACGGAGAAATCCTACAGGCCGGGGATCGTCTTTGCTTTTGACGACGGGCAACCAGGAAATACCGTGATCGAGCATGGTGGCGGATGCCACGAGAGCGGAATCCTCAAGAGTTACATAGATTAAATTCGGGGACAGAAGGTCGCTGAGCTTGAGATGGCCGACACCGCCGCGCGTTTCCGCCGACGTGACGGCGATGCGAGCGACAATTTGATAGAGGTCGCCACGATCCAGCGTTCCCCATAAGCGCTGCTTTTCGTCGAGGACCAGGAGAGTGCCGGTGGCGCTCTCATTGAGGGCGCTTACAGCATCGGCGAACGTAGTCTCTTTCGTGAGCAACCGCGGGGGAAGCGGATCGAGGAACGAAGCGAGCGACTCGCCTTCCAGTATGGCCTTGCTTATGGGCAGGCGCCGCCAAAAATCGCCGGAGAGAGTGACGGTCTTTACGAGCAGGTCGCGAAACGGCGCGAAAGAACCGGCAATCTGGGAGAAGAGGGCACTGCCGATTTGCCGGAGGCGGACAGCGGAGCGAGCGCGAATGCTGGTTTCATGAGGGCGGTCTCCTAAGATTGCTCCTTCTCCGAAGAAGTCGCCTTTACCCAAGACGGCGAGAACTTTCGTTTCCGAAGCTCCTGGGTCCTGTTGCAGGACTTCTACCTGGCCTTCTTCGATGACGCTGAAGGTGCGCGCTGGTTCGCCTTGGCGGTGAATGAAATCGCCAGGGCGGTAATACGCGTAGGTGATTTGTTGGGTGGTATCGGTATTCAGGAAGCTGAGATCGCGAGGGAACAGCACGTCCCATGACCAGTCCAACGCGACTTTAATCCTGCGCGACCAGGTTGGAAGCTTGAAGAGGTAAACACCGCGCCACATCAGCCAGGCGAGGAAGCCCGAGACGTGCACGCCGAGCATTTCCGCGACAGCCTCGTAGCCGCCGATGGAGCAGAGCTGTCCAAGGGCTTTGAAGCGGAAGGGCCGGGTGGGTTGGCCTTGCAGAATGCGGACGAGGTTGAGTGCTGCTTGGCGACCCTCGCGTTCGGCAAATTGACCCGTTGGCGCGGAGGGCTTGTTGTCGAAGGCGTTGATGATGTACGCGCAATCCCCGATGGCCCATGCGTTGGTGTGTCCTTCGATGCGCATTTCGGGCGTGGTGCGTATGCGTCCGCGCTCTTTGGGGACGTCGAGAGCTTGAACGATGGGTGAGGTGGCGGTGCCGATGGTGCAGACGATCGTGGCGCCCGTCAGCATGCGTCCGTCGTTGAGTTCGACGCCCTCATGCGTTGCGGCAACTGCGCGGGTGTTCAGGAGGATGCTGATGCCGGCTTTCGCCATCCTTTTCCTGGCGAATTCGCGAAGCTTGGGGGCGACTTCGGGCAGGATCTGGTCTTGGGAATGGACCAGCGTGACAACAACATCTGCCTTGCGGAAATTGCGGTAAAAACGAGTGCTGCTGCGAACGAGCTCGTTGATTTCGCCTGCGACCTCTGCGCCGCTGAAGCCGGCCCCCACGATGATGAAGCTGAGATACCGACGCCGGACGTCGGGGTCGGTAGCGGCCTCGGCGGATTCCATTTGACGGACGATGTGCTGGCGAAGATCGATGGCGTCGCGCATGACTTTGAAGGCAAAGGCGTGTTCGGTCATTCCGGGAATGATTCCCAGATTGCTTTCCGCGCCGCAGGCAATCACGACATGGTCATAGTGCAAGCGTGTCGTGGCGCCTTGTCCATCTTCGAATTCAATCTCTGAAGAAGTCAGGTCTATCCTTTGTACGCGTTCGGTGCGGCACTCGACGCCAGGCAGCATTTGGCGCAATGGGGCAGCTGCTGCGTCCGCGTTGATGGAAGCTCCGGCCACGTCCGCGAGAAGGGGATGAAAGACCATGTGGTTTTCGCGATTGAAGAGAAGAATCTCGCACTCAGAACCGCGCACCTTGCTGCGAAGGGTCTTTGCGAACTGTACGGCCGCAAATCCTCCTCCGATTACGACTACTCTGATTGGCTTCACTTCCTTGCTCCTATTGCTTGCCTGGGTACGACTGAAAAGTTTGGAGTTCCCATGGCCCCTCTGTCACTGCGATGCCGAAAAACGACGCTTGGACGCTCTAGTTCAGGATAGGGAGAAGGGAATTCTGCGTATATCGGAAAGCTGTGAACTCTATTCGAAATGACTGGCGAAATTGTCTCGAGCGCCAAACCAGTCGCCTCTCTCACGCGTGAGTAAGCTTCAGTCTTGCCAGTTGTCCTCAGGCGGCGTGATACCGAGCCGCTTCATCTTGTAAAACAAGGTCGTGCGCTTTAGGCCGAGTCTGACGGCTGCTCCCCGCGGGCCGCCGAGCTTCCAGTTTGCGCGCTGACATGCAGTGAGAATCTGCTGACGGACGGTATCCTCAAGCGTGGGGTTTGTAATCTCGACCAATTCTGGTTCGCATTTTTCGGGCGCCGGCGATTCGAAAACACCGTCCGTGGAAAGAATCACGCCGCGCGCAACATAGTTTTGCAACTCTCGAATGTTTCCGGGCCAGGAATGACGAACGAGGGCTCGCATAGTTTTCTCGGGGATGGTCTCGATGGTTCTGTCCATGGAGGTTGCGAACTGTTCGATGAAGTAGCGCACAAATTCCGGAATATCCGCTTTTCTCTCGCGGAGCGGTGGCAGAGAAACCGGGAAAATATTCAGGCGATAGTACAAATCCTCTCGGAATTCACCGTCACGGACCATCTGCCGCAGGTCTCGATTGGTCGCCGCGACGACACGAACATCGACGCGCGTGGTACGAGTGCTGCCTACGGCCTCGAACTCGCGCTCCTGTAGCACGCGGAGCAACTTGGGTTGAAGCTCCAGTGGCATGTCTCCAATTTCATCAAGAAGCAATGTGCCTCGGTCCGCCAGCGCAAACCGGCCGACATGCGAATTGACCGCTCCGGTAAAGGCTCCGCGTTCGTGCCCGAAAAGCTCACTTTCGAGAAGACCAGCAGGCATCGCCGCACAGTTCACTTTGACGAGATTCCGGCTACGGCGCGGGCTGAGCTCGTGAATCGCGCGGGCGATAACTTCCTTGCCGGTCCCGGTTTCGCCGGTGATCAAGACGGTGGCGTTCGTTGGCGCCACGGCCTCGACTTCCGAAATGATGGAGCGGAGGCCGCCGCGGCGTCCCACGATCGTCTCGACGAAAGCCGATTTCACACGTTCCGACCTGCGCACTATTGGTGCGTCGGGAATGTAAATGCCGGTGCTCATTGTTGCGTTTCCCCCGTATTCGTTATCCTGTGTATTTGCAATTGCGATCATTTTTCACTCCGAATCAGAATTTTAGTAAATCGTGAGTTGCTACGGTGCCGTCAATCCCGGAGTTCGCCCGACGGTGCGTTCGAGCTCTGCCCAGGCCAGCAAGTATCCAAGATTGGCCTGCGACAGTTCGGCTTTTGCCTCATAGTTCGCGGCGGTGGCATGCCTTACATCGGAAATCAGCACCACACCTTGAGTGGCTTGATTTGTGGCGAGGCGCTCGCTTTCCTGGCGTAGTTGGGCGACCTGGGCTGCGACGTTGACCATGTTTTTGGTGCGTTCGAGCTTGTTGTAACTGTGGTCGACGGCCACGGCGACTTTTTCTTTGAGGTGCTCGAGATGTTGCTCCGCTTCGGCAAGCTGCGAGGAACGCTCGCGGACGGTAGCGCGACGCTTGCCGAAATCCCAGAGTGTGTAGTTCAGGTGAATGCCGAAATCGCCGAAGTTGCGAACCAAGAAGGGCACGCCGTCTTGGTAGCTGTGGCGCGCGTAGGCGGTGATGTCGGGAATGTATGCGGTCTTTGCGGCTGCCACGCCGGCGCGTGCTTTCTCGACCGCTTCCTCGGCGGCGCGGATTTCGGGATTTTCTTCCCAGGCCTCTTTCACGTATTCGGATTTTGACAAGGTCTCGAAATTGGCTTCGACTTCCGGGTCGAGCTCTAATTTTGTGTCGAGGGGAAGGCCGAGAAGATCATTCATTTCGGTGGTGTAATCGTCGATCTGGAGTTCGGCGGTGAGGACGGATTGCTGGCCCTGAAGGAGTTCCGCGCGGCTCTGGATGGCCGCGACCTGCAAGGCGCTACCTTTGCGAACGTCATTCTCGTTGTCACGCAGATTTTCGGTAGCGAAGGAGGTTTGCTGCTCGGCGGCCTTCTTCTGGAGTTGCACGACAAGAATGGCGTAATAGAGGGAATGAACTTGCAGAGCGACTTCATTTTCGGCGTTCTTCAGATCGTCGCGGGAAGTGGCGGCTTCCGCAGCGGCAACACGATTTTCTTGGCGGATACGCAGCAGTTGGGTCAAGGGCTGGGCGATCATGGTGCCGCTCGAAAAGAGAGTCTTCTTGCCTTGAGGGAGTAGCGTGGCGCTGTTGGGAATCGGCACACCTGCCGCGACACCAAAAGCTCCAGCCGGGATGGAGAGCTCCTGCAGTTCGGTGATGTGCAGTATGTTCGATTGGTTGGTTATGGTCGGCAAGTAATCAGAACGGGCAGCTTCTTTGCGGTACTCGTTTTCCTGGACCTTGAAGCGAGCGATCTTGAGGGTGCGGTTCTGCTGGAGTGCAAGGCGAACCGCTTCCGTGAGGGTGAGGTGACGCGCTTCGTTTGCTAGAGATGAGATGGCACAGAGGAAAAGCGCTGCGGTGGTTGCAGTGAATCGGAAGATGCGCTGGCGAGTCGACGTATGCCTACCGAGCCTTGATCCAAGGCGATAAGTCTGGCGCGCGATCATGGTTTTGCCTCCCGAGGTAATTGTTGCTGAACGTCAGCAAGACCGTCGTAGCTCAAGGGCGACTTGCGGAGCAGTCCGACGAGAACAAGGGCGATGGCGCAACTCCAGGCGACCAACAGAAAGCCGTCAATGAGGCTCAGCGAATACGCCTGGAGGCGCAGCCGGGCGGCGATGAGATCGGCCGCACGCGCCGTAGCCGATGGGAGTCCGGAGGACTTCCCAAAGAGTCCCGCAGTCAGCGCATGAATATTTGCATCTGTAATCCAGTTGCCGCTGCTTACGTGCAGACCCAAGAGATTCGAGTGCAGCTTCTCGCGGTCGGCGAGAAAATGGCCCATGTATATGGCTCCCGCGGTTCCTCCAAACAATCTAACGGTATGAAAGAACGCAGAGAATGTCAGGATCCACTGAGGTTTCGACAACCCACCAGTGAAAACGCCCTGCAGGACAATGCCTCCCACCAGTCCTATGAGAGCAAACGATTGGCCGACGCCCGTCAGCAGCTCGGTGCGATAATAGTTTTCTGCGGCCCACGCACTGGAGTATTGGGCGCAGAAAACAGCCGCGAGGGCTGTGCATGTCAGCCCAGCAGCGAAGACCAGCCGAGGATCCACCCCGCTACGCAGTAGAAGACCTCCCATCAACGCGACCGGAAGGAGCGGTATAGCGCTCCAGATGATTGCCGGCCCGATCTGATCGGCCTCGAAACCATGGATAGCCAGCGACTGCGGAATCAGGATGATGGTTAATGTGAGAGTAAACCGAAACCAGAAGAGCAGACTTCCAAGCAGGACAGTATTCCATCGCCATAGATAAGGGAGCGCGACAAGGGGGTTGGGACCGAGTAATCGTCGTACAAGCGCGCATAGTGTGAAGAACGCGCCGGACCAAAACAACGCGTTGAATACGCCGGAGCGCCACCAGTCGAGCCTCTGGCCTTGCTGGAGGGCGGCAAGCATCAGAGCCAATCCGGCACTCAGGTACAGGAACCCGACAAAGCTAGGCGCAGAACTACTCTTCTTTCGAGCAGGAGCCGACGGTATCCCGAAATAGATACAGATCATCATCACCGGCGCGATGAGAGCGGAGCCCCAGAACATCCAGCGCCAAGAAAGTTGGTCGCGATACCACCCATAAAGTGATGGCGCGACATTGACTGCACCATCGATGAACGTTGCATAGAAAGCGAGTACAAAGGGTAGAAATCGCATGGGGGCGATACGAAGGGCAAAGGTTAACGTGAGCGGATAAAAGGTGCCTGAGGTCAGCCCGGCGACGATCAATGCGGCAACCAGAAGGCTAAAGCTGTGTATAAAGGGCAAGAAGGCGCAGGTTGCGGCAAAAATGCTTGCTGCAAACAGAAGGACGCGGCGTGGTCCGAGTAAACCTCCGAGGTAGGCACTAAATGGGCCGATAAACATGATCGAAGCGTTATAGGCGCTGTCGAGCCAGGCACCGGCATCGTAGCTGATGCCGAGATGACCTTTCAGGTCCGCCAGTCCCGAGCTAAGCATGCGACCGGTAAGCGTGACGAGGCCGGCTCCGATGAGCACGCCGAGTATCCCCACCAGAGGCCGGGTTGAGATTTCTGAGGGGATCGCCGCAGCTGCGGCATAGGCAAGCTCCACCGAGGTGAGCGGACGTGTTGTGATCGCTGCAGAAGCCATGATGGTCCGTTATCGCCTGGTGCGGACTGTGGCAGTTACAGAAAGACCGGGTTGAAGTTTGGCGGCCATGTTGGCATCCTCCAGCCCGATCTTTACGGTAATGCGCTGCACGACTTTGGTGAAGTTGCCGGTAGCGTTGTCGGGCGGCAACAGTGCAAACTGCGATCCGCTGGCGGGGGCGATTTCGAGCACTCTGCCATGAATGACCTGCCCGGGGGATTTGTCGACGCGAATCTCCGCGGGATCGCCCACTTTCACGTTGGTGAGCTGCGTCTCTCGATAGTTCGCCTGTACCCATTTGGTATTGCTGACGAACGGAATTACTTGCGTGCCAGGAGAAACCAACTGGCCTGGCCGCACCTGCCGCTCGCCTACCGAGCCGTCCATGGGAGCCGCGATCTTGGTGTAGCCGAGGTTCACCTGAGCGACGGTGAGTGCCGCCTGCTTGGCGTGGAGGTCAGCGACAAGTTGGAGTTCCTGTGATTCCAACACCGCCTTGCTGCGCTTTTCGGCCTCAACGCCCAGTTCGTTGCTGTGCAGGACCGTCTTGGCCTGCTCGAGGTCAGCCTGGCGACTGGCCAACTGCGCGGCAAAGCGCTGTTCGTCCGCGACCACCTGCTCGACCTTCTGCAGTGTGCTAGAACTCGATAGCAGGAGCGCCTCTTGTCTGTTACGTTCCTTCTGGGTGCGCACGACGTCGGCCTGGACGGCCTCTTCGCCACTCTGCGCGGCAGCGATCTGAGCGTGAGCCTGGTCGACTCCGGCAAAGGCTCGCGCAATGCGCGCATCTTGAAGGTCGCGCTGGCGACGATTGTTCTCGATGGCAGCCTTTGCGGCTTCCACGGCGGCGCTCGCCTGCGCTACTTGCGCCAGATAATCGCTGTCTTCCAGTTCCACAAGCAGGTCTCCCTTACGGACCTGCTGGAAGTCTGAAACTTTTACGTCGCGAACAATGCCTGCAACCTTGGTGCTGAGGGGAGTGAGATCGCCTCGGACGTAGGCGTCGTCAGTGACCTGGTCGATTCGCCCGCCCTCCCAGGCATTCCAATTTCGGGTGAGGGTGATGATCAAAGCGGCAGCGAGGAGGAGCACCGCTATGGGCGTGAGATAGCTGAGCCACTTCGGCTTGGCGGCGGGCGCCGGTGGGCGCTCGGGTACAGTCGTGTGTGACGGAGCCGACGCCGCTACGGTAGTCGACGGTGCAGGTGCAGGTGTTATCGCGGCCATAGAGCCTCCCGATTACGAGGTTGATCGCGCAAAACGGATGAGGGCCAAACCAGAATGTTGGTTCGAACCTGGCCACGGTTCAGTTCATTGAGCATTTCGTGCCGCCCTCCTTCGTAAAAATCGTAGGAGATATTGCGGATTCCAGCTTGGCGATAGCGCTCAATCAGCGTGCGAATGCCTTGCAATTGCTGGCCAATTGGATCTTCGCTGCCTGAAAAGAGATACATTGGCAAACGCGACCGTATTTTGGAAAGCGCATCCGTGTCGGCCAGCCGTGCAGAAGCGGCCAAAAAAGATTCCGTCGATTTGGGCTGAAGAGTTGGGAAACAAAGGGGGTCGTTCATGAATTGCACTACACCGCGCGCCGGGCCCCGGCTCTGCCGGCGGGTGCATGCGATTTGTAAGCCGTCCTGGCTCGTAAATCGGAATTCGTGCTGCGAATTCTTGTTCATAAGCTCTTGGGACCGAGGACTCGACATTCGCTTGACCTCAGACTTCTGCGGCGGTAAGGCAACTCAAATTGGAAGCTGCAAACGGCGCGTAAGAAGAACGCTTTTCCGTATCCTTCAGGAATGCCAACCCTTTATCCCCCGGATGACGATCAACGAGAAGCACATCACCCGAGCGCACTTGTGCCGTGGCCAGCAGCCTGGAAAGTGGGCAGACGAGATAGCGCTCGATGGCACGTTTCAGGTGGCGCGCTCCGTACCGCTGATCGGTCCCCTCTTCGAGCAAGAATTGTCGTCCTTCAGTCGTTACTCGGAACAAGAAGGGTCGCGTTGTCGAATCCAACACGCGCTTCTGCACCTGCCCGAGTTCGATTTCCAGTACTTCATCCAGTTCATCCCGCTTCAATGGGTGAAAGACGGCCAGCTTATCGAGCCGGTTGATGAACTCCGGAGAGAACTTGCGTCGGGCTGCTTCTATCGCGGCTCGTTCCACCTTTTCATCCAGTCGGTGCACGGGCTTGTCGATGGGTTGAACGAATCCCATTCCCCCGGTTATCAATTCGCTGATCTCAGCGCCGCCGAGATTCGAGGTCATGAAAATCATGGTTTGCGAGAGGTCGACCCGCCGGTTGTCGCCTAACGTCAAGGTCGCCTTGTCCAGTATTCCCAGCAATAGTTGCCAGAGCGAGTCGCTGGCTTTTTCGATCTCGTCAAACAGCAGGAAACTTAGCTTCAGCTGTTCGGTATGGCTCTTGGCCAGCGCTTCCTGGGTGATCAGTGGGTGCGTTTCGCGGTGGCCCAAGTAGCCCGGCGGTGACCCAATCAATTTGGCGATCTCGTGCGAGTGCTGAAACTCCGCACAATCCACTTTGAGCAGCGCATGGCTATCTCCGAACAGAATCTCGGCAGCGGCTTCCACGATGCGCGTTTTGCCTGAGCCGGTCGGCCCTAGAAACAAAAGATTTCCGATTGGGTGCGCGGGAGAGTGCAGGCCGGCGCAGAACACCTGATAAATGTCAGCAAGCGCTTGTACGGCCTCTTGCTGCCCGACAATCTTGTGACGCAGCGCATCCTCGAAATGGCTGGACGCAGAACTGCGCTTTCCCGTGTCCAGCACCTTCGCGTGGCCCCATTGCGTTGCTGTTGCCATAACATCTCCTTCAGTGTCGTCATCCAGAAACAGATTGGACACGACGTTTATTTCAATCTCCCGAACCGGCTCGTTCTCTCGTGATCCACTCGCGAATGTATGCCGGGCAATTCTTGATCTTGATGCTGTCCGTTTCGCAGATCTCGAGAAACCTGACAGCCTCTCGATCCACGAGGGTCAGGTCTTTCAAGTCCAAGACGATGCGGCGACCCTTCGGTTCCGATCCAAACAGTGCTTTCATCTCGGCTACATTTTCTGCGTCCATTCGACCACTCAACGTAAAGACAACTTCGCCGTTTGCCGCTCTGGTGATCTTCAGCATCGATCCTCTTTTGGAACCAGATTCTCGACACTAAAAGGCAATTGCAGTTCCAACGGTAACTTGATGAAAATGGGATATTTAATAAGTTAGTAGATGGCGATGTTTCGCCAATTGGCGAAAAGCGGCACAAAATGCTTTCGACAAGCCTCACAGAGACCTGCGACGAATGAGTATGTTCTACGGCGTTTCCAGGTTGGGTACGGTCCGAAAGCATGCGAGGATATTACTGGAAGGGTTAAAAGCCGTCTTGAATAAATCGTCCTCGATCAGGACGTTTTTGCTCAATCCTTTGACAGTTCAGTTTTTCGCTCGGAATGGCTTACGGCATGTCCTGGCTTCGGGGTGAAGCCTGACAATCGGATTTATCGTTCCAGCCGGCGCGCGAGACTTGGGGGCATGCCAGTTGATCTACGGAAGTGCCGAGCAAGATGACTCTGGTCGGAAAAACCGACGGCCAACGCGATTTGGGACAATGGCAGCTGAGTGTCACGAAGCAAATGTTGAACATGTTCGAGGCGTCGCTGCAACAAATAGCCGTGCGGTGGTGCTCCAACCGATTGTCGGAAAGCCCGTGCGAAATGGTGCGTGGAAAGTCCGGCCATGGAAGCAAGAGCTTCGAGGCTTATTCTCTCGTCGAGATGCGATTCGATGTACTTGCAGATCCGATGTGTGAGCGATGGTGAAAGGCCTCCGCGGCTAAGCGGCGGAACGTCTGTTCTGGACAAGTCGTCCAGCTTAGGGATCCGCGGCTGTGCATGGACGATCGACTCTGGAGAGCTATGCGAGCCCCTCGATCTGCTGAGAGGCGGTGTAATCAAAGTCTTCCAGCTGCCTAGGCCATCCGTTTGGGTCAAGACACTTGGAATGTCCTGCCTGCTACCCCGCCGGAAGAGGGAAAGACTGTAATTGAAAATTGCGCTCAGATGTACGCCGTCGGTCAGGTTCCTGTGCCTCGCGCAGAACGCAAGGCGAGCAACGTGATCGGCGCCAACGATGCGCTGATCTTCATCGAGGGCAAGCAGCAACGCGGGACGACTGTCGTCGCATGGCGAAGCCGCGATAATCCAAGCGTGGTGGAAGAACTCGCGAAAGAGTCTTTCTTCGACGGCACGGGCGGAGGCAATGGTTGCCGCCAAGGCCAACTGTTGGGTTCGATCTGTTCCGTCTAAAATGACCGCTGAAACGTCCAGGACGCCTGCCAGTTTTCCAACGGGATCGAAGATAGGTGCACCCGCACAAGTGAGTTTGGCATGGCGAGTGCGGTAATGCTGGCCGCCGTGGACGAGAACCGGCCGTTGTTCGACGATACAAGTCCCAATGCCGTTCGTTCCTTCGGTTTGCTCGGACCAGACACCGCCGAGCCAAATGCCCCACTGTTTGAATTCATCGGCTCTTGCTGGATCACCGCGATGGTGAATAGCAACGCCATCCCCGTTGCACAAGAGAACGACATATCCCTGCTGCCGCACGATCGCGTAGAGACGATCGATTTCTTCCCGGGCGTGCAGGATGACATCAGCCAGCGGCTCGCTTGAGACCTTTAGCTCGCTTTGCGTGATGACATTGGGTGCCGTCCGGCTTCTCGGGTCGACATGATGCTCCGCCACACATCGGCGCCATGAGTCGTGTACTTCTGCGGCAGATGAACTGGTCGTCGTACTGCTAAGAATGGGCTCGACGGGCCGAACGTCGAGAGGCTGGTCGGCAGGCGCGCCGAAACGACTCATGACTGGAGTAGCCATGTCGCCCTCCAACATCCACCGAGCTTATGACATTTGGGCTTGTCGCCAGGCTTGCAGCGGATCGCCTCGCTCGGTTTCCGGGAATCTTCACAGTTGCTGGAGTCTTGACCAGAATTGTAGCAGGGAGCCGTCAGCCCAACAAGCTGAGTTCTTCTGCATGTGATGGCCGTCACGGTGCTGCATGACGATGGTCACAGCAATTCTCTTTCGGCTAAGTGCATACTTCGATCTGAATCGAAGGTGCAAAGATGCAAAACGACGAACGAGACGTCCTGGCGATTCTAGAATTTGATCTGAGCGAAGAAACGATTGGAATTTGGCTTCGATGCATTATGCAGCGTCTAGAAGAGAAGCGGAGGGCCATTGGCGTTACATCGGGAGTTGACCAAGCTATCGACGTAACCCGGGCGGAGCTAGTTGCAGGAGGGCGCCGTGGACGTTGGTCCTTGATCCGAAATGATCTGCGAAAGGACCTTCCGCAGTTATTTATTGAGGCGATGAACCGATTCCAAGCAAGACCTCCGACAGGGGGGACTCAGCGGCTAACTCCTGAAGAGGTTCTTGTCGATCTTCAGTGAGCGAATCTTCGACTCCAAGGTGGAGCGTGGCATCCCGAGCTTGGCGGCCGCGCCTGACGGTCCGAAGACGCGTCCTTCGCTTTCGCGTAAGGCCGCCTCAATCATCTCTTTCTCCTGAGTGGCGAGCTTCTGAGAGAGGTCAAGCGGGCTTTTCGGCTCAGGGGCAAGAGGCTGGCGCGAAAGCCAGCTTTCATCGACCGAAAAAGTTTGCCGAGGCTTCGACTTTTGGGCGAGTTGTTGACAACTTGCGTAGCGATTGCGCCTGAACTTGTGCCGGGTTCATCCTGTGAGCACGTTGAGGTGGGAACCTTAAATGAAACTTGCCAATCGCGGGCGAGCAGCGATCACCTGCCACATGAGCCGCAAGCCTCAACGCCCCGCGAGCGGATCACTTTTCGGTCAGCCAAGGCTTTGACGAGACCGTCAATCCGATGACCGCAGGCTCGTTTGCCCCCTTCACTGCCTAGCCGAGGTCTCCGCCGGAAACGGCTCCAATGAAACAAGATAAATGGTCGCGCTCAGAAAGGAATGGATTGGAGCACGGGGTGCACCTACCTGAAGCAGCCGCGTGGCGCTCGAATGCGGCGTGGCTCGCGTGGGCGGCCGTTCACCTCGAGTTTCTAGCGCAGTCTGCGAATCAGTGTTTTCCTGCAATGGGTCTGGACATACGTGACTGGAAAGCGGGGTTCGCAGCTCATCGTGAAACATCGCGGTAGGAGTCCGGAACGATTTGCGCGAAAGCGCAGCCTCGCACGGCACGGCAGGACCGAGGAAAATGCACAGGACGACGCACAAGACGGATTGGGGAGTGGTTGTCGGTCGGGCCACGGGAATACTTGTTCTCCTGGCCGGAATCCTCTTTGCAGCGGGGTTGTGCGCCGCAACTCCGCAGGACAACGCCGTTCCCAGTATTTTCGATCCGCACTCAACACCAGCGGATTCGATCCGTCATCTCTCTCACTTTGTCCTCGCCGTCACCGGACTGATTTTTCTGGTGGTCTTCAGTTTATTGAGTTATGTCGTGGTGAAGTTCCGCAGTAGAGCGGGGGACACAGCGCGCGAGCCAGCGCAAGTGTATGGAAGCACACAGATTGAACTCGCCTGGACCATCATTCCGATTCTGATCGTGGTTGTCCTTTTTCTCGCGACGGCGAGAGTGATTCACGCGATCCAGGATGCGCCCAAGCCTGCTGAGGCGGTGGAGGTGACCGCAATCGGGCACCAGTTTTGGTGGGAATTTCGCTATCCCGGGCTCGGCGTTGTCACCGCGAACGAACTCCATGTTCCCGTGAGCGACCCATCTCATCCCACACCGACATTCTTGAAATTGCTCTCCGCCGACACTGATCACAGTTTCTGGATACCTCAGCTCGCAGGAAAGACGGACTTGATTCCGAATCGCGTGAACGAAACGTGGCTCGATCCTCACGAGACGGGATTATTTCTCGGGCAATGCGCGCAGTACTGCGGTACGCAGCACGCGAAGATGCTATTGCGCGTGTACGTGGATAGTCCGGAGGACTTCAAGGTCTGGGTACGCGGACAACAACAGCCGGCGAATGAAGATGAAAAAGAAGCCGCGGGAAAACGCGTCTTCGAGAGAACGGCGTGCCTAAACTGCCATGCGATCAATGGTACAAACGGCACTGGTCGTTTTGGTCCGGACCTAACCCACCTGATGAGCCGCCGCACGATCGCGTCAGGTGCAGCGGAGAACAACTCGCAAAATCTTCGGCTGTGGATTCAAAACCCGGATTCCATCAAGCCGGGATCTCTCATGCCGGCAATGAAGTTGAGCGACGCCGAACTGGATGCGCTCGTGCGCTATCTCGAAACCCTGCAGTAGAGAAAGAGAGCGAGATCAGGAATGTCGTCGGATGCCATAGCCATTCAAACTGCCGAAGCCGCAGGTCGGCCATGGGTTGCAACGTCGCATGAGTGGGTGACCACGGTCGATCACAAGCGCTTGGGCGTTCTGTACATCCTCTACGCCCTGTTTTTTCTCGTCATTGGCGGTATCGAAGCAACCATCATGCGCATCCAGCTGATGCATCCGCACAACGATTTTGTTTCTCCGCAGGTATTCAACCGCATGTTCACCATGCATGGCACGACCATGATTTTCTTCGTGGCCATGCCCATCCTGTTCGGCTTTGCCAACTACCTCGTGCCACTGATGATCGGGGCCCGGGACATGGCGTTTCCGCGCCTGAATGCCTTCAGTTTCTGGCTGACGGCGTTTGGTGGATTGCTGCTTTACTTTAGCTTCCTGGGTGGGAATGGATTGTACGGTGCTGGTAACGCACCGGATGTAGGCTGGTGGGCGTACGCCCCGTTGGCGTCTCGTGCGTTTTCGCCGGGTCACAGCTCGGACTATTGGACGATCGCTCTCTTGGCTTCGGGGTTCGGCAGCATCGGTACCGCCATCAATATCATCGCGACGATTATTTCGATGCGTTGCCCAGGCATGAAGCTGAGTCGTATGCCGCTGCTGGCATGGATGAACTTGGTGATGTCTGGAATGGTTCTGCTCGCGATTTCGCCTCTATCCGCAGCTCAAATCATGTTGCTCGTGGATCGCTATCTTGGCGGTCATTTTTTCGATACGCAGGCAGGAGGTTCAGCCACTTTGTGGATGCACTTCTTTTGGATATTTGGGCATCCCGAGGTGTATGTCCTGATCATTCCCTGTTTTGCGTTTGCCTCTGAAATTATTCCGGTATTTTCACGCAAGCCGATTTTCGGATACCCGGTCATGGTGGGTGCCACCGTTTGCATCGCGTTTGTGAGCATGAGCGTTTGGGCGCATCACATGTTTACCATCGGAATGAACTCTTATGCCAACAGCTTTTTCACGATTACCACAATGGCCGTGGGTGTACCGACCGGGATCAAAATCTTCAATTGGCTGGGTACGATGTGGGGAGGCAAGATCCAGTTCAAGACGCCGATGTTGTTCTGCATCGGCTTTTTATTCCAGTTTTTGATTGCCGGCCTCACCGGCATCATGATGGCTTCGTCGCCCTTCGATTGGCAGCTCAGCGGCTCCTACTTTGTTGTGGCGCACTTTCATTATGTGATCGTAGGCGGAATTTTGTTTGCCCTCTTCGGAGCGTTTTATTACTGGTACCCCAAAATCACCGGAAGAATGCTGAACGAAGGCCTGGGCAAGCTGCATTTTTGGCTGTTTGTGATCGGCTTCCACCTCACCTTTGACCTGATGCACATTCCCGGCTTGCTCGGGATGCCGCGGCGCATTTACACCTACGAGCCCGGCCGCGGCTGGGACACGTTGAACTTTCTTGTGACTATCGGCGCATTCGTCCAGGGGATTGCCACGCTGGTGTTCGTCGCGAACCTGGTTGTTTCTTACTTCAAAGGAGCCAAAGCGGGAAACGATCCCTGGGATGCCTGGACTCTGGAATGGTCCGTAAGTTCGCCGCCCCCTGTCTACAACTTTGCTTCGCTCCCCACAGTCGCCAGCCGCAGACCATTGTGGGATTTGAAGCACCCGGAAGATCCGGACAGCCGCTATGAGTAAAGGAATGGATCAATGAGCGCGATTGCAACTCCGCTCCCGAAAACACCTGCAGCTTGGAAGCTTCCCTATAGTGGGAAGGTAGGCATGGCGTGTCTCATCTTCGCCGAGTCCGCCATCTTCACCATTTTCGTTGTGGCCTATCTCTATTACGTAGGGAAGAGCCTCTCAGGGCCGACTCCAGGCGAAGTGCTAGAGACGCCCATCTTCTACACCATCTGTCTGCTGTCCAGCAGCCTGACGATCCACTTTGCGGGGAAACTTCTGGAACGCGGCAGACGGGGCGCGTTCCTGCTCTTCTGGCTACTCACGATTGCTCTTGGGGCACTCTTTTTGTACGGCACTGGCCAGGAATGGCACCGCTTGATTTACGAGCACGGCCTCACTATTTCCACGAACCTTTTTGGAACAACGTACTACTCGCTGGTTGGCCTGCATGCCTTTCACGTGAGTGCTGGATTGATCATGCTGAGCATCGTGCTCCTTTTCGGGCTTGCTGGTCGCGTCGGACCAGAGCAGTCTGCTCGCGTCGACGTACTTTCCCTGTACTGGCATTTTGTGGATGCCGTGTGGGTCGTTGTTTTCACCGTTGTTTACGTTTTAGGCCGCTGAGGAGAAGAAATGGCAACGCTGCTATCCGTGGAACAGGTAGAGCAGAGCCCTCGGGCCCCAGTTGAGATCGAAGTGCCGGCATCAACCGCGTGGCCGCTTGTTTTGGCTTTCGGGTTCACCTTAATGTTCGCCGGTCTTCTTACCAGCGTGTCGGTCAGTGTCCTCGGCGCTGTTCTTGCAGTGGCGGGTTGCGTGGGTTGGTTCCGCGAAGTGCTTCCTCGCGAGCACGAAGAAACTGTGCCGATCGTGTTCGAAGAGCTTCGCATAACGACGGAGCGGCGCGTTGTCGAACGTGTCCCCGTTGCTCCTCAGCTGGTGCGCGCATGGCTTCCCCTGGAGACCTACCCGATATCGGCTGGCATAAAGGGTGGCTTGGCGGGAGGAGTAGCGATGGCTGTCTTGGCCTGTGCCTACGGGCTACTCAAAGCCAGAAGCATCTGGTATCCCATCAACCTCCTTGCCGCTACCGTCTATGCAGAGTCGCTTAAGCTCGGACCCGTCCAACTGAATTCGTTCCACGCGGACAGTTTCACGATTGCAATCGTCCTGCACGGTATCGGATCCATCTTTGTAGGGCTGCTCTATGGCGCGATGCTTCCCATGTTTGCGCGGCGGCCGATCGTACTCGGAGGACTGATTGCTCCAGTGCTCTGGTCGGGATTCCTGTATTCGATTATGCAGCTTCTCAATCCTTTGCTTGCAAGCCGCATCAACTGGATTTGGTTTATGGCCTCGCAGATAGCCTTCGGCGTCGTAGCGGGCATCGTCGTCGTGCGGCAGGAGCGTGTCTCAACTCGCGAGAACCTGCCCTTCGTTGTACGCGCGGGAATTGAGGCTCCCGGAATAATTCCGCGGCGAGAAAGCGGGGAGGAACTGCCGTGAACGTGTTTCGGCATCTTTATGTGCTCGTGGCCCTCGCCGCGATCCTGGTGTCTGGTTGTGGCACGCCACACGGCCAGCCGAGTAAGGATTCGGAAGTTCTAGCGCCGAATGAGGTTTTGGAATTTGGCACTCTGTACGCGGAAAACTGTGCTGGGTGTCACGGTGCGAGCGGACGCGGAGGAGCTGCAATCGCGCTTGCCAATCCTGTGTATCTTGCCATTGCAGACGACGCTGCCATCCGCAAAGTTATCGCCAAAGGCGTGCGGGGAACCGCGATGCCGGCCCTCGCAGTGAGTGCTGGCGGAATGTTGACAGATGGGCAGATCGACGTGATCACCAAAGGAATTCGCTCGCGTTGGAGCCGACAGGGAGTCCTGGACCCAGCCACCGCGCCTTCCTATGCGCCTAAATCAGCAGGGGACGCCCAGCGAGGCGAAGTCGTCTATAAGACTTACTGCGAGTCGTGCCACGGTCCCGGAGGTCGCGGCGGACCCAAGGGCAGCGC
>Ga0209240_1000398_pt1 | contig 18269 bp, 19 predicted proteins | sample GraSoi_2013_80cm_FD_185828 | JGI IMG/M metagenome (GOLD analysis project Ga0209240, IMG submission 185828) | Grasslands soil microbial communities from the Angelo Coastal Reserve, California, USA - Sample 9_17_2013_80cm (SPAdes) (version 2) | ecosystem: Environmental > Terrestrial > Soil >...
CAAGCCCGGTGAAGAAGCCGATCTGCTCGACGCCCCGGGTCAGGGTCCCGCCGACCGGCGTGCCCGCGGACAGGCCGGACCCGGCCCAGGCGTGGCCGATGATGGCGCCGAGAGCGAACCACGCCCCGCTGATCGCGGCCAGCCAGGCCCCGAACATCGCCACCGGGCGGCTAGCGCTCGCCAGCGCGATCAGGCCGCCGACCAGCGCGCCGGCTCCGGGCAGCACCTCCAGCCAGAGCCGGCCCGAGGTGTAGGACCAGGCGCTGTCGGGGGTGTAGGCGTAGTGGAAGTACGGGCCGACGAAGGCGATCAGCCCGCCCCAGGCGCCGAGCAGCACCAGCAGCACGCCGCTGAGGGTCCCGCGGCTCCGGGGAATCCGCAGCATCCCGCTCATATGGGATCACTCCTTGCGCAGGCCAATAGGGTTGAGCGCCTGCGCCCGATCTGCTACCCGCCCGGCACGGCTTCATGCAAAGAACCGGTAAAGGGACAAATTCAGTCCGGGCCGCCAGCCCGCGCGCCGGCGCTCCGGAGGACAGCCTGCCGCCGTAGGTATGGCCCTCCGTGACCGAGGAGAGCCATGGTGGTGCCGGCCATCGGCCGCCACGTCGCCGCGGTGCCGACGAGCTGCTGGTGGCCGCCGCCGCGAGCGTCATCGGGACGCTGATCGCGCCGCGGCCGCCGACTGGAACAACTCGACGATCCTCGGCCCGTACAGCGCGGAGGCGATCCGGGACCTGAAGGACCGGGTCGATGGCGGGATGTGCGTCAGCGGCAGCGCCACCCTGGTGCGGGCGCTGCTCGCCGACGGGCTGGCCGGCGAACTGCACCTCTTCGTCTTCCCGCTCGCTCTCGGCACCGGCCAGCGCCTGTTCGCCGAGCGCACCCAGAAGACCGAAATGGCCCTCGCCGGCTGCGAGACCTACACGAGCGGAGCGCTGCACCACACCTACGCGCCGGCCACGACAGCCTGACAGGTCAGCACCTGCCGGCGGGGGCGTCGCCTCCGCTGGCGGGCGGCGGTTACCTCTGGATCTCCGTCCGGCCGAAGCCCGCAGGGCCTCACCAGGCCGGGACCCGTGGCGGATTCGCGGGCACTGCCCGGCGTGATGATCTGCGAGGCGCGGCAGCGCATGACTTGACGGCGCCGGCCGCCGATGCCGGCAGGCCGGCAACGGGCGTCATAACCGCGCAGAGCAGGCGGCCATGGATATCAAGGAGACCAGCCGCAAGGTCATTGGGCAGTTCCGTGCTGGGGGACCAGTGGAGGGAATGGAACGCGGCCGCCTGCCTCGCCCGGGTGGTGCAGCGCGGGTTCGGGTTGCAGATCCGGCGCATCACCGGTCTCGTCTTATTCGGTGGCCCCTTCGCTCAGAGGAGTCCGGGTAGCGGACTGGTTCCGCACGGGCGCACTGCGCCCAGATGGCCCACTGGTTTCCCGGCCGCCCCTGCTTGCGACCGGCGGCACAGCTGTTGGCTCCGGCCGCCCCGGCGACCCGGCGGCACCGGTCAGTATGGCCAAAGTCGCAGGTCAGTGGGGGTGGACAAATGGCGGAAATGGCGATAGGCCAGAGAAGTGGGTGCTGGCCAGCCCGACGTCCGCAATAGCCCCGAGAGAAAGGTGGTGTGACGTCATGGCATTGCCCATCCGGCGCGGAAGCAGGTTCCCCGCCTCCCTGTTCGAGCCCACGGCGCTGTGGGACCCGGTCAGTGAGTTCGAATACCTGCGGGAGCGCATGGGACGGCTCTACGAGCAGATCTCCCAGCAGGGTCCTGAGCTGTCGCCCTGGCAGCCGGACATCGAGGTCGACGAGACCGAGGAGTTCTACCTGGTCAAGGCCGAACTCCCCGGGATCACCCGGGACAACGTCGAACTGCAGGTCGACGAGCACAGCCTGGCCATCACGGGCTCGCGCCGCGAGGACGAGGGCGAGCACGTGATGCGGCGGCGCACGGGGCGGTTCTTCTACCGCACGGTGCTCCCCCGGGACATCGACACCGAGAAGGTCCAGGCGACCATGAAGGAGGGAATCCTGACGATCCGCCTCCCGAAGACAAAGCAGGCGACCCGCCGCGTGCAGATCCGCGCGTAGACGCTCTGCGGAAGGAGGCTGCGGGCCGGGGCGAGGACCCCGGCCCTCGGTCTGCCTGGCAGCTGCGGCGGCGACCCGCCCGGAAAGCCCCCGGCCGCCAGCTTGAATTACCCGGCTATCTGAAGGGCGACCGCCGGGCCATCACGGCGGGCAGCCTGGGCAGCGGACTGGGCAGGCTGATCGTGACGCGCAGGCCGCCTGGGGACCGCGCCTGCAGGTCGACCGTGCCGCCGTGGGCCTCGGCGATGGCCGCGACGATCGAACCGTAGACCTTCTCCTTACCATTGCCACGCCCCACCGCCCGGAGTGCTCCGCAAACTGCGGAAGTGACGGCCACCGTTGACGCGTTTTCGACCTCGCAGCTGCCCCGGCGCATCGTGGTTCTCACCCCCGATCGCGCCAATGACGTTCACCGGCACCGCTTCACCGCGGCCCACGGACTCGGCCATCTGCTCCTGCTATGGCGATGCCGCGCCCGGTGATGTCATTCAGGAAAAAGAAGCCGACGCCTTTGCTGCCGAGTTCCTGACGCCAGCCGCCGTGATCGGACCCGAGTCGCCTGTCTGCATGGATCTCAAAGCTCTGGAGCGGCTGAGCAGGAAGTGGGGTATGGCAGTCGACTGGCTGGATTATCGCTGCCGGGAGATCGGCACTGTCTCCGATCCGGCCTACCGGCGCGCCTGCCAACACCTCAACCAGCTGCGCAGGCTCGGCTTGTTCCAGCCCGAGCCGGTCGACGGATACCCCGGTGAGATACCTGTCCTGATACGCCGTGCGTTGCTCTTGCCTCGGACAATGGCATGACGATCACCGCCCTGGCTCGCGAACTCACCTATCCGCTACCCCGCCTGCGGCTGCTTTTGGGCGACGCTAGGGCTGTCGTTCGGCCGCAACTTCGTCTGATATGGCGCTAGTCCCCGATACGCGTAGGCGCCAAGTAGTCACGCCGAGCGCGTTCGCAGAGCGGGGTGGAACTGTGGCTTCCGGTCCACGCTCGCTGCCATGATCTCCTCTCGGGGCCAGTCGCTAAGGTTGCATCTGGATCTTCGAGCAGCATGAGGATCTCGTTTACCTCAGCCAGCACGATGACACGCTGGCTGAGCGCGTTCTCGGATTCCTTAACTGCCGGTTCGGTGTAGGGCGACGACGACACGAACAACCCGAGCACGCCTGCGCGGCCATTCGCCAGCACTAGATGCTGCAGCAGCGAGACCGAGTCATGTCCGGCCATGTTTCCAGCCTGCTCTGACGGTCCCCTGGGTCCGACACGCCGCTCGCCGGGCCGGCCCGCGATCAGTGACTGCCCGCTTGGCTAACCGGCCGAGCGGAATACGGAATGCCGCCGGCGGACTGCGTGCAGCGCGCCGACTGCCAGCATGTCGGCGAACATCGCCGAGCCACCGTAGGAAACGAAAGGCAACGGCAGCCCGGTCACCGGAAGCATGCCGATGGTCATGGCGATGTTGATGAACGACTGGACGGTAAACCAGATCGCGATTCCTCCGGCGAGCAGCATGCCGAACTGGTCGTCCGCGCGGGCCGCGATCAGCAGCGCGCGGACAATGACAATGCCGAGCAACCCGATGATGATGGCCGCGCCGGCGAAGCCAAGCTCTTCCCCGGCCACCGTGAAGATGAAGTCGGTGTGCTGTTCGGGCACGAAGCTCCCGGCAACCAGCTGACCGTGCAGCAGTCCCTGACCCAGCAGCCGGCCGGACCCGATCGCGATCTTCGCCTGCGCTGCACTGTAACCGGCGCCCGCCGGATCAGCCCCAGGGTTAATGAACGCGGTCAGCCGGTGGACCTGATAAGGCTTCAGCAGGCGCATCCGCCAGGCCGCGAGCCCCACGCCGCCTGCCGCACCCGCGAGCACCGCCAGCCAGCGCAGCCGGGTGCCGGAGAGGATGATCAGGCCAAGCAGCAGAACCATCAGCAGCACGCTGACGCCCAAGGCAGGCTCGGCGGCCACCAGGGCGATGACCGGCGCGCCGCAGGCGAGCGCGGCCGCGACGACACGAACCTGCGGCCGCCGGTCCGGCGTCCGCACTTCACCGAGGATCCTGGCTGTCATCAGGATGAGACCCAGCTTGGCGTATTCCGATGGCTCCGCCTGGAACCCGCCAGGCAAGGGGATCCAGGCGCGCGCGCCATTGACTGACGTGCCGAGCGGGCTGAGCACCACGAGCAGGCCGAGCAGCGCGGCGGCATAGGCCCACGGCGAGTATGCCTGCAGCTTCCGATGCTCGAGCAGGCCGACGGCGAGCATCAGGAGCAGGCCGATTACGAGGTTGAGCAGCTGCTTCTTCAGGTAGGTCAACGGGTCGGCTCCGGCCTGGAGCAGGGCGGCGCGGGTGGCTGACCACACGAGAAGGACTCCGGTAACGCTGAGCCCGAGCACCGCGGATAGCAGGATCCAGTCGAATTGCCGCAGCGGCGCGAGCCGTGCGAGCCCCCTGCGGGACGACAGGGCGCGCAGCGCCCCGGGATTGCCGGCTGGGCGGACCGGAGGGAGCCCGGTCAGAGGCCGGAGTCCCCTGTTCAACCCGTCCTCCCTGCTATGGATTCAGCAGGAGGTGTGGAGCTGGGGGTAATCAGCCGGGGAAGGCGGGACGGCAGCGTCCCGCCAGGCAGCGCGGCCCGGTGACCCTCGAGGCCGTAGATCCAATCCCAGATCTGGCGCACGGCGGGCGCCGACACGTCAGCGCCGTAGCCGGAATCGGGAATCATCATGACCACGACGTACCTGGGGTGCGCGCACGGCGCGTAGGAAGCGAAGACCGAGGTCGCAAGCTTGCCCGCGACCTGGGCCGTTCCGGTCTTCCCCGCGACGCACACCTTGCTCATGGGGAAGCCGCTGAAGGCGGGCGCGGCGGTGCCTTGCGAAACCGCGTCGGCCAGCGCGTTCCTGATGTACGCCAGCAGTGCCCTGGATACCGGGAGGTGTCCCACTATGGGAGGGGTGATTCTTCGCACCAGGCTTCCGTCCGGTCGGACCAGGGCCGCACCGATCCGCGGGCTGTACAGCGTGCCGCCATTCGCGAGCGCCGCGTACGCCCGGGCCAATTGCAGCGGAGTGACGGTCACGTAGCCCTGGCCGATGGCGGCGTCTACCGCCTGGCCGGGCTCCCAGATGTTGCCGTAGTGGCAGTCCTGATACTCGATCTGTTGCACATAGGAGCCGTACTGGTTGGCGTCCCGGCACCAGAGCTTCTTGTGCTGCCGGTAGAAGTCGTACAGCCACGCCCGGGTCGGCACAATGCCGGTCGATTCTTCCGGCAGGTCGATGCCCGTGGCCGTACCGAAGCCCCACGCTAGTTCCATCTTCTGCATCTCCTGCACCGGCGCGCGAGCGCTCGTCACCACGTTCGCCTTGCGGTCGTCCCGCAGCCAGATGTCATAGGCGAGCGCGTAGAAGACCGTGTCGCAGGATGCGACGAGCGCCGTATGCAGGCTCATCGCACCCGAACCAGCCGGGTTGTCGTTATAAAACGTCCGGCCGCCGATGCGGACAGAACCCGGACAGTCATACGGGCCGGCCAGGCTGTAGCCCGCTGCTACCGCAGCGGCGGTGGAGGTCACCTTCCAGGTAGATCCCGGCGCGTATTCGCCTTGAGCCGCCCGGTCCAGGATCGGCTCGCCACCTGCCGCATCGACCAGCGCCCTGTACTCCCGCCCGGAAACGCCGTGCGTCCAGATGCTCGGGTTGTACGACGGGTAGCTGGCCATCGCGATGACCCGGCCGGTGGTGGTCATGACCACGGCCGCGCCGGTAGTCGCGCCCAGGTTCCCTTCGGCGTGGGCCTTGCGGATAGCGCTGGCCAGCGCGCGCTCGGCGTCCGCCTGTACCCGCGTGTTGATACTGGTCACAAGGTCGCTGCCGGGCACGGGACGGACCGCTGTGATCGTTCCGGTCACGATGCCCACGGCATTGACGGCAACTCGCCGGGCCCCGGGAGTGCCGCGAAGCTCGGCGTCGTATTGCGCTTCGAGCCCGGACTGTCCCACAAGGTCAGCTCCAGGCAGTCCGGTCAGCCGAAGGTGGCGCTGCCTTTCCTCCTGCGCGGTAATGGGCTGCAGGTAGCCCAGCACCAGCGCGGCGCTGACGCCTCCGGGGTAGCTGACAACTGGCTGCACCTGCGCAGTTACCCCTGGAAGCTGACGCCGGCTTTCCATGATTTGCACGCCGACCCGTTCTGGCACGTCCTGGCGCACTGGGATCGGCTGATAGGGTGATCCCGCCCAGCAGGGTTGCGAAACCCCGGCCGTGCACAGCCTGAGCCGTTCCCGCAGCAACAGGTCACGCATTCCCAGCAGCGCGGCAAGCCGCCGCAGTTCGGCGCTGCCGCCGTCGGTTTGCCTGGACAGCTCCGTCACGTTGACCGTGACGACGAGCGACGAGCGGTCAGCTACCAGGACACGGCCGGTGTCGTCGAGAATCTGGCCCCGAACCGGCGGCACCACGACGGTCCTGATCTGCTCCTGGTTAGCCAGCCTGGCGTAGCCGCCGCCGGTCATGACCTGCATGTACCAGAGCCGGGCGGCCAGGATGGTCAGCAAGGCGACGCAGACGACGGACAACACTGCGAGGCGCCACTGCGCCGGCCGGCTCACCGTCGCCCTCCACTGCCCCCCGCACCGCCGCGCTGGGCCGCGGAGCGCCGGCGGGTCGGAACAGGCCCCCGGCGGGCTGACCCGCGCGCAGGGGCACTACGCGCAACGGCGCCCCGCCTGCTCGCCTGCCGCTCAGCCGCAGGCGCGCCGGCCTCGAACGAAGGGCACGGCGCGGGCCGATGCGGATGGCTGAGCCACCGCGATCTGGCCGCAGCCTGGGCCGGCGCACGGTGCGACCGCGACCCGCGCCAAGACTTCGCGGGTCAGACGAACTACTGCGGGCATCGCCCGGCCGAGAGCCTGCCCGCCCTTCATCCAGAATCCCCGCGCGCAGCCGGACCGGGCGCGCCGCCGGCATTCCGGCCAGCGCTGCCACTGACCCTCGTTCGGCCCGGGCGGGTCGCATCCGCGCGAGCGGGCCACCGCCGGCACGTCCCCGGCTACTCGGCAACGCGATACCGATGGTCGTTCGCATCCCTGCCAGCTCAGCTGGGCGAACCGGGCGGGCGCGTGGCTGACGGACTACGGACAGTCTGCTTGCCAGCGCGGCAATGGACAGCACGACGGAGCACAGCAGGACGTCATACAGCACAGCTGCCGGCAGGATGTGCCGGACCGCAGGCAACGTGACCCCGGGATCGCCGACCATCATGCCGACGGCCGCCTGCAGCGTCTCTCCCGCTGCCACGCCGATCAGGGCGGCGGCCAGGAGGCGGAGGGCAGAACGGTCCAGCCAGTCGGCCAGCCGACCGCAGCCATAGCCCACGAGGCAGAAGATGAGCGCCGACTCGCCGATCAGGTGGCTGGCGGGGGACACGAGATCGAGGTCAAGCCCGGCGAAGAACCCGGTCAGCATGCCGGTGGCCGGGCCTTGCGTCAGCCCGAGCGCGACGACGAGCGCCAGCGCGATGTCCGGCACGCTTCCCCCAGGCAGCGGCACGCCGTCCATCAGCATCACCTGCAGCAGCACCGCGACGAGCGCCAGCACCATGCAGGTCACCACATGCCGCATGTCAGCCTCCGGCGCCCCGGCCCGGCCGGTTCGGTGTGACCACCCCGACGACATCGAGCGCAGTGAAGTCGGCGAACGGGTGTACCAGGGCGGTCCCGGTCAGCCCCGCGCCGATCCCAACCTGGGTGACCGCGCCGACAGGAACGCCGGGCACATACGGCCTGTTGCCAATGGATGCGGACGTGACCAGCCGCTGCCCGGTAGAAACTGTGCCGCTCGAGCCAAGGACGTGCAACCTAAGCAGGTCAGGACCGGAGAGGCTGTTGGCTGTTCCCGTGACCCAGCCCATCTGGCCGCTGCCGACGAGCCGGACGCCCGCCACCGCCGTCGCGTCGGTCGCCAGCAGGACGGTGCAGGTCCACGGGCTCACGCTGGTGACGGTGCCGACCAGGCCCGACGCGTTGAGCACAGTCTCTTCTGGCCTGACGCCGTCGCGGCTGCCGACGTCGAGGGTGACGGCCTGTTCATATCCCTGACCGACCGCGATTACGTTCGCGGCGACAATCCGATAGCCGCCCTGGCCAGAAAGCCGCAGCAACTTGGCCAGCTGCGCATGATCTGTCCTGGTCAGCTGCTCGTTGCTCAGCTGAGCCCGGAGCCTGATCAGCTGGCGCTCCAGCGCCTGCACGCGCCGGGCCGACCCAGCCGCCCCGGCGCCATGCTCGAAGAATCCGGCGATCGGCCCGGTCACCGACCATATCGCGCGTTCCGCCGTGCCGAAGACCGCACCGCCTATCGAGCGCAGCGGTGCCGACCCGCCCAGGTAGTCGGTGGCGATCAGAGCCAGCGCGACGGTGAGCAGCATGGAGAGTACGACGCGCGTTCGCCGGGTGTCGTGCACGGGAAGACCCCATCCTGCCGCGGGGCGGCTGCAGTATGGTCAGCGCCTGGCTTCGGACAGCAGGATCTGGCCGAGAGATTCGAAGTCCTCGACGCACTTGCCAGTTCCCAGCGCGACCGACTCCAGGGGGCTGTCGGCCAGGTGGATGGGAAGGCCGGTCTCCTCGCGCAGCCGATCATCCATGCCGCGCAACAGGGCGCCACCGCCTGCCAGCGCGATTCCGCGGTCCATGACATCACCGGCGAGTTCGGGCGGGCACTTGTCCAGCGTGGTCTTAACTGCGTCGACGATCGCGCTGAGCGGCTCCTCGATCGCGCGGCGAACCTCCTCAGCAGATATCACGATGGTCTTCGGCAGGCCGCTGACCAGGTCTCTGCCGCGGATCTCGGCTTGCGGCTCGTCCGCTGCGGGATACGCCGAGCCAATCGAGATCTTGATGTGCTCGGCCGTCCGCTCGCCCAGCATGAGCGAGTGCTCCTTTTTGGCGAACGTGATGATGGCCTGGTCGAGCTCGTCACCGCCTACGCGGATCGACTCCGAGGTCACGATGCCGCCAAGCGAGATCACCGCGACCTCGGTGGTGCCGCCGCCGATATCGACGACCATGTTGCCCATGGGCTCGTTGACGGGCAGTCCGGCACCGATCGCCGCGGCCAATGGCTCCTCGAAGATGTAGACCCGCCTGGCGCCGGCCTGGTGCGCGGCCTCCTTGACGGCGCTCTGCTCGACCCCGGTGAGCCCGCTGGGAACGGCTATGACGATCCGCGGCTTGGCCAGGTGCCTGCGTGTGTGCACCTTCTGAATGAAGTACCGCAGCATCCGCTCGGTGACATCGAAATCGGCGATGACCCCGTCCTTGAGCGGCCGGATGGCAAGGATGTGTCCTGGGGTCCGGCCGATCATGCGCTTGGCGTCGGCCCCCACCGCCACGATCTGGCCCGTGTTCGCGTTCAGCGCGACCACCGACGGTTCGTTCAGCACGATCCCGCGACCGCGGACGTAGATCAGCGTGTTGGCGGTGCCAAGATCGACCGCCATGTCGCGACCTAAGAAGGCCAGGGCGTTACTCATGATAACGGCCTTCCCGAATGGAACCGAGAGTTACCAGAGAGTTTTGTTACATGTGATGCTTGTCTGCACCAGCGACCGCGAGCAATCCGGGCACTGGCCTATGTCTGTCATCGACCGCAGCCCCGTCGCCTAAACAAGATTCGGTAAAGATCTTTAAAAGTGCACGGAAACTGCTGCGGCGATCGGTCCGTGCCTGGCCACGCCGGCCCTCAGCCGGGGGCGCCGTGGAAGCCGAGTCGCAGCGTGATCGGGTGTGACGTGCCTGGCGGCAGCGGGTTCCGGCCGTCCACGATCAGCGTGACGCCGCCAGGATTACCGAGTCTCATGTTCACGGCATGCCTGAAGGTCCACCGCGTGGACGCGCCAGCAACGACGTAGGACTGGAACAGGTATCCGCCGCGCGGCGTGGTGAACTCGACCCAGCAGTCCTCGATTGCCGTGAGCTGGACGACGATCTCGTGAGCGGAGGAAGTCGGGCCCGGAGTTGCCGCCGGTGTCATGGGCAGCGTGGCGTGCCGCCGGCCCGACGCTGCCTTCTCGCTGGTAACGCGCGGCGCATGGCCAGAGGCCGAGATGACCTGGTACAGGGCGAATCCCACGGCGATAGCCAGTGCCACCGCCAGCACGGCGGTCACGTTCAGCCGACGTCGGTCGCGCAGCCTGATCGGCGTGACCGGCCCGAAGCGATCCGCCGCCGCGACTGCTGGCGGCGCGGGGTGCGCGTCCTCATAGTCGCGGATTAAAGGCCCGGGATCAGTACCCACGGCCCGGGCGATGGCGCGGATGAACCCCCGGGCGTAGAAGTCGCCGCCGCATCCGGCGAAGTTATCCCGCTCGATGCAGCAGATGATCGTCTCCCTGATGCGGGTCCGCTGGCTGACCTCAGTCACGGTGAGACCGGCCCGGCGGCGTGCTTCCGCCAGGTCTCCGCCGATGCTCACGGTGCGCCTCCACTGCCGTCTTGCACCGCGCCCCGCATTGTGGCGCGGGTGCCCCTAGCCATCACTCCATCATCGCCTCATTCGCAGTCCGTGGAACTGTCGCACGGTGCCGGGGGCAGCAGCCGGGATGCTTGCGCCGCCTAGACTCGCCGGGGTGAGCCTTGAGATCGGAATCGTCGGCCTGCCGAACGTGGGCAAGTCCACCCTGTTCAACGCGCTGACCAGGGCTGGCGCGGTGGCATCGAACTACCCGTTCGCGACGATCGAGCCCAACGTGGGCATTGTCGGTTTCCCGGACCCGCGGCTCGAGGCGCTCGCCGGGCTGTACAACTCGGCCAGGATCGTCCCAGCCACAGTGCGCTTCGTCGACGCTCACCTAGGAGTGCCCTCAACAAAGGGTGATCTGGGGCGGGAAGAGCGCCGACAAGGCCGTCTGTGCGGCAGTAAGCCAGCCCTTTGGGGGTCGGCAACGTGGTCGCTCTTCCCGCTATCGCCAGCCTGGCAGGCTTGGCGGGGTGGCTGCAAGGGAGCTTGGTACCTGCCGAGCGGTGGTACAAGAGAGCATCCATGCGCCGTTATCGAAGGCCAGGCCGCGGCTGATGAGGTTGCGCAGGTTGAGGGCAGCGGTGCGGTTCTTGAGCCAGGCGTTGTTGCGGGCGATACCGAGGTAGCGCAGTTTGAGGCGCCGCCCGCCGCGGCTGGCGACCTGGGAGATGACCCGCTCGACGTTGGGGCGGTGCTTGCGGTAGTTCTCCCGCAGGGCCACGCGGAGTCGCCGTAGACCTCGGCCGCCTCTGCTTCCCGGGCGATCAGTTGCGCGGCGACCGCCGCGTCGCTGTTCTCTGGCCCGGCTGCCCTGGTCAGCTGCTCATCGGTGATCAGCCCGGTGGCGGGCTCGGCGGAGATGTGCGCCCGGTAGCCGTCTCGCCTGGCTTCCGGTGACTTGCGGGTGTGCCGGGCGTCCTGGTCGTTGACCGAGATCACCCGGTCTTCGGCTACCTTGCGGGCGATCCGCCACCGCCCATCGGTCCCGTCACTGCACTCGGCGGGCTCGACGTCCTGCCCGGCGACCAGGGCCAGCAGCGCCACGACAGCGGCAGCCTGCTCGTCCAGCTCTCGCTCTGCCAGCGCCGCGACCAGCCTGTTCGCGTCGTTCACCGCGCGGACACCAGCGCGTCCTTCGCAGCTGGGTCGTGCCAGTCGATCCGTGGCTTACCCGGCTGGCTGTAATCGTGGCCAGCGCACACCGAGGCGATCAGCTCTGCCGCGCCCGGCACCAGCCGGGCGCACCGGCGGATGGCGGCGACCAGCTGAGTGATCGTGTCCTGGGTGGCGACCGCATCAGCCAGGATCGTGGAGTCCACCGCCCGCCGCCGCCGGCCCGCCAGGACCCCGGTCTCCGTGATCACCTTCCTGACCGCGTCGCTGATCCGGTGCGGGCGGCCTGACTTGGCCAGGCGCCGCCGCCAGTACACCAGCGTCGAGGGATCAAAGCCCCCATGATCGAGCGCGAACCCGCACGCCGCCTTCCACCGCAGGTCACACCGGGCCGCCCCAGCGGCCTAAGCATCGGAATAATCGTGCAGCACCTGCAGCACCATCACCGAGGCCATCACGCTCGCCGGAACCGACGGCCGGCCCTTCCCCGACGGGAACAGGTACGAGAAATCCTCATCCCCGAACAGCTCACCGCGGTGCGCCGCCAGGAACGCAAACATGCTCCCCGCCGGCACCAGGTGCCCGACCAGCGCCCCGGCATCCAGCAACCGCCGATCTGCCCGCTCTCTGCCCTGCATGCAAAGATCATCCCAGATGATCGAACACATTGCCGGCAGGTGTGCCGTTGCTGCGCCTCTATATTCAGGGGCCTCCTAGAGGGGATTCGCCGGTCATTCTGCGACGGGGATGTCGGGGGTGCGGGGGCCGAGCGCGAGTCTGACCATCCGCGTCCAGTGGTGCACGCCGGTTTCGAGGTCCCTGGCCGCGGCGGGCATGCCGAGCGCGGTCAGCTGGTGGTGCAGGCGGGGGATGGCGCGCAGGCAGATGGCCGACGGGCGGCGCTGCCATGGTTCACCGGTCACCTGGCTCGCGGCGGCGCAGGCGGCGGGGATCTCGGCGGCGAGGATGATCATGGCGTGGAGGACGTCGGGGTTGACGACCCTGCCGGCTGATAGGGCGGAGGGGACGCTGTCGCGGGACAGGGCCGGGATGAGCGCCGGGATGAGGGCCGCGAGCTCGGCGCACGCATGCCCAAGGCCGTCACGCATTGGCTGGTCCTGGCCGGTGGGGCTGGCGGCTGCGGCACCGGCGGGCGACTTGGCGCGCGAGTCGGTGACGTGCCCGGCCGCAAGCGTGACCTGGGCTGGCAGGTCGGCGCTCAGTGCCGGGGTGTTCGGGGCGGTGCTCATGGCCGGCTCCTTCGGCGGCACCCGGTCAGCTGACCGCCTGCGCCGCCTGAGCCGCGTGTCTGCCCCTCACCTTACATTCGCAACCAAAAACTAGCAATATATTTCTAGAAAATATTGCCGAGATTTTGAGGGTGACGAGCTGGAGTTTCCTGTCCAGCCACGCCCAGCGCGCGCACCGCCGCGAATCGGCGCCGCGCGACACCTGGAATGGACCGGAGAAGTCATCACGCAAAGTGACGGAAGGACCGGTAGGAACACGCTCAGAGCCGCCTGATTGAGATCTGAACGGCAGCCTCGTCGTTGGAAGGGCCGTCCGCTGCGCGCCCGAACTGGTGATCTGCGCGGCCACGGCCGCAGCCGACACTCAGCCGCGCCGAGAAGCAGACGCGCGGCCGTCGGCGCGGTATGTGCTCGTGCAGCGGTCAGGTGTTGCGGGCTCGGGATCACTGCCGAGGGGCAGAACCGAAGGGCATGCCCGTTCATTCCTGACTGGCCGGTGAGCGGGTGGGTGACGGTCATTGGACGAAGGCTGCTCTAGTCTGGCTCGGGCTAGCGACGGGCGTCAAATAGGCCAGGCATTTCTGGACGCGATTTTTGCGGCAGCAATTGACAGCGGACGGCGTCCGGATGACGATCCGAAGCAAGGCACCGGCCGTTGAGCGCGCTTCCCCCTGGGTCAGCACGACGCCCAGCGACCTGGATCAGACCGTCCGGCCGGTGCCCCCCAGGCCATCCGGCCGCGAATTTGCCGCCAGGCAGAAATGAGAGCGGACGCCGCCCTCGATGCGAAGGCATGGCCGCCCGCTCTGTCGGGTCGTGCTTTCTATGCGGCCAGGATCTTGATGATCTTGTCGAGCTTACGATCCGGTCGAGTTGCGACTCCTGGCGCTCTGGGGCCGACCAGTACTCGATCACCCTGGCCAGTTCCTCATCCGGGAAGGTCCGCTCCACTTCGGGGTCGCTCGACGCCAGCCGCTCCGGATGGTGGGCGCAGTCATAGAGGCCGTCTCCGGGGAGGCCGTCGGATGCCCTCACCACGAGGGCCCCGATCATCGGTCGGTCGTTCTGCACCTCGTACTTGTTGACGTAATAGAGGGCAGTGGCCTCACTGGCATTCCGGCCGTAGATCGTTATGTGAGTAGTAGCTCCATGAGCCAAGGGGCTACGACCAGAACTCCGCCGCCGCATAGGGGTCGGCTGGATGAGTCCAGACCTCGGCCGCTTTGCCACCTTGGACGTGGATGACAGGGACGAGATTGTCCCATACTGCTTGCCCGCCCGCTCGGCGTGGATCGCAGCGAGCGTGACGGTGTGGTCATCGTCGGCAAGGACGTCGTGCAGCTCGATACGGGGCCGTGCCCTGAGAGCTCGAAGATCCGGCCAAACAGCTCAATCACCTGAGCCACGCCTTCGTAGTTGCCGGCGAGAGGACCCCTGCCGGGGACTGTGCCAGCGGATGTCCTCCGCGAAATACTGGTTCTGCAGAGCGTCGAGGTCTCCTCGCCCCAAGGCCGCGTTGCCTCCCGCGCTAGGTCCTCGTTTGGAAGTGCCATCTGATCCTCCCTTGGCTCAACGTGCCGCACCATCGTCTTGACCGCTCAGCAGGCCGGCAAGGTCCAGCACGAACCAGATTCGGCGGCAATGCACGGCAGCTCGACGCTATAACGCCGGTAGGCCGATATGGGTGGCTGCGAGATCGAGGCCAGGCACACCAGCGACCGTCCAGATGGGCCGTTCCGTCGCCCTTATCTCTGCCGGTATTTCCCTTCGAACGGCCGCACGCCACGCCGCCTGGATGCCCGCGATGTCCTGCATCCTGGCGAGTGACCTGCCTTGCTCGCGCCGGAGTTTCTCGATGATGGTCTGTGTCGTCTTCGCGCGGTGGGTGATGTGCAGCGGACCGTCCATGCCGAGTCCGTTGGCCAGGCCGTCAAGCCGTGGCCGGGCATGAGCCAGGGCCTCTCCGTGGCAGGCGACCAGCTCCTCTAGCAGAGGAGGTCATCATCGGCAACCACGCCGGCGGATGCGATCCGGACACCAAGCTTCCTGATCCGCTCGCGCGACATCGGCAACGGCATGCCCAAGGCTATCGGGAGCGCGCACGAGCGGGGGCGGGCCTGAGGCACTGCCTACCAGCGCCGCAGCACTCCGGCGCTAGGAGGGATCCGCGCAAGCTCGGCCCGGTACCGGCCTACGCCGATCCAGTACTCGATCTGCTCCGCGCCAGCACCGGCTTCCAGGCCGAGATCGGCGACTTGGCGGTAGACGTCCTGCTCGAGCTGGCTCTCGCCGACACCGATCGAGGTGCCCGCCAGCTCCGCCAGAAGGTCCACGCGATCGCCTGCGAGCTCGCGCAGCTCCTCGACAGCGGCAGCATGTTCTTCGGGCTTGTTGATGCAGCTCCAGGCGAGATTCCAGGCCTCGCCGGAGATGTAGCCGTACAGGACGCGGTCAGGGTCTGAGTGCGCCATACGACCAAGATACGAAACTGTGTTCGGCGTTAGCCAGATGCTCTAGCTCATCCCGCAAAGTGTCTCGGCATCCTCATCGTCATCCACTGGGCTGTAGCCGAGGGACTAGACCAGCTCGCGGCCAGAGGAGCAAACTTGGTTCTGGACGGTCGGCAACCGAGCCGATGCCCAGAGCCTCACCTCCTGCGGAAGCAGCAGCCTTACCTTGCGCTGAACGGTACTGGCGCCTTTCGCTGAGCGGCTCAGCTCCCGTGTCACGATGGGAAGTCCCGTGATGAAAGACCAGCGACGGACAGCCCGATCAGTAATCGTCATTCTCCCCGACGAGATCGACGTGGTTAACGCCGAGAGCGTCTACGAACAGCTCAACTCGGCATTCGTGCCCGGTGTCGCCGTCGTGGTGGCCGACATGACCTCAACGAGTTTCTGTGACTCCTCCGGATTCGGGCTGATAACCCTGGCTCACCAACATGCAACGGCACTGCACGGCCAGCTTCGGCTCGCGATACCTCCTGGCGACGTGCGCCGTATCCTGCAACTGCTCGGACTCGATCAGGTGCTGCTCGTCTACCCGACGCTGAAGGCGGCTCTAGCCGACCACTCTCATAGCGCGTAAGTGACGCGCTATGACCTCGTCCTCCTCATGACCCTGCCGGCTCGTCATTGTCCCGAGCGCAACAGGTGGTGTCGGTGGTGCGTCTCGGCCGTCGGCGCACCATTCCTGCAGGCGAGTCAGCGTCTGAGGATCGGGTGCTGTCTGTGGTTCTCCGCTTCCGGCTGACTTCGGATCCAGGGTTTTCTGAGTTGGTACGCCGACTTGCACCCTTCGCAACTTAGAAATCATTCGCCACTGCGTGGCGCTGCCGTGGGATACGAAAAACTGGGTCCCCTCCCGCGGACGGCGTAGTGCACGCCGCGGCTGGCTGGGGTATTCGCGGTGATCGGGGTGCAGCGGCCGGCGCGGAAGGTGCACAGTCGTGGTGACGTGCCGCCCGCCGTCGCCGTTTCGCGTTGGACCGTTCGAGGCCGTAACTTAGATCGGCGCCGAGCCCCTTGCCGGGTAGCCGCCGTTGCTGCTGCGTGCGCGTGTGTCAGTCTCCTGTACTGACCGGGGCTCTGGACCCGGCCCGAATGCGGCAGGGTGCCCAGCAGCACGTACGCGGTGCCGCCCCACGGCGCCTTCCGCCGCTCGAACCAATCCCACTGCATCTCCTCGCCGGCCGGGTGACCGATCTCGATCGTCTCCCGGCCGGACACCCCGGCGCACGGCTCGCAGTGCGGCCGCAGGCCCGCCAGCCGCAGCTGCCGGGCGAAACTGACGTACGACTGGCCATAGGCCAGCGGTACCACCTCGTCGTACAGCGCCGTCGCCCACAAGTGCGGGTCGTCGGCGAACCGGGCCGCCAGCTACTGCGCGAACGGCGCAGCGTAGCAACCCAGACAGCCCGCCTTTGCGGCAGGCACCTCGAAATGGCCGTATGGGAGCCACCGTGCCTGGAGGCGGGCCCGCGGGCGAATCTCGCGCCGCGTGGGCACTCCTGCCCGGCCCACGATCCGTAGCCGCCTACGGCGCAGGTCCATGCTCCCCCAAGTTCATCCCGCTCATCCAAGCCATCAGCGCCGCGGAGCCGACGATCCGCCACCTGGGTCAACCAGTTCAGGGGCGCTGGAGCGCGCGAGGGCCGCCGTCATACTCGAATGGCATCGCCGAGGCCGGCCAGGGCCCGCAGCCGCGGTGCGCCGCCACCTCCGAGAACGGTTACGCCGCTCTCGTCCAAGTCCCCGCGCCGGTGCACCACCAACGCCGGCACACCTCGGACGAACGGGTGTGACACGGTCGACGCTGCGGATGCGGAACGGAGGTAACCCCCGCGCGGCCGACGCCGCGCCTACTTAGCGGCGCCCCGGCCAGGCGGTGCAAGACCGTCCTGCCTGGCGGGGCCGCCAAGTCTGTGCGTGCGGTTACCGTGACGGTTGCGCGAATATCCAGGCCCGCCCTGCGGTCAGTGCGAGCCGAGCGGCGCCTAGCTCAGCAGTCGGCCTTCAGCGGCAGCCGCTCGATCGCCCGGGCTCAGCCACTGATATAGAGCTCGCCAGCGCGCTCGGTCACGACCGCGCGCCCTAGTGGCAGCACCCGCGTGAGCATGCGATACCCGAAGTCGAGACCGGGCACTTTGGCGAAGATCCCTTGCGGTCCCCGGACCATCTGGCCGCTTGCGACGTCATAGGCCGAGTGGTGCCAAGGGCACACCAGGCAGCCATTCTCATCGATACTGCCACCTGCCAAGTCCGCGCCGAGGTGGCGGCATCGGCGCGTGACCGCGAAATAGCGCCCGGCGGCGTTCCCGACTGCATAGCGCCCCACGCCCACCACCTTGCCCGGCGCGAGGTCAGCAGCTGCGCCAACCCGCTGTTGTGCGCTCATCGCGCCTCCTTCCGCGGACCCCGCAGATCCTGCTTGCCAACATCAACCCTAGGCGGCGATTAGCCCGCTCGCATCTGACAGTACCTGGTCGTCGCCGGCCCGCAGGCCGTTACCTCGGTGCCGGAAGCTGGCGGCACTGGCATATGAGCAGTGGCGCGATCCCCGGCATCAGCCGTCTCGCCGGGGGAAACTCAGGCGCGGCCGGCCCGGCAGCCGTCGTCTCCGCCGCCCGGTCGGGCCAGCCTGCCTGGATCTCGGCGGAGTCGGTGAGGCGCAGTTTGCGCCGAGCACGCTGGTAGAACGTAGTGTGACCGAGGCGGACCACCCGCGCCGCAGCAGGCCGGGGCTGCATGGCGATCCGCTCACCGGGGCTGGCGTACCCGGCGACGACCCCGT
>Ga0209240_1000401_pt1 | contig 18260 bp, 17 predicted proteins | sample GraSoi_2013_80cm_FD_185828 | JGI IMG/M metagenome (GOLD analysis project Ga0209240, IMG submission 185828) | Grasslands soil microbial communities from the Angelo Coastal Reserve, California, USA - Sample 9_17_2013_80cm (SPAdes) (version 2) | ecosystem: Environmental > Terrestrial > Soil >...
GTGCCGTAGCTCACTCCGGCTAGTACGGCGATCTCCGGAGCACTGAGCGGCTTGCTCGCGGTGTTCACGACCTGGACGATGCGAAGCTGAGCCGGGCCGGAGACAACTGCACCGGACTCGGCAACAGCCGGAGCGTTAACAAGCTTGGCCAGGCGGACGACCTCGGCGGACTCAGGCTGGGCGTTAACAACGACCGTGGCGGGCGCCCGACCGTGTTTCTGACATAATGCTGAGCATGCCACGTTTTATGGCTATTCTCGGCGATGCGTCTTTGGCCTGGGTCTGTCCGGCATCTTGTACTCGATTCCTGGACTTCAGGACGCCGGACCACCGCTGTTGATTTCCAGCGGTGCCATAGGCCTTGGCGTAGGACTCATTGTTGCGGCTTTCGTCAAGCGCGACTAGTCGTTCCTCACAAGGGTCGAGCGCTTCGGCTAGGCACTCGAATTCGTAAACATTCACGTCCCTTTCTGGCTGGCGGGGATGAGGTCGGTTCTGAGCTGGCTGTGGCGTGACACGCCGGGGTGGGCGCGTTACGTGCATGGTGATCACTGATGTGCTGATCTTGGTGCGTGGTCGGGTGTGAGCCGTTGTCACGGGCGGAGTTGCTGGGCCTGCTGGCCGATCGGGACCGGGTGCTCGCCGGGCGCGATGCCGAGGTCGCGGAGCTGCGGGCGCAGGTCGCCGCGCTGGAGCAGCGGCTGGCCAGGGTGGAGAGGCTGGTGTCCCGCAACAGCGGCAACTCCTCATTCCCGCCGTCGATGGACGATCAGCCGGGCCGCCCGCCGCCGCAGAAGCCGGGGCGGCAGGCGGGGAGGCGCAAGCCGGGCAAGCAGCCGGGGGCACCGGGGCGTCACCTGGCCCGGCGCGGGGACCCGGATGAGACCGTCCCGCATTTCCCGGCCGGGGCGTGCGAGTGCGGGGCGGCGCTGGCCGATGGCGAGGATCTCGGGGTGACAGCATCGTGCCAGCAGGTGGAGATCCCGCTGGCCAGCGCTCAGGTGATCCAGCATGACTTGTACGCGGTGGCCTGCCGGTGCGGCAGGGTCCACCGGGCCGCAGCGCCGGCGGGCGCCGCGGCGGGCACGGTCAGCTACGGCCCGAACTTGCAGGCATGGTGCGTGTTCCTCATGGTGGCGCACGCGGTCCCGGTGCACCGCTGCGCCGAGCTGATCGAGTCGCTGACCGGCGCGAAGCCCTCGCCCGGGTTCGTGCACGGCATGATCGCCCGGGCGGCCGCCGCGGTGGCGATGGCGAACAAGGCGATCCGGGCGCTGATCATCCTGGCGCACGTGGTGTGCGCTGATGAGACCCCGATCCGGGTGGGGCCCGGGCCGAAGTCCCGCAAGCGTTACCTGCTGGTCGCCTGCACCGGGCTGCTGACCTATTACTTCCTCGGCGACCGCAGCCTGGAGACGTTCGCCGCCTTCGTGCTGCCGGACCTGGACGGCGTGGTGGTCGTCCACGATCGCTACCAGAACTACGACGCCTTCCCCGGCCTGATCCACCAGCTCTGCGCCCAGCACCTGCTCCGTGACCTGGCCGACGCCGCCGAGACCTACCCGGACGCGCACTGGCCGGTGCAGATCACCCAGGCCCTGCAGGGCCTGATCCGCGCCGCGAACACCGCCCGCCGCCAGGGCCTTCCCGCCATCCCGGCGGAGGTCGCCGGCCCGCTGATCCACGCCTGCGAGCACGGCGTCATCCTCGGCCTGGGCCAGCTGCCCAAGGTCGCCGGCCGCAAGCAGAGCCCTTGCCGGGCGCTGCTGCAATGCCTGCGCGATCGGCAGGACGACGTGCTGCGCTTCGCCACTGACCTGCGGATCCCGCCCACCTCCAACCAGGCCGAGCGGGACGTCCGCCCCGCCAAGACCCAGGAGAAGATCTCCGGCCGGCTCCGCTCCGAACAGGCGACCCGGCACCGGTACGCCATCCGCGGCTACATCTCCACCGCCGCAAAGCACGGAGAAAACGTCCTGACCGTGGTCCGCGACGCGATCACCGGCAACCCGTGGATGCCGCCCATCCCCGATCCGCCGTGACCATCACCCCGCCAGCCGGGAATGCGTCAGCCACAAGGCCTCACACGAACGGCTGAATGATTACTCGAATTCCTCCCAGTCGACGGTGATCGGGCATGGTCCCGCGGGGCGTCCGGGCGCCCGGCCAAGGAAGCGCGAGCCGTTGTACACTCATGGCGCTTCGCCTGCCCTGTCCCGCTTCGTTCCGCTGACTCCGCTTACCTGAAGGTGGTCCGGATGCTTAGCAAGCCTCGCTGCGACCCAGCCACGCGATGGCGGTCGCGATCGCAGCACTCGTCGTGGCTTTGGGCGGCGACGCCTTCGCCTTGATCCCCGGCCCGGACGGGATGATCAGTTCCTGTTACTCGAACACGAATGGCGCGCTGCGGGTGGTGGACAGCACGAGTACGTCATGTGCACGGGGAGAAACGGCGGTGCGATTGGTACCGCCTGCCGGGCTTGATTTCGAGCGCCCTTACTTCTCCTTCCGGCCAGGAACGGCCGGCGGCGTGACGGTCGTGTCTGAAGGAGGAATACGATCCATCACCCGGCTGGCGACCGGCAAGTACTGTGTCCGCCCGATCGCCAACTTCGATCCGATCGCCGGGACGGTAACGGCAGAGTTCAGCAGCACCGCGAATGGACTCGCGATGGCCTTCGTCAAGACCGTGCGCTCCGACTGCCCAAGGTTCTCCCTCGAAGTGATCACCGGCCGACTGCTCAACGGGCAATTCCACCTCTCGAACGACGTCTCGGCGGTCGGCGACACGCTGGGCTGATTGGTCTCGGTGAGGTTATCGCCGGTCCCGGTAGGTCTCGTTCCACTGCCTGATCTGCCAGGCCCGCACGACTCCATTCAGCACGAACGGATCCCCGGCCACGAACTCCTGGGCGCCCTGACTGGTGCGGAAGATGGCCATCGAGCCCTCCGCCTGCGCGTCGCCGAAGGTGCCCACCATCAGCAGCTCGCCGCGCGCGTGGAAATCATCCAGCCTGACTTTGTGGGCCGGAAATTGCGCGGGCGCCTTGGCGGCGACGTCGTCGGCGGACTCGTAGAGCAGCACGAAGACGGGAGGCGGCGGCGCCTGTTCCGGCATTTGGGCAGGTGAGGTCATCGGCACCTTCCTTGGTTGGCGGCGGGCACGGGTTACCCGCATACCAACCTAGGGCCAGCCACCATAGGCTTGCCGACATGGGCGACTATCTTCCGGCCAAAGGCTACGAAACGGTCAGCATCTACCGGGACGGCGCGGCCGCGAAGCTGGAACTGAACCGGCCAGAGCGGATGAACGCGCTGAACGAGCAGCTCAGGATCGATCTGCTCGCCGCCGTCGAGGACATCGCGCGCGACGACGGAGTCAGGGCGGTGCTGCTCACCGGAGTAGGCCGGGCGTTTTCGAGCGGAGCCGACCTGAGGGAGAACCGGGCGGCGACGGCGGACGGCCATCCGGACGTCTACAGCATCCTGACCGGGCACTACCACCCGATCATCACCCGCATCAGGGAGATGCCCAAGCCCGTCATAGCTGCGGTCAACGGCGCGGCGGCCGGGATCGGGATGTCGCTGGCGCTGGCCTGCGACCTGGTGCTGGCCGCGGAGTCCGCCTACTTCCTGCTCGCGTTCGTCAACATCGGGCTGGTCCCTGACGGCGGGTCCTCGCTGCTCGTGCCGACTCGGATCGGCTTCGCGAGGGCCGCGGAACTCGCGCTGCTTGGCGAGCGGCTCGGCGCGGCCAAGGCGCTCGAGTGGGGACTTATCAACCAGGTCTGGCCGGACGCCGAACTGGCCGGCCAGGCGGAGGCGCTGTGCTCGAAAATGGCCGAGGGTCCGACCGGCTCCTACGCCGGCACCAAGCGGCAGCTCAACCACTGGCTCTACCAGAGCATGGCCGATCAGCTTGAGTTCGAGGCCCAGGTCCAGCAGGAGCGTGCTTCCTCCGCGGACTTCCGCGAGGGAGTCGCCGCGTTCGGCGAGAAGCGCACGCCCCGCTTCACCGGGAGCTGAGTGGTGCCGGCCAGGAACAAGGCCGGGTCAGGGGCGGCGCCGGGCGCTGACGGGCTCGGCGGGTTCAGTACGCGGCCGCTCACGCCGGAGACCTGGGCCGACCTGGAAGAGCTGTTCGGGCTGCCTGGCGGGTCGATCGTTCGCAGCTGCTGGTGCATGGCCTATCGCCGCTCGGGCAGGCCGCCCGGGTACGGCGGGCCGCCAGGATCGATCAAGGCAGCCAACAAGCAGGCGATGTGCGATCTGGTGAACTCCGGCGCGGTGCCTGGCCTGATCTGTTATCTCGACGGGGCGCCGGCGGGCTGGATCAGCTTCGGGCCGCGAGAGGAGTACCTGAAATTGCGCCGCTCCCCGGTCATGAAACCGGTCGATGACACGCCGGTCTGGTCGGTGGTCTGCAGTTACGTGGCCAAGCCGTACCGGGGCCGTGGCCTGCAGCACCGGCTGCTGGCTGCTGCGCTCGAATACGCCCGGCAGAACGGCGCGCGGGTGTTCGAGGCCTATCCGGTCGATAAGGCCGATCGCAGCCATGACGACTTCATGTTCTTCGGCTCGCGCAGCCTGTACGAGCGAGCCGGGTTCCGCGAGGTCGTCCGGCGGTCGCCGACGCGGCTGGTGATGAGGCGGGAACTCGGGAGCGCCGAGCTAGCCAGTCGGAGCGGTGATGGGCAAAGTCGAGCCGACTAGACTATCCAGAACCACGTGCTTTCGGCGGCCGTCCTATGCGTGCCCGACGATCTTGCAAACGTCGACGCTGATGAACGTCGCTGGCGCATCGGGCATGTTGCGAAGCTGCTTGAAGGTCGCCTCTGCTGTCCGCGCGTTTTCCTCTGTGTCGAACAGCCAGAAGGAATGCTGGATGATGTCACCCGCAAGACTCCGAGCCCAGTAGCCGGCGGCCGAGCCGGCCATTCCCTGCACCATCGCGATACCCCCGGCACCGATCATCGCGAGCGCCTCGTCCGCCCGGTCCGGCTTGATCTTGACCTGTCCGATGACTGCGTGCATTGGCTTGTCCTTCCAGCTTGCTCCGTGCACGAACGCCCACACATCGATCACGCTCATCCCGTGGGTCGCCGCGCTATGGCGTGAGGGCCACAGTGGCAGTCCGGCCGGTGCCAGAGCATCGGCGAACTCACCTAATTTGCGGCTGATTCTCAGGACGCGCTCCGCACCGCGAACGCGGCGGCCTCGGCGCGCCCGCGCAGGCCGAGCTTGGACAAAATCCGCGCCACGTGATGCTCAACCGTCTTCCGAGAGAGGAACAGCCGTCCGGCGATTTGAGGGTTCGACAGGCCCTCGCCGAGCAAGGCCAGTACCTCCTGCTCGCGCTTGGTCAGTCGCCCGACGTTCTTCGGCCCGGTCCGTGCCGCCTTCACGCCGAGATCCCGCATCAGCGCGGCGGCGGCGTCTGCGTCGTGGCCGGCTCCCAGATCCTCGAAGACTGACAACGCCGCGCGTGCCTCGGCGCCCGCCAGCTCGGGGTCGCTGCGCCTCAGTACCTGAGCGAGCAGCAGCCGGGTCTGCGCGGTGCGGTACGGAATCCCGGCATGGATGAACGCCGCGAGCGCCGTTTCGAGGTGCGCGCAGGCGGCCGGAACGTCCGTCGAAGCGAGCGCGTGCCCAAGAAGACGTTCGCCGTGCGCGACGATGAGGTGACAGTCGTTGACAGCGCCGAGCGCGACGAGCGCACGCGCACGTTCGATGGCTGCGCCGCTGTCGCGCAGCGCGATCTCTGTCTCGCCGAGGAGTTCGATTATTGTCGCGGCATCGAGCCGACCCGGGCTAGTCGTGGCGAGCTGGCGGCGCAAGACGACCGCCGCAGCGGAGGGCTTGCCCTGTCGCAAGTGCAGGGAGGCGACCGCCGCGGCGGCTTCCTCCCGTCCCTCGACGCCGCGCAGCAGCCTGCCAGCGTCCTCGAGGCGTCCTTGCGCGAGCCTGAGTTCGGCGAGTGTCCCTGATGCGAAGGCGTGCGGCGCCGGGAAGACGCCCTTCGACATCGCGATCGCATCGGTGAGCAGTGCCTCGGCGGCGTCCCAGTCACCGTTCTCGAAAAGGACGCGGCCGTAATAGGTGCGGCACTCCGCGTACAGGAAGGGGCATCCGTACCGGTCCATGAAGCGCTGGAGCGACTGCACCCACTGGGTCGCGCGCTCTAGATCGAAACAGCTGCCGCACACGACCATCGTCATGCAGCTCATCTGCGCGACCGTCATCGGATCACTGCCCTCACCGCCGACTACACCGGCCATCGCCTCATCGAGCAGCGACATGCCTTCCTCAATCCGGCCCTGCTGCACCATGGCCTGGCCGACGGCGTGCATCGCCATCAGCTCGAGACCGGAGTTGCCGTTCGCGCGTCCGATTTCGGCCGCCTGGCGCGCCAGCGCCTCGCTCTGCGCCGGATCGTCCGTCACGTAGGCGGTGGCGCCGAGCAGTTCGCCGCGCAGCTCAGGAACCTCGCTGTCGATGATCCGCGCCGCACGTGACAGCCACCCGCGGGCAGCGGCGGTGTTGCCGAGGTACCCCTTGTTGTAGCCCACCAGCGAAAGGGCGGCGCCGGCCGCGAACATCGGGTTGCCGCTGCGGCGGAAGGCGACATAAGCCTTCTCGCAATTGGCGATCGTGCCCGCGATGTCGCCCAGCCAGAACAGCGCGTTCGCCAAGCCCAAGAGCGCCTCAGGTACTGCGGTCACCTCAAGGACAGCGGAAAAGGCGTCGCGTGCGCCGCGCCAGTCCCCGGCCGCCATGGCCTCAAACCCGGCCCCGACCTGACCACCCTCGACCACGCTCGACACGCCTTCCAGACCCTCGCTCACATCAGCATCGTCCCAGACCTCCGGCCAGCGCATACCCGCCGATGACGCGAGTGGGCCTGTTCCGCTGCGACGGGGCTGCGCAGCACCGGGACCCAGCACTGCCCATCGGCTCGCCCAGCCCTACGGGCGAGCCTGGTTCCGCGAGCTCGCCATCCGGTCGCCGGCTCGACTCGTGATGAGACGGCAGTCTGCTCCTGCGCCCGGCAGCGCGCCGCCCGGGAGCGCTGAGTTCGGCAGCGCGGCGCCGACGTCTGCGAGCAGCTCAGCGGCATACGTCCGGACCAGCGGATGCATGGAGTAGATCCCGACGCTGGAATGCCCGTTGCCGCTAACCCGGTGCAGCAGGCCGGCGTCTGCCAGCTCGGGCGCGACATTGAGCGCTCCGTTGTCGCCGAGCAGCGCAGCGATCGCTGGCCCCGAGATTTCCCGCTGGTCGGCCGCGGCCAGCAGGGCCAGCGCGCGCCGCGCCTGGCCGCTGACGGCCTTAGCGACCGTGCCCAGCCTGGTGCGCATGCTGACGTCGCCGACCTCAAGCTCACCCAGGCGCCGCCGCTCGTCCACGAGCAGCCTGGCCAGGTCGGCCATAGTTAGCTCCGGGGCATCGGCCAGGCGGGCCCCGGCGATGCGCAGGGCCAGCGGGAGGTAGCCGCACGCCGATGCGATGGACCGGCCGGCGTCGGCCTCGGCCGGAGCCACCCCTTCGCCGCGCCCTGAGATCCTGCCGAGCAGGCGCACCGAATCGGCCGGATCCAGCCCGCCCAGCCCAATAAACCGCGCGCCGTCCAGGTCGGGCAGCCGGGCCCGGCTGGTCACAATTACCGCTGAGCCGGCTGTGCCGGGCAGCAGCGGACGGACCTGGGCGGCGCTGCTCGCACCGTCGGCCAGGACGAGCACCCTTCGCCCGGCCAGCGCCGAGCGGTACAGCGCCTCGCGCTCGAACCTCGTAGCCAGGATGCTGCCGGCCGGCACGCCGAGCCCGCGCAACAGTTCACCGAGCACGGACTGGGGATCGCGCGGTCGCCCGCCGTCATCGAGGCAGGCATAGAGCTGGCCGTCGGGGAAGCAAGCCCTGGCCAGGTGGGCCGCATGGACGGCTAGCGCGGTCTTGCCCGCACCCAGCATGCCGCTGATCACAGTCACGGCCATTCCCGCGCCGGACAGCCGATCAAGCAGGCTGTGAAGCTCGGCAGCCCGGCCAGTGAAGTCGGCGACCGCCATCGGTAACTGACAGGCCGGCTGCCAGGCGACCGCGGTTTCGCGTGCCGTGGGCGCGGGCCTCGCAACCGTGGGCGCGGGCGCAGACTGCGGCGGGGACGCAGGCGGAGGTTTCGGCTCGGGCGCAGGCTCCTGCCCGGGCGCGGATGCAGGCTCCGGCCTGGGCGCTGGCCCGGTCCCCGCCAGCGAGATTTCTGGTGCCGGGCCGGTGATCATCAGGGTGGGATCGTCGGCCAGTATCCGGCGGTGCAGGTCCTGAAGTTCCGGGCCTGGATCGATGCCGTGTGCGCTGATCAGCGTTAACCTGAGCCTTCCGAAAGCGGCGAGCGCCTCAGCCCTGGCGCCCGACCGGTATAGCGCCGTGATCAGCTGTGCCCAGGCGTGCTCCTGCAGCGGGTCGGCGGCCACGACGGTGCGCAGCTCGGCGAGTACCTGACGGTGCTCACCCACCGCGAGCCGGGCGTCGGTCAGCGCCTCCCGGGCTTCGTTGCGCTGGTCGAGTAGGCCCTGCCTGGCAGGGACTGCGGGCAGGTCGGCAAGCGGTGGCTCGCGCCACAGGCTGATGGCCTGGCCCAGCAGCGCCGTCGCCGTCCTCGGGTTGCCGGCGTCGAGCGCGTCGCGGCCGCGCCTGGTCAGGTCAAGGAAATCGTCCAGGTCGAGTTCCCCCGGTGCCACGGCGAGCAGGTATCCCGACGGACGAGTAATCAGCCGTCCGGCGTCGGGCAGGATCTTGCGTATCCCGTAGACGCAACTTCGTAACGAGACGTCGGGTCTGAGCAGAGGTTCATCACCCCATAGCCCCGCTATCAGCCTGCTTGCGGATGATGGCTGGCCGGCGGTTAATAACAGCAGGGCGAGGGCCGAGCGATGCAGCGGCCTGGTGACGGCAATGGGCCGCCCTGCGTCATCGCTGATCTCTAACGGGCCCAGAATCGAGAAACGCAACTGAGTCCTCCGTCACATTGGCCTCGGAAGGAACAGGCAATCGTAATCACAGCTCGCTCGCTAGCGATCGCAGAATGGCGGTAATCGCCGCACGCGATACCGGCCAGCAAAACTCATCCGGCTCGGTCACGCGGGCTGACCAGGAGGTTTCCCCCCGCCGCCCGGACATGCCTGTAGGGTCGCGTTCGTGACCGGAGCAGTTGCCGTAGACGGGGCGGCCGCGACCTCGTCACCGGTCTGGCGTTGCTGTACACGGCGGCTTGCGATGGCAACTACCGGCCGTGGCTCGCGATGCGTGCAGCCGCCGACGCAGCGGACGCCATCGCCGGCGAACTGTCTCTGAGAGCGCGCACGGCCAGTGCCGAGCAGGCGAGAACGACATGGTCAGCGCTGCTGCTGTCCGGCGCCGAGTTCCTGCTTTGGCGCATGTCGGGCCGGAGAAGCGCCTGACGGCGCCTGCACCAAGCCCCGCACTGCCCGGGGCGAGGACTACGGCTCGTCGGCCAGGAATGTGATTAACAGAATCGGGCATGCTTGCGAGAACGGGCCGTCGGCAGCCGGAGCTGGGGTCTGAGAATCGGGGGTGTGTTCTGGTGGGAGCCGCGTGCGCGTTGCCTGACCGGGCCTGCCCGCGCGGAGCAGTGTGATGGCTGCCGCGCCGCATCCGCGAGACGGCGGCTCGGCCCGCACCACGTCAGCCACGGAGCAGGCCCCGAAGATCCTCGATGTGCCGATCGGCCTCGATGCCACCGGCACGCGCCGGGAGTTCGACAGCCTCGGCGACGTCGAAGTGCCTGCCGACCGGTACTGGGGTGCCCAGACCCAGCGCAGCCTTGAGCACTTCAACATCGGCAACGACCGGATGCCGAAAGAGGTGTACCACGCCTACGGGTACGTGAAGAAGGCCGCCGCGATCGTGAACACCCGAGCCGGCCGCCTGCCCGACTGGAAAGGCCAGCTGATCCAGCGGGTGTGCGACGAGGTGATGAGCGGAGCTCTGGATGAGGATTTCCCGCTGTATGTCTGGCAGACGGGCTCGGGTACCCAGTCCAACATGAACGTGAACGAGGTCATCTCGAACCGCTGCATCCAGCTTGTCGGCGGGACGCTCGGCTCCCAGCGGCCGGTGCACCCCAACGATCACGTGAACATGGGCCAGTCGAGCAACGACACCTTCCCTACGGCCATGCACATCGCCGCCCACAAGATGGCCACGGAGAAGACCATCCCGGCCCTGAAGCGGCTCCGCGATGCCGTGGAGCGCAAGTCGAAGAAGTGGGCTCACGTCGTCAAGATCGGCCGGACGCACCTGGAGGACGCCACCCCGCTGACCGTCGGCCAGGAGTGGTCGGGCTACGCCGGTGCCCTCGACGATGCGATCGCCGAGGTCGAGCACGCCACCGGTGGCCTGCTCAGGCTGGCCATGGGAGGAACCGCCGTCGGTACCGGGCTCAACGCCCCGCCGCGGTTCGGGGACCAGGTGGCGGCGGAGATCGCGTCGATGACGGGCACGCCGTTCCAGACCGCGGCCAACAAGTTCACCGCGCAGGGCACCCTAGACCGGATGGTCCGCGCCCACGGCGCGCTCAGGTCAGCGGCCGTCACGCTATTCAAGATCGCCAACGACCTGCGCTGGCTGGGATCGGGTCCGCGCACCGGGATTCACGAGCTGATCCTGCCCGCCAACGAGCCCGGGTCATCCATCATGCCCGGCAAGGTCAACCCGACCCAGGCCGAGGCCATGCTGATGGTCGCCATTCAGGTCATCGCTTCCGACACGGCCGTGACCATGGGCGGCGCGGAGGGCAACTTTGAGCTCAACGCGTTCCGCCCCGTCCTGATCAGCAACTACCTGCACTCGGCGCTGATCATGGCCGACATGTGCGACCACTTCCGCGAGTTCATGATCGAAGGCGCCGAACTGAACGAGGCCAAGCTGCAAGACGACATCGACCGCTCGGTCATGATGGTGACGGCGCTGTCGCCCGTCATCGGCTACGACCAGGCCTCAGTCATCTCGCACTACGCCATCAAACACGACCTCACCCTCAAGCAGGCCGCCCTGGCCAACGGTGTCAGCGAGGAACTGTTCGACCGGGTCGTCAACCCACTCGCCCTAACCCGCGGTGGCTCGGCTGACATCTCCGCAGACGGGGCGAAAGCATGAAATGACCTCCGGCAAGGCTGCCTTCATCGCTTCTGTCGGCGGCCAGCGAGGGTACGCCGACTGGACCAACCCCGACCACAGGCTCCGGCGCCTGCTCTCGGAATTCATCGGGATGGCCGGGCTGACCTTCGTCCTCTCCGGCGGCGCGGCCGTCCTGGTCCGGTACGGAGGCCAGCCCCTGCAGCCGTGGCAGACGGTGCTGGTGCTCTCGTTGGTGTCAGCATTGTGGCTAGTCGTGGCCGTCTACTTCCTCGGCGACATCTCCGCCCATTTCAACCCGGCCACGACGCTGGCGTTCGTGCTGCGGCGGGACATGGACGTGGCCATGGGCTGCGCGTACTGGATCGTTCAGTTCGCCGCGGCCGTGTGCGGGTCGCTGCTGGCCCGCGGGTTCTTCGGGCCGGCTGGGAATCTGGCCGCGACAATGCCCAAGCCGGGCCAGTCCTGGCAGGCCGCTGGCTTCGAAGCGGTCATTACGTGCGGCCTGGTGCTGATGATCCTCAACCTGGCCAACGGGCCGAAGCTCAACGGCCCGTTTGTACCGCTGGCCGTCGGCAGTTACATCATGGCCTGGGGCACGATGGGCGGGCCGTTCGACGGCGCGTCGATGAACCCCGCCAGGAGCTTCGGACCCGATGTCGCGCTGGGCAACCTGTCCACGTGGTGGGTCTACCTCGTCGGACCGGTTGCCGGCGCAGTTGTCGCAGTCGCGCTGGCGCACGTGCTGCGCGGCCCGGCCAAGGCGGAGGAAGCGAGCGCGGCGCAGGGACTGCCGCTCGACCGGGGCGACAGACAGCCCCCTGAGCGCCATTTACCTGCGGGTTCATGCCGCTATCACGGATCGGACACCGGAGCCGGCCTATAGTCGCCCACGACGAGCGCGGGGCATCCAGGGGAGAAAGTATGCAGACTGTCACGACCGTTCCAGGTCGCAGCAGGCGTCGCAGCACCTTCATCGTCGCCTGCTTATCGGCCGCGCTTGTCGCAGCCCTGACCGGTTGCGCCGCCGGTGCGGCGAACGTGGTGCTGCCGGACAAGCCCGGTCACGTGCAGGTGACAGGCGCGAAGCCGGCCAGGCCGTCCGCCCGCGACCTGCTAATAGCCGCGTATGAGGATTACTGGCGGGCGACGAACGAGGCGCTCGCCTCACGCGACGCCAGCAAGGCCAGGGCGATCATGGCGGGCCACGTCCCGGCCAGTTCGATACCGGCGCTGGTGAAAGGTCTGCAGGCAATCTGGCGACGGAATGAGACCGGCTACGGCAGCCCTGTCTTCCACATTAAAAGCGCGAAGATAACCGGGCGCCGGACGGCCGCCGTTCATGACTGCATCGATCTCAGTCACATGGGCTTGGCGAATCAGCAGACCGGCCAGGTGGTCGGCGGTTCCGGCCCGTCTCACGACTTCCTGATCACCGCGCTCGTGCTCGAGCACGGGCGGTGGGTGGTCACTGGCGCGATTCCGGTGGTGCGCACATGCTCGTACTGATCCGTTCCAGCCTTGTCCGGCCGATCGCTGTGGCAGCGATCCTGACGGCAGTTCTGGGGCCGACGGGCATTGCCCGGGCCGCGGCGGGCGGTACCGGCAGCTGCTATCCGGTCAATCTCACCTGGATCTGCGTCTACAGCGGCGGAGGCGGCGGCAGACCGGGCTCCGGCGGCGGCTCGTCGACCATCACCTGCACCTTTACCAAGGCACCGCCCCGAGTGCTGCGGCGCACGGGCACGGGGCCGCCGGCGCCCGGCTACCAGTGGGACATCATGACGTGCCCCGGCCCGAACACCGGGCCGCTCGGCGGCCAGCTGGTGCAGGTGAGCACCAAGACAGGTGCCCCGGCGATCAGCCCGGTTTACCTGCTCAAGATCGGTGTCGGCGCGCTGTCGGTGCCTACGCTCGCAGCGGCCACCGCGCCGCCGCGCGGCAGGGACGGCCTCGTGGGCCTGCCGGAGTGGTACTGGGTGCCGCGCGCCCAGTGGCATCCGGTCAGCATGACGGTCCGGGCCGGCCCGGTGTGGGCGGTGGCGACCGCGATCCCGACGATGCTGAGCTACGTTCCAGGCGGAGGGATGGGCTCGGTCAGCTGCCCAGGGCCGGGTGCCCCCTTCGACCGGGCGCTGTCCGCGGCCCAGCAGCAGACCCGCTGCTCCTACACCTACACCCGGCCATCTAAGGGCCAGCCGGGCGACGCTTTCCAGGCCGGCCTGTTCGTAAGGTGGACGGTCAGCTGGACCGGCTCGGGCGGCGCAGGCGGGCTGATCACCAGCAGCTACACGACCGGCAACGCGTTCACCGTCCGCATCGCCCAGGCCGAGGCGCTGGTGACCACGCCATGAACGACGGCAGGGGACCGGCGATCGGCACGGCCTACCACCCGCAGGCCGACGCGGCGTCCAACGGAGCAGCACGCCAGGCCGGCCAGCCCATCGCGCTCGCAAGGCTGCCGCGCCGGCGCAGGCCGGGCATGATCGCGCTGGCGCTCGCCCTGGTAGGAGCAGGGATCCTGGCGAGCACCGCCCTATATTCCGCTACCAATCGCAGGGTGCCGGTCCTGGTTGCCGAGGCCAATGTCCCGGCCGGTGCTGTGATCCAGGCCAGTGACCTGGGAACGGCGAGCGTCTCGGTGGGCGGCGACGTCCGGGTGATCCCGGCCAGCCAGGTGCGCCAGGTTATTGGCCAGGTCGCCGGGACTGCGCTGCACCCTGGCATGCTGCTCAGCCCCGCCGAACTGGCCACGTCCCGGCCGCCCCGCTACGGTCAGGTGCTCGTGCCGCTGGCGGTCCGGCCGTCAGCGCTGCCCGCCAGCGGCCTGCAGGCAGGCGACCACGTGCTGGTCGTCGCGACGCCCGGGGCTCAGGGGCAGCCGGGCTCGATCACCACCGCGCCCTTGCTCACCGTCCCGGTCGCCGGAGTCGTCGAGGCGGTCAGCACAGCGGTCAGCACCGACGGGTCTGGCATTGTGGACATCCTTGTTGCGGCCAGGAGCGGCGCCGGACTGGCCGCGCAGGCGTCCACCGGCCAGTTCGCCCTCATCGTGACCAAGCGGGGTCCGGCATGAGCCTGTACGCGCTCGTTTCTCCCGGCGGTTCGGCCGGCACCACCACGACGGCGCTGGCGATCACGCTGACCTGGCCGCAGCCCGTCATACTGGCGGAGTGCGACCCGGCTGGCGGTGACATACTCGCCGGGCTGTTCGCCGGACACATGCACGCGCCGCGCGGTCTGCTCGGCGTCGCGTTCGAGACTGGCGCTGAGCCGGTGGTGATGTCCGCAAGGCCCGGCGGTCACCTCGCGCCGCTGGACGGCAGCGGCAGCCGGATGTTGCTCGCGGGGCTGAGCGACCCGCGGCAAGCCCCTGGCCTGACGCCGGCCTGGCCGGCCATCGCGCGCACCCTGGCCAGCCAGCCGTGCGACGTGATCGCGGACTGCGGGCGCCTGGACGCCGGTGATGGCCAGCCGAGCAGCGTGCTCGCCGACGCCGAACTTGCGGCCATGGTCATCCGCGCTTCGCTGCGCCAGATCGCGGCCGCGAGGCCAAGGATCGAGATGCTGGCGGACCTGCGCGGCGGAACCGAGCGGGTCGGCTTGCTGATTGTCGGCGACAAGGGTCACAGCGCGGCCGAGATCAGCAGGACGCTCGGCGTCCGCGTGCTGGCGAGGATTCCGTCCGATGTCAGGACGGCCGCCGTGCTGTCGGACGGCGTGGGCCGCCGGAGCAGCCTGGATGACCGGCCGCTGCTGCGCGCCGCCAAGACAGCGGGCCGCGCGCTGGTCAACGCCGCGGCGGGCTTCGCGGACGTCGGCTCCGGCCTGGCCGGCGTGAACGGGAGCCTGGCGTGAGCGGCTTGCACTGGCCGCCGCGCCCGGAATCGCCGCGCCCGGAATCACGGAACGGCCGGCCTACTGGTTCACCGACCACGGGCGCCGTGATGCTCGAATCCGCGCGGGACGTTCTGTGGGCCCGCCCGGCAGAGCTAACAGCGCGGCGAGAGCCCGGGTGGGCGAACGAGCCCCTCGGGTTCACCGACTCCAGGCTGCTGGCCGGCATCCCCGAGATCCTCGCCGCGATCGCCGACCTGCTGCCTGACCGGGCCGATCAGGTCGACGTCATGCCCCTGATCAGGGACGCGGCCCGGGCATGGTCGCAGCGGAAGCTGCGCGAGGGCGCCCCGGTCCCGGCGGCAGCCGACCTGGAGACGATCGCGCAGGCCGTGTACGACCAGCGTTACGGCCTCGGGCCGCTCGCTGGCTACCTGCGCGATCCCGACGTTGAGAACGTCGACGTGAACGGGTGCGACCAGGTCTGGGTCACCTATAGCACCGGTGAGCGCGTCGCGGCTCCGCCGATCGCCGCGAGCGATGCGGCACTGGCCGACATGATCAGGACGTGGGCGACCCGCGGCGGCCAGACCGCCCGCGACTTCTCTGCCGCCTCACCGCTGGTCAGCGTGGCGCTCGCGGGCGGAGCACGGATCACCGCGACCATGTCGGTGACCCCGCGGCCCTGCCTGTCGCTGCGCAGGCACGGGCACCTCGACGTCACGCTGTCCAGCCTGATCAAGCTCGGGACGGTCGATCAGGTCACGGCCGCGTTCCTGGCCGCGGCGGTACGCAGCCGGTGCAACCTCATCGTCACCGGCGGAGTGAACGCCGGGAAGACCACGCTGCTTCGCGCGCTCGCCAGCGAAATCCATCCGAGCGAACGGATCGCCACGCTCGAGTCGGAGTACGAGCTCTACCTGCATGACCGGGAGCAGCATCCTGACGTGATCGCGTTCGAGGCCAGGGAGGCCAACTCGGAGGGAGCCGGCTCGGTTTCGCTGCACGACCTGATCGCGCACGCGCTGCGGCACAACCCGCAGCGCATCATCGTCGGCGAGGTTCGCCGCGGCGAGATCATGCCGATGCTCGAAGCCATGAACTCGGGCCAGGAAGGCTCCATGTGCACCCTGCACGCGAACTCCCCTGCCGAGGCTTTCGACCGGATTCTGATCCTCGGCCTGCGCGGCGGCCTGGCGCTGGCCGAGCGGGCGATCCACATCTTGGTCGGCATGGCTGTCGACGTCATCGTGCACGTGCGCAAGCGGTACGACGGGCAGCGGACGATCCGCTTCGTCTCTGAGATCCTTGAGGTCATGCCGCCAGGCGATACGGAGCGGCCCGCGGTAAACCGGCTGTTCCTGCCCGACGGCCCTGGCGGGCGCGCGGTCGCGGCCCACACTCCGTCGCCAGGGATGCTCGCGCGGCTGGAGGCGGCCGGGCTCAGCCTCCGGGGGCCCGGGCTGGTCGATCGGCGGGGGCCCGGCAGTCCAGACAGCTGGACCCGGCGGTGATCATCGCGGCGGCTTTCTCCGGGGCCATGATCATGACGGGGGTCGTGGTCGGGGTCGGTGAGCTGACGCGCAGGGCACCGGCGGCGGGCATCCCGCCCGCGCGGATGCTGGCCGCCCGCCGGATGACGGCCGCGAGAACGCGGATCGCGCTGGCTCTCCCGGCCGGGCTGGTGATGCTGGCGTTCACCCGCTGGCCGGTCGCGGCGCTTGCCGCTGCTGCCGCGGTCATCTTCGTGCCCAAAGTGACCGCCGTCCGCGCCGCGCGGCAGCGCACCGGCAGGCTCGAGGGCCTTGAGCAGTGGACGCGCAGACTGTCCGACATGCTGACCGCCAGCCGCGGCTTGGAAGACGCGCTCGAAGTCAGCGCCCGGAGCGCGCCCGCCGCGATCGCCGGCCCGGTCACCGCACTGTCCAGGCGGCTGTCCGCGAGGATAGGTACCGAGGAGGCTTTGCGCGCCTTCGCTGCCGAGCTCGACGATCCGGCCGGTGACCGGATCGCCGCGGCTTTGATCATCGCAACAAGCGAGCGCGGCGGCGCCGCGGGTGGCGTGCTCAGCGCCCTCGCCGGGATACTCGCCAGGGACATCGCGGCCCGCCGCGAAATCGAGGCGGAACGGGCCCAGCACCGGACCACGCTCCGGTGGATCATCGCGTTCATCGCTGGGTTCACGGTGTTCGCGATCGTGAACCGCTCCTATTCGGCGCCATACGGTTCCGTCGCCGGGCAGATCGTGCTTGCCCTGGTTGCCTCGCTGTACGCGGCGGGGCTCGGCTGGCTGCACAGGCTCGGCACGATTCCTGGGCCCGGCCGGTTCCTCGACCAGCTACCTGGCCGGGCAGCAGGGCAGCAAGCCGCGCCGCAGCGGGCGGAGGCCGGGCGGTGAACCTGCTGGTACTTCTCGCCGGTTCCCTGGGCGGCCTCGGGGTTTTCGCCGCCATGTCGCAGCTGATTCCCGGCGGTCCGCGGCTGGGCGCAGCACTGGAGAGAATCCACGCGGCCGGAACGCAGGAGCTTCAGCAGCCGCCTTCTCGCGTGCTGGTCAGGCAGATCGCAGCCGCCATGCCATGGCTGCCAGTTCCGGCGGCCGATCTCGCGCTGCTCGGCCAGGACCGCGAGCGGTGGGTCGCCAGCAAGATCGTCTGCGGGCTCGCCGGCCTAGGCGCCGTTCCCTTGGTGACTGTCATCGTCACATCGGCCGGGTACCGGCCGGGGTGGAGCATTCCCGCCGTCTTTTCCGTGCTGCTAGGCGGCGCGATGTTCTTCGCGCCTGACCTTGTCACCAGGGTGAATGCCGCCGAGCGCCGCACAGACTTCAGGTACGCGCTCACCAGCTACCTCGACCTCGTTGTCCTCGAGCGCGGCGCGGGCGCCGGACCGACCGAGGCGCTTGAGGCCGGCGCCCGGATCGGCGGTGGCTGGGCATTCGCCAGGATCGAGGCAGCACTCGACGCCGCGCGCAAGGCCGGCCGGCCGCCCTGGGAGGGGCTGGCCGCACTGGCCGGGCAGACGGGCATCAGCGAACTCTCCGACCTCGCCGACATCGCGGCGGTAGCCGGCCACGAAGGCGCCAGGATCATGCAGACGCTGGCCGCCAGGGCTGAGTCCATGCGCGCCGAGGCGCTCGCGGCCACAAAAGCACAGGCGGGTTCGCGTAGCACCACCATGGTCGTCCCGATTGCCCTGCTCGGAGCCGGATTTCTGCTGCTGCTCATCTTCCCGATCGTCTACCGGACTTTCGGCTAGCCGCCACAAGGAGG
>Ga0209240_1000404_pt1 | contig 18151 bp, 13 predicted proteins | sample GraSoi_2013_80cm_FD_185828 | JGI IMG/M metagenome (GOLD analysis project Ga0209240, IMG submission 185828) | Grasslands soil microbial communities from the Angelo Coastal Reserve, California, USA - Sample 9_17_2013_80cm (SPAdes) (version 2) | ecosystem: Environmental > Terrestrial > Soil >...
GAATGATCTTGTGTGCTCCGAACCCTGGCTCGAGGCGGCGGTCGGCGCGCTGGCTGGCGGAGCCCCGGTGGTGGTCGACGGGCCCATGGTCGCGGCCGGGCTCCCGGACGGGGTGACGATCTGCAAGGCCCGCGAGTCCCTGACCGAGCGCCTGGCGCGGACGGCCGGAATCGCCATGGCCGCGGCCGCGGTTCGGCTGGCCTTCGGCGAGGCAGGACCCGGCGCTATCTGGGTGGTGGGCAGCGAACCTGTGGCGATCTACGAGATCTTGGCCAGGGACACTGAGCCCGCCCTGGTGATCGGGCTGCCGGCCGGTTTCGTCGCAGCTGTCGCGGCGAAGAAACTGCTTATTGCCAGCGGCCTCCCGGCCGTGACTAACGTCAGCGAGAGGGGCGGCCCGGCGGCCGCTGTTGCCGCGTGCCACGCGCTTCTCGCCGCTGCCCGGCCGCCTGACCGGCAGCCCGCGGCGCCGCCCGCGGCTCGTTTTGCTCATTGCCGGCGGTAACCTGCGTCTGCGGCGCACAATTAAGGCCATGGCCCGTTATTTCGTCGCAGTGGTTGCATCTGCCATGTCATCGCCCGACAAGCCGGTGACCTGGTTGGATGGGTGCTTCGACCATTAGTTTTGACGCGGAGGCCCGGCGGCATGAAAGAGGGACAGGGAGCGGCTCCCGTATCGGTGCCCTGGGGCAGCACCGACACGGCCGCGCGGAGTCCTGCGCGGCCACAGGTCCCCGGGCAGGAGGCCGAACCACACGTCCGCGTCGATGCGCGCAAGCTGGAGTCCGCGCTGCTGGAGCTCCGCGATGCGGTCGGCAGGACACAGCTGCTTCTTGACTTCCCCGGTATCGAGGCGGCCAGGGCGGAACGCCAGCAGGTGATCAGCCAGGTCGACGACTATCTGCTCCCGCGCCTCAGGCAGTCCGGCTCGCCCATCCTGATCGCCATGGTGGGCTCGACCGGGGCTGGCAAGTCCACGCTGCTGAACAGCATCGTCGGCGGCCAGGTCAGCGCGACGGGCATCCGCCGGCCAACCACGAACAGCCCGGTGCTCGCCTGTCACCCGGATGATGTCGGCTGGTTCGCCGAGAACGTGTTCCTGCCTACGCTGCCCAGAGTCCGCCAGCAGGGCCTGGCGATGCCCGGCCGAGACGGCTTGCTCGTGCTCGCGACCAGCCCGGGAATGCCGCACGGGATTGCCCTGCTCGACACTCCCGATATCGATTCGGTCGTCGCTGCGCACCGGCAGTTCGCGCGCCAGTTCCTCGACGCCTCTGACTTGTGGCTGTTCGTGACCACCGCGCGCAGGTATGCGGACGCGGTGGTCTGGGACCTGCTGAAGGACGCACGGGACCGCGGCGCTTCTCTCGGCATCGTCTTGTCCAGAGTGCCGCCGGGTGCCAGCCAGCAGCTCACCACCCACTTCGGCGCGATGCTCGAGGCGAACGGGCTTGGCGACGTCCAGCGGTTTGTCATTCCTGAGACGGTGGTGACGGACGCGCAGCTTCCGCCCGAGGTAGCCGCCCCGGTCCGGGCCTGGCTGGAGGACACCTCACGCCGGGACGACCGCCGGATCGCCATCCTGACCCAGACGATGTCGGGGGTTCTTGATTCCTTCGAGGTCCGGGTGCCGGCGCTGGCGGCCCAGGCACAGACGCAGGCTGCGCTCAGCGCCGAGCTCCGCTCCGCCGCCGACGCGGCCTACGCGGCGGCGCTGGCCGAGCACGACGAGGCGATCAAGAGCGGCTCGCTGCTCAGCGGCGAGGTCGTCGCCCGCTGGCAGGATTTCGCCGGCACCGGCGATCTCATGCGCACGCTGGAGATCCGCAAAGCCAAGCGCGGGTCGCAGCGCTCGAAGCGGCACGGAACGATCACGGCCCGGGCGCAGGCACTGAAGTTTGCACTGCGGATGAGCCTGGAGGCGCTGACGACCTCGCTGGCCGACCGCGCGGCCGAGGATGCGATGGAACGCTGGCAATCCAGTCCCGCCGGCGCCGGCTTGCTTGCCGAGGCGCGGCAAGCGCAGCAGCTGCCGCTCGGCTCTGACCTGTCCTACGCCTCGCTGCGGAAGTGGGAAGGCGAACTGCAATGGGGATTCCCCGGCGTGGCGTCCGAGCTCGCCGCACGCCTGCCGCGAGGCGGCGTCGATGCGCTGAGCCGCTCCTCGGCCGATCTGCCGGGGCGGGTCACGCAGGCGATATCGGCCTGGCAGGATCATCTGCTGCATCTGGTGCAGACCGAGAAGATCACCAGGCGGTCAATCGCCCGCGTCGCCTCGTTTGATCCTGAGTCCCTCGCCCTGGTTCTGACCATCGGGGTTCTTGGCTATGGTGCTGGTGATGTCGTTGTCAGCGAGGGCGCGAGCGCGGCCCCACAGCGGCTGCTGACCTCGCTGTTCGGGGCCGGGCAGCTGCGCGATATCGGCGGCCAGGCCCGGCAGGACCTGCATGAAAGGATCGACCTGCTGTACTCGGAAGAGGCCCTGCGGTTCACGGCGCTGATCGATGCCGTCGGCGCTCCCGATGAGTCCGCGCCGGCCGACCTGTACCAGGCCGGTTACTCACTGGAGTCCGCGCGTTGAGCCCGCGACGGCAGGCGACGGCCGACCGGGCTGGCCCGGAGGCTGCTCCGGCGGGTCCCGAGGCTGTCGCGTCCCAGGCAGTCGATGAAGCGGCGCAAATGGTCGCCGCTCCGGCTGGCCAATCAGCTGCCACGCGCACGGCGGCCGCCGTATCGCCGGATGGGGGAGCGGGGGGTGATGGCACTGGCGGGGCAAGGCCCGCCTGGAAGAGGCTGCCTATCCGGATCCCAGCCAGCCAGCCCCGCGCGCAGCGAGGTCCGCGGCGAGGGTCGCAGCCCAGTGACCGGTCCGCCGCGGATCCGCCGGTCAGGAAGCCGGAGCCGCCGCCGCAAGAGTCGGTACCCGGTCTCTCGGCGCGGCTGATGGCCCTGGCGAGAATGATCCAGATCGGGTCAGCCCGCACCGGCAGGGACGGCTTCGCCTACAAGCTGCTGGCCGATGCCGAAGAAACTCTTGCCCGGGCTGGCGAGCGCATGCGGCTCTCGTCGAGTCACACCGTCGTGGTCCTGGCCGGGGGTACGGGCAGCGGGAAGTCGTCGCTGTTCAACCGGGTCGCGGGTGCGGAATTCTCCACGGTGGGCGTGACCAGGCCGGTGACCAGGAACGCCCATGCCTGCGTGTGGGGTGACGACGGATCGGGCGCGATCCTGGAATGGCTGGCCGTGCCGCCCAGGTACCGGTATTCACGTGCGAGCGAGCTCGACCGCGGTGAGGAGGACCTCGCCGGGCTCGTCCTCGTCGATCTGCCCGACCACGACTCGGTCATGAATCATGCCGGCGACCTTGTGCACCGGCTGGTCAGCATGGCCGACGTCATGATCTGGGTGCTTGACCCGCAGAAGTACGCCGACGCTGCCGTGCACCAGCGGTTCCTCGTCCCGATGGCTGGCCACGGGGCGGTGCTCGCTGTCGTCCTGAACCAGTCCGACCTGCTGGATCAGGCGCTGGTTGATGAATGCGTCGCCGACCTGCGCAGGCTGCTCGATTCTGAGAACCTGCACGACGTGCCGATCCTGGTGACGTCGGCGGTCAGCGGCGATGGCCTGGAAGATCTGCGCAAGCTCCTAGCCGACGGCGTCACCGCCCGGCGGGCCGCTGCAGCCAGGATCTCCGCCGATGTCGACGGTGTCGTCTCGCGGTTCGGGCCCTTTGCGGGCGACGTGGCTGCGCCGGCTGGCCGTATTCCTCTGACCAGCAAGTCGCGCCTTGCGGACCGGTTCGACGCGGCAGCCGGGATCGCAGCCGTCGGCGACGCGCTGCGCAGCGCGAGGGAGCTCCGGGCGGCCGATTTCGTCGGCTGGCCGGTCGCATGGATCGCCCGGCGCATGGGCGGTCGCGATCCGATCCGCAAGGTCCGGCTCGGCATGCTGTGGAACGACCTTCGATCCGTGACGGCCGGGCCGGCCGGGGCTCAGCAGGCTGAGATCGACAACGCGCTCACCGACCTCGGCAACGAGCTAGCTGAGCCCTTGCCCACGCCGTGGTCGCACACGGTCAGGGGGGCCGTCAGGTCCCGTGCTGATGAGATCCCCGGCGCCCTGGGAACGGCGATCGGGGAGGTCCTGCCCGATGAGGACAGCGTTGTCTGGTGGTGGCGCCTTGCGGGCGTATGGCAGGGGCTGCTGCTGGGTGCCGCCGCGGTAGCGGTCGCCTGGATTGCGGTCATCGTCGTCTTCGGGGTCTTCCATGCCGCGACAGGTGCTCCCACCATGCTCAGCCGGACCAGCGCACTGCCGTGGATAGCGGCGCTGGCGATAGTGACACTCGTCCTCGGGGCGATGACGTCGTCGATCTGCATGCGGCTGGTGGTTTCGAGCGCGGAGCGCGAGAAGGCGCATGTGACCTTGGCTATGCAGGAGCGGATCGTCGGCGTGGCTGCGGATATGGTGATCGGCCCGGCCGAGCAGGAGCTTTCCGAGCTCGAGCGTTTTCGCGAGGAGACCAGGATCGCGGCGCGCGGCATCGAGCAAGCCGCCGGTCAGCACCGGCCGGAGTCTCCGGCGGGCTGACGCGTCGCCGTGCCGTTCCCCGGCACGGTCGCCCGCGGGCTTGAAACCGGTCATCATCCAGGACGCGCTCTGCTTTCGCCCGGCTCGTCCACAGACACCTGACCCGTCGGGGTCCGCATCCACAGCCAGAGTCTGGTCTGCCCGCCGCAGCCGTGCTTAGCGCGATCGTAGGGGCCAGCAACGATGCCGGCGCCCACCGCCGGCGGGGCAGTCCCTGCGCGAGAGGCGCGCTGCTGCCGAACAGCTCTGGGAGGATTCCGATGAACGAGGCCCAGATCAGCCTGACCGGTTACGTGGCTACTCAGCCGCTCTCGAAGACGCTAAAGAATGGCGTCACGACCGTCTCCATGCGGGTCGCCTGGACGCCGCGCCGGCAGGACAGGGTTACCGGGGAATGGGTCGACGGCCAGACGTCGTACGTCACGGTGAACTGCTGGCGCCGGCTCGCCACCAACGTGGCCGTCTGCGTGCGCAAAGGCGACCCGGTCGCGATCCAGGGCCGCGTCACGGTGCGGCCCTTCGATGACAGGGAGGGCAGGCCGAGGATCTCGGTAGAGATCGAAGCAAGCTCGGTGGCGCACGACCTCAACCACGGCGTCTCGCAGTTCAACCGGATCAGGCCGCAGACCGGGATGACCGCGTCGGAGTTCGCGGCATCCCAGAACGGGGCGGGCGATGGCAATGTCAGCGCTGCCGGTGGTGCCGGCGGCAACGGCTCTGGTGCTGACCGCAACGGCAGCGGTGCCGGCGGCGATGGCCAGGGAACCGGCGGATTCGGCGGGGATCGCCAGGCGCCTGACCTCGCCGCGGACGGCGGGGACGCAGCCGCAGACTCAGCGGCGCTGGCGGCAGTCGGCAGCTGGGCCGACGGGGAGAACGGGATTCCGATGCCCGATGAGCCCGCCTTCTTCAACAGCTCAGCACCCAGCGAAGACTCAGTCGCCGGTGCGGACACCGAGCGTGCGCCCGAAGCCCTAGCGTCGTGATGCCCGGCGGTGCGACAGGTCGGCGGCTGCGGGCCTGACGGACCGGCGAGGTCCGGACGTACCTGCCGTCGTGCGAAGTGCGCGCCCGCTGCCCCTACCCTTGATGACATGCCCGAGTTCATCTATCAGATGCAGGCCGTACGCAAGGCGCACGGCGACAAAGTCATCCTGGATAACGTCACGCTCGCGTTCCTCCCGGGAGCCAAGATCGGCGTCCTGGGACCGAACGGCACCGGCAAGTCGACGCTGCTGCGGATGATGGCGGGCGTCGAGCAGCCGTCCAACGGCGACGCACGGCTCATGCCTGGATTCTCGGTCGGGATCCTCGAGCAGGAGCCGCAGCTCGATGAGACGAAGACGGTGCTCGGGAACGTCGAGGAAGGCGTCGCGGAGACCAAGGCGCTGCTCGACAGGTACAACGAGATCGCCGAGCAGATGGCGACGGACTACTCCGACGACCTGCTCGATGAGATGGGCAAGCTGCAAGAGCAGCTCGACCACAGGAACGCGTGGGACCTGGAGAGCCAGCTTGACCAGGCGATGGACGCCCTGCGCTGCCCGCCTCCGGACGCCGAGGTCAGCCTGCTTTCCGGCGGTGAGAAGCGCCGGGTGGCGTTGTGCAGGCTGCTGCTGTCCCAGCCGGACTTGCTGCTGCTCGACGAGCCGACGAACCACCTGGACGCCGAGAGCGTGCAATGGCTCGAGCAGCATCTGGAGAAGTACCCGGGCACGGTCGTCGCCGTCACGCACGACAGGTACTTCCTGGATAACGTGGCCGGCTGGATCCTCGAGCTCGACCGCGGTCATGCCTATCCCTATGAGGGCAACTACTCGACTTATCTGGAGACCAAGGCGGCCAGGATCAAGGTCGAAGGCCAGAAGGACGTGAAGCGGCGCAGGCGGCTCGAGGAAGAGCTTGAGTGGGTGCGATCCAGCCCGCGGGCCCGCCAGGCCAAGAGCCGGGCCAGGCTGGAGCGATACGAGGAGATGGCAGCCGAGGCTGATCAGAATAAAAAGCTCGACTTCGAGGAGATCCAGATCCCGCCGGGCCCGCGGCTCGGCTCGCAGGTCGTCGAGGTCGAGGCGCTATCCAAGGGGTTCGGCGACCGGATGCTGATCGCCGACCTCAGCTTCTCGCTGCCGCCGAACGGCATCGTCGGCATTATCGGCCCGAACGGCGTCGGCAAGACCACCCTGTTCAAGATGATCTTGGGCGAGGAGCAGCCGGACAGCGGCACGATCAAGATCGGCGACACCGTCCGGATCGCGTATGTCGACCAGGACAGGGCCCGGATCGACCCGGACAAGAACGTCTGGGAGGTGATCTCGGACGGCGAGTCCTACATCAGTGCGGGCAAGTCGGAGATCCCCAGCCGCGCCTATGTCGCGGCGTTCGGGTTCAAGGGCGGTGACCAGCAGAAGCTGGCCGGCGTCATGTCGGGCGGCGAGCGGAACAGGGTGAACCTGGCGCTCACCCTCAAGCAGGGCGGCAACCTGCTCCTGCTCGACGAGCCGACCAACGACTTGGACGTCGAGACCCTCTCGTCGCTGGAGAACGCGCTACTTGAGTTCCCGGGCTGCGCGGTGATCACCAGCCACGACCGCTGGTTCCTTGACCGCATCGCCACCCACATCCTGGCCTGGGAGGGCAGTTCGAGCTGGTTCTGGTTCGAGGGCAACTTCGAGGCGTACGAGAAGAACAAGATCGACCGGCTGGGCGCCGAGGCTGCGCGGCCGCACCGCGTCACCTACCGCAAGCTGACCCGGGGCTGATCGCCCGAGGGGGCTTAGCCGAGCTTCCGCAGCGCTGGTAGCAGTTCCCGTTCGCTCCGCGGCTCGGGCGGTTCTGCCATGACATGCCAGCCTCGCGTCCCCCAGCGCCGATATGCTCATCCATCGACCGGATCGACTCCGTCGCCAAAGAACCCAGCCGCCACAGAACCCAGCCGCCACAGAACCCGGGGGCAGCCACCAGATGACCGCACCGCCACGCGAACGATCAACTGACGAACAGGCCGCGTCCGCCCGGCCGGCGCACAGCGTGCGCAGACTCCCCGACCGGGCTCAGGTCGTCGTCGTGGGCGGCGGAATCATCGGCACATCGGTCGCCTACCACCTCGCCCGCTTGGGGATGAAAGATGTTCTGCTGCTCGAGCGCGACCGGCTCACCTCAGGAACGACTTGGCATGCGGCCGGGTTGATGGCGACCTTCGGGTCAACCTCCCAGACATCGACCGAGCTGCGGCAGTACACCAGGGACCTGTACGGGCGGCTGGAGGCCGAGACCGGCCTGGCCACTGGCCTGAAGCAATGCGGACTCATCGAGCTGGCGGTCGAACCAGGCCGGCTGGAGGAGTACCGGCGGGTGGCGGCGTTCAACCGGCACCTGGGCGTGCAGGTGCACGAGATCACGCCGCGTGAGGTCGCTGAGCTGTGGCCGCTGGCCAGGACCGACGATGTTCTGGCCGGCTTCTACATCCCCGACGACGGCCGGGTCAACCCGGTCGACGTCACCATGTCGCTGGCCAGGGGAGCGCGGATGGGGGGCGTCACGATCATCGAGGGCGTCCCGGTGACCGGGTTCCAGCGCGACCGCGGCACCGTCACCGGAGTGCGGACCGATCAGGGCGACGTCGAGGCCGAGTACGTTGTCAACTGCGCGGGCATGTGGGCGCGCCAGCTCGGCGAGCTCGCCGGGGTGTCCATCCCGCTGCAGGCAGCCGAGCATTACTACCTGCTGACCGAACCGATCGATGGAGTCGACGGCTCCTGGCCAGTGCTGGAGGACCCGGCCTCCTACGGTTACTACCGAGAGGAGGGCGGCGGGCTGATGCTCGGCCTGTTCGAGCCGGTCTGCGCGCCGTGGCGGGTCGACGGCATCCCGCCCGACTTCTCCTTCGGTGAGCTGCCGCCGGACTGGGACCGGATGAGCCCCTACCTGGAAACCACCATGGCGAGGGTCCCGATCACCGAGCAGATCGGAATCAGGAAGTTCTTCTGCGGGCCTGAGAGCTTCACTCCCGACCTGCTGCCCATCATCGGCGAGGCGCCCGAGCTCAGGAACTACTTCGTCGCCGCCGGCCTGAACTCGATCGGCATCCTGACCGGCGGCGGAATCGGCCGGACCATCGCGCAGTGGATCATCGACGGCAGCCCGGACATCGACGTCACCGCGATGAACATCGACCGGCTCCATCCCTACCAGGCCAACCCGCAATACCGTGCCAGCAGGACCGTCGAGTCGCTTGGCCTGGTGTATGCGACGCACTATCCGTACCGCCCGGCCAGGACAGCACGGGGCGCGCGACTGTCGCCGATCCACGACAGGCTCGCGGCCCGGCGTGCCTGCTTCAGGGATGTCAGCGGCTGGGAAGGCGCCGACTGGTATGCACCTGAGGGCATCGAGCCCGAGGCCGGCGAGCTCACCTGGGGACGGCCGCACTGGTTCGGCTACTGGGAGGCTGAGCATCACGCCACCCGCGACGGTGTGATCGTGATGGACATGTCGTTCATGGCGAAGTTCGTTGTCCAGGGCAGGGATGCTGGCCGCGAGCTTGAGCGGATCTCCGCGAACCAGGTGGCGGCCGAGCCAGGCCGGATTACCTATACCCAGTGGCTGAACGACAGGGGCAGGCTGGAGGCCGACCTGACCGTGACGATGCTGGACGACGGCGAGTTCTTCGTCGTGGCCTCGGACACCGCCCACCGCCACGCGCTGACCTGGATGCGCCGCCATTTCGGCGAGGCGCATGCCAACGCGGCGGACGTGACCTCGGGGTACGCGCAGCTCAATGTCCAGGGGCCGCTGTCGCGCGACCTCATGGCGGCCGTCACCAGCGCGGACATGTCCAACGACGCGTTCGGCTTCCGTGCCGCGCGCTACATCGATATCGGGTTCGCGCGAGCGTTGTGCATCAGGATCACCTACCTCGGCGAGCTCGGCTACGAACTGCACATCCCCGCCGAACAGGCGGCGGCCGTCTACGACCGGCTGATTGCCGCCGGCGAGCCGCTCGGCCTGCGGCACGCTGGCCTGAAGGCGCTAGCCAGCCTGCGGATGGAGAAGGCCTACCGGGACTACGGGCACGACATCGACAACACCGACTCGGCGCTCGAAGCCGGGCTCGGTTTCGCCGTTGCCCTGGACAAGCCAGGCGGGTTCATCGGCCGCGAGGCCGTGCTCGCGCAGAAGGCCGCAGGTCCGCTAACCCGCAGGCTAGTGCAGGTGCTGCTGGGCGATCCCGAGCCGCTGATGCACCACGCGGAAGTCGTGTGCAGGAACGGGCGCCCCGCTGGGTATATCCGCGCTGCTTCGTACGGATTCACCCTCGGCGGCGCGGTCGGCCTGGCGATGATCGACGCGGATGAGCCGGTCAACCAGAAATACCTGGACTCCGGTGAATGGACGGTCAGGATTGGCGATGCGGTGTACCCCGCACGGATGTCGCTCCGGCCGATGTATGACCCGTCAAGCAAACGGGTGCATATGTAGCAGCAGCCGTCGCGTCCAGGGCTGGCGGTCGCGCGCCGCGCAGGAGGCTGGCCCGCAGGCCGGCGAATTAGAGGAGGGATGAAATGGCCGATCTCGCCGATTTCGGGGCGCTCGTGCCGGCCGATCATGGCCTGGTGGTAATGACAGTGCTCGGCCCCGACGGCCGGGTGCGCCCGTCCGTGGTCAACGCCGGCGTGATCGATCATCCGATCACGGGAAACAGGGTGGTCGCGGTCGTCATCCACGGCAAGGCCCGCAAGCTGGTCCATCTGCGGGCGAGGCCGCGAGCGTCGGTGGCGCTGCGGGCCGGATGGCAGTGGGCCGCCGTCGAAGGCCCCGCCCAGATCGCCGGCCCGGACGATCCTGTGGACGGCATCGGCCGCGAGCGGCTCAGGCTGCTGCTGAGGGAGATTTTCACCGCGGCTGGCGGAACGCACGATGACTTCGAGGAGTACGACCGGGTCATGTCCGCCGAGCGCCGGGCCGCCGTGCTGATCACGCCAGAGCGGGTCTTCGGCTAGCTTCGCCTCCAGGCTGCCTGGCCGCTCAGGCGGGGGAGAGTCCGAGGTCGCGCCGGCTGCCACCCGGTCCGCCTTCGGCCTGGTCTGGCTGCTCCGGGGGCCCCGAGGGCACGTCCTCGGGCGCCCGGTTCACCAGGCTCTGCGCGGCCATCACCAGGTATTGCCACAGTTCCTCGTCATGGGCCGGGTCGAGGCCGAGCTCATCGAGTGCGGTCCGCATGTGCCGCAACCACGCGTCGCGCTCGGCCTCGCCGATCGAGAAGCGGGCGTGCCGCATCCGCAGCCGCGGGTGGCCGCGCCGCTCGCTGTAAGTGCCTGGCCCGCCCCAGTACTGGATCAGGAACAGCCGGAGATGCTCGGCCGCGGGACCCAGGTCCCTGCTCGGGTACACCGGCCGCAGCAGCGGGTCGGACTCGACCTCGGCGTAGAACCTGCTGACCAGGCGGGTGAAGGTTTCCTCGCCGCCGACGGCTTCGTAGAAGCTCCGCTCGGGCTCGGCGGCCTCGCTCGGCATAGTGCTCTCCATGACGGACTCCAGCGTACTGTCTGCCTGGCAGGCGACCGGCCAGCCTACCGTCTGCTTGGGCGCGTATTGCCTACCGGACACGCTTGCCAGCTTGGAGGCGACCGGTCACGCGGAATTCACGGCGCGTTCGCGACCTTGAACTCCACTAGGCGGCAATTTGGTGTTGGCGGTTCGGCCGTGGTGCGGTCACACTGGTCACGGGTGCCCCGGCAGCCAGCGGGCGGCCCAGCCTGGGAGGTGGCATTGCGCAGAGTATTGCTGCTCAACATAACGTACGAGCCGCTGACCACCGTCGGCCTGCACCGCGCAGTCGGTCTTGTCCTCGGCGAGAAGGCGGAGATCGTGCATAACGAAATCTCCGGGCTAGTGTTGCACTCTGCCTCGGTCAAGCTGGCGGTTCCTTCGGTGATCAGGCTCCGCCGGTACGTCAGGATCCCGCATCGCAACCGGGTCCCGCTGACCAGGGCCGCGCTGATGCGCAGGGACAACTACCTGTGTGGCTACTGCGGATCTGCCGCTGACACCATCGACCACGTCGTACCCCGCAGCCGGGGTGGCGCTCACATCTGGGAGAACTGCGTCGCGTCTTGCACGCGATGCAATCATCGCAAGGCAGACCGGCTGATCGAGGAACTCGGGTGGAGGTTGCGCTGGGATCCGCACGCGCCGCGAGGGATGCATTGGAGGCTGATCGGCGCCGCGCGCGACGGTGACCCGCAATGGGCCACTTACCTGGCGACGACTGCTGCCTGAGCAGCGGTTGGCCCGGCTTTCGCGCCGAAATCGCGGAATTCGCGCAGCGCCATGGCCAGCAGGACAGCGAGCGCGAGGACAATACCTGAAGCGGGGAAGAACGGCGCGGGTCCGAGACTGCGCACGATCACGCCGGATAGCGCAACGGAAGCAGGAAACGCCCCGATGCTGGCGAGCATCAATAGGCTCATCACCCGGCCGAGCAAGCGGGCAGGCGCCAAGCGCTGGAGCAACGTGATGATAATCACGTTGCCGAAATTAGCCGTCGCGCCGAAGACCAGTTCGGCCGCCGCGGCTCCCGGCAGGCCGCCGAGAAAGGGCACCAACGAGATCGCGACGGCGCCGATCAGGTAACTCGCGCACGCGCCCAGCGCAGGTCGCCGCAGGCCGAGCCTGGCCGCTGTCAGCGTTCCCGCCAGCGACCCGACGCCGAAGCACGCGATCAGGGCGCCGTAGCCGACGGCGCCGAACCTCGCGTGCGCGAGCGCCGGGAGAGCAACCTCAAGCGCCCCGCTGATGACGAAATTCGCGAGCACGGCTATCAGCACGATGGCCTGGAGCACCCTCGCGTGCAGGAAGAACCGCCAGACGCTGGTCTCCTCCTGGTCCGCCGGGCCAGTATCGGGCGCCGCGGGGGTAGGCAGATTGTCCGCGCCCGCGCCGCCCGTGCCGCCCTGGCCGGCCGCGTACGCAACTCCAGCTTCCTGCGCGGGAACGGCGCCCCGTGCCCGGCGCCCCCGCATCAGCGCAAGCGCCGCCGCCGACACGGCGAACGAGGCCGCATCGAGCGCAAATGCCGGCCCGGATCCTGCGGCCGTGACTAGGATTCCGCCGGCCACCGGCCCGACAAGGATCCCGACCTGGATCATCGCCGCCGACAGGCCGTTCCCAGCTTGGAGTTCGTCAGCAGGCAGCAGCGACGGCATGATCGCCGCGGAGGCCGGGAGGAAGACGCCCTCGCCGGCCCCGATCAGGGCTGCGACCGGCCCGAGGAAGGCTAGTGAGACCAGCCCGCGTGCGGCGAACACGGCCAGGACGGCAACGAGCACGCAGCGGACAGCGTCGGCGGCCAGCATGACCGCGCGGGGGCTGAGCTTGTCGGTGAATATCCCGCCTACCGGGATGAGCACTGTACGCGGAACGCCGTAGCAGGCAAGAACCGTTCCGAGCAGAACGGTGCTGCCATGGGCCGACAGGACCAGCCAGGGGAGCGCGACCGCGTAGCAGTAGTCACCAATGGTCGACGCGAGCTGACCAAGGCTGAACAGCCTGAAGTCCCTGACTGCCAGCGGGCCAGCGCGCCACGCGGACGCCAGCCGTTTCATGCCGCGCCACCGCCCTTCTCAGCGGCGTCATCGGGCTTGAACCAGGGCAGGAAATCGACGATCGCGTGCACCCGGCGCGCGCCCGCAGGCTGATCCTGTGCGCGGAGCCTGCGGTAGCCGGCCAGGATCTGCCCGATCCGCTCCCGGATTTCGGTGAGCTCGGCCGGGGTCACGTGCAGGACATCTTGCGACGTGCCGGCCGCACGCTGCCAGTCGCCGGGATAGGTGGCCTCGCGGTCCAGGTAGTCGGCGCGCATCTCTTCGGCCCTGGCGACCAGGCTCTCGACGAGCAGTCTCCCTGCCGCTGGCGCCGCCTCGGGCCGGTCGGGATCTTGCCCCACGGACATGGCTATGACCCGGGCCCGCCACGGCCGGTGCCTGCGGTCCAGGCCGACTGACGGCACCTCCTCGACAAAGCCATATTTGGCGAGGGCCCGCAGGTGGTAGCTACACGCCGACGGCGACATGCCCGCGATGTCCGCGCACTGGGTGGCCGTGGCCGGACCCTCGAGCGCCAGGTGCTGCATGATCGCGATGCGCGCCGGATGTGCCAGCGCCCGGAGCGCGCGGGGATCGGTGATCTCGAGCGGGTTCTCCGGGCTGCCTGGCTCTTGCTCCTTTGGAGTCGCGCCTTGGTCATCCCGCTCTGTGAAGGACATGTTTCGAAAGTTTAGTTGTGAAAGAAAGCCTTTACAATCCTTCCGGGGTCACAGATCCCTGATGATCTCCATCGCCGGCTCGCGGGCTGACCTGATGACGGTGGCCCCGGCGGCGATGACCGCGACAGCTGTCACTGCTGCCAGGGCACCCAGATAAGCCCAGGGAGTGAACAGGTGCGGCGGAGGCGGGTCGAAGACGCCCGTCAGGATCTTGACGATGATGAAGGACAGGCCCCAGCCGGACAGGATTCCGAGCACCGCGCCGCCAAGCGTGACGAAGAGCGCCTCGGCCCACACGAAGGAAGCCAGCTGGCGGGTTCTGGCGCCGAGCGCGGCGGTGATGGCGAACATTCGCCGCCGCTCGACAAGTCCGAGGATCAGCACCAGCCCGGACGCTGCCACGGCAAGTATGAACGCGAAGGTCAGTTCCAGCCTGGTGAGCCCGGACAGGTCGATGGTCGTCAGCCCGGACAAAGTGATCTTGAGCTGGGAGGCGATGTCCTGGACAACGGCTCCCGAGGCCGGGCCAAGCAACTGCCTGACCCGACCGGCGATCGCCGGGGGAGGCCCGCTCACCTTGCTGAGCATTACCTGATACGCCGGGGAGCCAGTAATCTTGGCGATGTAGGACGCATTGGCGACGAAGAATGAGTCCCGCGGAGCGGTTGGGAATTCCCTGACAATCCCGACATAGTGGAACCGGACCAGGTGGTAAGCGTGATCGCCGGCGAATTGCAGCCTGAGCCTGATCAGCCCGCCGGGCTGCAGTTGGTAGTCGCGGACCGTCTCGTCTGACACCAGCACGGCATCGGGGCGGGCGGCCAGCCTGGCGAGCACCGACTGCGCGTTGCCGCCCTGGAAGAACGCGTCGGAGACAGATGTAGCCTGGCCGATCGTCCGCGGGTTGATCCCGAACATGTCCTGCAAGTCATTGCCGACATAGGCGAACCTGTGCATCATCGGCTGGACGGCCACCACGCCGGGAAGCTGCCTGGTGGCACCGAAGATCCGGGGCGGAAGACCGGTTGCGGCCGTTGTGGCGGCCGTGACGTCCGAGCCGTTGCTCAGCTGGGCGTCGACCCGGGACTGCGCCGCGTAGGTCTGGTTGAAGATGGCCGTGGAAACCGCGAACGAAGCCGTAAGCGCCATGATCAGCAGTCCTCGCGACAGCAGCCGGCGCTGGCGCGACATCGACGCTGCCACCACTCCCGCCAGGCCGCCGGCGAGCGGCCTGGCGGCCCAGGCCACGGCGGCCCTGCCGCGGCCGAGCGCCGCGTTGGACAGCCGCCAGGACAGCAGCGCTGCTCCGATCCAGAACAGCAGTGGTGCCAGGAACGTGGAGTAGCTCACCGAGATCGTGGCCACCCCTTCGGGCGCCAGCACGACCTGGTAGCCGCTTTGCACCGAGCGCCAGAAAACGATGCCGGCCGCCCCGAGCAGCCAGATGTCGACGTAGAGCGTCGCCCATAGCGGCTTGCTGGCGGGGCCGACGATGTCTCTGGCCTGGCGCACGGTGATGGTGCGGGCGTCCCTGGCCGCCGGGACAAGCTCGGTGACGATCGCGAGGCCGAACCCGGCGACCGCGGCCAGCGCGCCCCAGAAGACGGCCTGGCTGGTCGTCGCGCCGAACCTGGTGACGCCGAAAGCGAGCCGCCCGGCCAGCATCGCGCCGATGAGGCCGATGCCAGCGCCGAGGATGCCGACGAGCAGGGCCTCGGTCGCGGCAAACCAGATGATCCGGCGCGGGCTCGCGCCGCGGATGCGCAGCAGGGCCTGCTCGCGACGCCGGCGGTCGCCTCCCGCGGCCGCGATGATGGCTGTCAGAAGCGCGGCGAGCACTGCGCCAGGCACGCCGAGGAACAGGAACAGCAGCTGCGCGTACAGCGCGTCCTTCCTGGCGGCGTCAAGCTGGGCGGCCAGGTTGTCGCCGACCGCCCCGGCGCCTGCCAGCCGGACCTCCAGGTTCTTCGCGCGCGCCGTGACGTCGGTGAAGGCGGCCGCCGGATCAGGCGCGAGCCTCGGGGAAAGGGCAACGTGATACTGCTGGTACACCGCGCCTGGCTGGGTGTTCCCGAGCTGGGTGAAGTCGCGCTGCCAGACAGCCTGGGGCAGCAGAACCACATTGTCTGGCGGTGCTTGCAGTGAGACGCCAGGGGGGGCTCCCACGGCCTGGAACATCGAATCGGCCGCGGGGAGGTCCACGATTCCCCGTACAACTACCTTCGCGGGCGGCAGGCCCTTGCGCCCGATCGCCACGACGGTCCCGACGCTGGCATGCAGGTTGGCCGCCGTCTGCTGGGCGAGCAGCACCCCGCTGCGCGCGCCGACCAGGTACCGGACCTCACCCGGGAAGGCGGCCGAGTATCCGGGCGGCAGGCCGAGGACCTTTCCCGAACCCGTTACCTGGGTCGTGCCTCCGGCGGTCGCGGTCAGGCCAGTCGTGCTCGCGTAGCCGACCGGCAGGCTCTTGCCAGTCCACCACCACACCTGCCAGCGCCTGCTTGGTCATCTGGGCCTTGCTGGCAGCGAAGAAGACACCCAGTGACCCAAGCAGGGCGACGGTCATGGCCACGCCGAGTACGGAGCCGGTCAGCCGTGCGGCGCGGTGCCTGAGCAGGCCGGTCAGCCAGGTCAGGATGAACATGAAAGCTCAGCCCCCGTCTGCATACGCCGGTCAATCAGCTGCCAGCGCAGCGGGAGCCGGCCGGCCACTGCGGTGTCGTGAGTCGCGACGATCAGTGCCGCCTGGGTGGCTCTGACCTGCTCAACGAGCACGGTCATCAGGCCATCTGCCGTGGTGCTGTCAAGCTGGCCGGTCGGCTCGTCGGCAAGGATCAGGCGAGGCTGGCCGGCCAGGGCCCTGGCCAGCCCGGCGCGCTGCGCCTGCCCGCCGGAGATCTCCTCTGGCAGCTTGGCCGCGATATCGGACAGTCCGAGCCGCTCGATCAGCGGTTCAGCGGCCGCAGCGGCTTCGGCTTCGGTTCCCCCGGCGAGCAGGACAGGAAGCCCGATGTTCTCGGCAACCGTCAGCGGCGGCAGCAGGCTCGGCCCCTGGAAGGCGATCGCCACGGGGCCCGGCCTGAGGTCTCTTTGACCGCCCAGGGCCGGCCATTCGATCTGGTCGCGGGCCGCGACCTCGAAGGTGGCTTCCGCGATGGCTGTCACGGCGCCAAAGGCCTTGGTCAGTCCCTTAGCGCGGACCAGAATGTCATTCATTGGCAACCCTGCCGTCGACTATGCGGACGATCCGGTCGGCAGCGGCAGCGACGTCCTGGCTATGGGTCACGACGAGGACTGCCTTGCCGTCAGCGGCGCGCTGGCGCAGCAGATCGAGGATCCTGACTTGGGCCTCCCGGTCGACCTCGCCGGTTGGCTCATCGGCCAGCAGGACGGGCGGATCGTTGGCGAGGGCGACTGCCAAGGCTGCCCGCGCCGACTCTCCGCCGGACAGCGTGCTAGGCCGCGCACCGCCACGGTCGGCCAGGCCAACATCGGTCAGCAGCGCCGCTGGCGACTGCCTGGGCGCGGTCCCGCGTTTTACCAGTGACTGCGCGGCCTGGATGTTCTGCGCGACCGTGAGATGGTTCACCAGGTTGTTGGTCTGCAGCAGCATGCCGATCCAGCGCGCTCGCAAACCCGCCCGCAGAGCCTCATGCCGCCGGGTGATGCGCTGGCCGGCAACCGTCACGTGGCCGCCATCCGGCTCGTCCAGGCCGGCCAGACAGGAGAGCAGGGTGGATTTCCCGCTGCCCGACGGGCCCACGACCGCGACAATCTCGCCAGCGCTGACGCTGACCGACACTCCCCGCAGGGCGAAGGTCTCATCGTCGCCGGCGTGGAAGAAGCGGTACAGCTCGCTGGCGTGCAGAAGCGGCACCGGCTCGGTGCTCACACCCACCGGAAGCTCTCCGAGACGATACGCCATGGGTCGACGTTGTCGGAGCCGACCGCGGAGGACAGGCTGAGCACCGCGGCGCGGCCGTTCTTGAAGAACTCGAAACGCTCGATCACAAGCCGGTACTGGCGGCCGGTGACCGCGTTAGGCGCGCTGTTCACCTGATAGACGATCTCGACACCGGGCCCGCCCTGGAGCGTGACGGCGCGCACTGACAGCGGTCGGAAAGCGAGGGCGGAGTGACGGATGGCGGGCACCGTCGTGCTGCGAGCCGTGCCCACCGTAGGAGCCGCCTTCATTGGCTGCCACCCTATGGAAATGGAGTTCAGGTTGCTCGTGAACGTAAATGAATTCGCCGTCTGCTTACGCGACCATCCCTCGGGCACTTTGAGCTTGACATGGCC